>Ga0196905_1000004_pt1 | contig 89752 bp, 92 predicted proteins | sample CB_VirMetaG_3_FD_169098 | JGI IMG/M metagenome (GOLD analysis project Ga0196905, IMG submission 169098) | Freshwater to marine saline gradient viral communities from Chesapeake Bay - CB_1508_1S Viral MetaG (v3) (version 3) | ecosystem: Environmental > Aquatic > Marine > Coastal | place: USA... | reverse complement strand
ACAGGGGTGCATCCACGGTGTCAATGTATTCATGTCTTACATGGGTGTAGTCGTTGTCCATGAGCAGACGGTCACAATTGGGACACTTCCATGCCTCAGCGAGTGCCCGCTTACGCTCATGCTCTTGCTTCGCTTGCTCCCTCGGGTCGAGCGGGGCTTCAACGATTTGGTAGTTGTCGCCTTCCTCAATCGTGTACCCGCATGCCTCAAAGAGCATCTTGAACTTCTGATGGAAGTCCTCAGCCTCAGGGTGATTGTACATCAGCATGAGCGCGTAGGTCTTCTCACCCATGCGCCTGTACTGTACACCCGTACCCTCGGGTGCCCAAATGCCACCTTCGGGAATCTGCGCGAAGTGTTCCTTCGCCCACGCCATCGTTTCATTGTCCGGTTGCCACTCCATTGTCCTCACCACTTGTCACTTGTTCTTGAAGGTGTTCACCCATCCGACTGAAGATTAGGAGGATTGTGTCCATCAATTCCTGCTTGCTCAATTGCTCCATCGTTTTCTCCAATTCCTGAATGTATAGTTGTTCGTCGCTCATATCTTGCCACCACCGTGTCGAGCGCATATGAAATCGCTTGAGGCGTTCGCCTCATACTTGCAGTTTGTACCATCTTTGTTCTTGGCTTGACAAGGCCCACGCCGCCACATGTACTCCACATCATCAGGGTCGTGTGAATTGCAGACGAGCATGTTCCCCCTGTCTGTTTGCACATACTGAACTTCAACTTGCTGAAGTTCACCGTAGTAAAAGATGCACTCATCGCAGACCTTACAGTAATAGAAAAACTCGCTCATGTTTATGCCTCCGTGAACTCCCAATAGATGTACTCGTCTGTTTCAATGACCGCCTTCAGGTTCGGATGGTTGCACGAACACCACTCGCTCTCACACTTGGGTCCGTGTGTCATTCGCTCGCCTCCTTCTTCGCTTTCGCTTCAGCCCTCCTTCGTGCATTCCGTTCTGCGACAAACGCAGGCCACTCAGGGGAATCGTCGCACAAGAAGTTGTTCACCTCATATGACGAGCAGCAGTAGTAGTCGCCACGGTGTTCATACCCCTCTTTCCAAATAGGGCGACCACATTCTTCAATCTCGCACATGGCGAGCGGGGGAAGAGTCACTTTGCCGTCGCTACGGGAATCTAAGCACCGCTCTATGACGCACTCACAGTAACCGCAGGTGAGGCGAACCCACACCGTTTCATGGCGGTCCCCCCATTCGATTTCTGTGAGTTCAGGGTCGCCCCAAGCGTGCTGAAATCTTCCGGGGCATTCAGGAATCTCGTCGCTCATGCGCTCACCTCCCACCATGCAGGCGGAGTTGTATGCCGGTAGTGTACACCACCGGGACTGTTTGTCTTGGACTGATAGTACCGGCGGTACGCAACTACAGGGTCGTCGTGCTTGTACTCATCAGGCATGGCCTGAGCAAACGGTGTACGCGCACCAACAGGAACGACGTGAAACAACTTTGCCATAGCCACGATAGGTTCCTCGCATGCATGCTGCTTGTTGAACCGAATACGGTATTCGTTGCATTGTGCAATGCCGTGAGCGGCGAGCCAAATGAAATTGCCAAGCGTATCACCCGCCCACACAGTACACGGGTGATGCTTGTACCCACCACGGTAGGGCTTGCCTGCCTTGGTTAGTGGCATCTGCTCATCAGTAGCACCGTGTCGGCGCAGGGCTGAGGCCATCATCTGCGCAGACTCAACGCACATCTTGGGCAGGCGAACGCAGTCAAGGTCACGCGCTGCTTGCTCAGGGTTCAGGTCAAGAACAAAGATGTTCATGCAATCGCCTCCGCGATGAAGTCGTCAATGTAAGATTGGGGGACCAATGGTGTGCCGCCACAGTTGAGGCAATACATGTGCGACATTTGAATCATCTCCCACACATCAGAAGTGATTGTGCCGTCGCTGCGGAAGCAAATGTTGACTTCCTGTTGTCCTTCCTTGTTCAAAGTCCAAAAGGGGTCGCCGCAGCCGCAGTCAGGCAGTTCACCATAGCCGTCGTCAGGTCGGAAGCGTTCATCGGCCCATTCCTCAATCGCTTTCAGTCGCGCTTCTTCACGGCGAATCGCCGTTGCTCGTTCTTCATCAGTCAATGCTGCAAATGCTTTCATCTCTTCCAATTTCATATTCATTCTTCTTCGCCTCCGATGTAATCTTGGAAGTCCATGTAGTCAAACTCCATAGAGTGTTCATAGAACTCTTCAAGGTAGGTATGCACACGATTCAACGTGTTGTGGTAGTGCCTACACATTTCTTCCAACTCAGCAATACGCTTCTTGGCTTCAGTTAGTTCTTTCATTCTTCTTCGCCTCCATCGGGTCGCAGTTCAGCCCACGGGTCATGTGTGTACTCATCTGTGTGCTGATTGTAATTTCTCACAAGAATAACGCCGCACTTTTTACAAGCCCATTCTGCATAAAAGCCCGCTTCATCAGGCGAGGCTTCGTCACTATGTCCCCCCCATCCGTTGTCAAGCCATTCATGTTCTTCATCAGCACAAGCGGTTTCGCTGAAGGACGTTTCAGCGAATGCCTCTAACAAGTTCAAATGACGTTGAAGCGTTTTCATCTGCGCACGAATGCTCTCGGCGGTAATGCGTGTCACTCGACCACCTCCGCCCAATCGCCGGTTCCGTTGAGCCAATCCTCACGTTCTTGTTCATCACCGAAGCAGTAAAGCGTGCCTTCCCACGTTAAGTCCTTCAGGAATTGCTCGGCCTTTGCCTTGCCATGATGGTAATAGACCCAACAGAAGTCAACTGCGGCTTGGTATGCGCCGAACTCTTTCTCCAACTTCATAGCAAGATGCTTCGCCGCGTTCACTCGAAGTCCGTTGTCAAGCACGCTTTGGCAAATGATGGAGGCATCCACATAGGACATCAACCACAACAATTCGCCGTCCATCAATCGCAGTTCCTCTTCCGTACTCATGCTCATTCGCTCGCCTCCTTCCGTTCAACGTACACATCACCGTCAGCCTCGTAATCGAAGGGCAAGCGGTCCTTGCGAACGATGCGCCACTCATAGGTTTCTTGCTTCACGGGAATGTCAATGAACTCTTTCTCGTTCATCTCCATCGTCATGCGACGGCTGAACTCAAAGTCAACAGACAACTGAACGACGTTGTTCAAGCCACAGTCGGGGCAGTCATAGTCCACGTTGATGAACCATCCACCGTATTTTACATGACCGTCAAGATTTGCGTCATACTCAGGGATTCCAAACCACTCATGGTCGCAGCCAATGCAACTCAATCGCTCATTCATGCCATCAACTCCATCGCGTTTGTCCATGCCTGCTGCTTCGTCTTGGAGAGCGTACCAAAGAGGGCCGACTCCATGCGCTTCAGGCTCTTCTCACCGTCGCGGAGGCTCGTTGCTTCGTGGTCAATGTACTCGGTCACGGCGTTGTACGCCGCCCATGCAGTACCTTCCATGCCGCCAACCGAGTTGGTCGGACGAGCAAGCACCTGATGTACGGAAGTCAGAATGTTCGATGAGCGAGTTGTCAATACATCAGGCTCATCTTGCTTGTACGACAGACCGAGTGTGTCAATGAAGTAGTCGTTCATGTCACCCACACTCATCTCCACCTTGATGAGTCCACTCGCCATCTCGGTCCACTCCGTCATACCTTCACGGACCAAACCAAGGGCCATGCGAGCCTCGTCCACTCGCTCGCCCATCTTGGACGTGTGACGCATGTTGTACCTCGTCGTCTTCATACCAAGCGCAAGGGTCAGCGTGTTGTTGCACACCACACGGATTGGCGTGAGAAGGAACTTCACCGAGCCGGTTCCATCGTGTGAGTTGCTGATGAGTACATAGGCATGCATCTCGTCGTTGCCGCCGACCTTGTACACATCAGGTAGGCGAGCAAGCACCCACACATGCTCACCATTACCAAGTGCGCCTGCGACTTCGATGCTCGCTTCGTGTGACTGAAGCAGGTCATCCATGAAGGAGAGCGCATCCTCATTCTGCAAGCACGTGAAGACACGACCCACGGCCTTGCCGTTGCGGGTCAGGGGTAGTCCGTCTTCACGCACCACGGCGTACGTCTCAGGTACGACGTGCCATGCGTCGTTGTGGTTGTAGGTCAGCGGTCGCTTCTCCACAGTCCAATTCAAGCCCGCAAGGTTCAGGGCTTCGTGGGTTGTCATCAACCCCTCCACCGATGTACCAAGTCCGTGCCAAGGGGTATTCCCCGACCACGCAATCATGTGGCCTGTTCCGTTCGTCTGTTCTGCTGCTTGCCCAAATAGGCTTGCCAAGTTGTGTGCCATTTTGTTCACCTCTCATTCTCTTTTCCTTTGGTTGGTTAAATACTTCCAATTGGAATCCCCTTCTCCGACCGTGCCTCATGTGCAAAGTACGTGGTCCACCACGGTAGGTCTGCACATGCAGGCAAGGAGTCAATCATTTCACCTGCGGAGTCGTACGCCGCTTCGTGAATGTCTTTTCGCTCTTCAAGAATAGCGTCCCATTGCTTGCGCATCTTAGGCCGTGCCTCTTTCATCACGTCACACGCATCGTCATGGTTGTACCCATGCAAGCGAAGCGCAACGTAAGCCACACCACCCGTGCGGTCCTTGCCGTGTACACAATGCAACAGCACATCACGCCCCTGTTGAATCAGGTCGAAGACCACCAAGGCAGCGGTTGCCCACACTTCAGGGTCAGCGTTGTAGTAGCGGAAGTAGTAGTGGTAGCGGTCGTTGTCGTCGCTTGAGTGCCACGTTGGAGGGTACTTGCATAGGGTCACGACCGTGTGGTTTCGCTTCAGCGTATCACGGAAGTCCTTCACGTCACACATCGTCAGCGAGCCAACGGGCAGTTCAATTGGTGTGTTCTTCATGCCTCCACCCCCCGCTTAGGACGATGCTTCAGCCCGTAGTTCCACATCAGACCCCAAATCTGCATCAATGCATCGTGGTATTCGTCGTCCAAAATAGAACCCTTGAAATTACTGTACTGAATTGTATTACACTCATCTAACAAGCGATTCGCTACGTCACTCCGCAGCACGTCAGCCCTGTACGGGTAGTCTGCGTCAGGCAGAACATAGACGGTTGCGTTCGGAAACACCGACTCAAGATGTTCACGCTTACGAGCGCGAACAAGCAGGTGGTCCGGCTTGTGCGTGTGCGCTACGATGGAGAGGAAGCCATCACTCAAGTTGAGCCACACGATTATCCTCTCCACTAATCATTTCAATGTCAACGAATCGCCACAGTTCGTGCCAAAGAGAATTACACTCATCGCATGCCACTTCGATGCTGCCACTAAGGAACGTGTCGGTGTACGTAATGTCCTTGCTTCTGCATGACGGGCATCTTTGCGGCTCAGGTAATTCCCGCTTCTGCAAGTCAAGAATAATCTTGACCAATTCTTCCTTCTTCTTTCTGTTCAGTTGTCTTTCATTCATTTTGCTTCACCTTGCTTTCGCTCATCTTCCCTTTCGGTGGTTAAATACTTCCAATTGGATTTCAACCAAGCCACGGTTGCAGGGACATGATTCGTCGTTGCATCATGTCCCTTGTGTTGGGGTCGTTCCAATCCACTTGGTTCAGCCCCGTGAGTAGTCCGTACTGCCCGCCCATGCGGTTGTACTGTTGTTGTATGTCTTCATCGCTCACGTCTGCGTACCACGGGTTGCGCCTTCGCAGCGTTTCCGTTTCGTTGACGTACTGCCCCCATTGGTCGCCCTTGGGTGCGCCTTGCGCTCGCCACGGACCGGAGCCACCCACGTCCACGTAGGACACTTGCCCGCTCGGTAGCATGAGCGCGTTGTCGTTTGCCATCCCCGTCACGTCCCAATTACCAATCAGCGCATGAGCGAGCATATCATCAGCCACCTTCTGCCTGTCCGTCCGTGGGTTGACGTGTCGTCCTTGTTGGAACTGCGTCAGCATCATCGGTCCTGCATCATCATGGAATAGGGCTGCGTTTGGTACACCGACACCCATCATGGAGAGGTAACGGTTCATATCAAACTCATTCAAAACGTGACGGGGATGGTTTCCTCGCTTGCCAACGAATCGTCCGGGGTCCAAGTCGAACCCCCTCGCTCCGGTGGAGCCACCCAAGAATTGCCCTCTCGGTTGCCGCGACTGAATCTCAGCCCACGCAGCCTCAAACGGCGTCATCATTCCTCCACACGGTACGTTGGGATTTTAACGTGACTGATAGAAGCCATCTTCCGCTCACGCACGTCCTTCTCCCCTACGTCCTTCGGGTGATTTGCCTTGTGTTGCGCTGCCCGCTCCTTCAACGGCACACGTCGCACAGGGACAAGCCGCTGCGCTCGCACCGTCTTGCCGTCGCGTGTCGGAATATCATAGAACTCCGTCTGTACCGCACCACGTTGCTTGTACCGCGACGTTGGTTTGGCGTAGTCAATCCTGTACACTTCGTCTCCCTTATTCGTTTCTTTCATTCTTCTTCTTCCCCCTGTTTGTTTCCACAGTCGGGCCTCATGCAAAGCCGGAAGCCCGGTAGTGTGAAGTTGTTACAGTTGCGCCTCGCGCAGTTCCGCATAGTGAATCTCATATCAAAGCCTCCCATATGCAATCTCGTCGCGCATGGCAATCGCGTCGTTGAGTTCACGCCCACACTCACCGCACAGGCGGTCAAGGTCAGGCTCGCCCGGATGCTCCCCACAATGGGGGCAACACTCGCAAGGCTTGTCTATCGGTGAATGCAGTTCACACTCACGGCACAAGAAGTACTCACCGAACTCAAGCAGGTTCTCCACCTGTGCCTTCAGGTCAGCAACCTGCTTCTCCAAGTGCTTGATGTAAGCAAGCCTCATTTCAGCGATGCGTTCAATCGTCACTTCTTCTTTGTTCATTCTTCTTCACCTTCAAACGAAGCCTCACCATACAATGCCTCTTCAATCGCACGAACAACCGCGACAATCTCTTCGTCGTCTTCCGTTGATGTACAATCGTTCATGCTCATCCATCCATAGTGCTTCATCAAAACATAGCGAGCATCAATAGTGCATTTGAGCAGGCGCTTGTATGCAGCGAGCAGGTCAGGTGCGGCGGCCATCAGTTCTTTGTCTGCCATCATCCTCTCGAACGCTGCTTCTGCGAGGGGGTCATCCTCCGGCGGTAATGGTGCCATCGTAGCAATCAGCACTTCTTCGTAGCCCGGTCTGCCGTAAGTGGAGGGGTCGGTGAAACACTCCCCATTGAAGAGGCACTTCCAAATCTCTCGCCCTTCAATGTCGTTCGTCGTCCAAGGTCCGGGCGTGTGTCCTTCAAATTGTTCTGTGTTCATTCTTCCTCACCCCTGAACCACGGCATGTCCTGCTCGCTAATGTTCTTGACCGCCCAATTGAACGCGAAGTCCTCGTCCACGTTGGCGAAGAGTTTGCGAACCATTTGTCGCAACCGCTTCACTTCATCGAACAGGTCAGGTGCGGCTGTGTTCATTGTCCCACCTCACAGGCCCATTCGGTCACACCCGAAGTGGGGTCGTCTTCGTCCTCCAAGACGACGACTCGGTAGCCCTGTTCAACCATCCATGCTTCACAATGGTCGAAGCAGCATTCCATCCTGTATTGATAGAAGGCTTCCACAATCTGTTGTTCGATGTGAAGTGCTTTACGCAACCGCTTGACTTCAGCGAGCAGGTCATGCACATGCACTTCATCATCGTGGGGGTTATCAGCACCCGAAGGCGTAACACCCGCATAGCCGCAGGTGAAGCAGGCATAGAGCGGGACTTCCAATCCCAAAATCTCCACGCAGTCGCCCTCGTAGCATCCACATTTTTGCACAATTTTCGTGTTCATTCAATCACCAATCTTCTTTTCCTTCCAAAGCGCAGGTGGCTGCCCACATTTTTTCAAGTAAAAATCCGTTTGATTCGGAGGCGGAGGCGACGTTAAAATCCTCAGGATGAAGATGCCTGACGGCCCGTTCAATTGTCTTACGCAACCGCTTGACTTCCTCGCGCTCCTTGATGAGCGCAGCGAGCAGGTCAGGTGCGGCGGCGATGAGTTGTGCGTCGGCATATTCCTGTTGGCTACCGTCTCCGCTTTGCTTCGTAGTGTAGTGAACGGCAGGGACTTCAAACCATTGTTGGCCTTCATCGTCCTCCATTTCCTCAAGTGTCCAAGGTCCGGGCGTGTGTCCGTCGAATTGTTCTGTGTTCATTCGCTCATCTCCTGAATGCGCTGCGTAAGGCGGTCAATCTTGGCCTGCTTCTTCGCAGCACGTCGCTCGTCACGTCGCTCGGCACGGGTAGGCTTGGCCTCCGGTTCCTCAACATGAGTAGCAAGGCGCACTTCCTGTTCCACGGCTCGGTTGATGTACTCAAGCATCTTCGGCTTGAGTACAGCAACCACGGCGTTGACCACATCATCGAAGTCCAACTGCTGCGCGGGCGCAACGTCATCAGCGAACTGCTTCAGGTTGCTCAGTCGGTCCATCACGGCCTTCGGTGTACGTCCGATTTCAGCACCGATGGCGGTGTACGACCATCCTGATTCGTACAGACGCACCATCGTGTTGTGTTCCTCATCAGACCACCGCTTGCCATGCCGAGCATCAGTCGTGCTGACCTGCTCCGGCTTTTGTACAGGTGTGATAAGACCCTGCTTGCGTAGTGTGCAGACACGTTGAAGGACCGCAGATTGACTACGGCCCAACTTCTTCGCTATCGTTGCAGACTTCGTGCCGCGTTGAGTTGCGGCGACGATGTACTCAACATCTTCTTGGCTCCATTTCTTCCACGTCTTGCTCATCTTCATTCCTCCTTGGGGACTATCATCTTCTCATCAGACTCACGCGGGAAAGGACCAATCCTCTTTCCCATCACCGAAGGTGTGCGACACCCATTCTTCAGGAGTCATCTCCTGACCGCTCGCATAAGAGACGAGCATGTCGGCATTCATTTTGCTGAAAATCTCAGCACCCTCGCTGCGTGAGAACAGGAACTCTTCGTCTGTGTCAACCCGTCCGTCTGCCTTCCCGTCAAGGTAGGCTGCGTACAACATCTCAGTAGCGGAGCCATCCTTCTCAAAGCATGCCTTCGTCAAGTCTTCATCGAGGAACTCAACGTATGAAAATGCAGGGTCAATGGCAATGCGATGAGGCAAGGCAATCATCCACGACACAGGGACGTTGTACACGTTAGCGAACTCGCTGAGAATCATGTGTGCCATCAACGGTTGGTACTCCACGGCAGCGGCAAACGAGAACGCAGCATGTACGTGTGCATCCTTCATCATGCGCTGCATGAGAGTACGATGACCGATGTACAGGTCAACGGCCATAGAAGCGAGTTTGCTCCCTCCCTCACCCAAGTCCGTCAGGTTATGACGACCCTTCACTTCATCGTGAAGTAACTGCAACTGTTCCATGAATCCGCTCACTCGCTCACCTCCGGCATCCATCGGCTACCCTCGGCATCATCACACAAGCCGGACATAGTAAGCGCGTCAATCAGTTGGCCGTTCTTTTCCTTGGATGAATCCACGTCAAGAATGAAACCTGCTGCACCTGCCTTGTTGACTTCACCATCGGTGTCGCCAATCGAAATCTGTACACCATCTTCGTATGAAGTCAGGCGCACCTTCGGACGAATGTACACCTTCTCACCACTTGCGAAGGATTGGTACTCACCCTCATGCGTAGCAAGCCAATCAATGACGTGGGATGGCACGACGTACTTCTCAGCAAAACCGTAGGGTCGGTTGAATACCGTTTCGGGGTGGTACACCTGCACGTGCAGTACACCACCTGCGTTGATACGCAGTTGCACTACCGCTTCTTCGCCGCTCATCTTGCGATGACTAAGCCACGAAGCATATCCGTCTTCATCCATCTGTTCTTTCATGTGTATGTCTGCATTCATTTGCTCACTTCCTTTCATTCCTCTTCCCTTTCATTGGTTATATACTTCCAATTGGAATCGCTTTCTTTCGTACGCGAGGGTAGCACGGTCACGGGTCCGGCTTGACCCACACGTGTTACTATCCACCCACGGGTGGTGGAGTACACAAGGTCGCCCACGTTGACGCCAACTACACGGTGTACATTCATCACCTGATATGTGTTGTCCACAACATGTTCAACGTCAACGTACATGTTCTGCGCCACGGTCAACCGCTTCATTGCCGGTCCCCTCCTTCAGCGAAGACGCGCACCGATGGAATCTTGTTCATGAACATCCCCACGGACTTTGTGTAATCACGCACCATGTCCGTGCGTTGAGTAGCGATGCGCTGAATCATTTCTTCGGGCGATGGAATCTCTTCAACTACCGCGTCTTGTGGGAGGGAGAAGTTCCACGGCCATGATTGAATGGTGAGGTGGGGGAGGGAAATCTCGCTCGTATCAACAGGAATGTTATCGCCAAGCACACCGTTGAGTGAAAGGCGAACATTACATTCACGCCCAAAGACAGGAGGGACTTCAATCCTCATGGACTCAAAGTATGAGTTGAAGGCTTCAACATCACGGGCAATGTCTTCGTAATTGTATGCGTAAATGAACCTATTCCTGTAACTATCGTAACCCGCCATAGCATAGTTCCAATGTTGTTCTTGGTTGAGCCTACTTAGTGAGGCGTCCTTGTGTACACCGAAGAACTTCAGGTTATCACGGTTGACCGCCAACCATTCGTATGTGTGAATCTTCACACCGTAATGTTCTTTGGTGGACTTCACCACATACTCCCATCCGTTCACCACGTCGCCCAACTTACGAGCCTTGGTGTTGCTCACAGTTTTCTGTTGTCGAATCTCGTCAACCCAAGACCAATTGTCCCAACGGAACGTACGTCCTCGACCGTTGCCGTCCTTGACAACACGCCCACCTTGGATAAGACGGGTCAGCACTCGGCTGATGCAGGAGAGTACGGCCTTCACATCGGCATTGTGAATCAAGTCTCGGCGTGTGGACATGAAGTCCATGACTGTCGTACCCTCGTATGCGTTGTCGTCAGCCGTGAGGAACCTGTGCATCTTATGCGTCCATGTGTCGTAGCAATGGTACGTCTTGGTGGGGTCCGTGTTCTTGACTTGGTACTTTCCGGTCTTGCTTACCTGCGGCATAAGGTAATCGCCGTAACTTGAAATGCGGTTGGTGTGCCGTGGCTCCATGTCGGCTCGGTACACCCACGCCCGCTCGGATGCCGTTTGCATTCCCTCTTCATCGAACTTAGGCATCCACCCATCGTGGACGATACCCTGCTCAATGTAGTATGCAAGGATGGTATGGTCGTTCAGCATGTCATCGCGGGACAGCGACTTCTCCTGTCCTGCATTCAGCAACGTGAACTGAAGCGCGGCTTCCATCGCCGTACGGTTGTCCACTTGGTCTTTCGTGTAGCCAATGCCAACTGCCGTGATAACCTCATCGTCTGTGAACGATAGGCTGTCACCAATCAGTCCAAGTTCTGCCCACGTCGCTGCGCTTCTGTAACCTGTGTAATACACTTGTCTGTTGTCCATTCTCTCACCTTCATTCTCTTTTCCTTTCTTTGGTTATATACTTCCTCAGTTGTCACCGTTCTTTTTCCAACACACAAAGCACTCAGGCGTGTTCAACCTGTCAGCCGTCATGCTATATCCGTGGATGCAATCAATTGGGTACATGACGTTGCAGACTCCACAAGCAACCTCAATGTCACCGTGGGGTACACACTTCACATTGATGTGTTGTTCGTAGCGACCCATGCATTGAATGCACACGTCATCATCGTCAATGAACTCAATAAGCGGAACGTCCAAGCCACACTCGGCACACTCCTGTGTCTTGTTGAGCAGGGCTGAAGTCGGTGGTACATAGGAACATACGGGGCATGGCTTGGTAACGGTGATGGCGTGTTCAGCGCACACCACTTTGCAGCACGGACAGACCCATTCCTTCTTGCTCTCCTTCTTCGCTTCACTTGGCCTCTTTGCCTTGCGGTCCTCATTCTCCCAATGGTCCTTGGGAGTAAGTTCCACAATGTCACGCTGACAATTCTTGCAGTAAGCGATACCGGCATGGTCCACCGCTCGCGTTGGCTTCTTGCACTTGCACGGGTCGGTCAATGGTTCAAAGGTGGTCTTACTGCTGCCACCATGCGCTTTTCCCGAAGCACCACCACCGTTCCAAGCACCCGTTGACTTGTGGGAACTGAAGCCCTCACCAACGGGCTTGTCAATCACATTAGCAACATACTCCAACTGAGCAAGCGTTTCGATAGCATGGTCACAGTAGGTATCACGCACGTACTTGAGTACGTCCATTGCCGTGTCCATCTTGGCTGCACTTGCGGGTGCAAGGAGGCAAAGCATGATACACAGTTGCACTCCGGTACGACCGTGACCACCTGCACATTGCATTGAAATGTGGGTAATCTTGTGTGAACGAATGTCGTCAGCAAGGGCGTACCAAAACTCCTTGGGTACAGTAGGCACACCGAAGTCGGGGAAGTCAAGTGACACAATGAGTGGAGGCTCGTACACAGGAATGTGCTGCGCACAGGTGAAGCCATCGGGTACAGTTGTCGCATCGTTACCGAGTGCCTTGCCGAAGGTCGGCGTCATGGTTTCGCTCGGTCCCATCGCAAGTTCTGCGAGGGGCTGCTTCCACCAACCGCCGCTGCGGTTGCGACCACCTGCATACAGAATGTAATGCTCGGCGTCACCTGCCTTGCCAATTTCAAACACCGCATTTTGTCCGGTGTGGCATTCACTTGTTGTGTACGTGTATTTCGTGTAGTTCTTTCCCATATCATCATCTCCATTTATTTTCTTTCATGTCCCGCTCAGGCGTAATGCTCCTTCATCGCAAGGAAGAAGGCAAGCGTGGTATGCTTGTTGTACACAGGCTTGATGTGCGAGCAGAACGCCGCATTGTTGATGGCATACTCAGCGTTGCTCACGGCCTTGACCGCTGCTGAGTGTAGCGCGGCATCATCGTTTGCTACTTGGCTGATGTAATAGCCAAGGGCAATTGCCTCTTCTAATTCAGCAACCGTTTCATAGGAATGCATATCCTTGCTGAACATCTTCAGTTGCACCATCTTCTCACCCCATTCATGGGGGTACTTGTTGGTGACTTCCTCAACGTCTTCATATGCTGTTGGGTAAGACAGGTCAAGCATGTCTGTGTCCACTTCAGCGACACCGAGCCACATGCCTGCGCTTGAGAAAGCCAATTGTTCAATCGCTTCAATGGCTTGAACACAGGTGTCACAACCCTTCAGTCCACACGGAATGAACTTGTCGTTGTCGGGGCTACCGTACATACCTGAGTGAACGTAGTACATCTTGTTCAAAGTACGTTCACGCACCGCATCAAGTTCAGCAGGTAGGTCACTCCGCATGAAGAGTGGTTCCTTGCGGAGCATGGTCGGCGTCAACTTGCTGACGTACTGAATCAGTTCGGTCTTGTCCTCAGCACCGGGGAATCCTGCATCACGGTACTGCCATGCATGAGTTGCTGCGTAGTACACAAGGAAAAAGGTGCTTGGCTCCATGCGGATTTTCTTTGGGTCAGTACCCCAATCAAGAGCGGAGTTCGACATGAACTTGTTGAAGAAGTAGCCGTTGTTGTGGACGTTGTGTTCAGCAGCGTTGGCTGCATCAATCACGGCGAGCAAGTCTTCCTCCGAGAAGGAGCCAACGAACTTCTGAATTGCACGGCTGAGCGTAGCCGTCTTCTCACATGATAGGCCGTATGCCTTACCGCCGTAGCCACCACCCTGCCAACCTGTGTTGTATGCATCAGCGAGGTAGTCAAGCATGGCCGTGATGCTGCCAATGGTGAGAGGCTTCTTCTCAACGGCAATGTAGTAGTGCTGCCGTTCACCCGTCGCTTGTCCCTTCTCCCATGCACCATCGTACATAGCATCAATCAGGGGATAGGTGGAAGGCAAGAGGTTGTTCTTGCGACCGGGTGCGTGACGCATCTCACCGAGGGCAACTGCGAGGGTACTGTTGAGTACCCATCCAACGTACACACCTGCGAAGTATGCGGTTTCATCAGGAGCCATGAGTGGGCCACCAATGAACTGATGGAAGTGGTTAGAGAGCCAACCGTACTGTCGAGCGTAGCGGAAGATGCCGGTTGAAAGACCGGCGGCGAATGAGTCAAGGTACTCGTACGGGTTGTATGGTTGTGGTTCAAACGAGGGGTCATCAATCACCCATCCGGGGGCGACTTCAACCCACGTGCTACCAACCTGTACGGTGTCAGACACGATGTACGGCACACCGTACTTTCGGCATTGTCCTGCGTGGTGCGAAAGGTGAGTACCCGTGGGGTGTACGACCACCGCTCCATCAGGCAAGCCTGCGTGAAGTGCTGCTTCCATGCGAGAGAGTTCGTCGTCACCCTCGTTGTGTACGTAATGAACGTGCTTGACTTCGATTGTACCGGAGGGGATAATGCCATTGATTGTCACGCCCGAAGGTGGGGGTGTGAGTGCAGCATGGCCTGAAGAACCCCGCAACTGCACAAGGTAGTGTCTGTGGGAAATCGAATGCGATGAGTGTACGGCTTCATCAAGGCTATCGGTGTTAGGAAGATTGAGCATAGAAACAAACTCCAACTCAATGTTCTCAGGTTTGATGCCCACCGCATGTAGGTTGGCGGTGGTGCGAGTGTCGCTAAGGGTGTGTGGAATAGCAATCTTGAGTCCGGCCTTGCCTGCCGTGACCCCATCATTGTCCGGTCCCATGATGATGTACGAGCCGGGGGCTGCAACGCAAGATGCATTAGCCTCAACGTACCGCTGCACGATGATGCTACCGTGCGGGTCCACGTAGCCGTGGTCGTACATGGGTGTGGCCGAGTTTTCCTTGGAGAGCATCGTGTTGACAATACGCATGAAGATTTCATCACGCTTATCGTCATCGTATGCTGCTGATGACTCAAGCACACCGGGGCGTGGGTTGAGTGGGCAGGCACGGATGAACAAGGGCCGGTCCTCTCGCGCTTCCATTGGAGAGAACTCACGCGCTCGCTCCAACACATCGTAAATCGCTTCCGCCGTGACAGGCTCACCCGGAGGGATGAGGTCGAAGCGATGCACCTTGAGTGTACGCCAATTGTCATGCACCAAACCCAAATCCAACGCTTTACTGTACTTCTCCAAAGCATCGGCCTTCTGCGAGCCTGCGGGTTTCGTTTGTTCATCTGCGTTCATGTATTCACCTTCTTGTTCAGTCATCTTCGTTCACTTCCTTTTCCTTTGGTTGGTTATATACTTCCAATTGAAATCCTCAGTTCCACTCCTGCGGCACGTACGTTTCCGTGTCCCTGTCCCAATGCATGAGCGTGACTTGCATGTTGCCTGCCGCCATCTTCAGGAAGGAAGTGAGGCACATGGTTAGACCCGTGACGTACAGTTCGACATGGGTGTAACCACGGGCAATGACTTCCATGAGGAAAAGGTAAGCCTCATGTTCAAGGTCATCAAAGTCAAGCGGGTTCTCCACCACCTGCGGATAGACGTACAGTTCGATACCGGGCATGGAGTGTCGGCCCCTGCACAGTCCTACTTTCGCTCGCCTTCTGTCGTGTTGTTCGGTGTTCATTCTTCCTCATCCTCCCAAAAGCCTGAAGCAATCATCGCTTCCTGAATCGTCATGCCTACGGCATGAAGCAGGTAGTCCCGAATGTCTGAAATCGGAATGTCGTCCCCTTCAATGCGGCATTGAATGAGTGAAGCAGCGTAGGTTATGTGCTGACGCATCTCCCCGCATTCATTGAGAACTGCTTCCGTGAACTCCCTGAGCCTGTGGTCGTTCCACGTATCTATGTACTCGTCAATCAACTCTCGGTCAATCATGCTCGTCCCTCCTGCTTGCACACCGTACATGCAGGCCATCGGCCTGTGTCCATGTAGGTGCGAATGAATGTACTCGCCTTGCTGTTGATGAGAACTTCACTCCGCTCACATGCGGGGTGAGTGCATTCAATCTTGACGTATGAATCATCCTCTTCATGCCACATGTCCGTGGGCTTCATTCTTGGTGTAACTTTCATCATGGTTTCATCCCCTTTGGTTGGTTATATACTTCCAATTCAATTCTCAAATCCTACGTACTCTTCAAGCGCAGCGATGCGTTGGTTCAGGTGAGTGCGAAGCGCAAGCACATGCTTGTCCACCCGCTCTTTCATGAGCGACACGACTTCACGTTCTGATGCAGCAATAACCCGCTCGCTGATGCGCTTGGCTTCCTCTTCGATGTTCAGCATGGCTGCTGCAACGGCAGCATCAATGACGTGTGTGATGCTCAACAGTTGTTGTTCGACATTACCCATGCGGTCTTCAAGAGCGATGAGTCTGTTCTCAACAGGACTACGTTGTGTTACACTACCTGCGATTGAGTCACTCTTGTAGCCTTGCTCCCTGAAAGCGGTTGTACCGTAGGCGTTGGTGCGACCCCTTGGGTTAACACACTCGACGCACAAGGCTTTCGCCTTCGTACTTCGCTTCATAAACGGCTTGCCGCAGTTTATGCAATCAGTCACATATCCACTTGATGTTCCCATGTTCACACCTCCAAAATGAGTGCGAGTACCTTGGTGTTGTGACTTGGTATCTTGCACGAACCTTCCTTTGGAATGTAGTCGTCAATGTGTGTGCCGCACTCTTCGCACACTTCTCCTTCGTCTGCCTCAACCCACGACTCGTTGCCGCAGGGACACACCCACTCCTGATAATCGCAGCAAGCATCACCCTTGTCCTTCATCTGTCCTCGACCTGTGCTGATGCCCACTTCCATGCTGATATCATCAAGGTCGTGGGTTGAACCCAAGCCACGCCACGGCTTTGTGAGCAATACGATTTCCAAGTCCTCGTCATAGTCTTGCAGTTGTTCAATCAGTTCTTTCACGTTCATGCCTTCACCTTCTTCTCCTTCTTTCCAAGCAGGGCGTCAGCCATGCCCGAAGGAATCTGTCCCTTCGCAGCCATCTCCTTGAGCAAGTCTGCGATGATGGTTGACCTGTCTTCTTCGTCACCACCGTCAAGCACGGCCTTGACGATTGCTCGCTTGGCTTCGACCACGGTGTTGAACATCTCATCAATCGTGTCACGTGCCGTGAGGTACACGGCAGACACGGACTGTGACTCCTGACCAATCCGGTTCACTCGGTCCTCGGCTTGCTCTTCCCATCCGGGAACCCACTCACGCTCAACAAACACGGTGGTGTCTGCGGCGGTGAGGGTGATGCCTTCCTTGGCTGCGACGGTGGAACACAGCACAACATCAAGGTTGCCCGCTTGGAAGGACTCAACGGTTTGCTGCCGTGCATGTGCGGGCATTTCACCGACGATAGCACCGATGCGCCACGCCATGTCCTTGTCTTGCTGCAATGCTTCCTTGATACCACCAAGTACGTCCTTGTGGTGAGCGAAGACAACGAGCGGCTTACCCGTTTGCTCACGGTACTCTCGCAGGTATTCAACGGCAGACTCCACCTTCAGGCGACCGACTTCGTGGCGCAGGTCGGTGAGCATGTTGAGGGCGAAGCCTGCGGGAAGTGGTCGTCCACTTGCTGCGTACGCAGCGTACTCTTCTTCCCACCTGCGGAGCAGCGACTCGTATTGAGCAACACCCTTCTTGCCAATGTCCACATCGTACAGGGTACGCACCTTGTCGGGCAACTCGGTCAGCACTTCAGTCTTGAGGCGACGGATGGTGAAGTCACGGGTACGTGCATGCAACTCGTCTGAGTTGGACGAGCCTGTGAAGTCCCAACCGAATCGGGTTTGGTGTCCGTTGCAGTATCGCTTTCCGTAGTTGAAGAAGGATGGGAAGTCTTCGGGTCGCAGTAGGTTGAGTGTGGTGAAGAACTCGTTGGGCCTGTTGGTGATGGCCGTACCTGATAGACAGATGACTGACTGTGAATGCTTGGCTACTTCAACGGTTGACTCCGTGCGCTTGGCCTTGTTGTTCTTGATGTAATGTGACTCGTCAAGGACAACGATGTTTGCGCCAAGGTCAAGCAGTTGATTCTCACGGTAGGTCACAAGGTCATAGTTGCACACGTACACGTTGGCATCAGGCAGTTCACCCGTGCGACCCTCGACCACATGGACCTGATGGAAGGGGAGCCACGACTTGACTTCCTTCTCCCAATTGTACTTGACCGATGCAGGGCAGACCACGATAGCAGGGAGCAGCGATTCATTGAGTGCAATGTGAGCGATGGCTTGGATGGTCTTGCCCACACCCATGTCGTCACCGATAAGGCAACGGCCACCCGCCATTTGCGCGAATTGCACACCGACGTATTGGAAGGGGTACAACTCACGTCCTTCGGGGAAGACTTCAGCAAGTGCTTCGGCCATGTCTTTTGATTCAGCCTCATCAATTGCGACGGCGGAAGAGATAGCAATGCGAGCGGCGCGGTCCTTCATCACCGACGCTACTTCAGGCACAGACGAGATAGCATCAGCGATTGCCGTAGCCCACGTACGGATGAGTGCCACTCCTTCAGCATCGTCGGTCAGATACTCACGCTCCGCAAGATAGCGGAGGCGGTCAACGAGCGGGCCTGCTTCAGCGAGCGACACACTCCACGTCTTGAGGTCAGCGTTCCACTTACGACCCTGCGTACTCTTGACTTCATTCATCACGGCGTAGCGAGCCATCGAGTTCTCAATCCACGGCCATGCGAGATGCAGGGATGCACCCTTGAGTGTCGCCGTTGCTTCGGTAGGTGCTTCGACCTTGGGCTTCGCACGTGCGAAGTCAGCGTCTTCAAGATGCACAATGTCCACGTCCAATGGAGTGAGTGCAGCCACGGCTGCGTCGTAGGTTTCCTTGGTGTTGTCTATGCTCCACGTCTTTGTGTCGCCGTTCCACTTGAGGGCAGGGAAAGCAAGCGCATTCTTGAGAGCGTTCTTGATATCGTTATTGAAAGCATAGTGGATAGCAGTACGCTCCTGCTTGTACACCTTACCCCACCTGTCCGTGGACACATCGGTGATGCGCTCAAAGCGAACCGTTGGTTTGGGTTGCTCCACCTTCATGTCCTTGGTGGCTTGCAGCATTTCTTCAACCTGAGAAGAAGGCAGACCAACCTGCGCGAAGATGCTCGGCATCTGCGTACCCTTGTACTTCCACAGGCGAGCAGCGATGGTCGGCAGGTGGTGGTGTTCAAGGTGGCTGCGCGTAGCGTGTGCGTAAAAGAAGTTCCAATCGAACTTGTTCGGGCCTTGGTCGTCGTACGACACAGGCGCACCAAGGTTGACGAAAGCCTTGACAATACTGTGCATGTTGTTGACATTCAGTTGCATCAATCATTCCTCCTTTGGTTGGTTATATACTTCGATGTTCTTTGCGAGCAGGTACGATTCCGCAAGGCCGTACACGAATGCGGTAGCGAAGATGCCGGTGAGCCATGCGGTGATGAGTAGGGTCGGGGTCATGCGAACACCTCCGAAGTGAAATCGAATGCAACATCTGCATAGAAGTGTGGGCTTGGGATGACTCGGCGCACTCCGTTGGACGACCACAGACCTTCATCACATTCGCAAGCGGTGATGAATCGGAAGGTGGGGCCGGTGGGTTGAAGCCACCACCCAACGTACACCGAGTCCCGTCCCCCTTCAATCACCTTGCTGACCGGTTCGTGGATGCGGCTACAGTTCTTGCAGGTAACTTGCATCATGCGACCACCTCATGTGCAGGAATGGTGGTGTAGTCGAAGAAGGAATACACCTTTCCGCTATTGGAATTGTACAGGTGGAACTCACCATTCTTTCGCCGGACGAACATGGGGTAAGGCAAGTACCTGTTCATGCGAGCAGCGGTTGTAAGGGTGTACCACTTACCTGAGTTGAGGGTGAGGCTTCCGTTGGCGTGGTACACGACCACGTTGGTCTTATGATAGCGCACGGCCACGTCCCATTGGCTCTCGTCATAGTGCATGTTGTAACCATGAATGCGAGTGCTACGCTCACCCGTAGGCTTGCCGTCCTGTTTGCATCGTGCCGTCTTCAGTCTGTCAATCAAGTATTGCCTCATTCAATCACCCCTTCCATTGCTTCCCATGTACGCATTTCTTCCCACACGTCATCAGGAATGGAGTCCACGATGGTGCGCAGCCGCTCGATTTCTGCAACCAATTCCTGTTCCTTCTCAAGAGCCACGATGAGTTGATTGAGAAGTTGAGGCGCGGCGGCAATCAGTCGTGCGTTGTCCATCATCCTACCTTGACGCCACTCTTCGATGACCTCGGATGGTTGTCCATCCAACCACTCATCGAGTTCACTTGGTAGCACCGGAATAGCGATGAGTTCTGCCTGTTCGGGGAAGCCACGCAACTTCAACACGCGACCTTCTTCATCGAAGGCCCAAGGTGCGCCTGTGTGGATGCCGAAGTATTCCCTGAAGGCATGCAAGTCTGAGAGGGGTGGGTACGTATTGTATGACCGCTTGCTCATTCAATCACCTCCGCCACGGTGGGAAGAGCAACAAGGTAGTACTCGCCCTCGTAGTAAAACAGTCCGTGCTGTATGCCATCGTGAAAGAGAATCATTCCTCTCCCTCCCATGCATCATCATCATCCATCTGTTCATGCTCATCCTGTGGTGGGGTACTATCGTTCAACATCAACCCTGATTCCTTTGGTTGGTTAAATACTTCCAATTGGTTTCTCACGTTCTGCCCTATCAAAACCGTTGTACTGCGACAATGTGTAGTCACTATTCTCATTACTTACTTCACCTGTTTGAATAATGCTCGGACTATACTCACTATACCATAGGTATTACTCTCATAATCAAGAGAGAGTGTAACACCTAAGAAAATGAGTAGTCTTCTCGTCGCAGGATTACTCATTTGAGTGAAGCAAGTGGTGAGAATAGTGAGGCAAGGTCACGCAGTACCACGGTTTCCGTTGGTGTGTTGTGATTGTTGCCTCTCGGTAGGCGTTAGCGATAACCACTACTCAGTAGTCACATACAGGATAGGCTTTCTGAGAGGCGATTACTGTGGGTGAAGTGCTGCGCCCCTGTTGACCAAGGGGCGAGATGATAAAGCGGGCTACTGCGAAGCCGCGCCTCTCCCCCATCAGCAAATCTTCACGGCTACACGTAGGCCGCGTACGCGAATGGGAGAGGTCTTCCTCCCGCGTAGCGGGGCCAACCCATATGGGTGCGATGCAATCAGCCGCAAGCCATCGCGTTTCGCGGGCGCAGCGGCGCATCAGCACCCCGACCGCATCGCGTTATGGCTTTGCCGACGCAAAAAAAAGGGGGCGGGAAGGCGGCTCGGCCTCCCCGCCCCCAACGGACGGTTGCGCATCCTCGGAAAACGCTGGTGTATGTTTTCGCGTACACTCGCGGTGCGCCTTTCGGCACACAACTACCCTGCGGGACTCACTCCCGCACGGGCTACCCTCTCCCCTGTGCAACACTCTTCATGTGATTCAAACCTCCTTCTTTGGGTACGCACGGATGCTCGCAAGCAACTCCGCTTCTTCTTCCGTCAACTTCACTCGCTCGCCCCCAAGAGCGCAGCGAGCGCCGCTGCGAGGGCGGCGGGCGGCTGACCGGCCATGCCTGCGACGAGGGCAGCGACCACGGCAGGGTCAACGGTCACGGGTGGGGCGGCAGGGATGGTCACGTCTGCGGGCGCAGCCGAGGCGCGGGGTGCAAGGGTCTTGGCCTTGGCCGCAACCGCTTGCGCTCGCTCCTGAGCATTGCCCTTCAGGAAGACACGGCATCGCTCGGTTGCACCCGCGCCCATGACGACCTCATCTGAAGCACCCGCTTCACGGGCGAGGCTGCGCACCTTGGACGGGTGCATGGAGTCAATGTCGCCGTACTCGCTCACGACCGTGGGGACGGGGATGGCCTCGCTGCCCTTGTACACGGGTGCGGGGGCGAGCAACTCGCGCTTGAGCGCAGCACGACCGCTGCCCTTGCCCGAAGGCAGGGAAGCATGCCAATCCTTGCCGATGTTCTTACGCGCCCACGCAATCCGAGCGTCGTTCTCGCTCAGGTAGGCGATGAGAATGCCATCCTTGTCCGTCATGCCCGCACAGTACCACGCCTCGCCCACGGCGAGGGCGTCGTCCATGTCAGCCGCACGGGTGGCACGCTTGGCCGCATCGCGGATGGCCTTGGGGACGGTCAGGAGCAAGTGGCCGAAGGCAGGGCGGGTTTCAGCCGCACGCACCTTGCCCGTGTTGGGGTCGGTCCAAGCCTTGCACTCGTACGTGCTGCGCAGGAGCGCGGCCATGAGCGCATAATCGGTGCTGCCCGTGGGGATGGCGGCATCGGCGGCATCGAAGGCGGCGCGGGTGAGTTGCAGGTCCGTGCGTCCACGGGCGGAGGCGACCCCCGCTGCCATGTAAGCGAGGCGGTCGAGAACCTCCTTGCGCGTGTACTTGACGGGTTGCTCCGACCACGCGGGCTTGTCGCCCTCAAGCGTGACGTACATGGTGATGGAGGGAGCCCCATCCATGACGCGGGCAAGGTCCGAGAAGACCTCCCTCATTTCATACGCCGCCGAGGGGGCGTACACACCGGAGGGGAGGGTGGCAGTTGGCTGTTGGTACGTGCTGATGATGCTTTTCGTTGTCATCGGCCTTGAATCCCTCCGTTGGTTATATACTTCGAGGCTCAGTCAGCCTCCTTCACGCGCGGGTATGTGTGTACAGGCGCGAGGGACGGTGGGCCTTAACGCGCGTAGGCATAACGTGTAACGCGCAAGAAGAATCGTGCTATCGCACCCATATGGGTTGGGGTCAAGGGCGCACTCGTGGGGGCTTGCGTTTTTCAGGTGGGTGTGTGGGGTGTGCATGTGTGTATGCGTTATGCGGTCGCGCACGCGCGTAGCGCATGCATACGTTACGCGCACATGAGTGTGGTATAACGTGGGGCATAACGCCGCCCTTGGTGCAGATTGCACACCGCCGCAGTACCCCATAACGCCCCCCATAACGCGCCCCCCTTAGAAGGAGGCATAGCATAACGCACCCCCATAACGCTTCTTTTAGTCACGCGCAGGGTTCCCAAAAAAAATTGACAGGGCAAAAAAAAAATAAATCCAAGAAAAAAAAAATCCCGCAGGTGGCCGTACAACTACCGCCGCTGATTTCATAACCACCGCCCGCCTGCGAGAATCAATGACACCGTTTCAGCAGGCTTATGCACTTGTACGTAAGAACTTGCAGTCTGAAATTGGAAAATTGCGGCGTCAGCATCAACGCGCCATATGGGATAACGAGCCTGATTACGAACTACTTGAACTACTTGAGCGGAATCTGTCTCCGATTCTTACGCAGGGTATGCCGGACGAACCCGATGAAGCAATGCAACATCAAAAAGATGAAATGGGCGACTTCGCCCTCGACGGGGCCGTTATGCACGGCAACCTAATGTCAACTGCTCAGGGTGGCGGCAACAGGCCCTCCCCTCCCCGCCAACTTGATTTCAGCAAGCCCGAGAACCCATTCCCGAAAAACACCATGAAGACCGCATCGTTTGACTCTCTCCCATTCGCTGACGCTTGGTCTTTGCTAAAATCCTTGAAAGAAGCAGACCGTGTGATGAATCGAGACAACAATCGTCATGCTGAGCATATGCGGCGTATTCGACAAATAGGCCAATTGTCTCAACTTGTCCCTTATCACGACCAAGATATTGAAATCGTTGACGACAATGTGGCAGATGCTATTGCTGCATCCGGTTTCTTTAACCCCGAAATGAGCCGTCAAGACGCCTTTTACGAAGAAACGGTCCAAGACGCACTCAGACAATTGCAAGGAGAAGTAGGTGCGCACCACTCGCTTACGCAGCAGTTGCAAGAGTTGGGCGAAAAGCACAAGGCTCGCGCCAAGGCAATTGGAAACATTCGACACATTGGCTCAGGCGAGCGGCAACGAAGTAGCGGTGCCGACCACATGAACAACCAATATCCCGCTGAGGAACACCCAATGTACGGTCTTGTGCCTGAATACCCGGACGAACCTTCCGGCCCGATGGCTGAAATGGATGACCCAATGGAAGAAGATGGCAATGAGTTTAGTATGCCCACTCCACCACTTGACGCCAAGCAAATGCGTGCGCAAATCCTTGCTGACATGTTTGGTACACAAACCATGGACACGTCTGATGCTAAACTCCGCGATATTCGTGACCAAGACCTGTCAACACGTCGCGGCATGTCGCAGCCAATGATTCAAGCATACCGTGAAATGGCCCGGAGGCAAGGATTTTGACGCCGTTTGAGCAGGCATGGTCCTTGCTCAAGAGTCAACTGACCGACCGCACCATTTTCCGACTTGATGGCAGGCCGCGAATCGGCGGTCAGCAATACTCGGTGCGAAATTATCCCGGTCAAGAGTTCTTCCCGCGTCCATCCGACACGTACCGCGCTGCTGTTCCGACCACGGGGCCAACCACCACCCAAAACCAAGACCTAATGGGTCAAGCAGCCATGGCAGGGCGGTACAACACGATGGAAGAAATGATGGAAGACCAAGCGGGTAGGGAGCGGCTTGACCTGTACCAATCACAACCGGCTCAGCCTGTGCAAGCGCAAGACTTGGCGGAGTTTAGGACGCCTACCGATTTACTTGAAGAAGAAATCGGGGCTATGGGTAGCCTTTTGGATGGTACCTACAAACTTCCTAAACTATCCGAAGAGAAGGCCAAACTATATTTTGACGAACTTGCTAACTATTTGGCTAACCGGTGATGTTTGTATGAGTCCTTTTGAGCAGTCTTGGCTCTTGCTGAAAAGGCAAAAAAAATTGTCGGACTTTATGGATGCACCTTTACCTTACTCCTTCCATAGAAAGCGAATTATTCCTTCACACATTGAATTGAATGACCAAAAAACCATAGCAAGATTGATTGGTCAAGATGGACAACACCTATCAAGCGTCACATTTCCTGAAAGACTGAGACGTGATGAACTCAACCAAATTGGTGAAGCGGGAACTCCGCTTCGCCAACGCAGACAAGGACACTACCGAGCCTTGCTTGAAAATCTGATTCATCATGGATATGGAATAAGAAGCGATGCGCGAAACCAAAACTCCAATCCTTTCCATCAAAACTTGAGTCAAAACATACGCGATGTTACTGTGCAAAAACCGGATAGGGAAGAGTTGCTACCGTCTGATGTAGTAACGTACATGCCTAATCGTACCGAACTGAAATGGGGCGATTTACGCGGCCCGCATCGTATTGCGTTGCCAATACAACAAGAACAGTCAACAAATCAAGTTGAATCTATTCCCAAAAATACTCTTCTTCAGGAACCTGAGACTAACCCCGATTACCGACAAACCATATTTTCAAACGATGGGCAAATCAAAATCCCCGACGGTGATGACCGTATTGCGTATTTGCAACGCTTATGGGGTAACTGACCGGCGGTGTTAAATCCGCACCGACACTCCTGTCGTCATGCGTGTGACGGTGTACGAAGTTGGCCCAAGAGACGGACTTCAAGCCCTGCCGCACGTGGTGCCGGTGGAGCAGCGGCGCGAATTGATTCACCGCCTGTACGTGGCCGGATTCGACAACATCGAAGAGGTTAGTTTTCCGAATCCAAAACTGCTGCCGCAGATGGCAAACGGCGAAGAAGTGTTCAGCGGTCGTGGCTCGGCGTTGGTCATGAATGCACACGGCATGCAGCGAGCCAAAGCCTGCGGCGTGGAAAAAATCAATGTGGTATTTTCGCCGTGCGAGACGTTCAACCTCAACAACATGCGTGCTACGCGGGATGAAATTGTGCTACGGTACCGCACGTTTATGCAAGATGTACCCAAGGAAAACGTGCGCGTGTACCTCTCGATGGCGTTTGGTAGCCCTGATAGCGGGCTTGTCAGCGAGAACACCATGCGCTCATGCTTACGTGACGCCAAAATGTTTGGTAACACCGTGGTTTTTGCTGACACCGTGGGCGCGGCTGCGCCGCACGAATTGCCGTGGATGGTGGAAATGGCCCGCGATGAGGGATTGAACGTCGCGCTGCACCTGCACCACCGTGACAAGGAAGAGCGTGCGCTCATGTTGGTGCGCAAAGCGTTGCTTGAAGGTGTGACTGAGTTCGATAGCAGCATCGGCGGACTCGGCGGTTGCCCGTTTGCTAAAGGCAGCGGAGCCAATTTGTCAACTGAAACGCTTGTGAATCATTTGCACGCATGGGGTTTCAAAACCGGCATAGATACTGGATTACTGCGCTCAGCAAGCGAATTGGCGTACGGATTGCGGAACCCTCAGCCGGAAGTCTGCACTACGCATTGTTGAAAACCTATGACCTTCTGCGACAAGTATGCCTTTGCCTGCGGTTGCTGCACCGATTGCCGCTGCTGCCGGTAAAGCGGCTACTGCTGCTGCAAGCCCACAGGGTCAAGCCGCGATTGGTGCGGCAACATCAGGCCTTGGTGCAATGATGGGCGGTGAAAAGCGCAAGGACCAACAGGTAGCCGAAGCGCAACAGGCCGCTGAACAGGCCAAGCAGGGTGCTGAGATTCAGACCGGCGAGCCAATGGACCTTGCATGGGATTTTTTGTTGATGTTAAAAGCCAAACGGCACAATCAACAGAAGGCCAAGGAGAAGCGGTTCGAGCAGCAAAGAATAGTCAAGCCCATTGCTTCAACCATCAAGAAGCCCGTACAGGCCAAAAAGGATTACGAGCGCGAGTTTGAAATGATGGCTCCCTCAAGTAGCAAGAAGAACTTCCGTGAAAAAGAGCAAACCGACGAAGAGTGGCAAACCGAACAGCAAGTCAAGCAAAACATTGCCACAACCAAGGTTAACAGTCCAACCGTGTTGACCAACGAAGAGCAGCGCGGTATGGGTGAGGCCATTGAGATGCAGCGGCAGCGGCTTGCTCAAGAGGCTGCACAGGTGCGCTCGGACGCAGGCAGGCGTGCCTATGAAACAAAAGTGGCTAACAATGCGAAGCGACTTGCGCAAGAAGAAGCCGACAAGCAGCGTACTATGCGTAGCCTGCAAGGTCAGCCTCGACCAAGCGACTTGACCATTGAATCGCAACCCCTTGTGCCCGGTCACGACTACTTGGGGCAGATGCACACCATTTCGTGCCCCGATACCGGTGAAGTTTTCTTGGAAAACAAGCAGATTGCAAACCCTCAGACCCATCCTTCAGTCCTTCAGCGTCAGTACGAACAACGTGTTTGGGACGAGATGAACGGTACCGTGCAAACCGGGCATCCAATGGACCTTGCATGGCGCATGCTCAAAATGCTGAGGTGAAGTGTTGGACCCAATGGAGTCGGCATGGCGTTTGCTGAAGCGGCAAACGACCCTTACCGGCGACTTTGGTTTTCCTGAAAATCCGCGCAACAGGTACAGGGGTGAGTACTTAGGTCCCATTCACGTTCCTACTGAATCGCTTGAGTTTCCGACCATGGAAACGGTGTATGAAGACTCAATTGACCCTGATGATTTTACCCGCCGTCCGGATTTTGGCTACACTTACGGTAATACCGTGAGAGATATTCTCAACATAGGCGAAGCGAATGCTCAGGCTGATTTTGACCCAAACAGTATGCTTTGGGAAGCCGGTAGGGAAAGCCCGCCCAACGTGCGTTTTACCACGCAGATGAAACTACCGCAACTGATTCCGGGTTTGACCACCGAGCGGTGGCTTGACCCGCAGACCAACACGGTAATTCCCGGCTCAATCCCACCCATCAACGCATACCGCTTCACAGGAGACATTGCATCGCGTGTCATGACCACTCCCGGTGGTCAACTCATCCCTATGAGTGGACGAAGTTACGTTGGTTCTTATGAGGAAAACGTGAGCAACCCTTTACCTTACAGATATAAGACAGAAGAAGGCATGCCCATGCAGTTTCTTGTTCCACCCAATGTAAAAGAAATGAATGAGGTTCTTTCTGAAAAGAAAGAAAATCTGTTTGGCGTTCGCGGCCTTGGGTTTTACCCCGGAGATTTGGTACAAGAACGGCCACGATTCAAGGGGGGTGAGTCCGCCGAATACGTAGCGATGACACCCATTGATAACAGTCGTTTGACGCCTTTACGTGCAAGTGGTTCATGGAAAAGCGATACGCCTAATGCAACAAATTGGAGAATTAAGTCTGAAGATACGGATTGGATGACATATGAACGAATGCAGCCAACAGCAATTGAAGAGAGGCTACGAAGATTGAATCCGCTTGATAGAAGGGATAATCCTTACAAAACAATAGTCAGTCCACAACAAGCAGCATGGCGAGAATACGCTTCGCAATTTCCAATGTCCGCCATTCATCCTGCACTTGAAGGAGCGTACGACAAGGAAGGTTTTCCCCTTCAACCCGGAGGTCGTGAGATGACGACCGAAGAAAAACTTGAGTTGATTGATGCTATGAGGCGTCAGGCAGACGATAAATCGGTTAAAGAGATTACATCGAATATAGAGTTCATTCCGGGTCAGTTGGCATCAAAAGCAATATACAGTAACACACCACTTGGTATCATGAGGCATGGCTCGTTCCCACAAGGTTTGGATAAATTGTCTCCTGAAATGATAGAATCTGCGCTTGCTGCGTACAAGAAACTTAGGACGTATTGATATGCCTTCATTTAGCGAGAAACTTGCTGATGCGGCACAGATGCCCCTATCATCTGACGAACACGTTGCCCGCCTAAAGGCTCTCCTTCAGGCTATTTACGCACAAAACGACTTATCGGCGCAAGCAACTAATGGAGTGTTTAGAGACCGCATAAATCAGAAAGATGTTTCAGTCCAAGATTTGTCATCCAAGTTTGAGCCTTTGGTGACCACGCCGGAAACTGAAAGGATGCTTCCATCGCAGCAAGCACTTCGTGAACAGTCTAAAGCGATGAAAAATTGGCGTGCTACGCTTGATGCTTTGCAAAACGCAGATTACACTTTGGACATAGAAGCAAAGGAAAAAGAATTGCAAGAAGCAAATGCAAAACAATACCGTGATGCAATGAGGCAAGCAATGTCCAATTTTTTGTCAAGGTATGTTGAGCCGGAAAAAGCCGAACTCTATGACAGTAGTGTAGGTACCACCTTTAGTAGTTTGAAAAATCCGTATGAAAACTTCGGTTATCGTACTCCTTTGGACCATTTGAGTACTTATGCACAGAAAAAAATTGCTGCTGATGCTTTACCTGTTTTGATTGGAGGGCCTACAAGGACTGAAAGCCAACCTAAAAGTGACGAATTGGAAGAATTGTTGCTCAATTTAAGGCGAAAAACCGGAGTAAGCGGTACCAACATGTCATATCAAGAACCTCGTCCCCCACCACAGGACGAACTTCAGCAGATTTTGCAGTACGCGCGTGACCCCACCGCTCCTGCGCGAGAGCAGTTTGAACTCAACACGGCAAACATGTACGACGTTCACCCTATGCACTACGACCAATTTACGCAACTTGTGCAGGGCGGCATGCATCCTGCCATGGCTGCAAAGCAAGTTGGACAGGGCTTTGACATGTCGCAACCGCAGTATGGTGACATTCAGATGAGTGCAAGTCCAATGGACTTGGCCTTCCGTCTGCTTAAAGATGATAACCCACTACAACATGTTGAGGCATTTCTTAATCAATTAACACCGGATGATACAGGTGTTGAAAGATTAGGTGACCATACTGTTCATTTTGAAGGATTTACTGATATGTGCAATCTATCAATAAATCCTAATTGCTCAGCCGAACAATTGCACCAAGAGGTGTGGGATGACTTTGATAAAAGGCAGGGAGCGACCCCTATTCATAGAGGTAAATGGGGTACGGAAGAAAACCCTACTATTTATTCTGTATATTATACACCACAAGAAGTTCAAACAGGCGAACCAATGGACATCGCTATGCGGTTGCTCAAAGAGCGTGTAAGTCCCGAAGCCATGCGGCACAAGTTGGAATACGACAAACAGTACGAATCTTCTCCTGAGCGCGTCAAGTACCGTGAAGAACTCAACCGTGAGCGTCGTCGCCGTGGAATTATGGGAAGCCACGACCACATGGACGTGAGCCACACTCAAGGTAACAAACTGACCCTCGAAAGTGAACACGACAACCGTGCCCGTCATTTCAAGAATCGTGGTACGTTGAGGCAGATTGACAAAGTGGAGTAGTCACTTTTGTCACTTTTGTCACCACCTTACTCATGTAAATGACAAAACGAGTTGTCATTATTTCATAGGTACTACTCTCAATAAATAGAGAGAGTGTAAGAGTACAATGGTGAATACTCATTTTGGTGAAGTAAGTGGTGACAAAAGTGACTATTGACTCGCAAGCCTTAAGATGACCATTCCTGTGACCAAGCCTGAGCAGCATGTCCTCTATGCCTCAGTCCAACGAAGCCGAGATTCGTCTGATGGGTCTGATTATCTCGCAGTCAGCCCTTGTCGGACTTGCCATTGGCCTGTTTGATGCAGGCATGTGGCTGAACAACGATGATGCGTGGGTGAACGGTTTCACCTACGCCATGGCCGCATTCTTTGTGCAGGGCGTTGCCTACTACGTGTTCAAGATGTTCTTTGAGCAGAACATGCAGGAACGTGTTGCGGCAACCAACATGGAGCGAGAGCGGCAGTACCGTTTCCGCAACATGCAGAACACCTTCGACAACCGACGCGCTGAGATGGAACTGCGGATGCAGGAAGCCCAACTTGAGCGTGAACTGCGGTGGATGGAAGCCAACCCCGGTCAGATGCCTCCAAGTTGGGGTGTCCAAGGAGGCGCACCGTCGTTGGTGAGTCAGTACGACATGGCACAAATGACAGGCGCACCCAAGCATACTGCTGAAGTCAATCAACCTGTCAATCTTGGCGTCAAGGAAGAAGTGCCGTTGAAAAAAGACGGCACGCCTGACAAGCGGTATAGAAACGACGAGTGAACATGGGTCGAATCTTTAAGACGCCCGTGGATGATTCCACGGAAGCCACCTTGAGGGCAATGCATACACAAAACACCCTTGACACGTACTACGAAAAAGGACTTGGTTGGATTCGTACACTTGTGTTCAGCGGCATAGCCGTCTTAATGACAAGCCTGTACGAATTAAGAACTGACCGCAGCGTATGGGAAAGCACCGTAAAGTGGTTTTGGCTCAAGATGGGCGATTTGGCTTCTTGGCTAACGGGGTGGGTCAATGGTTGAGCCTGCGGGAACCGCATTGGTCGGTGCAATGGTGTGGGGCAAGAGCCTGTACAATTCGTGGAGGCCGCGCAAAGTCGGCATTTACGGTGCAGGACTGACCGGCAAAACCACCCTTGACCGCTACATGACCACTCCGGGGGAAATGGAAGAGATTCCTGAAGAGGAACGGACCGAACATGTCAAGATTCTCGGGCGTTACCTGCTGCCAAAACCTTCTCGCAAGCGTGTAAGTTGGGAAGGCGAGAAGCGTGTTGTGTTTTCTGCCGACGTTGGTGGTCAAGAACGGTTTTGGAACCTGTGGATTGACGATATGGTGTCCCGGCAAGTCCGTGCAGTCGTCTATTTGTTTGATGACCGAGCAATTAAGGGCGGAAACGATGCCATTCAGCAAATTGCAGGCTTTCGCTTCCTTGTTGACGCAATTACGGGTCGAAATTACCGATATCGGACACTCAAAAGCCGATGGAACGGTAAATCATACGCTCCAAGTCTGATTATGCTTGTTGCAAACAAGGCTGACCGGTATTTTGACGATACTGCGGCCAAATTGTACGCTGAAGGGCGAATTGGAGAGCATCCTATCTTCGACCCCTTCCGAGATGACCTTATTCGCTTGCAAAAAGCGGGTATTCCAACCCGCAGGTCGTTTATGGCGACCCGAATTGGATGGAACGTGGAACCAACAATGGTCAACCTGTTGACGGTGTGAGAAACATGGATAAAACAAAAGTAGCGTCAGTCGGCTCGGCAAGTCAGTCCCTTCGGACTGTAATTCCGTTGTGGATTGCTAAGTTGATGCGATTGAAGAAGGGCAGCATCGTTGAATGGAACGTCATTCGTGAGGAAAACACGTATTCGGCACACATGCGGGTGGTGGAAGAAGAATGATTCCGTTTCGTGGTCAAGCACCGCAGCAAAACCTTGGTGACCTCAACGTGGCGAGCGTGTACGCACTTTCGCAACAGGGCAACTCTATGCTAACCCACGAAGCGTTGATGGCACAGGCTACGGCTCAAGCGGCTATGCAGGAAGTTGCTGCCGGAGCCAATTTGCAAGTCCCCAAAGTCAACTTCTATCCAAGCCGCCATCCTGACCCCCTAAAGGCTCGCAGAAAGGACATTCGACAAGCGTACCGTTTGCTAACACCTACCAAGCGACACCTGCTCAACCCTGTGCGTACCCTTTTGGGTCGTAAGTACCGCTACGACAAGCAAGCCCACGTCTGTGTTATTGACGGCTGCGATTGTGCCGCTCTTATTCAAGTTGACAATTTGTACAACAAAATCATGGATGATGAAACCGGAGTAAGCCTGTGGGAGTACTATTGGAAAAACCCCGTTACCGGACAGGCTGAAGCCTTTGTCGCCAAGGACAAAGTGACAAGCGGTCGCAAGATGCGAGGTACCTATTGCCCTGAGCATCTTCACCTCTATCACCTGCTTTGCAAGTGGGAGGCTGAAGAAGACAAGGTAAGCGAGGCCAACCCTCGACGTTTGCGTGACCGCATGAAGAAGGGTGTTTCAATGGTGACCGTTCCCGTAGCGGCGGTTAAGGTCAAGGACCCTACGCCATCCTTCTTGCAGAAGTACGAGCCGTTTTTTGCTGAATTGGAAAAAGATAGCAAGAAGACAAAGGGTATCTCCATTATGTACTACGAAAACCCGGCTACGGGTTTGAACGACGTGACAATGATTGCCTTTGACCTGCGGATTTTCCAACAAGAGTTAGCAATGGCAAACCAACCTACCGCTGCTTTCCAATCCATGCTCAGCGGTGAAAAACCTCATGAGCAACAGATGCTTCCGGTGGTTGAGTGACATGCTTAGATTGAACAGTCAACAACCACAACCGCAGGGCGGTTCGTTGAGTCTTGGAGTGACCGGTTGGGGTCAACCTATTCCCGCACAACAGAATCCGTGGCCGCAACAACAAGCATGGGGACAACAACCTCAACAGATGGGAGCCATGGGAGCCTTTGCTACCGGTGCCGGTGTACCACAGCAGCCAATGGCTCCACCGAGTGAACTTGAAATGCAAATCATGCTGCTTCGTGGCATTGTACCGGTGGACCGATTTATTGCAAGCCCGCAAATGGGGGTTTTGGTTGAGATGTTCAACAACATCGTCTCTTTCTCGGTCTTGGAGATTCTCAAGAATGCGGTGTTTGTGGCCGACGACGATGGTAGTCTCAAAATGGAGATTACCTCCTTGCCGCAGCATTTGCAGACCATGAGTGCTGAAAACGTCAAGGCTGACTTTACGGCTTTGCAGTCCGCTGCACAGCAGAACATTCAGAACGCTGAAGGGCAGCAAATGCAACTCAACAACATGGCGAGTCAGTCCATGATGAACTCAGCATTGGCTGCTGCAATGGACCAAGGCATGGTGGAGAAGGCGGGCGGCTTCATCGGCAACACCGCCCGCTCCTTTATTACCGGAGGACGATGATATGCAGGATAAATCGTACATGCCACGTGGAATTGCCACGACCACTCTTGACGTGTTGAACCCTGAGCGCAGCGTCATTGTTGACATGATTATGGTTCAGTTCATTTCGGCTATTCTTGTCCTCACGGCTATCATTTTATTCAAGGGTAACAATTTGCCTGCATCTTCCATGTCCTACTACGTAGTTGGCTTGTTTGGTAGCGTTCTTGCGTTGACCGGTGTGTATGCTCGCATCATTCGATGACAGAACGCTTTTGAAGCAGACTCACTTAAGAATGCACATGAGCGACGACCGTGTGTACAAACGGTCATGCGCTTTCTGCATGGACGAAGAACGGGATGGGCTTGAACAAGGCCTACTCGACGGTCACATTTCACCAAAGCAGTTGGACAAAGACAAGGAGTGGCGAAGCAACACCACCGAGCGGCACTACCGCAACCACATGGGCGAGTTTCACCTCGCATCCAACTCCGGTTGTCCTGTCTGTACGTCTCATCAGCGTGCGGCCTACGAAGAGATGTACTTTAACACAGGCAATAGCGACCTTATTGCTCAGGAATTAGAAGTCAGCGAAAACGTGGTCTATCAACACATGAAGAATCATTTTCAGCCGCTTGTGCAAAAGACGGCTGCCATCGAAGTCGCCCTGCGTGCAGGGACCGAGATTGATTTGTTGCGAAGCAACGCTGAGCGGCTCAACCACAAGTTGAGCGAATTGCTTGACGAAGGTAGCGTTCACGAAGACGGTTTCGTGCGCGATGCGGTGTCGCTGCACAAAGAAGTTCGTGAAACAGTCAAAGACCTGCTTCGATTCCAAGACCAATGGGGTGCGCAAAGCGACACGCAGCAGGTCAATCAGACCTTCAACATCTTGCAAGTCGAATTGAGCAAGGAGAGTCCTGAAGTATGGGCGCGACTTAAGGCGCAATTGATGGAGAACATGGGGGTGGAGTGATGCCGATGATGGGACGCGGCTCGGACACTCGTATGTACTCGCCGCGTAGCGAGTCCGACAAGATGTACTCGTCGGCTAACGAGGACGAGGACAAGTACTCGCCCACGTCCCCGGAAGACATGGAACGCCGCCGCGAAGAGCGGAAGCAGCGTGAACAAGAGCGCAAAGAAAAGCGCAGCAAAATCAAGCACATCAAGGTCAGCGCAAAGTTGCCTCTTGACGGTGCCGAGTCACCAATGGGTGAGGACGACGGCAACAAGCAGGACTTAGAGCGAGAACTCGGATTGCAGGGCGGTCCTGCGGGCAGTCGCGGTCATATGCTTGACATGGCTACGGGGGCCAAGACAGGTACCGGTAGCGCAATGACCGGTCCTGTACCGCTCTTTATGAGCGAGCCAATGAAAGATGCTTGGTCCACGTTGCTGAAAGAAGACGAAGACTACATTCATCCTGATGAGCAGATTTGGAATGATGAAGCAGATGAGCATTTGATGGGCGTCACCAATTCTTTGTGGGATTACATTGAAGGTATGTCCAATGATGAAAAAATTGAGTGGCTAAGGCTTCAAGGTAATCCATTCATGCAAAGAGGTATGCAACGAATGTACGGCGATTTTCCTGAATTGAGTCAAGAAGACATTGACAATTCAATTTGGGAGATGATGTTTGACGCATGGCAAGACAGTCAATTGGAAATGCCCGGTGGAATTGATTTTGATTTAGGGAGAACAACGCCAAGAACTGACCACATGGCCCGTGACGTAACAAGAGCGCATGCGGTACACCCTTCTCAATGGAAAAAATTGGCAAGTGAACCAATGAAAGATGCTTGGTCCACGTTGCTGAAAGAAGACGATGCTATTGCTCATGAGCGGCAACAAGAAAAACTGCGTCAAAGCATGATGATGGAAGGTTTGGCAGAACGACCGCACATGAACCTTAGCCACCAAGCACTCGCTGACATAATGATGCATCCTGACTTTGACAATCTTTCAGCAGAAGAGCGTGAACCGTATTTTGACGAGGCAAACACTCGCATCATGGAAAACAAAAATCCTATGTTTGGCTATGGATGGCAAGACCTCAACCGTGCTGAACCAATGGAAGATGCTTGGTCTGCGTTGTTGAAACGTGAAACACCCGGTACCATCGAAGCCCGTCGCCGTCGTGAAGCGCGGCGCGAGTTTCGTCCCTCCACAGGACAATTTAAGCGGCCACCCGGCGGCATGGACCCAAGCGGTGCTACCATGCGGCGCTTCCGCGCTCGCATGCGTGGTATCAAGGGTGGAAAGAAAACGGGGTTGATGTTACCTCACCTATCTGTGGAGATGAGTCACCGTGGCATTGCGACGAAACAACCCATGTCGAAAGACCCGCAAAAGTACCGTCAGTACATGGGCCAATCTGAGGCTCGCAAGATTCTCGGCAATGTACGCACAACTTTCTCACCCCACGCCCGCTACGCCGAGCGAGGCAGTTATGCCGGACCCACCGGAGCAGGAAGACTCAGCGGACTCTTGCCCGGTCAAGCAGGACAAATGAGGCAACCCGCACTTCGTCCATTGAGAGTCCATCAACCCCGTATGCCCCGTATGCCACGCCCACCGATGCCACCCATGCCGCCAATGATGCCTTCACCGCAATCGTCCATGGTCCCCGGCATCCCATCTGCTCCATCTGCTCCATCTGCTCCCTCGTCCATTATGATGAGTGAAGAGCGTACCGAGAGTGAGATGCTCAAGGGTCGAGCCGCTCGCACAACTGAGCGACTCAACATTATGCGCCGCATCATGGCTGCATTGGAGCGAGTAAATAAGTTGGAAAAAGCAGGTACACAAAGCGCAATGGAGAACGGTCACGTTCCTGCTCATCCTGCCGGTGTAAGTCCCAAAAATGAGTCGGACCCTGAAGGACCGACAGAAAACGACGAGACAGACGCTAAGCAGTTTGGTCTTGACCCGGCGGGCTATCTTGTCTCACAACGGGGGCATATGGGATGATGTACAATTCGTTCATCATTCAGAAGGCGTGGGGTCTGATTCACTCAGGACCTAACGGTAGGTTCGTCATGCGAAACCCTCCACCTGCGGCCTTCAAGCCAATGGGAAACTTGGACTTACCTGCCTTTGCCCACGATGGTGCAGGCAACGTGTATGATGGAGAATGGGCCAAAGACGATGGCGGCATTTACTACTACCACACCCGTGAAAGGGACCACCCAAACGGCCCTCGATTTTTCCAACACGGTATTGATGCGGCTGCATACCGCTTGCTTCGTGCATTGCAAGGGCATGTTCCTTCTATTTCATCTCCTGATGTTGTCAATCTTTTCAATCAAGCAATTGACTTGTTCAACCAAAAGCACCCAAACGAAAAACACCATTTGGCACCGTTTGAGAGCCTTCAATGGCGAAAGTTGCGTTCTGCACCCCTACCAAAACAGGTGGAAATGCATCCTGACAAGACAACTCGACCAACTCGTTCGCAAGACGGCACCAAGATTACGTTGCTGACAAACAACAACGCCGCTGAAAACCCAAATGGGAAGTTCATTGAATCGTACTACTTACCCTTCAACGTCGAATTGCGACAACTGCTTGAGCAGCATTTTTCACCTGAAGTAATTGACATGCTTGCGCATAATGTCAGATTTTTGTTGCATGACAAACCGTTTGTATATGCGAACTACACCACACCCCCGAAGTACATTCGCTCCGAACAACGTGACCCCGGCTCCGCGTATATTGATGGGTCAAAAGTTCCGTTTCCTGATGAGTTCAGACCCGCAGAACAACAAGAAGCATTTACGTGGCAAGTGCTGCATCATCTTCCTGATGTGTTTTTCAAACCAATGCCCCAAAACAGGGAAGCCATTGATTTGCAAAGAAGGACGGCAGACCATATTCGACAAGCCCTAAGTGGAGGCAATGTTGACGCCATACCTAATTTTCCTGTGACCTTTACGTTTGAAGGACAAAGAATCCAACGACCGTTGCAAGAAGCCCTGCTCACTCCTGAATATCAGCAAGCGGTCATTAAGGAGATTTCATCGGTGCCTGCAATGATGTTTTTGTTTGGTCGAGCAAACCAACAAGGAGGCAATTTCATGAAATTGTTCAACAACGTAATGGGAAGGCTTGAAGATTATTCAGGCCTTTCTCATGACGAGCATAGCGAGTACTACACGGCGGGAGGGAGCGGTAAAGGGACAGGTATGCATGCTAAGGCAGGACGTGTCATGGCTCTTGCAAACATGTTTGGCGCTAACGAAGACGGCAGTTCCAAATTGCGTGACGTTCAATTAGAAAGTATTGCTCCTGATGAACAAGAGCAAGTTAATCTCAATCGTCGTTTAATTGAAGGGCTTGCTGAACATCAAATGGTGGCTCGCGGTCATGAGCGAAAAGACGTAGGTGAGGTACCAAACAAGCCGCTTGGCCGACCTATGCACATTCAGAATTATCACGGTGATATGCTTGAGCCACAACTTAGGCTTGAGCCACATATGGAAAATTACGATTATGCGTGGGTTGAAGACTTTGCTGACTACAACCCCGGTGACCTACCACAAGAAGTCCCTGCGTCTGCACCCGTACCGGCGTCCGCTCATCCGTCGGCTACGGTGCCTCTCCCAACAAGCGGCTCATCACCTCCGCCGCTCGCAGACGCAGGGACACCTCAACCCTTGTCGGCTGATTTCCAAGCCATTCGACCGGACATTGGCCGCTATACCCCTGCACAGTTCAGGGAAATGCTCGACCTCGCAGGTCGTGGTCGGCAGCGGCCTGCTGCTTCGCCTGAGTTGTCTCCCGTTGAAGCACGCGCCCAAGCAGGCCTGTCTGACCCACGCCAAACTTTGTTGTCGCAGTTCATGCGCAGCGAAGACATACATCTGCCTGTGATGGACCAAGTGATGAAAGCACTTGAGCGAATGCAGTACCGCGAGGCTGAATTGGACAACAACGTGGTGAAACACCTCAGTTCTTCCCGCACGTCCTCCCGTCAGTTGGCTTCATACGTTGGGCTTACCTCCGAGGAAGTAACCAACATTCATCACACGATGGGTGATTGGCACAAAATTGCGAAGTCGTACAACGTCCAACCCGAGGTCGTCAAGGTCATTAAAATAAGTATGAGGTGAAATCATGAAGCCCGTACTCGTTCGTAAATCTGAAACTGCGTTGCAGCAGATACCAAGTGGCGGTTTGCAGTTGGTGGTTGGTGGTAAAGGCCCATCAATTCGTGAACTTGCGGGCGTGGCCTTTGGACGAAAAACAGGTCAGAAAGGGCAAGGATGGCAAAGACTTGGTGCTATTGCTGATTTGGCAGGTCGCGGTCTTTCTGCTGCGGCTACCACGCAACAAATTGCAGACCAAATGCAAGGGGGCAACCTCGCTGCTCCTATGGGTGCGTACGCACAGTACCTTGCAAACCAACCGTGGCAGTTCATTGAAAGGCAAAAGGAAACTCAACCTCAAACTCAACCTCAAACTCAATCTTCACCTACTCAGCAGCAACCCCCACACATGGAGCCTGTTGCACCGGGTGCGACTGCTCCTGATGGTTCCCCACTCCGACCGGACCAAATGATGCTACCGGGTATGGGTCCATCTCAAACCGCTACACCTACCGCTACACCTACCGCTGCACCTACCGCTTCACCTGTTGACCCTGCACATGCAGCGGGGGTTTTGCCGACGATGCCGGGACAACCTCCTGCTCAGCCTGCTGCTGCTCAGCCTGCTCAGCCTGCTCAGCAGCAGGGAACACCTGTTGACCCCGCTGAAGCAGCGCGATTACTCCAAGGACAAACCAACCTGTACGACCAACGATTCAATCGTTCTGCTGAGCCGTTTGAACATGCGATGGACTACTTGCTCAAGAGGTTGAGCCGATGAAGGAAGACATGAATCAGTTCATCCTTGAGATGGACCGTGAAATGTCGGCCAAGTCCTTCAGGTACTTCTTCACCGAGATTCTTGGCTATGACTATTCGTTCCATCACGAATGTTGGGACAAAGGGTTGAGTGACAACCGCTACTACTGTGTCAAAGCAAGCCGTGACCACGGCAAGTCCGTGTTTTTCATGTCCTATGCCCTGTGGATTGCGGCGTTTCAACCCAACACTCACATCATGATTTTCAGCCACTCACTTGAGCAGACGCTTGAACACATGCGGTTCATTCGCAACAACATCGAAACCACCCCGTGTCTGAAACACCTTATTCCCGAAGGGCGACCGTGGCGAAAAACCTACTTTGACTTTGCAAACGGAAGCCGTATGATGGCAAAGTCCGTGGGTGGTGGTACCCGTGGTTTCCACCCGAACGTGGTTGTGTGCGACGACATTCTGTGGGGTACGACCGGTACTGAATTGCAACGTGCTGCTGATTGGTTCTATGGTGTGCTGCTTCCTGTGCTGCACCACTCCGGTCGCATGATGATTGTTGGTACACCTTTTTCGTACAACGACCTGTACGCAGAACTTGAGCAACGTGAGGCATTCACCGTTGAAACCTACCCTGCCATCAACAACGAAGGAAAAGCCCTGTGGCCTGAGCGATGGGATTTGGAATCGCTTGACCAACGGCGACTTTCCATGCCTGCTATTCAATTCTCCCGTGAATACCTGTGCGAGCCGATTCACGACGTTGCGAGTATGTTTCCCAACGACATTCTTGAAAAAGCAAGGGACAAGGAACTTGTGTTGCTTGACCGCGCTGAAATGGAATACGACGAAGAAGGTGAATCAACAGGCATCTTTGGTCAGCATTTCATCGGATGGGACACGGCTATTGCCTCGGACAAGAACGCTGACTTTACCGCTATGCTTGTGTTACGTACGTTACCCGATGACGGTACCAAACAAATCATTGGTGCGCATCACGAACGTGGAATGAGCGGTGCTGCGCAGAAACGGCAAATCCTGATGATGAACAACCGCTTCCAACCTGATTTGATTGAACTTGAAGGAAACAACTTCCAACGCATGTTTGCTGCTGAACTGCAAGACATGCGCAACGACATTCCCATCAAGACGTTCATGACCACCCGTCAGCGTAAGGAATCCATGTTCATGTCCTTGCTCATGGCGTTTGAGCAAGGTCAGATTCGCACACCCTATGGGGATGAGCGGAGCCGTGAGTTCACGCACAAGTTGGAGCAAGAACTCAACCGTTTCGGCATGCAGAAAAACGGGAAGTTGGAAAGCGTGGGTACGCACGACGACTTGGCAATGGCCCTTGCTTTGGCGAATTGGGGTACCAAGGAGTTCCGTGGCTCGCTTGTTATGCTTGACGACTACATGCCCGGATTTGCCGATTGGCTTAGTGGTGGTAATCAGGAAGAAAAAGGAGGCTTTGATGGATGGCTTACCCCCTGATTTACCCGTTTCCTGAGTGGGGTTTTTAACCAATGGTCAAGTGAGTGGTCATTATGTGGGGGAGTGCATTGGTGGGTGACGTGTACGACGTGCCCATGGTCGTTGAAGACCCCTTGACAAAAATGGTACTCAACGCGCTTTCTCAGCATCCTATGTTCAATGAGAACGATTTGCCGCTGCAAACCACCTCAACTGTATTTATCAAAGAAGACCTGCGAAAGCGCGAGTTTCCAAAGAACGGTGACGGATGGCTTGAAACGTATTGGGGCAAGGATGCTGACACCATTATTCGTGAGTGTCGCAAGATGCGGCGGCACGACAAAGACAACCGTGACGAATACGACGAAACGATTGGACTTGTTCGACAACTGAAGGCCATGGAGGTTGAAGCGACCATCAACAATCTGTCGTGGGCTGAAGGCATGGAGAGTGTGATTAAACAGATGGGGCTATCCGACCGCAGCCTCAAGGCGTTGCGAAAGTTTGGTGAAAACCGTAGCGTGTCGTTGCAAAAGGCTTGTCATCAATTCCTCAAGGCCAACACCGTGTTGCAAATGCTCAACGACAAAGTGGATTGGGATGAAAACGACCAACAATCGTGGGTTGACGCTATGCAATTGCAGAAAGATGCTCGCAAAATGTGGCAAAATGTACTGCATCAAGTGGACACGCTGAACAAAGCAGAACAAGATGCCCTGTACTTTGCAGCAGAAGAGTTGCAGGCTCATGGACACTTAAGCAGCCGAGAGTTGCTTCGCCGTGGTGCAGACACGTTGGACCGCAACATGACGGCGCAACGAATGGGTGCGCTGCTCAAAATGTACGGTGAAGAATTAAACATCTTCAAAAGTACATCACGTGGTGACTACGTTCTTTTAGGTCGTGATGGATTCATCATCAAGGACATTTGGGCGTACATGGCGGGTTCACTCGATTCTGACGGCAGTATTTTTATCAGCGAACGCGGTGACCCCCGTGTGACCTTTGTAGCAAGTGGCGATTCAGGAAAACAACTGTGCGAAGACTTGCACAAGGCTACCGGATGTGGTCGTCTTGTCACGGACCAAAAGGTGTCTCACAACACCAAGAAGAGTGTACACCGACTTATTTTTTCACGCAAGGACGACATTCGCCGTGTCCTTAAGGCTACACTTCCTCACATGATGCTCAAGACCACACAAGCAAGAGCCATGCTATCGTATGTGGATGAAGATGATTTTATGCGAAAGCAGGAATTGTACCGACTTGTCACCTTTTCAAATTGGAAGGACCATACGGTGAAAGCCAACGGGCTTCTTGATAAGTGGGGAATTGATGCCGATACCATAGGTGCATACGCGGAGGGGCTATGATGGCAGAAGAAGGACGCATTTCTCGGTTCCTGTCAGGCCTTCGTAGCCCGTTCAAGTCGCGTGAGTCTCCTACGCCGACCATGCCGTTGTGGTCAAGCGGCATTCAGGAACCCGTAATGGCTCAGGGCATCACCATCCCTGCGCTTTATGCAGTCAGCAACGAGTCGCTAATTTTGCGCACCGTTCTTTCCAAGTTGCGTCAGGAGATGTTTCGTCGCGGCTACTATTGGGAAAAGAAGTTCACAGTCAAATGTACGGTGTGCGATGAAGAATACCAACAGGAAATGGAATCCTGCAAGCAATGCGGTGGCGAAGTGCGCAAGCCTGACCCTGATGAGTTGACGTACCCAAAATGGTTGCTCAAACAGGAAAACTCGATGGAACAATCTTTTGTCCATCTGCTTCATGAAGTTGAGAATGACCTCAATATCGTGGATGACGCTTTCCTCATCTTGGTCAAAGAATACTTCATTGACCCTGAAAGCAAGGAGATTGCGTTTTATCGTGTCAAGGAGATGGTTCGCGGTGACCCCATCTTCATGCGGATTGTGGCCGACAAACGTGGTGTGCGCGGTGGCCGATTCAAAGTCTGCATCATCCATCGTGACGAAGTGAAGACGCATGCTGACGACAAGGTGTGCGAGAACTGTGGTCGTGACCTTGAAGACGTTCACTACGTCAACATGGCCGGTAGCGGAAAGACGCAGTACTTCGTTGAAGGTGAAGTAATTCACGTCAGCAAGTACACTCCGTCAAAGTTGTACGGTCGCAGTCCCGTCAACACCATGTGGCGTCAAGCCATGACGCTCACGGCTATGGACAATTACATGTACACGGCCTATCAAAAGCGACGGATGCCCAAGGGTATCATCTCGGTGACTACGGACAATCTTGAGTCCATGAAGTCATTTTGGAAGTCCGTTGACGAGAAGATGGAGCGTGACCCCCACTACATTCCCCGTGTTGGTATTGAATCGCAAACCGGCAAGGGTGGCGTGAATTGGGTCAAGTTCATGGACACCTTGGAGGAAATGCAATACATTCCGGTCCGTGACGAGATTCGCAACAGAATTGCCGCATTCTATGGCGTTTCAAGCATCTTCATGGTGGACACCGGCAAGTCCGGTGGACTGAACAATGAAGGTATGCAGATTCTTGTCACCAACCGTGCAGTTGAGTACGGTCAAAAGGTGTACACAGATGTTCTGTTTCCTCGTCTGCTTAAACAGATGAACGTCAACGATTGGAAACTCACCTTGTACCCCAACGAGGAAGAAGACGAAATTACCCGTCTCCGTCGTGACGAACAAGAACTCAACGTCGCTCAACGCATGGCTCAGTTGGGCTTCCAACCGGAACTGCTTGAGGACCCCTCTAACCGCGACATTCGCTTTGTGTACCGCAAGCCACAACCGCAGCCACAACAAGGCATGCCGGGTATGCCTCCGGGTGGCGCACCTCCGGGCATGCCTCCGGGTATGCCTCCGGGTATGCCTCCGGGTATGCCTCCGGGTATGCCTCCGGGTATGCCTCCGGGTATGCCACCGCAAATGGTTGGTGGAATGCCTCCGGGCATGCCAATGCCGCCACCTCAACCCGGTGGTCAAGGTGTTGGTCTGCGTAATCGAGGGCCTGCTGCGCCTGAGCGAAGGACCGTGGTTGGTAGCGGCGCACCGTTTAGTAGCGTTCAACAACGGGGTCCGCAGCCTAACCTACAAGAAAACGTCAGCAATGCGCTGATGAACGCCCGAAGGCCTCGCGGTGCCTAAACCTTGATAACCGCCCCACGACTGCATAAAGCGAGGGAATCTCATGGACCTCTTGAAGATGCACCCAATGGCCCGAAAAATGGAACAGGCTCAGAAGGCTTTCCTTACCGCTCTTGAGAGCGGTGATGGAAGTCTTGCTAAGGAGCATTTGTCCGAAGTCAACAAGTTGAGCGACTTCCTCCTTGAAGACCTCAACACCGAGATTGCCAAGTCCCAAGACGTTCTGCAAAACGCTCAGGGACCAAACGACTTGTTTGCAGGCGGTGTACCTGTGCGCAAGTTCGTTGTCGAGCCGGAGACGGTGACCCTTGAGGGTACCCGCCTACCCGGTATCATTTCAAGCGGGCACCGTGGTTCCCGCCTTTCGCCCGCTCAGGGTACCTTTGGTCGTTGGGGTTGAATCCAATGGGAGACGCATCATCGGCTGAGCAACTGATGACCGTCCTTGTCACCAAGATGGAGAGCATGGACAACGACCTTGCACTCCTGAAGGCTGAGAATGAGCGACTCAAGAGCCTGATTTCATCCCCTGCCGGTCTGTTTCGTAAGGCCGGATTTGTCCCGGTGTCCACGCCGTTCACCGACGACTTGATGCCTGACCCCCTCCGTATGGATATTGAGGGCAATTCCATTCTCAAAGGCGGTCCGGTTTCGTCCATTCCGCAGACAAACGAAGAGTTTCACAACATGTCATGGGAAGATATTCACGAAATGGCACAACAAGCAAAGGGGGTACTTGAATGAAGCCACGACCCGTTGAATCTGAAATACTGACAAAGGCCCGCAACATGGCTGCTCGCATTGATGCCTTGGAGAAGGCTAAGTGTGACTGTGGTAAGGAACCCTGTGAGTGCAAGTCTTGCCCGAAGTGTGGCGGTAAGATGGCAAAGATGGGATGCCTAAAGGCCGGTTGCGGTGGCCCTATGAAGAAGGCCGACGAACAAACGAATGAGAAGATTACCGAGGTGAACCCTCACTTTCTGACCGAGACGGGCGGACAGACTCGTACCGCGTACTACTCCACCCGTGACCGTCCCATTCAGACGGAAGACCACAAGCCTAAGCGTGCTAAGGATAGCAGCAAGGTCAGTCTTGAATCCCTTGGAAGTCGGTTGAATCCGCATGAGGGAACCGGTGCGGACCGCGAAGATGCTGAAGGTGGCTCAATGAAGAAGGCTCCTGAATTGCGTGCTGCTGCTGAAAGCGGTGCGCCGGTTGTCTGTGCCAAATGTGGAGGTACTACACAATCCGGTTGTGGTGTTCATCCCGATATGGACATTTTCGCTTGCCCGCAGTTTAGGCCACTCCGTTGAGGGGGTGGTCTTGTGTCCTTTGAGCAGTTCGATTACGCAACACTCAACCTGCTCAAGTCGTTGAGTGATGGTAAGGACCTGCGTGATTCTGCCGCTGAATACATCATTGCGTGGGAATCATTGGACAATTCACCCAACGGTGACGCTACTCACACTTTACTCAAGAGTGCTGCGGAATACATTTTGAAGGAAGAAGAAGATATCACGGTTGCATCTGAAGACCCTGAGTTATCGTGGGACAAGTACATTTATCCGGGCAAAGTACCCTTGGTAGCCTTTGATGCGAGCGCACCGTTGAGTCGTCACGCATGGCTTGATGGTTTGATGGCCGCTGAAAATCCGGCTCATGGTCGCGCTCATTGGCCTACGTACCACCCTCCGTCAGCCCGCCATGCATACCAACACTTCAACTTCCCTTTTCATGAGTTTAACCATCCTTTGCTGCGTGTTAGTCCGGGTACAGGTGAACCTACTTTTGTGAATGTACTGCGCCGATTTTACTTAGGAGGACATGCTCAGAAAGAAAAGGACATGGAGATAGCGTTTCTCAATCACTTGAGAGAAAAGAACAGTCCACTATTGAACGATTTCATACCGTATAAGCGTGAAAAAAATGACGGATATGCTAAACAATTCAAATTGCTTGGTGACCTCACTCACGGCACGTCTCCAAATGCTCAACACGCTGTTGACCTCTATGAGCGTGATTTTACACGTTGGTTGGCAAACAACTTCGATGCTGAGCAGTATTGGATAACCCATCAGGCTGAAATGGCTGACAGGGGATATTCAAGTGTCGAAGAAGCATTGCGTCATCAGCACTTTGATGACCGAAAGCGAGGTTGGTTAGAAGAAGACGTTGACCAAGAACACCCAACAAAATTGGGTCACACCGATTACATGTACGGTCTTGAATGGCTTACGCCTGAAGAACGACATGTGGTAATGGAAGCCCTAAACCAACCCGGAGGTATCAACGGGTCAAAAAATCATTATGCTATTCAATTGCCCGATGGAACTTTGTTTCCTACTTCTCGCATTGCTTGGAATGCCGTTTTGCGTATGACACCTGAAATGGATTGGGCCACGCGAAAGCCGCGTCATAGTGGAAGAGGCAACTATCTGATGCTTGAAGACAACGATAGGGACTACGGCCAAGGAGACGAAGGAAAGTTTTTGCAACACGGACTTGGTAATGCTACGCGAGTGCCATTGGAAAGTTTGTCTGAAAGTTTCACCGAAGACGGTACGCCTATACCAATGTCGTTTCACGACAAAGTTTTGAGTATGTTGTACGAGGCACACGGCGTTGACGAGATTCTCAATGAAATTGACGAAACTTCATCAAAAGCAACAGCGGCAAAGAAAAAGAGCAAGTGGGAACTAAGCCTCTTGCCTAAGTTTGACTTCAAAAATAATCCTGAAGTGCTTGATTCAACAATGACTTGGGATGATATCAAGGAAGCATCTCGCAGTCATTTCAAAAAAGGTAAGCAAGAGGAATTGCTTCGTACCCGATTTGACTTTGACAATCTTCTTTTTCTTGCAGGTTATGACCCTCGTACTCGTACTGTGATGGCAAACCACCCCATGTACGGTGTACAAAATCCCAATGAGCCAACTATCAATTTGTCAGTTTTGGAAGAAATGGCTGAAGAGGCTCAAGGTTTGGAATCGCTTGAACGCTCGGCCAAGGACATTAACAACGATATGGCTTATTTGAAAGCAGCAGTTGGGCCTCATCCAAGTGAAGACAACCTACCTGACATATGGCAGATAAGTGACGATGGTGCATACACCTATGGGCCGGGAAGATTTTGGGACATGCCGTTTGCTCCTTACGGTGGACAAAACATGTCACTCAACACCTACCACGACATAATTCACTCACCGCACTCAGACGAAGAAGGTAATTCACACATGTTCAAGGGTGTGGCGTTAAACGGTCAAGACTCAACAGAAGCGACGGGAAACGGCTTCTTGATGTATCATTTTATGACACCACAGACGGTCACCGAAGGGGTGTATGACGAGACAAAAAGAAACTTTCAGTACTTACCCAAATCATTTCCAATTCGCAATATGCTTTCTCCTGCAAATGTAACCCGTCTGCACACACAAGGACATGACGATGGTAACTTCAAGCACAACTACACGTTGTTTGCTCACTCCTTTTCACCGGAATATGAATACTTTCAAGGTCGTATTACCAAAAAAGAAGCAGATGCAATGAAAGACAAGGTTCAGACTCAAGGGATGAACCTTGAACACATGTCATCAACTCTTTCTCACAATCAATTTTCTAAGACAGGGGGAAAGGAAAACTACGCTGCTTCGGGTAGTGGAATAAGCATGGTGATTGACGCCCTGCGACACGCCATGTACCTTGGACTCGATGCCCACCACACTCAGCCGCGAGCCAAGTCCGTTTCGTCATATACAGATGTTATGCGAGGATTGGTTCCCTTCCCCGCAGGTGAAACACTCAACGACTTCCTGTCCATGATGGGATGGGAAGGCTCGGCCAAGAAGCCTACATTTGAGAGCATGAAAGACATGTTCCTTGATGTGAAGGCTGACCGACAGGGGTTGAGTACTGTGCGTGACATTGCACAAATGTTGAACACAACAAACCCCGCTGATGTTGAACGATATTTGCGTGAAGGAGATGACGGTGACTTCACTCAACTGATGAATTACCTCAACGAACGATACCAAAGGGAATACAGTCAACAAGAGGTAATCAATCAGGTAAATCATGCTTTGAACGACGTGCCCTACTATTCCAAGGTGGCGGCGAAAAACAAGAAGGGAACGGCTCAAGGAATCAAAGAAGACGCGCCACGTCGCGGTATTGCTCACATGATGAAGGTGGGTGGCGCGTTGCCCGCTATGCAAGAAGAACAAGACTTGCAAAATGAAATGATGGGCATTCTTGAACAAATTGAAAGCGACCCAAACTTGGACGTTGAAAGTATTCGTCAACGCTACCAAGAAGTCAAAGAACGATTGGTTGAACTGCAACTTGAAGCGCAGAAGGGTGCGCTTGGAGAAGTGAATAGCGATTGGTGGAAAGCCCACGAAGACCACGCAATGAAAGAGATGGACGAGTCTCGCAAATTGGTGACATTCGTTGCTGCTAACGTGCTGAAGCCACTATGGGAAGAACAAGACCCAAGTGCGTTTGATGCTGCGGACCCTGCAAAGGCTCATGCTAACATGCTCCGACTTTTTCACGATGCTGAACGATGGATTCTTTCTCATCCTGCTCAAGTAACAGGTCTTACCCGTCAGGCCTACGGTTTCCGTACTGAAGTCAAAGACATGAAGAGCAAGGATAGCGATGTGCTACATGACATTCGTGATTACCTCACAGAAAGTGGACTTGAAGTACACGGGAATGAAAATCCCGAAGATGTGCTTGGGCATCTTGGAATTGAAATTACACCCTACACAAAGGAATACGCCGCTTCTTTGATTCAAGAAGCACAAAACCGTGGCTATCCGTTGCATGTGAACAACGTAGGCAATTTGCTGACAAGTGGTGTTGTACAGAACATTGGCAACTACGATACATCATTCCTTCATCCAAGGGATGAAGAGTTCATGCAACAGAACATTCACGACCTTGATGGAGAAGATGAAATCAACCATACAATTCACACGCATGGATATTCTAAGGGTGTTGAAAAACTTCAACAGGCAAAATATCAGGGTAAGTCAAATCTTAGTGCGTGGAAAGCCCACGGGATTCATCGTGCCGCAGGTGCTATTGTACAACGTATGCGACCAAATCAGTTCAGCGATTCATTGGAATTGTTGGGTTTGCAACTTCATCAAGGCGACCCGCATGGAAAAGCGGAAGGAAGCAAAAACACGTTCACGTGGCAGAACATCAACACCCGAAACAAGGCTGATACCCTGATTGTCTATGACCCAATGCAAGACCAATCTCCGCCCCGAGAGGAAACAATGAGCAACACCTCAACAACCCGTGGGTGGCATGCGGGTATGCCTGTTGGCGGCTCTCATCCCACTCAATACCCAATTATGCCTACGTTTAACACAGGTATGAATGTGCATTTTTCAGGTTCGCCCGTCACCTCTTCAGGTGGATTTGACTTTATGGAAGACGGTACACCTGTGTACGGCAACAATCCTGTTCCCTTCCTTCCCATTCCTGTTCCTACGAACAATCAAGAAGAAGTGATGGGCAAAGAGTGGGTAAGGAGTGTACAACCAAACTTGCCTCCGCCAATGGACACTTCGTTCCCCTTCTCCCGTCTTACTGAAGATGGTTTGGACGTAGTAAGCAATGACCCGTACATCATCAATGCATCTGAAACTACGGCTTTCATCAACAACTTGCTTGAAGGAAATGATTTGATTGCAAAATCAGATGAGCCTGAATGGATTGCTCCCATCCGTCCTATGCATCGCATCTTTGAGTTGACTGACCTGCAACACCTTCGCGGCTTCAGCAACTCTTGGGCCGTGTCCAAGTGGTACGATGGGAAGCGTGTCATCATCATCAAGAACGGTGACGAGATTACGGTGCTTGATGAAAACAACCGCAAAGTCAACGTGAAGAAAAAGTTTCGTGAGGCCTTAGAACAGTTGAACGACCGCAACTACACCCTTGATGGCATCTTGGGTGACGAAGAACTCAACATCGTTGACATTGTGAACTACGACAACAACAACGTGTCCGACATGCAGATGCATGAGCGATTGAAGGTGTTGCGCAGCCAATTCGATAGCCGTGAATGCGTCATCATTCCCGGCCCACACGACACCAAGATGACCGACGAAGAAGGTCTTGAGGAAGCGGTCAACGGGCTGCAAGGTGAGCATGAGAACATCTTGCTGCGCGATAGCAAGTCCACCTACATGCGTGGCGAACGTCGTCACCCCAAGTGGGTACTGCTTCGCCCAAGCCGTGACTACAACTTCATCATCCTTGACCGCAGGGGTACCGGTCCCTACACCTACCAACTTGGCGCAGGGCCAATCCTCGACGGGTCGGTGCTTGGAAACCGTGCGGTGGAGTACAAGGGCAGCGACTACATGGACGTAGGTACGGCTCGCAACCAACAGAAGGCATTCAAAGTCGGTGACATTGTTCGTGTTTCTATCTCAGGTGTGACCAAGAAGGTGCGAGGCGGGCGCAATGTGTACGACATTCACGTGCGACAAATTGAGGGTGACGGTGAAGGTGAAGGTGCCGCAAGTGCAGAATCACTTGATTTGCTTACCAAGTCGTATGGAACAACCTTCGTGCCTTTTGACATTGAACTAACGGAAGGAGGCATCAATCTCTTGTTCAACGACATGGATAGTGTGACCTACCAAGTGGAGAAGTTCAATCATGCGTGGTACGTTCACTCGCCCAAGTCCACCCTTGGTGACTTGTACAAGAGCGACTATCCTGTTCAACTTGCTGAATCCATTGCATCGTATTGGTCGCCCTTTGTGCCGCTCATGATGGAGAACATCTTGGTCAAGATGGAGGGAAAAGTTCCGAATCTTGAACAACAGGAAGAAGAATCAGCAGGTCTGTTGGAAGAGGACGACGAAGAGCGGCTACTCAAGCCACGAACGAAAAAAGCGTTGGACGTGATTGCCCGAACCCTTGATGTGTTGGCAAAAGAGCGCATGACGTGGACGGGACCAAAGGGATTGGGCATTGACCTTGCTACTCCTATTGAGTCACCACAGGGTCCTACCAAGGTTACGGACGAGCAAAACCTTCCCGATTACGACCCAAAGGGTGTAGGTCGGAAGACTGATGAGAAGAAGCGTACGGAACATGTCGTTATTCCTGTGGATGGCGAGCAGCCTATCGTTTTAGACTATGAAAACGACCAAGCGAAGATATCGCCCGCATAGTAGCACTTTATGTACTATAACAAGGGATTGGGGAGACAATGCTTACGGTTCAGCGACCTGAAGTCGGACTCTCGCTCCTGAAGAGCGGGTCTGACCTTGTGGTTGCGGGCTATGCTTCCGTCGAATTGGTGGATAAGCAGGGCGACCTCATTACGCGGAGTGCCCTCAAGGATGCCTTTGATGGTTTTATGAAGAGCGACAAGTACCGCAACGTGCAACTCGCTCACTCCAACATTCAAGTCGGTGAAGTCATTGACTCCTACGTGGACTCCAACGGTCGCATGTGGAAGTCTGAGTGTGACGACACCGGCATGTTCGTCGTTGTGCAACTCCGCAACGACATTGAGAAGGCCCGTGAGGTTGCTGCGGAAATCCGCAAGGGCAACTTGCGTGGCTTCTCTATTGGGGGTCAGGCGTTCAAGCGTGTTCGCAAGTCTGACTCAATCCACGGAGATTATCAGGAAATCTCCAAAATGGAACTCCATGAGATTACGATTTGCGAGAAGGGGATTAACCCTGAAGCGCAGTTCAGCATCTTAAAGGAGGACACCACTATGAGTGCAGACAACGATTTGACCGACATTATGAGCCGACTTGAAGCCCGCCTCGATGCGATGGAAAAGGGCGAACTTCCTCCTGCTCTCCGTGAGAGCATGAAGGAAGGAAAGAAGGAGTCCAAGGACTCCGAAGAAAAAGAGTCCCAAAAAGACAACAAGGAGGACGAAGACATGCCTGAAGATATGGAAAAGGGAGAATACAGCGACGTTATCACCGCTGAATACCTCTCATGGATGGAAGACACGCTGAAGAGCGCGGGTGTTGACACCCACGCGGCCCGACTGCACTTCGACCAAATGTCGAAGGCTCAGATGGGCGGTTTTGACAACCCCGACTCCGTGGACGGTGCCGACTACTTTGCCGGTCAGGTTCGCGGTCGCGGTCAGGAGAAGGGTAGCCCCTCCACGGGTGCCATCTCCGCCCTCACCTCCGGCGGCGGTCGAGAACCCTCCGGTGCCCTTGGACCTGTCCAACTCGGCAAGTCCTACGTCACCTCGGCTTCCGACTCCGACATTGAGGCTGCCTACGAAGTGTACAAGGCCGCTGCTCTTGAGCAGGCCTTCCGTGGCAACCTTGAGCAGCAGTTCTCTTCCCGCTTCTCTCAGGAGATGCAGATTGCCAAGGCTCAGGTCGAGCGCGACAACTTTGACCCGCGTGCCCCTCTCGCTCAGGTTCTCAAGTCCATTGAGTCGCTGAGTGACCGCCTCGACAACCTGTCCACCGGCAGCGTTGCGGTTGGCACCACCATTGCAAAGTCCTCCACGAAGGTCGAGGTCCCCACCACGGGCGACCTTGCGAACATGTCGTGGGACGAAGTTCACACCCTCGCGGGCCGAGCGGTCCGGGGTGAGTGAAGGAATCAAACAAAGGAGTGAATGAAATGGCACGTGACTACATCAGGACAATTACCGACATGGAGCGGTACTTCTATGGCGCAGGAAACGCCATGGGGTACTCTTACTCCGGCAGCGAACTCTTGAAGGCTGACGCACCGATGCTCTCCACCACGGCGGGTATCTATCAGGCCATCTATGGCCGCAAGGTGTGGAGCCAACTCAACCAAGAGTTCAACGCCTTCTCCATCCTCCCCAAGCGGCCTTGGGAGCGCAGCGGGTGGCGCGTCATCACGGAGCGTCCCTCCTTCGCCAAGGGCGGTGGCCTCGCGGAGAACTCGACTCTCCCCGACACCACCAAGCCGACCTTCCAACACATTGCTGCGAAGCCCAAGACCATCGCGCACACCTTCGACATGTCGGAGACGGCGATGTTCCTTGCTGACAAGGACGACGGCCTCGGTGACATTCGCGCCGTGCTGAAGGAAGAGATGGGCAAGCACCACGCAGAACACATCAACAAGATGCTCACCGAGGACGTGACGACCGTTGCCGGGAACGACTTTGAGTCGCTCGACCGTGTGACGGCGGGTGCTATCACGGCATCCGGTAACGTGGCGAACACCATGGACTTTGGTGGGGCAGCCGGTGACTACGGAGAAGCCGGTGACGAAGACATGTACTCGATTAACCGTGACGCAAACGCTTGGTCCCACGCCGAAGTCAGCACCTCCGGTACCAAGGGTACGGACCGTGTTCTGTCCCTCGACCACCTCGATGAAATCTTCCGCCTGACGTGGGAGCGCGGTGGCAACCCCAAGGTCATCCTGACGGGCTACGACACCCTCATGCGCTTGCAGCAACTCTTGCAGTCGCAGCAGCGGTTCCTTGAGGAAAAGCGTGTCACCCCCACCTACAACGGTGTGAAGGGTGTGCCCGGTATCGAGGCCGGTTTCATCGTGGCGACCTACAACGGTATTCCCATCATCCCCTCCAAGGACGTTGCAAAGGACACCCTGTCCCGCATGTACTTCCTCGACACGGACTACCTGTACTTCTCCACCGCCATCCCGACTCAGTACTTCGAGTCCGGCATCGAGACGGGCGACCCCTTCGCCATCAACAGGCTGGGTCAGGAAGGCATGTACCGCACCATGGGTGAGTTGTGGACCACTTTCTTTGGTGGTCACGCTTCCATCCGTGACCTGAAGTGAGGTCCATTGGAGACAAACTGAAAACAAGGAGTGAATGAAATGGCAGGACCATACTACAACAAAGGAATCAAGTACACGGTTGCAACTGATGCAAACCTTGCATCGTTGTCGGTCGCCCTCGACCTCGACATGCGCACCGGCACGCTGCTCGGTGAGACGGGTTGGCTCAGCGGTAACTCCGGGGGTACGTACCCCGGTGGCGCGGCGGGCCTCGCGGCTTTTACCGCGAGCAACACGGACGGTAACGCTGCGGGTTCGCTGCGAATGATTTCGCTGAACCTCGGTGCAGTCACGACGGCGGCGGTGACCATCACCTTGTCTTCCGGTGCTTCAGGCAGCGGTGATGACACGGATGATGGTACCCCCGTCACCAAGATTGTTGCTCTTACGGGCGAAACCGGTGGCTCTTCCGTGACCCTCACGGGTGACCTTGAGTTGACTGTCGCAGTCGGCAACGCCGGTACCGTGACCTTCCTCGTACTGTGAGGTGGTTGAGTGCCCGTCGTGACCTACGTGGGACGCTCGTTTGAGCGGCGAAGGCCTGATGGCCCAAGCGTGTTCAGGCGGCATAAGTCCGTGGAGGTCAGTCAGGAGTGGCTCGACACGTGGCGTACTCACCTCCCTGAAAGTCAGTTTGTCATCGAGGGTGATGCAGGCATCACGGTGGATGAAGGCGGCGATGGCCTGCCTGACGCCGGATGGTCCCGCAAAGACATTCTCGATTGGCTTGACGAACAGGGCGTGGAGTATTCCGGCTACGTGACCAAGGCGGCAGGACTTGCCTTGGTTGAGGAACACCTAAATCCGACGGCACCAACCGAAGAAACACAGGAGTGATGATAAATGGCAGTAACTATTGACCCCCGACCGACCGTTTTTGGTGACCGCTTCATTGTGACCGGTTCGTATGATGCCGGTGAAACGACCATTAACCTGAGCGCGTTTTTCAGCAGCATTGACACGTTCACAATTAACCCCGCGTCTGTGGTGGAGCAGGGCTTTACGCAAGATGATGGTACGGGTACCGGTACCCTGAACCTTCTCGACGTGGCTACGGTGAGCGGAACCACCATTACGGTGTACCCTGCTCAGAAGGAACTTGACCCTGACGGTGGTGGCGCTGCCCCCGCTACTCCCGGCTCAACCGTTGCAGGGACCTTCTTCGCCATCGGTCGCCGCGCTTGAGGTGATTCCTCTTGGCGGAAGGAGCGAAGGTGATTGGGCCATACTCGCCCAAGGACTTCAGCGACCTTACGGCGTTGAACTCAGCGGTTGCTACTGACGTTGCTGCGGCCATCGGTGCCAACTCTATCGTTAGCGCAGAACCAATCACGGTGCTTGGAAACATCTATCTTGTCGTGTCCTTCACATGAGGTGGGGTACGATGGGGTTTGATGCACGTTCAATCGAACTTGAAGACCTCGTTCGCGCAGGCAAGCAGGGCGTCAAGTACGACCTTGAGAACGCGGTCGTCACCAACACCGACCGCCCCCTCGCGGGCGTCACGGCGGCTCAGCGCAACCGGAATGCAAATATCGGTGATGTGCTGAACATCGGCTCAGGTACGCGGTGCGTGCATTGCGGGTTCCTCCACTTCCTGTGGCGGGCAACCTGTGGTGCGTGTGAGCGTCCTATGGAGTACAACCTCGGACACCGAGACGAAAAGAACAGGTTGTGAATAAAATGGCATACGTACTTGTCAAAGCCCGACGTGAAATGACACCTCAGCGACAAAAGGTGTACTATCCCCTCACCGGAGGTAAGAAGGCAGGTCTTGGGCCACACCCTTTGTCGCGTGTTGCTAACAAGATTGCCTATCCTCAGTTGCGTGAGATGGGTTGGACGAATCAGGCTGACCCGAATTACGGCCCCGCTGCTGACCGTCTTCGTGAACTCATCATGTTGCAGATGCTTGCCAATCCTAAAATGCACGACCTTGAGTTTGTAAATGACCCTATGGACATTGACCCTGAAAGACAGGCAGAAATGAAGGGTAAGAGCCTTGAGGACGTTTTTGCTGAGTTTAATCGTCCCGGTGACGACCACAAGTCATTTATGACGCCAAAGCAGCAGCGTGCTGCTGAGCGAGAAAACGCCATGCGTAGTGGCACAAAGCAAGTGCAAACCCTCGCAGGCAAGGCAGGTCAGTCAAAGAAGTTGCAAGCCATGCAGGATAGTGCGCAGGCCAAGAACGCTGAGTCGTATGGCTTCCCCATGCCTGAAGGGGCAAAGGAATTGTTTGACGAAGAAGGAAACTTGTCTGAAAAATTGCCTGCCGCGCCGGACATGTCGGCATCTGCACGTGCGCCAAAGCCTGTTGAGGTTGAGCCTGAGACACCCCCCGTCACCGGCAGCGATGCTTTCCTGTCGCAGATGGCTTCACTCAGTCCTGAAGACCAAGCAAAGGTGCTTGAGTACATGAGAATTGGCTTGAGTAGCACCGTGAAGCCACCTATTCGTGACCCCGGTGAGGGCGGTGATGATGACATGTACGGCAAGGCCTTCGCACGTAGCACACCGTTCAATGACGCTTGGAGAATTGTCAAGCGAGATTGGCAACAATCTTACGACGCAGATGGAAACGTAACCCCTCTCGGACCTTACGATTGGCAGGGTCAGGAGTATTTTGCGCATTGTCCGGTTTGCAAAAGCGGTATTTACGTTGAGCAAGAGGATGATTTGTACACTTTACAATACGCAAAAAAATGTCTTGAGTGTCTTTTGGAAGAAGACGTTATGCCATCTCAAACCTCTATACCTGAAATGCGTGACCCCGGCGAGGGCGGTGATGATGACATGTACGGCAAGGCCTTCACCCGTAGCACACCGTTCAATGACGCTTGGAGCCTGATGAAGCAATCTTGGAATCCTTACCTTGGGGGCATTGACCCTATCGTCCAAAAAGAGTGCGAAAAATGCGGTCACATCTTTAGCATTCACTCATCGGCTGAACCTGCATGGAAGTTCTGCGAAAATTGCAGGGCCGCATTAAAAGACCCTGATTTCGACGGTAGCGATTATTATTGATGAAGTCGTGAGGTGAGTTGTTGAATGCCCGTTGTCTTCAGTCCCGGTGAGCCGGAAACTCGGCCCTTGGACCCATCGGCAATCGTGTACACAACCGTTCAGAAAGTCGCTGACCTGCTCGACATTGGACCCGCAGACGCGGTGCTGATGAGTGCTGATGCAGACACAGATGCCGTGTACATCACAGGGACCGAGTTCCGCAGCCACGGTTTTGAGGTTGGTGACCTTGTTCGGGTGTATAGCGATGCTGACCCGTTTGGTCACGAAGATTTGGTAATCAGTACCATCGCTGCGAGTACCGCAGGGGACTCAGCAGGCAAGGGACACGTCAAAATCACCTTCACGACTTCCCCGTTGACGGCTGCTGACTACCAAGTCGCTGACAACGGCTACATTCAGAACCAAGCCTCATTCACCAACGGCAAGACCCGTGGTGTGACCAAGGCCAAGGTCGAGCATGTGATTCAGCGCATGCAAGACCGGATTGACAACATCACGCACAACGCTTGGCGACCCTACCTTGTCACGGCTGAGTACATCAACTTCGACACGTACAAGCCCTACCGCCGCCGCTACTACACCGATTATGTAGGTACAGCCCCACTTATGTTCCGTAACGTACAACAAGTGTTGCGAATTGAGTTGTGGCAAGGAGACGACTACCGTGAAATCGGAGCAGCCGAAGCCCGCATCAAATTGGCAGATGTTTCGGGCTTGGGTGGGAAGAGTCTGTACGTTAGTAGTGGTAACGGGAGTGTTGGCACTCTTTCTGTTGGTAGCGGCAGTACTAATTGGCGTGGAGATTTTGACGCGACCACGGCGGCTCAAAATCTTGCTGACCTCATCAACAAGGAAGACAGGGTGAACAAGGCTGCGGTGACGTTTAGTCCTGCTTTTACGCTTGAAGGCTCCACTACCAATGTCGCCGTACACAACGAGTTCCTCGCAAGCGCGAACGCTGACCTTGGTACGGGAGTCGTCAAAATCACAAGTATGCGCCCCGTTAAGAGCGGTGAAACGTGCAGCATCGTGTCCACCTCGTCTGACATTGTGATTGAGCAGACGGCGGGACGGACGGCTACGGTGGTTTCTGCCGTGTCGGGGACTATCACGGTGAACTCGACTGAGGGGTTCGTGAATGCCGGTGTTGCCATCAACGGAGCCATTGTCTTCCGCTACACGGGCAAGACAGCAACCACATTCACGGGTTGCGCTGACGTGGCCGGTGACCATACTGCCGTGACGGGTACCATCTCGCAGCAGACCTTCCAAGTGGACCTGCAAGGCGGCAGCAGCAGCGGTGACGTGGGCCGTCTGCGCGATTGGTGGCTTGACCCGGAGCAGGGTATCATTTACTTCAACAACTCCTATCCTTTCTTTGAATGGAACGCAATTAAGGTCGCTTACATCTATGGCGAGCGGTACATCGAAAAAGCAATTGAAGACGTTTGCACAAAGATGGTTGCCATCGAGTTGCTGATGGCTGACGACCGCAGCGTACTGATTCCTGAAGGTACGCAGAACATTGACCTTGCAAGCAAGGTGCAACTGTATCAGGCTGAAATTGACCGAACCCTGCCCCGCTATGTTGAGTTGGTGGTGTTTGAGTGAGGGAGTTCACGAAGCAAGGCATGGCTCTTGTTGATGGGCTTACCGAGATGTACATGAAAGACAAGAAGTTGCAGGCCGACTTGCGTGAATACTTCACCCAAGAGCCTGCGAGCATGCGTGAAATGTTCCTTCGCATCGAAGCAGGCGCGGCTGATTGCGAGTTCATCGAGGGTCAAATCATCAACGAAGAGGGTGAGCCTGCAAATGAAATGGTGGTTGAATCAATTAACGATTCGGTGGACCGGCAAATGCTTGCTGCCAACTTTCAGATTCGTGAGCAGCAATTGCAGTACAAGGATGGTTTTTTTGTACCCCTTGACTACCGTGACCTGAAAGAGATGAAGCGTACGGAGGGGATTCGGTAATGGTTGCAACGTGGACTGAAGGCCTCGACGTTATGGTTGGGTTGTTTCAGGATAATTGGAACCGCGCCAACACGGGCAACTACCGCCCTGTTGTGATTGACATTACGACCACGGACCCTGAACATGGTAAGCGTCTTGACTTGCAGAAGCACGACTTCATTCTCCTGTACGAAACGGCGCATAACGAAGAGGCTCCTGAGTTGTTTTACGACTTTGTGACAACGCGAATCAACATCACCGTTGATGCCCGAACGGTTAAAGGACGGAAGCACTTGCAAAAACTTGAGAACGAGATACGACGGCTCGTCCATTCAAAGCGCAAGGGGGATGGTATCAACTTCGACCGTATGGTGTTCAAGACGCGCACCGACCTGTCAGACCGTAGCAAACACATGCACCGGATGACATTTCAGATTGAAGTTGTAACACTTGCAGAACTGATTCCTTGAGGTGAGAAGATGCCGGGTACTGTGTACAAGGGTGATTTGGCGGAGGTTTCCTTCGCAACGGAGACGGGTTTTACGCTCGTACATGGAACGGATGCTTCTTTTGAGGGAGCGTTAGGTGATACGTCGTTCACCTTCACGTCCGGTGTTGCTCCTTTCTTTGACGGTAGCAACCGATTGATGTTTCCCAAAGACATACTTGTTGGCTCTCAGTTTGTGTTGACCGGTCAAACACCTGTGGGTAGTGGGGATAACGCTGCTGATGGTCGCGTGTTCACCATCACCGGAAACGACGGTAATACGCTGAACTTTTCGCCTGCTCTTTTGGCCGGTACCGGTACCTCGCATTCATTGCACGTCCTGCCGTACAAGACACCGCCTGTGGACGCTCTAAACAATGCGTATGCAAGTAGTGGACCTACGGAGAATGTTCTTACCGACCAATTCCTCGGTATTGCTACCGCACTCACGCTGCCTGAAACCAAGGTGGACCTCAAGCGGTACCACGTTGTCGGTCTTGGTCGAGATACCGCCGTGCAGGTTCCGGGCAAGTTCATCACCGAAGGTGGTTCTTTTGAGGTGGCGATGCACACCGCTCGATGGCTCAAGTATTGCCTTGGCAACGAGATTTCAACGCTGCCTGACTCCGGTACTACGTCCACTTTGAACGGCGAAACGAAAGTTGGTGCTACGTCTGTGACGCTCGCTGACGCAAGTTCATTCGCGGTTGGCAATTTCATTCATATCAAAGATGATGTTACCGCTTTGCCTGTTGTTCTTGACCATGAGCCAATTACCTCGGTATGGGACAAATCGGTTGATGCCCGACTTTTTGATAACGCATACCCCCATGAAATCCGTCGTATTGTTGGAAAGAGAGGCAATGTCATTTTCCTTGACGAGCCGTTGGCCTACGACCACACTACGGGGCGTACAGTCAGTCACCACGTGTACAACGCGGGTAACGCACCTTCCATTGCTGCTTCGACGTGTGCGATTACGAATCCTGTGACGCACCTGCTTTTCGCTCGCTCGCACACCCCTTCGTTCAGCCTTGAGGTGTCCCACCGCCGTCTTGACAAGGACGCCGATACTGTGAATGACGGTGGTGTGACCGATGCCAAGACGCTGACCCGTGTGTTTCGTGGCTGCAAGGTGACGGACTTTACCCTCTCCACCGACAACGACGCTGCCCTGCGTCTTGCGGTCAACTTCAACTCGGCCCTTTGCTACACGGATGCGGGTCGCTTGGAAAACCCCGGTACGTCCACGGACCGGTACGACCCACACCGCCTGTTTGACGACACGGCCAACAACCATGTCAACCGCCTCAACTCGGGCATCGGTTTGGGTACGCAGAAGCCCTTCATGTTCTATGACGGTAGCATCAACATTGCCGGTGTGCAAGCAGGGAAGGTGCTGAACTTCACCCTGAGTGGGCAGACCGGCATACAGGCATTCCACACCATCAACGGCTCAACGCAGAACTCAGGTACCGCTGATGAAGCCGTACCCTTCGGTGGTAGCCGCAACACCGCCCTGATGGTTGAAGGCAAGACCTCCTACGAGTTGTCGCTTGAAGTCATGGTGGACGACCCGTTGTTCTTCAACAAGATGCGCTCGGCCACCGAGTTCAGCGTTCACAAAACCGGTGCCACAAACGGGCAAATCGTCATTGAGTTTGAGAAGCCACTCGGTAACACGGCTGCTGGAAATAGCGAACGCATGGTCATCCTCATTGACGAGTACTACATCGTTGAGGCACCCCTCCAAATCCCCGAAGACAAGGGTGTTGTCAAGAGCCAACTCAAGGTCATGCCCAAGTCCATGCGCGTCCTGTCACGTGATACCCTGCTGAAATACTGAGGTGAGAGAATGATTATATCCACCGCTATGTGCCGACGGCTTGGGCTTGAGCAGTACGCTCTTTGGGTGTGTGAACAGAATGGCGTCGAGCATGCAGCGGAATGCCCTGTCTCAAGCCACTCGGCCATCCTTACTTGGGTACGAGAGCGTCTTGCCGTACCGGAAGAGTCGGTGGTCGAAGAGGTTGAAGTGGTGGAACAACCTGCTGAAGAGGTCGTGACTGAAGAGGACACCCCATTTCCCTCCACTTTGGCGTATGACGCCATGACCGTTGCCGAACTGCGTGATTTGTGCAAGGAGCGCGGCTTGCCGGTGTACGGCACTAAGGCCGAGATTGTACTGCGCCTGCGTCAGCACGACAACGGCATCGAAATCGAAGAAGATGAGACGGAAGGCCCCGCTGAAGAAGCGGCCCCTGAAGTCGAGTCGGATGCCCCCGTCGAAGAAGAGGCGGCTGCACCCATTGGAGATGAATTGAATGACACAAGTAGTGACGGACAAGAGCCTGTTGTTGAAGACGAATGATGAAACGATGCACGTTGTACCCGTGAATCCCAATGACCCCTCGCAGGTCATTGAGGTTTGGGTGCGCGACATTTCGTTCCTCGATATTCAGGACGCCGCACAAAAAATGGTCTTTATTCAAAACGGTGAAATCTCTCTCTCGCTCAAGGCGTATTGGGAGCATGCCTTCTCCAATTGGATTGTGCGCACCAACCCCGCCCTGACGGGTGCTGAACTCCTGTCCCTGAAGGGACCTATCGGTGAAGCCGTGTCGCGTGTGCTTCCGCAGCCAAATGAGATTGCGGAGGCCATGCAAGGGGGGTTTATGACGCCGAGCGAGTGAGGGTCGAACGCTTTCTCAAGAAGACAACGTACGATAGCGGAGAGGATTTAGCGACACAGATTGAACTGTGGGCCTACATCATCTCGCAGCACTACGGTATGTCCCTTGCAGAAGTGTACGCCCTCAGTCCTCGGCTCTTCAAGCAGTCCCTCGTTTGGGCAATGGTGGCGACCGAAGAGAAGACAAAGGAGAGCGAACGTAGGAGACAACAGGCGAAGGGCGGCGACCGCGAAACCGTAAGCCTCGATTACTCGTTCTTGAATTGGGAGTGAAGATATGACGCTGCTCTCAACCATGGCGTCCTTGTCGAACCTCGTACAAGGCATCGCCCCTGCGTTTGAGGACATTGGTAAGACGGCAATCAAGGCATTTGAGTCCATCAAGACCTTCGTGAACGACAACGTGGTGACCCCCATCTTGGAAAAGTGGGAGAACCTCAAACTTTGGTGGGACGAGTTCAAGACAAATGTGATGGCTCGTTGGCAGGAAATCAAGGACGGGGTGATGGAAAAAGTCGAAGGTATCTTTGCCCTGTTCACCGGATTTGAATTACCTGAAGTCTTCACCAAAGAGTATTGGACAGGACTCTTTGACGGATTCTCAATTGATTGGGCGGGTATTTTCGCTCTTGTAATTCCTGAGCCGCTTCAACTCGTCTTCGACTTCATTACGGGCAGCGGTGCGTTTGCATCGTTCTCCATCAAGGACCGGATTGACCTTGCCATTGGTGCGCTACCCGAACCGCTCAGCACCATCGTCAACCTGCTGAGTGGTGTGGCAAACTTTGGCATTACGAAGGTCGGGGACTTCTTTGACTTCGCTATGAACGTCGGTGGTACTGTCATTGGATGGCTCATGGATTTCATTGCCGACCCAAGCGGTACGCTTGCGGCTACGGGTGAGTCAATTACGACCTTCTTCAGCAACCTTGCTACTCAATTTGGTGACTTGATGAAAGCACCACTCAACATCATCATTGAGGGATGGAATGCAGTTGTTGGTGCTTTGAACTTCTCAAAGACATTCGACCTTGGGCCATTCGGTGAACAAACGGTAGGCATGGACCTCAGCAGTTGGACGATTCCTGCACTCGCTAAGGGTGGTATCGTCAACTCCCCTACGCTTGCACTTATCGGTGAGGCAGGCCCCGAAGCGGTTGTGCCGCTTACGGGCGACAACGCTCCGGGCGGCAATCAAACCTACAACATCACAGTCAACGCGGGAGGCATCACCGACCGTACCGACAAGCGGCAATTGGCCCGTGAGATTGGCAACATGATTCAGCAGGAGTTGGCCCGCAACCTTGGCGGCACCACCATGAGGGGGCGGTTCTGATGGCGAACGGTACACCGATTCGTCTGATTCAGCGCAACGGCGGCATCATTGAGTTGAACGTCACGACGGTCACAATGGACGTGGACCGCAAGTTCAACCCCAAGCCACTTGTGTACTCAGGTTCTCACCGTGTCGCTACCGACTCCAACCTGACCCGTGCCGTCATTCAATTGGAAGGTGTCATGACCGATGATGATGCGGTGTTTGTGTCGTCAAGCACGCAAGCGAGTGCTTCAATTGATTTTTCGTACAGGATAGACGGAGTACGAAAAATTGGAGATGAAATTACTGATGCTGAAAAAGAGGAAGTGGTCAAGGTAAGTGCTTTAGGATATTGGGAACCTACTACTATTTCCAATCTCAATACACCAAGACTTGCTCTCGATGATACGAATGTAATTTACTTTGTGGAAGACTCAGCATCGGATGGTTTCTTCGCTCCAAACTCAGTTCATTGGGTAAGCACGTACGATGCGTCAACCTCGACCGCCAAATCAGCAGCATCTATTGCTCAAGGAATTGCAAATCGTATTGCTGCTATGGGTGCCCCTTACACTACTTCAACGGGCACTTCACCCTACACCGGACAGGCAAACGCCGTAGTGAGCATCACTCGTACTGCAAACGGTAATAACACCAAATACCCGAAGTTCAAAAAATGGAACAGCGGTGCAAAGGAACCACTCATCATTACAAAATACGTTGGCTACCAAGAAGGAGCAGGTACCACAGGCATGAGTGCGGGCGACAAGGTGCAGCACTTGTGGGGTGTGCTAAACAACTCGCAGGACGGCGGACGGGGGCTTGAGAAAGGAAGCCTACGTCAACGAGATGATGTGACCGGGCGTAGGAATACACGCGGTGGTGGAGATTACATCATTGGTATTCAGATTCCATTTGAGTCAATGGTCAACGCAGCGTCGGGTGAGAAGTATTCCGCCGTCAACCATTTCATGACGACGGGGACGTACCATTTGCAAAATCCTGAGACAAAAGACGTGGAGAACGCTACCCTCGCAGGTGTTCAATTCAGCGATGCGAAGAACTCCTACACAGGGATTAAGGGTGGCGTGGACAAGGCTACGTTTGTGCGATTGGGCGGCGAACCGTTGTACCAATTCACCATCATCTTCCTACCGGCTGACGTAATCCTGTGAGGTGAATACATGGTTGCAGTCGGTCGAACGAGTCACGCCCTCTTCTTTGACGGCGTAAGTGATTCGGTCATTCTGCCGCAAGGCAACTACATCGGTACGGGTCAGCCCACGCCGGACGGGAAGGTGGTCACCAACCTGCTTCAGAAAGAGCGGCGTAGCGGTGGTGAAAGCCCGCTGATTCCCAAGGCCAACGGCGACTTCGTTATCGAGGCATGGGTCGTGCCCGACTGCGGTGGTGTGATTGCTCACCGTGAGGGGCAGTTCACGCTTTCGCTTGGTACCGTGGACACTCCCGGCCCCGCAACCTTCGACCTGCTGCTTGAGGGCAGCGCAGGGTTGTTTCAGGCATATTTGACTTCGGCAATTGATGCCAGCGACCGATGGGATGGTATCGTCTATCCTCACCACGCGGGCAGCGTACACGACTCGTACAACCGCTTTGACACCGGTACCTACGGTGAGGCGACCAACCTCAACGCTGCGCACAGACCCCTGTACCACGTCGTTGCAGGATTTTCCTTCGGTCAGGCGTTTCTGTACGTGAACGGCGACCTCATCGCATCGCAGAAACTCGATGCTGACATGCGCATCGCACGTTCCACCGAACACGTGTACGTGGGCGGCAAGGGCGGTGAGTTCCGTGGTGCGGTCGAAGCCCTGCACTTTCTCGGCCACTACGACAAGTCCACCGTTGAGTCGCACATGCCGACCCAATCGGACGTGTCCACCGGTCTGTACCGCTTTGAAGAGCCGATTGACGTGGTGGAAGGAACGTATTCGTTCAACGCCGTGAGCGCAAACGCTACGAGCATCACGGTGTCTGCAAGCGATGCTCAAGCACTCATTGTACGGTTCACCGGTAAGCCGTACGATTCTGCCTCCCCTACCGTTGATTTCACGGCCAAACCGTACAGTATGGGGTCGTACAAGGTCGTGGACTACTACACCGGCTCAGGCACCCCTTCAACGCTCTCAATTGCCCACGTACCCTACAACCTGCTCATCAACCCCGGTGCCATCACGCGGGCCACGCAGAAGCCTAATCAGAAGCCACCGGAGCGTGTGCGTGTCAAGAGCATCAACGGCAGCACGGGTGTCATCGAGTTGACGAGCATTCACGTTGACTTTGTGAACGGTACGGGTGGGCTGCGCGGGTTGCTGCACAACCGGACGGCTGACGTGGACAACTACTTCGTCGTAGTCGGTGCCGACCTGCTGATTGACAACGGTACGGGTAAGCCGTACCAACCACCGCACTACGGTACGCAAGTCTTCGACCGCACCGGTCAGATGGTGATTGACGAAACGGACAACGAGCAGCACGGCATGGTGTACTCATCGCGTATGGCAACCACCACCGACGACCCAAACAATCCGTTCGCGGTCGTGTGGCCGAGCGATGTTGACCCCTTGTTCCAAATTGGACATAGCGGGCGGCACACCTTCTCGCACGTTGTCGGTCATGAGTTCATGCGCCGTTATCCGGTGCCGTCGGACTTGGTTGTGGACCAAACGGTGACCGGTGCAGCGGACATTGTGACAATGCGCTACGACAACGTGTCCCGTTCGCTGCGCAATTCGTTTGCCATGAACGCCCTGACTGACGTGTTTAGCGAAGATGCCACGGCTACGGTGACTGAAATCGTGTCAAGCACCACGGCGTCTTCAGTCGTTCACAACGGCTTGCCATCTGCTGCCCGTGAAGTCATCGGCATCGGTGGTGCTGACTTCGACTTCCGACCCTTCTTGCTGAAAGGACCTGCGCCATTGTCCGGCTCAGATGTGAATGATACAACGCGGTTGTATCACCTTGTTCCTGAAACCACGTCCCGTGTTGCTATCCTCAACGTCCCTGCTTTGCAAACCTCGCACAACATGGCTCCCTTCGTGGAGATTCATTACAACGCAATTGACCTGACGGGTGCAAGCATGGGCATCAGCGGACCAATGCTGATGGTCGAGAAGACGGTCCCTGCGGCTTCTCTTGACCTTGGTGGTGGGACGTACGTGTACGACCTCATTGCTGCTGCTCTTGACGCTACGATGTATGCTCCGGGCGGTATGCTGATTCTCGACCCTGATGTGAAGAGCAGCAACGAGTACATGTTTGAGTCGCACAGTCTGATTGGGGACAACACGGGCGGTGCTGATTACGATTCTGAGTTGGACTTCACCCGCACCCCTGCTGAGTACACACCTGTGTCGAGCGTTGACGCTGAGCCGTGTACACCACCTGCTCCTGTACGTGCCTCTCACGTTTCCTTGGACCACGAATCGGTGTACAACCGACTCACGTTCACCAAGGCAGGCATCGTGACCGAAGACGACCTGACCGAGATTGGTGGCTACAAGCGGGTCACTCCCACCGAGGAAAAGACCGGTGCGGGTGTCTTCGACGTGGGCATCCCTGACGGCATCAGTCCGGTGCATGAGACGTTTGACGTGATTGACAACTACCTTGCGCCATCGGGCAAATTGCATATCTTTGTGCAACCAACAGACCGGCGGCGGAGCAACCAACTGCTTTCTGCTCTTGAGGACGACTCGTCCATCACAATAATGCTGATGATGGCACGGACGCGCCTCCGAAGCATCAGCGAGGAAAATGACCCTGAATCAAACTTGACGACCATCACCGTCACCGGTGCGGGTGTCGTGGAGTCCGTGCTGAACCGCAACGTCAGCGCGGTTGGTGAAGGTTCACCTGACTCTTACATCGTCAAGGAGATTGAGCCGAATGCACCTGTGGTCACGGTGACGCTTGGAGGACCGGGACAAGGTGCGGTGAACACGAAGCCGACGTTCGACCCAAGCCCGCTGATGAGGCTTCCCGGCTCAACGCGCCGTTCCTGCGCTGTACGTGCGACTCACGTGTACGCCAAAAACGACACCGTGACCACAAAAAACATTCTCAGCGTGGCACCGCTAAACAACGGTTCACCCGATATTGCATCGTGGGGCACCATCGCGTTCCCGAAGGTGGGGCGAGTGTACCTCGACAATGGCGCGAGTGCGGAATACGCAAGCAAGGGTGGCTCCGGCTTTATCTTCACCAACGTCAGCGCAAGCGGTACGGGCCGCTACCTTGGTGCTGATGGAGAAGAGTACTCCAACTTCTTCCTGTGGTGCAACGCGGTCGGTTTGATGAAGACGACCTCATCCCCTGCCGACGTGCAGACTTCGCTGACCCTGTACAACGACCCAAACTTTGCAGACGATGCGATGGCTCAAGATGGCAGCACCGTGAACGACAGACTGTTTCAGTCCATGGACACGGTGACACACGACTACCAACTCGGTACGCAGTTTGCAAGCACACGGGCCATGGTCGAGATTCCTGTCTTCCCGCAGCAGTTCTTCGACCATCCTGAACAGGGCATCTTTCCCGGTCCTGACAACTCGATGAAGTTGCACCTCGATGCAACCTACACCGCTCACTCATGGAACCCGACGCCCGTGGGTCGCCGTGCCAACGACATTGGACAAGCAGACAAGCAAGCATCCTCGGCGTACGGTTCCAACAGGGAAGGATTTGTTGCGGCGGCTCACATTGAGCGCATTGTCAAGAACCCCATTCCATCGCCGGGATTCTATGAGATTTACGTTGACTTCCCTGAGATTTTTCCCAATGCTGACGAAGGCTCATTGCCACGAAGCGTTGGGAACATGAAAAGCGTCGGCTACTACCGCCGATGCTTCCTTGCGAACGGCATGAGTGCGTTGTACGTCAATGACCCTACGACGGACGGATTCATCAAGGTACCTGTCCCTTCATCCAAAAATCACGGTACCTTCATTGAGGGCTTCTTTACCAACGCCATCCCCGGTGCTGCACTTTTCGTGGCTCAAGGATTCCGTAGTGAAACTCTTGTCCCGACCGATTCGGATGCAAGTACACCTTCGTCTGACTTTGAGGGACGTTCCCCGTACTACTACGACGCGGCCAACGTACAAACACAAGGAGGTAATCTCGACTACGGTATGCGTCAGTACGTCAGCGCGGTTGAGTTCAAGGCCGGTCCACTCGCTAACCCACACGCCCCACGTACTGTGTCTAAACGTGCAGCGTCCACGATTCTTTCAGTCCCATCTGTGAGTGGAAACACCTACACGATTACGCTTGAAGATGGGTCGCTTTTCCCTGACGTGCCGTTCACGCGAGATGCAAGTAACGTCATTCAGTTTGAAACGGGTGACCCGTTGTATATTGCTGAAGTAATTCAGGCTGATGGCTCGACCCAAGACGTGTACTACCTTGGACGATTCAACAACACGTTCACGCAGAACACAATTGCAATTGTCGCTACTTCAACCCCTACGTTGGTCGGTGCTACGCTGCGCTTGAAGCACGTTGCACACGCGCTGCATACGCTAAGCAACCCTGCAAGCGCGGTAACTGAGGAAAAGAAAGTCGTCACGTTCTTGCCTTCCGCAACCGCAGACCAATGGACCTTCTCATCCTCATACGGTGGTGGTACCACAACCACGCTCAACATCACTTGCACCACGGCTGACCTAATGGCCCATGCAAACGTGGTTGGTCTGAACATTCGACCTGACGACCACGTGTACGTGGACACCGGCTCAGCCATCAATTATCTCGGCCAAGTGTCTAAGGTCGAGTCAGCAGAAGTCTCGGGCGGCTCCGACCGTATCATCTTGGCAGCAAACAACCTTGCAGCCATCACTTCAGGTAACAAGATTCGTGTTGCTGCTGAGTCGGTAATGACCGTTGACGACGAGGCTATCCTGAACCGTGCTTGGGTTCACCCGTATGCGACCGGTGGTCTGCGTCACGGTGACACCGTGTGGGCCAACATGAGCATCAACAACCCGCATGCTACCGAAGGATTGTTCGCCAAGAGCCGTGGTGTGTTCAATGACGGCCTCGTTTGGAAGGGCTTCAATGGTGGCTCAGGTACACTTGCTGACCGGCCCCGTAATAGCATCCCGCTTGAGAACTTCCTGATTGGAGACTCTTGCCTTGAGACGGCCATCAACTACGCGCAACACGTCAACAAAACTGTGCAGATGAACTATGAGTCAATGGGCCTCGATGCTGAACAGGCTCCTGTCGTAGCGTATGTTGACCCGTACCTTGCAACAGACGGGCATGCTCGCGTTCTCCTGTACGACGTGGGCCACGACCGCGAGTTCATCGCATTCCACGACTTGCATATGCAGGTTCAGTCAAGTGCAGCAACGCCAACCATCGGTTACACTCGACAACTCGCCTACAAGGATGGCACCATCAACCTCGACAAGTTCCTGATGGGTCGTAACGGTGCAGCACCACACTATCTGACAACTCAGATTGACGTAGCCAACGGCTACCCAAGCGAGAACCCATTCCTGCGGGCTACGCAGCAATCCAAGTTCATTGAAGGTGCATATGCACATAACGTCATTGGCGGGGTAAATCAGAACCCGTACAACGCGAGCAGCGAGCAATCGTGGACCGTGCTGAACAATCCTGATGTTGATACGTACAACGTCCTCTTTGCATCCAAGGGCCACGGACACTTTGTTCACACAGGTCTGTACCACGAAAAGGGGAGCAGCGACCTCACCGTTGGTGACAGTACCCTACCCCGTACTCAACCTGCGGTTGCATCTCCGTATTGGAGCAATGCAATCCACCAACTCTCGCGCATCAACGCTGACTCGCATCCGTTGATTACAGCACTTCGCGTACATCGGGCAGAACAGAACCCGAACACGCACACGCTGAAGGACCCAAGTACGCTCTTTGACACGCCTGATGGGACGCGCACCATCTCGGCCTTCTTGAGTCTGAAGGGGAAGCGTAGCATTGCTCTTGACCTCAGCGGTCACGACGAAGAGCGACTTCAGCATCTTCCGCATTGGACGCAAATGGACTTCGTACGCCGCATGACCGTGGATTTCGGTGAAATCGGTGTGAAAGAAGGTGTGACTGACATTGAGGCAGCGGCGCGTGAGATTGTGCGGCTCATCAACCAAGGCGGTGCTGCGAACGGTCGAACCCACGCACGTCGCCCCTCTCAGCAATATCCCGGTGAAAGCGAGCGTCTTGATTTAACACGTATTGGCGTTCGACAGGATATTGGTAATCCAAATCGTGACCCAACGAGCGCCCACATCTTTGCTGACTTTGCCGCCACGGGTTCCACTTACGACCCCGCGCCTTGGTGGTACCCTGACGAAGCATTCGACAGTCACGACCGTGGGAGCCACATGGGGTACCTCCGTGCGCACATTGGTCGCGTGGTTGAGGACCTCGATGGCAACGAAGGCTTCTCCATCGTCATTCACAGTACCATTCCCGGTGCAAGTGGTCGCAACTTCTGCGCTTGGCTTGACAATAGTAAGGGACAGTCCTCTTACAAACCACAGTACCTCATCGGTCACGGTGGTCGGTTCCGCAACTTTTGGTCGCAACCGGACGAGGTTTCCGGTGAGAACATGCACCCCGCTCCGTTGCCGTTGAATAAGCACGGACGGCCCTTTGCTCCAATTACTTCACTCCGAGAATACGTGGCTCAAGAAGAGCCTGATGACATGTTTGCAAGCAATCTCGATGTTGCAGCACGAAACGACGTGGAAAAGAATGCACTTGCTCGTAAGGTGTCAGCGACGATGGGCGGTACGGTCAACAACTCGGTTGCTGATGAGTCCTTTGAGGCACAAAGCCCCGCTACGTCGTTGGTTGAAGGGCTACGTCGTGGTAGCACGGCTGTGGGCCGTATCAACTTCGGTGGGTTGGTTGAAGCGGGTGTACCGGGTTTCGCACCGGACGCAGGAGCGTTTGGATTTGGTCGGCGTGGAAGCACTCGCCACTTTTCCCGCTACGGTACCAACGCGAGCGAATACACAAGTCACGTGAATACGGAAGAGGTCACCGAGGACGCTATTGGTGACACACCGTTGTACGGCATGCGTTTCACCGACCACCGAGGTCGAGGTTATGGTGTCAGGTACGTCTATCGTTGTGTAAATCAACCATTTGCCAATGAACTGACAACACTACCTTCAACCTTAGATGATGAAATCATCATTCATTTTGATGACCGAGACGTTGCACAGGGCGGTTTTACCATTGGACACCACATGGCGGGTGTAGGAGATGCAACAGGACGGTTGGAGCCGAAGAGTGGCATGACCGAAGCAACATGGGTGGGTAACCGTTGGCGTGGTGTCTTTGCCGCAGATGCCGGTTTGAACTGTCAAGCAACGTACAGTTCAGATACCATCACCGTAGTCCTCGACACCCCTTACGATACGGGTAGCACCGAGTTCAACAACCATCCCGACATTCTTGGCTACCTTGGTTTCCCCAAGACCAACGGTATCATGCAATTGACGGACCCATATAGCGGAAGTGCTACGACATTGCATGGTGTGGTTGGAAACACGTTCTCCTATGAATCCCGTACAAGCAACGACACGACAGGTACGCACACGTTCTATGGTGTGCGAGGTGCTGATTTTACCGCCACTCACACTTCTGCATCGTTTGTTGTCACCGACGTACCCTCGGGTGTGTCGTTCAAAGCCGGAAACACTCACCAACTCATCCTTTCCCCGCGTTTGAATTGGACGACGTTGTTGACCGATGAGGTGATTGCGTACGCTACTGTTGCTGCAATCAACATGCAAGACCCCAACATGGAAGACGGGTATTCTGTTGATGTGCGCCATTTGTACGCAGCAGACGGTCGGACACTCGGAGATTGGGGTGTTGGTGAAGATGCCATCATCATTCGTGCGCATAACCCGCAACGTGGAATCAAGCCACTTTCACAGATGTTCAGCGCAAGTCTTCACCGCGACTATGGTATTCAAGCAGCCCACATTGAGTTCGGTGAATATCAAAAAATAGCCAAAACAAGCGCTACATGGAGCGTAACTGCCGGACTAATTCCCCCATTAAGTGATGCACAAATTGCATCGTCGAAACAATTGACGTGCGGGTACATTCCGCGTACCATCGTTCAGGTTCGTACCCGTGGTCGTGGTTACCATGCCAACACACCTACGCCTATCCTTGTGGATTCATACAACGACCCTGTGAACCTCAAGCGGTGGGATGAGAACCTCAAGGGTGTCCGCTTCCTTTCTCGCCCCGGTGACCACATTCTGCCTTGTCTGAGCAACCCACTTTTGAAGACTCAATCAGTCTCAAGCAACGTGTTCACAATGGCCGCAACAAACAAACTCGGCCATGCAATGATTGTGGGTTGCACCCGAACAATTACGGGCACCTATACCACAACGGACCGGTTGTTGGCGTTCGGTCAGAAGATTCAATTGTATCATGCAAGAAATAACTACTCAGTTGTATTTGCTAACCAAGGTGCAAACGCACTTACTGAGTTCACTTTCAACGAAAGAGAAGCGTCTGATGAATGGTTTGATGAGTTTGGTGGAAAGACCTTGAATCAGGATTACTACTTCATTTCATCAATTGGAGAGTTTGACGGGTACCGTTTGCACGGAAGCGTGGATTCCGAGCCTATCGTGTACTTCCGTGGCGCAAGGGATAGCAGCGACCACGATGTACCATTGTACTTCGGCGGTGGGTTCAGCGGCGTCGTGCTTGACGTGAACGACGGTACGCAGAACGACTACGCTGACTTCTATACGCACCCGTACTCAACAGGACCTACGGGTACTGCGGGCATTCAGAATGCCAACGAGATTTCAACCTCATTCGCTTTGGTGGATTGCAACGCGCTGCTTGCCTTCTTCCCCGGTACCGCGCTACTCAATCAGCACCGTGGCTCTATTCACCCACCTGCGTACAACAAGGATAGCATCCTTACGACTGACGTTGACGTAGGATTCGCAACGAAGCACAACGATTTGCCTGCACACGTTACGGCTCGCTACACCGCCGGTATGGTGTATCAACGCCCAATTCCGCTTGTGCTGCGCATGGGTCACCCAACGGCTCGCTACGACGATGCACGCAATAGCATCACCAACCACACCACCTACGTCATCTATGGACCGGGCCAAGCATTTCCCTTCACCGAAACAACCGCTGCTAACGCAGACGTTGAGCCACACCCCGGTTTCGTCGTGACGGTGGGCAACACGTGGAGCAAGGTGCCACATAGCAAGCAACTGCCCAACCCAATCACCAACGACAAGAACGACTACGGCCCACCAACCTCAACCTACCAAAGCAACCGTCAACGCTACCATTGGTACTCGACATGGAATTGGAGTCCCGCTGAGGGCATCCCTCGCGTTGGCGCGGTGTCGAGTGGTGTCAGCCTGTGGCAGCGGCCCGAGCATGGGTACCACTTTGGTGAACACTTCAACCTGCAAGCCACGGTATCTTCACTCAATATCAGCGACTACGCTGCTGCCCACCCCTACAAGCACGCACCCATCGTTGGCTACGGTATTGCTTCACAGGCTGACTTGACGTTTCACATGGACGGCGGCTACCATCCCGGCGGTTCATGGCTTGACAATCAACTCTCATTCAACGCACCGCTTGAGCCAAGCGACTATCGCGTGACCCGTGATTCGTGGAACGAGGTCAACCCAACTGCGTTCCGTGTTTCAGGTGTGCTTGCAAAGCAGGTTCTCGCGGGTGCATCTGCTGAAGAAGGCGACGACTTCGACCGTGAAATTATCGTCGTGGATGCTACGCGGTGTCAGAACGGTGAGGAACTCGCAGCCCTGCTTGGACAGGCCATCAACGAAAATCCCGGCAAAGGTGCGCTCAAGGCCATGGGTGGTACGCACCTCCCTTCGATGGGCAGCGCGATGCGGCAGGACCGCTACGGTTGGGTCGAACTCGACTACGATGATTATACGATTGATGCAACAAAATCGTACTCCTACGTTGAGGCTACACTTTCAGGTGGTACACAAGCCATCTTGGAACAGTTGCCCGCATCGGGATGGATTCGTACGGACAACGCAGGTCGTACGCTCCACACGGTTGACTTGCCTGCTTTTGCGCCCTACCATAGCCGTGAAGTGTACTATGACATTGGTGTTTTCCCGTCAACTTGGAAGGTGCGGTTTTGGCTTGCTCCCAACCGTTTGACAGGCAATCCTGAATTGGAGGATGCACAGACTTTCGATGACTCAACCCTGCCCACCGCAGTTGACTTGAGTGGTGTCACGAAGGTGTACGTGTGGAGCAAAGCCGGTGTTCATCGCTTCAACAACGAGGACGACGCTACGCGCGACCACATGACGCAGGTTCACTTTGCAGGCATTGTGGACGCCATTGACCGCACTCGTCCGGTAGGTGCGGTTGGGTGGTCCGGTGAGCGGTACTCGTACCTCAATTCCCTCAAGGTTGGTTCGGAAGGCTACGGTGCGGGGCGTGGTGCGTGGCATCCAAAGTTGGGCTTCTCTCCCTACGGCTCGGCTTCGACTGTTATGACTGCGTATGGACACGTACCGCACACGTATGCGTTGTACAACACTCCTGAATCACTCGTCTATGCAAACTATGACGGCGTGGGTACGCCCTACGATTCATGGACTGTTGAGACGGGAAGCATTTCGTACACGGCGTACAACGCTGATAGCACGGGTGCGTACAAGGCGGCGGATAGTGCTATCAACCTCACGAACAGTCTGACCGACTTCAGCATCCCGCGCGAGTTGTACCACCCGCAGGGCGTCTTCTCCAAGGGCTTCCTCGTTGTTTCTTATGAAAGTGAATTGGCGTTAGTTGCCAAGCGTGACCGTGACGGTATTACGGCAACCGGTGATTGGCTTGCAGTTGTCTCCAAGACCCGTGCAGGTACGGCTGCTGCAACGGCCATTACGTTCGCGGGTACCGCGCAATGGGACGAGCGCATCCACGGTCCTGAACGGTTCTATGCCCCCGCAACAGGTGGACCGAACGTCGAGGCCCTGATTGTCAGCGGCACGGCAACACCGGCAAGCGCGGCTACCAATGACCCTGAAGTGGCACAATACGACTTCCACTTGGGTGCGTCAAGCGACAATTCATTGTACAACGCTACGCCTGCTTTCGCGCAAATTGGTGACCTATTCTTCGACTTGGACAAGAGCGTAGGTTCCTACCTGCTCAACGATGCAAGTGAGGTTGAGCGCAACCTAATGGTGGACATGCGCACCGCAGGTGGGGGTACCGACTTCAACGCCAAGCACGATGACCTCCGCTATTGGCTTGCACAGACCAACGGCTACGAATCGCTTGCCCGCACACCAATGCGCAACTTCAGCGTCGAGCATGTCGTGTGGAAGCGAATGGACGGCGGCAACCTGTCGCTGCCTGCCTTGAATGCTCGCGGTCTTGGCGGTGTACCGTTCGTCACCCGCGTCAGCGGTGGTACTGCCTACACCACGGGTGAGAAGTTGTACGGCAACGTGCGCTTCTCCTTTGAAACGACCAACTCGGCCATGTTCCCAATCATCCAAGCGCAAGAGTTGGCGCACCCGCAGATTGCTGCTCGCCACCCCGACGAGTTGCGCAACGTCCTGATGGTGCCCAACGAAGAGATTCAGTTTGATTCAATTGAGGTTGAAGATGATACCGGCCAAATCCACACAATCGAGGGTGGCTCACCGTTCGGTACCATTGTTCGGGCCTTCCGTAAGTTGTCCAACCGCACCTCAGAAGGGCTTGCCCCTGCTATCGCAGGCAGCGGCGTGGAGCCGAACCTGAAGGTGCGCCTGCCCGACCCCAACACAATTCCGGGCAACATCATCGTGCGCTCAGGATTCGACCGGCTGCAAGCCTATCAGACTGAAACAATGGGCAGCGGTGGCATGATGCGACCCGGCCTTGCTGACGCTCTCAAGCACCAATTCACCGATGAGGTGGATGGGCCGCGTCGTGGACCGACGTATAGCGACCACGAATGGGACCACATCAGTCAGTCTGCAAGCGGTGAGGCCTTCCCCGACATGACGCGCAAGGGTTGGAGTGCAGCGACAGGCAACGCGCCGCTTGAATCGTCCTACGAGTTGCACGACCGTACGCTCTTCTTCCACGTGACAAAGTGTGGCAACACGCACACGCACCGCTATCCGACGCACTACACGCATGCAAATGGTGTGCAGAACAACGACCTGTCAGCCACAGGATTCTCGTCCGGCACGCTGACTGTGGATGCGACGATTGATGCTGCCCTATACCCCACGACCTTCGGGAATCAAGAGGCTGCGGACAACCGCCGCTTCCTTCGTCTGTACGATGCTGCTACCGACCGGGGTGGTGTGGCCTCGTTCACGGGCATCAGCGGTGACACGTTCACCGGCTGCGTCGGTGACGCTGAGTTTGACGCCTTGGTTGCTAACGGCGTGAGCGGCCTCAAGGTCGTGCCTTCATACTACATGCCTGCGGGTAGCACACGCTTCTATGCAGCACGCCGTCTGCGTGACCACGCTGAAGTGAGCGGCAACAGTCCCGACATGGCGCACACGTTGTACTACACCAATGTGGATGCAAACACAACCGCGCATAGCATCTTTACCAAGCCTGTGTTGACCCCGATGGCCCTGCCACGTATGGGTCACCACTACGTCACGCCGACCATGGCTATGCTGCCCGGACATTGGGCGCATCCTGCCTACCAAGGCCTGTACGACAAACACCGTGCAATTCGTGCATCCTCGCACAAGTACGTGGAACAGTCACTCATGGAGTCACTCGGATTCAATGAAGTCAAGAGTGACATTACGACGACGACCACAGACCAATTCTTCGGTCTTGACCCACAACTGCGTATTGGTACGCTGACCGCCACTCCGGGTGGACCGAGCGACATTCACGGTGGCGCGTTCACGCTGATGTTTGAAACAAAGGTACGCCACGATGGGTACGGTGTCCTTGCATCGGAAGGTGCAGCGGGAACCATCAACAGTCAGGGTGGGCAGACCATCATCCTTGAGGCCGCAGCGACGTATTCGCTGAAGCATCACTTCCCCGACCCCGCTGAGGTTGGTGCGTATCAGATTGTCATTCAGCCGAACTTGAACAAGTCGCAGTTCATTGGTTATCACGAAAACGCAGCAAACGAATTGACGAGCCAACAGGTCGCACTCGTTGTTGGTATTCGTGAAGTGGACGGGACAACCGGCGCACTTGGGCTTGTGCTTGCTCAGACGACCGAGGCTGACGTGCGTGGTTGTGAAGTATTCATCAACGAAGTGATGATTGACCACGACCCCGACCACGGCAGCCAATTCACCAACATTCCACCGCTGCTCCTGTACAACTCATTCGGTGTACAGGAAACCGAAGCACCTGCGTTCACGCGCATGAGCCTGCCCTACCATCCCGGCATGTTTGCTGATGCGACACCGGGGCTTACCACCAACATTCCGTGGTGGAGCATTGTACACCGCAGGCCACCAAATCACGCTGATTCTGAAGGCTTTCGTCATTTGACGTGGCACCGCTTTGACAACTACTACGAGTTTGCACGTGCAAATGCGGGCAACGTGGCTTCTCAAATCACACTCGCAGGCTACCCAAGCAGCGCACCGGACATGTATTCCAAGTTGTTCAACCTCATCAGCCTTAACCCGGTTGCAACCGTTGTGAGTGCAAGCACGTTCGCCGTGGTCGTTGACGATGCTCGCGGCTTCCCTGAATACCCCTACTACGGACAGAAGTTGGAGTACACAGATGCAAACGGCGTACGGCGTACAACTGAGTACACGGATGTGATTGCAGGAAGCACACAAGTCATCATCAATCACCCCGCCAATGCTGACTTTACCAACAATTTGACGGCAGGCACAAAGTTGCGCCTTACCCGTGCGTACGACTTCCGCCCGTCAGGTGCCATCTTTACTGACTCCAAGACAAGCATCATCACGCGCATGCTACCTCAGACCTTGCAAGGTAGCCGTGATACGAATAGCCTGCACTTGGCTGATGCGTTCCTGTGCATGTGGCATCCCAACCTTGGGCGACCGTACACGTTTTACTCAGATTCAGCCCGCACGTTCCTCAACCCGTTGACTGACCGAGCGGTGGACAACAAGCCATACAACTCAATGCCTGAGCATTTTGAGACAATTCACTACCACGATGCACCGTACTTCGGTAGCGTTGGACCCTTTGGCTTGGCTATCAAGACCCCGCCGCCGCTCGTTAAGGCCACCTTTGACGGTAACCCCGCAGCCGTGACTTCCGTGACACCCTCAACGAAGAGAATTGCTTTCCAAGTAGGACCGCACGTAGGAACAAACATCGTTACAGGTGAGGTCATCAGTATTGCAGGGCGTGCCTACACGGTAGCAAGCGTCAGTCTAATAGGAAGCATTACCGTTGACCAAACACCTGATGCTGAAATCCCGGTAGGTACAATTGCTTACCGTGGAGGAAACAATGCAGTACAAACGGCTGAAAGCATCACAAGCAGCGGGGAGTACGTCGCACAAGGTGGACAGACCGATTCAGGTGATGATTCCACGAAGGTGATGCTCAACAACATGTGGCCGAGCGGTAGTCGTGGTGGTCCACTTGTCAGCAGCCTTGACGGGTACGGCGCGGTTGCAGCATCGTGGACCTATGCGGGTGACTACGGCTACGAGCGGCGTGTTTGGCAGCAAGATGGAACCGGTGTGACGACTTCGACCTACGACAGTCTCAGCAACCCAACCACCCCGTTGCCATTCGGGTACCGCTTTGGTCTGCGTCAGCCCTACAACAAGCCCCAATGGTCCTTCTATGGGATGCGAGCATACCGGGCAGGTGTTACTGTTGGCTACTACACCGCCGACTACCAACACGGACCGTTGGTGCAGCGTGAAACTCAGTCGTGGGTGCATCACAATGCGTTGCCGCCTGTGACGTACCCTGAAACCTACGTGGGTATCATGGAACGGCAGACCAACTTTAGCGGCATGCTTGGCGTGGACATGGCTGAGCGGCAGGTTCGGTATAGCGACGGAATGCGCATGACGCGCTCTTTTGGTGCGCCTGTACGCACCCTGCGCAACAAGTCCACGGTGATTCGTGATTGGTGGGGCGACGACAACGGCAAGGAGATTGCTAACATTGACGAGGCTGTGATGTACTACTTGGTGGATTGGTGGGGCAACACACGCGGTGAGGACGTGCGCCGCTTCCCTGTGCGCGGCTTCGGCATCAGGCCCGCGTGGGATGCGGGTGACGCCTACGACCCCGGACGCAGCACGGATGCTACACCGTACGAACGACTGTACAACGACGGCTCACCGTTGGTCAACCTCAAGGGCATTGTTGATTCAGCCTCAAGTAATATCTCACTTGCTCCCGGCGTCACCATCCCACGCTTTGGTGGTCGTCAAAACACGACGAATAACAACAACGCGAACACGCTGATTGACGTGTTCATGCCTGCCAACGCGATGCGCGTAGGTGACATGGGCAACGGGCGTGGCATTCGCTACCCGACGCAGTTCAACGAAGACCGGCTGACCGCGTTAGATGAGGCTAATTACACAACCGGCGTTGTCTTGTCGCACCACACCGCTGAGCCTGTGTTTGGTGACGGATTCATCCGACCGCGCAACGATGAGTTGGCGAGCGACGAGGTACCGCGCGGCATTAGCGCACGACTCAGCGTTGACGAGGACGGGCTGCTCAAGCCTGAAGCGGTCGTCAGCCCGCGTGTGGAAACCATCAGCGGCTCGACCAAGCACACCGATGCGGTGTCCCGTTCAGCCCCGCGTATCGGTCTTGACACGGAGAACGTGGAAGGCGTGGACGACAACCTCATCGCACTCAACACCGAAGCGCACAGTCTGCACGCGGACCGTGGAGTAGGGCAGCGTGTTGTGCTTGTCGGCGGCATGACCGCAGGCTCGCAGACCATCGGCAACCTCGATTATACAGGACTGAACTTTGGTGCGCAGCCGGTTGGTGGTGTGGCCCGGTTTAGTCACACAAGCAACTTCAACCCGCTTGGTGGCACGTACGTGGCAGAAACGCGCAACTACCTCGCTGCGGTCAGCGACTACGGTTGGGGACCGGTGGGTGCAGACAAGGCGAGCAACCCGTATGCTACGTCCACGTTTGACAGTACTTCAGCGCAGATGAACCACACCGACAAGACCATCTCGTTCTTGTTCAGGCCTGTTCGTCTGCTTGACGAGCAGCACGTTGAGATGTTCCGCCCCAACAACAACCTGCATAGCAGCAGCCCGCAGTACGGCTCCAACTACTTCTCGACCACGGGTGGCGGCAAATACGGCGTGTACGCCTACGAGATGCCCTCAGCACGTGCGTCTGCGGGCGAGTACATCAGGGCCACCAACCCTGACACCAACCCGCCCTACGCGCCTGTGTACCACATGGTGATTGCAACGAGCGACACCGTGCCCGATAGCAAGGGGCCAAACCTCGGCGGCTCAAACGGCATGGACACAAGCAAGTTGGACAACGACGTGACTCGGCTTGTCATCAGCGAGAACTCCTTGCAGCACCATCGTAGTGACGCTGCACGTAGGCGTACGAGTGCGGAAAGCGACGACACCGAACGACGTGCAGACTACACCGTGAAGGCTCGATTCAGCCAATCCCTGCACCCGAAGGGGCATAAAGGAGATGTTGACTACGGTGAATCAGACCATTCGGGTGATGCGTCATGACGCCGATGGACGAATCTTGGGCCGTGTTGAAGGAATTGTGCGAAGCGGGCAAGAAGGCCGCTAAGCGGAAGTTCAAGGTGTACCCCTCCGCATATGCGAACGGTTGGGCCGTGCAGTACTGTCAGGGCAAGTTCCGCAAGAAGAAGGGGGACAAGAAGTGAAACTGAAGAAGGACAAATGTTGCTGCGGGGCAACCAAGAAAACGCCCTGCGTCTGCATGTACGAGGGCAACCAATGCTCCGATAGTTCCCCTCGTTGTCCTTGTTACGCTTTACTTCATCAACAAAAGAATCTCAAGAAAATGGTCGGGGTGTACTGATGAGCGACCGCTGCACCTGCCACGATGTGCTTGTCATCAAGGACTTGAATCGTTGGTTCAAGGAAAAGTGGGTGGACGTGAGCCGAAAGGACAAGGACGGGAAGCACCCGCCCTGTGGTCGCCCCAAGGCAAGTAAGAGCAGCAAGGGCTACCCCAAGTGTCGCCCATCAGTCAAGGTCAGTTCCAAGACGCCTCGTACATCAGGCTCAATGAGCGAGGGTGAGAAGCGTGCCGCAACCAAGCGTAAGCGTGCAAAGAAGCAGGGCGTTGGCGGGAAGCCAACGATTGTCAAGGCCCGCACGACTTCAGGTTTCTATCGCACCGCTACAATTCCCGATGACAAGTCTCAACCTGTGCGGAAGGTGCCACATGACTCAGCACACGCACCAAATCGTTTTGCTACGCTTGCACTTTCCCAAGCACTTGCGGACATGAACCTCCCCATTGTGCCTGAAACGCCTGTGCGTGGGGCGGTTGAACAACAACAGATGGAGAAGGTATTTGGTCCGGGTAGGGACAATTTTCACGGACATGAGCAAGAAGTGGAATCAATTGTTTCTGACCCATTGATGCAATTTTTGAGTCTTTCAGACGCTAAAGGTCCCAATGTTGGATTGCAAGATGGACAAGTGAGAGTATTTGACCCCGCTTTTCGCTCGTTTCGTGGTCATCGCTACGTACCCATTGATTACCAACGTGGCGAGTTTGACCCAAACTACGGTGTGAACCTACGAAACCAATTCGGTAGTGTGGACAAAGACAAACTTGCTGAATTGGCTCAGCGAGTAAAGAACTACCGACCCATGTTGGACGTGTGGGAAGGAGATTTGTCTAATCGCGCATGGCAGGGTGGTATGACGGATTACATGCAAGCCCGTGACACGTTGCAATTCTTGTCTTCCATACAACAAGACCCAAATCAGATGAAATTGTTTGAATACGGGAACCCCGCGTACGCAAACATGGTGAACGACCTGCGTAGCCGAATGCCGGTGGGGGTTCAAAAAGCCGAGAAGGAAGAGAAGGCAAAGAAAGGCATGGTCGTGGTCATTGCTCTTGGAAGTCCCAAGAAGGAAGAGAAGGTCGAGAAGAGCGACGTACTCGTAAAGCGTCGAATGATTGGCGTACAACAAGGCATGGCGACGTGTGCCAACCCGAACTGCTTGGCTCAGACTCCCGCAACCGCAGGTGCATGTCAGACGTGCGGCTCGCCACTCAGCATGCAGAAAGCCGAGCGCGACCCACGACTCGCTCGCGCAGGCGTGAGTGGCTTCAACAAGCCCAAGCGCACACCCAACCACCCGAAGAAGAGCCACGTTGTCGTGGCCCGTGAAGGAGGGCAGGTCAAGACCATTCGCTTCGGTCAGCAAGGCGTGTCCGGCTCTCCAAAGAAGGAAGGCGAGTCTGATTCATACCGCAAGCGTCGTGAGTCGTTCAAGGCTCGCCACGCCAAGAACATCAGCCGTGGCAAACTGAGTGCGGCGTATTGGGCTGACAAAGTGAAGTGGTGAACATGCCGTTTGTCAGTCAGGCTCAACGGCGTTATATGCACGCCAAAGAACCTGAGTTGGCTGAAGAGTACGAGAGCAAGACACCCAAGGGTAAGAAGTTACCTGAGCGGGTGCAGAAGGCTCCATCGCCCATGGACCTTGCTTGGGCGTACTTGCTCAAGCAGGTGCCACCTTTGGCTGATTGGAGCGGTGAAGACCTCGCCGCACTTCGATGGATTCCACAACGGCGTACATCAACGTACCATCAGGCTCGGCCAATCATCGGTGAAAAGTTAGGGCAACCTCTCCAATTTGAATATCAAATGAGGCAACATGGCAGGGAAGCACTTCCGGGTGTGTTTAACCCAAAAATTGACACAGTAAGCGGTACATGGGTATCACCTGCTGATGCCATGGCACTCGCTCATCCTGACATTACATCACGCTATTCTGAACCACACACACTACTTGGAATTACTGAAAGCCCGCAGTATTGGCGACACAACCTTTTGCACGGCTATCCTGAAGGCTTCCAATACGGCGGATATAAACCCGAACAATTTGTGAACATTCCACTTCCAAACATGTTTGGTGAGCGTGTGCGTACTCCTGCTCAGATGCAAGATTTTGCATTGGATGCTTTGCAAGCATACGATTCCGAAGGAGAACAGAAGGCCGATTGGTTTGCTGATTTGGGGATGCAACCTGAAATCCGTGCTACACGGTGGGAAGCGGATAGAGGGAAGCCTGCAACCCTTGAAGATTTGGTTGAGATGGGGCTTGTTGGAGTTTTGCCGCCACTCCCATCAACTGACGTAAGACGACCACCGGGGTTTTGATGTTGTATGACGGTAATACAAGGCACACGCTATGATGGCGAGCCTGATGCCATCATGACCCACGTACGCAAGCCTGTGTTTGTGGATAACGCCATTCACTACGGGCGACTCAGCGTGCAGAAGAGTGGCAAACCCAAGGTCACCGTTGAGCAAAACATGACGCGCACGTTGCAGGTCATGCCTGAGCGTGAGTACACGGTCGTGGAGGGTGAGTCAACCGTCCAACTGACGCATAAGAGCGCAGCCGGTCACACGTTTGCAGGCTCACCGTTCTTTGGTTCTGATGTACTTTCGGACGCCAACAAGCCCATGCTGATGTTTAATGGGTCTGATTTTTCGCAGCGACTCATCGGAGATGGTATTTCAACCTCAAGCAACGGGGTGCTTTTTTCACTCCGTAACATGAAAGGTCGCACGTTAAATGGGATTGGTTTTACCGGCGATTCGGTACGGCTTGGGCAGCCCATCGGTGTAGGTCTGCGCACAAGCGACCTTGCCATCAGACTCGCGGAAAGCGCGACCAACGGCACGACAAGCATCGGCCTGTCCCGACCGCGTAACCTGACCGCATCCTACCGCAACCATAGCACACGCTTCGTCGGTCAAGACTTCACCAACACGAACCTCATGACCGCGCTACGCTTCCTTGGGCGGCACGATAGCCGCATCATTCTGCTCGACCGCTTCGGCAACCTGTTGTACGTACCTGTGTCGTTTAGCGAGAGCAACGTGAACATTGACGAAAACCTGCGCACCGGTACGCAAAGCGAATCACCTGTGGACAACTCGGACAACACCGTGACGGTACAGGGTTTGCCGTTGGCCCTCAACGACTTGGTGATTGTCACCGTGAGCGATGCTGAGAGTCAGGCTGAGGAAGTGCGTGAAAGCCCCACGCCTATTGTTGACCACACCGTACGTACCACAAATGCAGCGCGGCGTGTGGCCCGTCAAATCCTCAAGGGTCAAGCCTTGAGCAAGGGTGCTATCACGTCTTCGGGACACCTCGACCTCACGTACATGCGCCCCGGCATGGTCATCAAGTACGGTGGGAATAACAAGGTCATCACCGAAATCATTCACCACCCGCTTGAAGCCACAAGCGACCTAACGCTGCTGAACCTTGAAACGGGCCTTGAGGGGGTGTTGCAGGGCATCGGAGAGTCCTCGACGGTCATGAGCAACAACGAGAGTCCTTCGACCTACGTGCAGCGCGTAGGGCATAACCTGTCGTTCTTCGGTGAAGTGGACCTCATCGTGACAACGACGGTTACGAGCCGTAGGGTGAACAACACGGCTATTCTCATCGGCGGCGTTAAAGGCACCCGTACACGTGGTAAAATTGGTGGCAACGGTTTGCCCATCGGCATGACCAAGGGACCGACGGAGGAAGTGTGATGAGTCCAATGGATGCTGCTTGGACCTTGCTGAAAGCAAGTCGGCAGATGAAGTTGTACAACTACATCGAAGACTACCCCGGTATGGAGCCTGTGACCGCGTTTAGAGGGATTCACGGGGGCCGAGTACCACAGAATATGATTGAGGGTGTACAACCACAAGATGCTGAAAAGTGGCATTCAAACCCGTATGAAGGGATTGCACCTTTTTCAATTAGCGGAATGGGTTCATGGTGGGCTAAGGGCAATACACCCGAAGCACATGAGGGTGCGTCGGGATTTGCGGCAGCAAGTGACCCTGTGGGTATGGTTATGGGTTATCGAGGAAAATTACCAAAACCAATTGACAGAATGGGAATAGACCCCACACCTGCGTTGCTTGGTATGCACGAAGATGAATACGAATCAGCACCGTTGGATTTTGAAGAGACGTTTGCACAACATCAAGCGAATCTTGACCCGGAAAAATTGGTTTGGAGTCATCCGAGCGGCATATGGGAGGGTATGTGATGCCTGTCTCCAACCATCTGCGCCGTTTGTTGATTGAGACGGTGGCCGCGAACATCAACGAGGTGACGCTCGGCTTTGACGGCACACCCGCGACGAGCGACGACGGTTCAGCAGGCCGACCCGCCATCACGCTCGTACCTGCGGTGACCATCGTTGACGATTCTTCAGTCCTAATCGAAGCAACCGTGCCCTTTGACGAATCGTTCAGCGAGTCGCTGCGCGAAGTGTACGTGCAGATGCGCGACACCAACGACTTCCTTCCGGTGGCACGATTCAACATTGCACCCTTCACGAAAAATGGGTCCAATGAAATGAAGATTCAGATTGTAATTGAGGTGGAATGATGACAGGCAACCCACTTTCAGGCCACACGAAGGCCAACTTGACGCTGACCGGCACGGCTACCGCCGTTGATGGACTGACGGACGGGGACCATATCCTCAGTCCGACCATGACGAACTACCTTGAGGGAATCCACGGCAACGGGATTCTGCTTGAAGAGGACACCGCGTACGGTGATAGCGACCGTGACGTGCCTGAGAACCTACCCGGTACGTGCGACCAAGTGACGAACACGTACACGTTCCGCGTCACGGGCGGTACGGCCATCCTTGACGGCGTACTGTACTCATTCGCAGGCGGACACTCCGGTAGCATTGATGTGCCTATCACCACCACAAGCGTACACAAGACAGGCTCGCCTACGGCCCTTACATCGGGTCAGGAAGCCCTCGTTGTGGTGTACGTCTCATCAGACGGTGGTACGCCCGACAATGTGTATTGGGAGATGGGTACGCCTGTCACCACGGCAAGCAACACCTACCCCACCTCGCCGTCTGCATTCCTCAACGCACCCGGCTCGTTGACGAACAAGAACACCTGCGTCCTTGCTACGTTGCGCGTCGTGTATAACGGCGCAGGTGGCGACCTCAAGATGGACATTCAAGAATGCAACGACAAGCGTGTATTCGCTCGTCCGTCACCAATTTACTTCACTCCTGTTACAAGTGGCTCGGTTGCTGCTACCAACGCAGTTACCGACATTGATACGGTACACTCCGGCGACGAAGCGGGTAACTTGGCGAGTAGCCGCATGGGTGCGCTATGGCAATCGTACAACGCTGACGGCGATTCACTCCTATACTATTCAGCCAAGGATAGCGGCGGTACGCGGCATACGCATGTGCTTGGGCCATCGGGCATCAAGTCCCTGACGCCAAGCACCACCACGACGTTCACGTTCAATGAGAGTAATGTATTCGTCATCACGCCTACGGCTGCGCATCAGTTCAACCCGACCGGCACGTTCCCTGCGGGCCACACGGTCTTCGTGAGCAACCACGCAGCCCACGGTACCAACGCCATCACCTTCGACAACGGTGGGCTTGGCGCGGTGTTGGACGGCAAGGAAGCCGGTGTCTTTGTGTACGACGGTACCAATTGGCAAAGCGTCATCTTCGCAAGTGGTGCGGTGTCGCCCAACGCACACGGCGGCTCAGGCTACGTGCAGTTGTCTGACGGCGTAGGCGGGTTCACAAGCGATGCAAACCTTACGTGGACCTCAAGCCCCGCTGCACTTACCATCACCGGCAAACTCAACGTAAGTGGTCTGATTGACCCAACCGGCTTAGTCATTGATGAGAAAGCCAACGTCGCAGCCACAGGCCACTCCACCGTAGCCGCGAAAGGTCTGCTTTGGGTCAAGAACGATGCACCAAATCGCCTCTATTTCACGGACGATGAGGGAACCGACAAGAAGGTAATTCACGCTACGGATAGCGTCACCGAACTCAGCGACGTGACTGACGCAGGCTCAGGTGCCATCATCACGACTGCTGAACGTGGTTTGATTGCTTCTGCACTTCAGTCTGAAACAAACGATTTGACCGCTGCGGTGACGTGGGCCAATGTACCTGACGCCAACATCACACAGTCGTCCGTCACGCAGCATCAGGCTGCGCTGACTGTTGACGATAGCCAAGTGACCGCTGCGGCAAGTGCAGCGAACTACACGCCCTCAGCAGCCACCGTTGAAGGTCACCTGAGCGGCATTGACACCGCGCTTGGTGCCGTGTCCGTGACTGAGACTGACCCTGTGTTCACCGCGCATCCCGCAGCAGGTGTGACGGTTGCAGGTGGTGGCGACATTTCGCAGGGCGAAACCGCCTACGGATGGGGCGACCATGCGGCGGCAGGCTACTTGACGAGTGTACCCGCAGGTACCGTGACGATGGTGTATGCTGCTACGAACGCTGCCGCTACATCAATCAACAATACTACGCACACGAACATTCCGCTTGGTACTGCTTCGGTTGGTGTTACATCACCGATTGTCGGTTATGCGGCAGGAGCGAGCAACGGTTTCATCGTTGTTGACCCCGGAACGTATATTGTCGAAGTCCGTGTGTCCTTGTCGGCTTTTACCGCTACTACATCAAACTTCTATCAGTCACGTTGGGTACTGAATAGTGGGTTGCAAAATTGGGATGCAGGTGGGGAAATCGTCGGTGGTAATGGTCGTACACTACGTCAGGTCATTGTGTTGAATCCGGGTGACCAACTTGGTGTGACGACGTACCAAAACTCCGGCTCCGCAAAGAACACAAACACCGCTGAAATGTTGGTGTTCAAGATTGCTTGAGGTGAAATAAATGAAGACAATGCCTGATGCACTTGCTGAGCAATACCCTGATTTTCCATTTCACGAATATGGCGTAGTAGGATGGGATGGCGACTACGTGTACTGTCCTGAAGCATGGCCTGACGATTGGCCTGATGCCGCACCTACGCTTGCTCAGGTACAGGCTTGGATGGCTGCGTAGGCCAATAGTGCCCGCATTCGCGGCATTGGTACAGGTTGATTCGCTCTTGTGTTTCGTCCAAATACTTCGCAGTTAAACGACGTGGGATATGCCAATGCCCACATCGCCTGCACTTTGATTTGAGGCGGTCAAGGAGTCTCCCCATCGTACTCACGGTCCCAACAGTCAATGCACCAATCACCGTCAATCAGATGCTCCTGTAAGCATGAGCGACTACAACTGATGCAGGTAGCCATCACTCATCATCCTCGGCAAAAACAACAGGCTTCAGCAACTCCTGTGTACGGTAGTGATGGTCACGAATAGACAGAAAGAAAAAGTCGAAAATTGCACCACCAATAATTGCGTACCCAAGACGTAGCGTATTCAGCGTGATGTGTTCCATACCCGGATAATTGGTGTAGGTTTCAGCCGAATACTGACTGTTCACAACGACGAGATAGCCGAAGAAGAGCCACATGATGAGAGCAGGGATTCGGTCATACAAACGCTTCACTTTAGCCATCACTCAACACCCCGTCGTGCAATGATATCGTCAATGCGCAGGATGGCGTTGGTGACTTCGGCTGCACTCAGCACGGCCTGACGTACAAGCGCGGCAGGTTCCACCACTTCGTCAAGCATCTTCACGCCGCCGTTCTCCACGTCCGGGCCTGCAAGCACGTTGCCGCTCATCAGTTCGTGTCGCATGGCGAGGATGGTGTCAAGGGGGTCGTGACCCGCGTTCTCAGCGATGGTAGCAGGGATGGACTCCAAGGCATCAGCGAAGGCTTCAATCGCCATCTGAGCGCGTCCACCGATGGTGCTTGCGTGAGTACGCAGATGCATCGCCATGCGAGCGTATGCGTTGCCACCGCCCACAACCACCTTGCCGTCGCGCATGACAAGCGATACGACGCCGAGGGCATCATCGAAGCCCCGCTCCACTTCGTCAAGCGTGTGCGTCGTCGCACCGCGCAGAACGAGGGTAGCCTCGTTGCTCTCATGGTCGTTCTCCACGAACAGGTACCACACGTCGTTGTGCCGCTCACGGCGCACGGTGGCCTGTGTAGCCTCGCTCGCGTCGGAAGGTGTCTGATGGATGGTCGCACCCGTAGCACGGCTCAGCGCACGCATGGTGGACTCAGGAACACGCCGCACGACCATGATGCCCGCCTTCTTCAGCGCGGCGCACACGTGGTCATTCACGCCGTCACGCACGAACACGACGCCGCCACTTGGTAGGGCATCGGTTACGTTCTTTGACTGTGAAAGCAAAGCGGCGTTGCCGCCGGTTTTGTAGGACTGATACGACGCAGCATCCATCTGCA
>Ga0196905_1000003_pt1 | contig 118419 bp, 76 predicted proteins | sample CB_VirMetaG_3_FD_169098 | JGI IMG/M metagenome (GOLD analysis project Ga0196905, IMG submission 169098) | Freshwater to marine saline gradient viral communities from Chesapeake Bay - CB_1508_1S Viral MetaG (v3) (version 3) | ecosystem: Environmental > Aquatic > Marine > Coastal | place: USA... | reverse complement strand
CATACTCAGCCGCTTGGTTGACAAATGTCACGTTGAGTGGAAGTGGGAACTTGGACGTATACGGAACTCTTGCAGAAAACAATGGATCAACAGTCCGTTCTGTCGTTGTTACTGTTGCAGGGTGCTCAGGGAATGAATCATTCACATTGCAGCAAGGGCCATCTCAAAAGGTGAACCGATATGTAGTCGTCGTAAACAATACAACTGACGCCACGAAAGTCGCTACCCAGTTGTACAATATGACTAGCACGGGTGGACTTGGTATACAGTTCGTTGATACCGTCTTGCAACCAACCAATGTGTCTTTGTATGACCTCTATGGCGGGTACTCTGGAGATGGGCAAATTCCTTTGCCATCTGAAGTTGTTACCATGCGTGGATACGATGAGGTTGTTGGAATCAACGGAGGTACGGCTAAGCCATTTATCCCTGCTCTTGGAAACAAGATGTACTACTTGGTTTCAAACACTAAGTATGAGCAAACGGATTACGAGACATTGATCGCTGCTGCTACTCAGATTACTCCGTCATATGTGAGCGGAAATTATGATGCCACATATACATATACAAACCCATCTAACGACGATTACTTGTATATGATTTGGGACTACAGAAACATCCTGGATTGTGGTGAAACTGGGTCATACTCGGGATCAGCTAGTCAAGTACCATTGATATTCAATGTTGGCCAAGATCGTGGTTTGATTGATGTGTCATACACTGTAAATACCGGAGATATGAGGTTCCAAATCTCATACGACGGCTCTGTTGTTGCCGACTCAGGCGTAGTGTCAACAAGTGGAACGCTGTCTTTTATCAAGAGAAGTTCATCTCCTACAACAGCCACGTTGATTATAACCAACGAGAACATTGGAGGAGGAACAATAGACTTTGACGCAAGCATGGCTTGCCCTGTTCTTACGCCAATTGAGATTGACCCAACCAATGGGGACTCGTCAAATGTATGTAGTCAAACGAGCTACGGAACTTACTACGCAGATAGTTCTAGTGGAGCTGTTGAGTTAGGTGCACGCATCTATACCGACTCACTTGGAACTACTCCGTTTGATGGTGGAAATGCATATCACAGAGTTGGCCCTGGAGGAACAGATTACTCAGTTATTGACGAGAATGGATACGTAATAGCGTTCAACTCTTGTACGTGCTCTGAGGTCGCTGTACCAACAGTGACTCAGTCAGATGTTGTGTTTGCTCCCAACCAAGAAATCTTCATTCAGCTTGAGGCGTCTAACAACCCAATCGAATGGGATCTGTCTTCTTCTTGTTTGAGATATGAGCTTTCAGGCGGAACATCAGGCGGCGTGTTTACTGGTATCAACTGCACAACAGGACTGCCAAACGTGGTGTCTGTAAACGCAGGGGAAACCATATACGCATGCTCATCAGCCGTGTTTGTGAAGAACATCGGCACAGATGCATCATCTACTAGCACGGGGGTATGTGGAGAAGAGATTCTTCCTCCAGGTGTTACCATTGACTCCATAAGTGGAACAATCTACGGCACATCAGAGTCAATCGGTACATTTGAGGTAACTGTCAACGCCACTAACTGCTTTGGAACTAGTGCAGATGAAACATTCTTTATCTTGGTACAAGACGAGCAAGAAAAACTAACTGCCTTTGGTATTGACTCGACTGGATATGCGACGGCTGCTGCGTCATGTGGTGTTGTCACAAACATCCAAATCAAGTACCACAGTGGAGAGTTTACATTCCCTGTCTTGAATGATTATATTTATGCAGACCAAAACAAGGTTTCCCCTGTTGATGGGTCTAGCCTTTGGTATGCAATGAACAATGGTCAAACCATACAGGTTGATGGAACCGGCAAGGTAATAGGTATTGAAAATTGCTAATGGCTAATTATACACTAACATATTCTCAACAGGGACAAGGGTGGACATCATTCCACTCTTACTATCCCGATTGGATGCTTGGAATGTCAAGCCGCTTTTATACGTTTCATGAAGGTAAACTGTACTTACACAACGACCCAAATGTAGACAGGAATTCGTTTTATGGAGACCCGACTGTTGCGTCCAAAGTGGTGATGGTTTTTAACCAAGATCCATTGTCGGCTAAGATGTTTAAGACATTGGAGGTAGAGACAGATTCACCTTGGGACACCGTTATTACAACTGACATGTCTTCAGGGTCAATGGATGCGTCTTACTACGACTTGAAGGAGGGCAATTATTTCACGTACATACGTAGAAACCAAAACGCCACTAACCTTGATTTGTTGTCAGCGCAGGGAATTGGAGCATTGCAGTCTGTAGTTGGTACTACTTTGAACTTTGCATTTCAAGTTCCAGGAGCCATTAGTGTGGGAGATGTGATTTATTACGATAACGCTGGCACTATTGTTCAAGTTGGAGTTGTCTCTGCTCATACTGGTAGTTCTATAACGGTTACTACATTACTGAGTTCGCCATCACCTGGAGATTTTATTCTTTACATTAAGAACAGCCAAGCTGAGTCATTTGGCGCCCGTGGTTATTACATGCAGGTTGAATTAACTAACGATAGCACGACTGACATCGAGCTATTTTCTGTTTCTTCAGAGGTGTTCAAGAGTTACCCGTAATATATAGTATCTTTGCAATATGCCAGTTTTACCATTAGCAATACCAATAGCTACAACGCTTATAGGCTCTGGCCTTAATGTTGGGCAAGCAATTGGAGCATCAAAAAAACGCAAAGAAGCCGAGGCTGCTGCAGATGAAGCTGCTGCTCGCTTAAGGGCTATGCGATACGAAGACACGATGGCTGGTCTTCAAGTACCAATGATGGGATTTGAGCAGGCTGCCCAAAAACAAGCACAGCGTGAAGCCATGCAGATTCAAGCACTACAGGAAGCTGGTGGAGCTGCTGTACTTGGCGGTACTCCTGGTCTTGCCGCCATGGGGGCAGAAGAAGACTTGGCACGAATGGCTCAGATTGACCAAATGGAGTACGCAAGAAATTTAGAGCGTGCTCGCAACCAGCAAGCTATATCAAATGCCAACCTTGAGTTACAAGCCAACATTGAGGGAATGGAACTTGGTGGAGCACAGCAAGCTGCTGCTCAAGCTGAGTCAGACAAGCGTGCTGCATTAAGTAGTGCTGCTCAAACAGTTGCGCAGGCCGGCATTGATATTTATGGATTAAGTGCTTTGTATCCACAACAGAAGACAAAGGCTGCTGCACCAAAACAAAACATATTTAATGCTCCTCAAGCATTTGAAGGTGTAAGCAGGACTCCAAAAATAGATGTTAGACCAAAGTCTATTTACGATGGGCTAACTGTACCCGATTACCTAACAGGTGGTGCATTAGTAACTCCTCCTATATCATCTATAACCTCAGGTACTGAACTGAATTTTTAATAAATGGCAACATTTGCAAAATATGTAGCACCACAGGTCCAGCGAACAGATTGGGGAGCCATTACTCGTGGCTTATCAACTGGTTTGCAGGAGGTGTATAAAGACCGTGAACAGCAGAAGGCTGATCTCGACAAGCTCGAGATGGACGCCGCTGCAGAGGTCAACAATACTGAGATGGGTAAGTCTCAGACCTTTAATGAGTTCACTCTTAAAGGCATCAACACCACTAAGGAGTACATGGCTTCTCAGAACAAACTTCTAAAGCAAGGCCTCATTACTCCGGCTCAGTATAAGCTAAACATCCTTCGTGCTCAAGAAGGATGGCAGACATTTGCAAAGAATGCAGAGACATTTAACCAAGACTACGCAGACTTCTTGGATCGTCTCGATAAGGGAGAGGCATCTTCATTAGAAGAGTTTGCTCGTGAGAACTATTTGTCTCTCACTGATCTTACCAATAAGCAGATCTATGTAAACCCTGTTGACGGTAATGTATACATCGCTAAGGTTGATCCAAAGACGGGTCAGGTTATGACCGATGGCTTGATGGATGTTAAGACCATCAACAACGCCTTGAACCAAAAGGTCACAAAGTTAAACCTTGCTGCAGCCGTAAACGACTATGTGAAAGTATATGGTCAGTACGGAGGTAAAGATCCTGTTACCGGTAAATACGTCTTATCTGGAATTGATCTAAATAAGAAGGACGAGATCTTGAACACCACCACTGACGCTATCCTTGCAAACAGCAAAGCCGTTGCGTCTGTTCTTCTTGACAATGCCAAGGGATACAGAGCTGTTAGTCCTGAGACCTACGCTTCATTGAGCCCTGATGAAAAGAGAAAGGCTGTAGTTGTAAAACCAAATGCACAAGGAGTGTTCACGCCTCAAATCACTGACGAGCTCATGGCTGACGCAAGACAGATTGTTAAGGATGCTATCATGGCTCAGGTAGACTACAAAGAAGAACAGGGTCTTACAGAGTACCAAAAAAGAGTCCTTGCTCAAAACGCTGAACAAATAAGGCTCCAAAAAATAGCGCTGGAAGAGAAGAATAGGCAAGGGTATGTATCGGGCCAGATCAAAGAAGAACTCGTTGACATGAGGATTAAAAACTCAAATGATTTTGCCGCAAACCCAACAGATCCAAAAGGTGCGTTTAGTAATATTAAAGGAGCTAACTTCCCTGGAATGGGCATGCTTCATTCTATATCTGAAAATCCAGATGGCACCTACACCATGAAGTTTAGGCAAGGATCTGGAGCTAATACGGTAGAGAGAGTTGCTACGTATACACAAGGAGAGTTAAAACCTTTCTACAACGAAGCCTCTAACATACTCGCTACAGACGACGAGTTCAAGATCTCGTGGGAGCTGATACAGAATAGAGTAAACAGAAAGCCTTTGGCCCTGCCAAAAACAGGCGCATTCCCAACATCAACTGGTGGAATGAGTCTGGGTAACACTGGTTTGGGTTTTGAATCTACAGGACCCGCAGCAATGGGCAGAACGCCTGGTCTTCTAGACAACCTTGGATTCGGAGGTTAATATTGCGTATATTTGCAGAAGTCTCAAGGACTTCTAGCAATGCCAAGAATAGACGAACTCTACAACGCCCTTAATAAACAAGGTCTTTACACAAAGAGTCTTGATGATTTCAAGACACAATTCTCAACTCCAGAAGCTATCAATCAGCTTCACTTTGCGTTGAAGCAGGAAGGCCTTTATACAAAGCCGTTAGCTGATTTCAACAATCAGTTCTTCTCTGATCAATTAAAAAAAAAAGAAGAGGGATTGCCTTCAATGCCTTCGGCAGAAGGTGGTTTCTTGGGTACATCTCCAACGGAACCCAGAGTTCCATCGGGCTTATCTGGAGATATAACTGAGGCTGAGCTTATTGATTTCATGCCGTTTGCCCCAGACGAGGCAGTCGTGAATCAATATCTTCCAGAAAACTTTGAGTCTCTTAGCCCAAACGAAAAGATCAAGGCTACAGCAGAAGTTCTAAAAGTTCCTGGAGTTAAAGATGTAATACAAAGCAGACTAGACTACCAAAAGTCTGTAGATCAGGCTATAGCAGATAGGACACAAGCAGCTATAGACAAAGAAGTTGATGTAGAAAGTGATTACTTTACTGGTGAGTTTTCTAACTTCTTAAAGGCCATGGACAATCCAATGGTTAACATTGGATGGATGGGCCTTGGCGAAAAGATAGACGATCTTGGACGAGCGATTGCAACTGGATTGGCGCAGGGCGATATTGTAGAAGAAACCATTCCAATGGCTTGGGGGGGTAGCAAAACGCCAGATCAAGACATTGATAAGTATATAGCCATATCAAAAAAGATGGATGAACTAGGTCCATCAAATGAAATGGTTAGATTTCAAAATATATACGAAGCGGCTGGAGGTGATGTTTTTGCTGCAATGAAAGCAATGTATCATTCTCCAGGAGCAATCCCAGAAATTTTAGCAACATCTCTTTCTTCAATGTTGAATACAGCATCATTGTCTGCTGCTGGAACTACTGTTGCTGGCGGAGCTGGAGCTGGGGCTTTGACAGGAGGAGCACCAGGTGCTGTTACTGGAGCAATAAAAGCCGTTCCGTATGCATTTTCTGCAGCTAATGGCTTTGTTGAATATGGTAGTTCGTTCAATGAGTTTCTAAAAGAGGAACTTGAGAAAAAAGGTTTAGACTTTACTAGAAATGGCATCAAGGCAGTATTGGAAGATCCAGAAGCGCTGTCAAGAATAAGAAATAGGGCTTCAGCACGTGCAGGAACTGTTGTTGCTATTGATGCACTTACTGCAAACCTAGCTGGATCTGTAGGTGCTAAACTCGCAAATACAACAAGAGCTGGACAGATAAAGGCAGCTGCAGCAACAACAGGTATAGAGATGGCTGGTGGATCTATAGGTGAAGCAACAGCACGAGGTATTGCTGGTCAAGAGCAAGACGCAGCAGAGATTCTATTAGAAGGTGTTGGAGAAGGCCCCATGGGTATTGTTGATATTGCATCTGCGGTTGCTATAAGGAATAGAGACGCCGCAAATGCAGCGATGAAGCCAGACCAAAGAAAGCAATACCAAGAAAACAAGGCTAAGATCGAAGCCCTTCAACGAAGCGCAGATGCCAGTACAGACGAAACAGTAGCGTCTACAATGAGAGAGGCTATTAATAGCATAAAGGATCAGAATGAGGTTATTAAAAAAGATGTATCTGACGTTGTAAGTAACTTGAGCGAAGAAGATAAGGACAATATATCTAGACTAACAAAAGAAGCAGATGATCTAAAAAACAAAGCGATCAAAATAAATGATGATCCAAATATAGACAAAGAAACAAAGGCCATTGCTCTTGGAGAGCTCAAGAAACAAGCAATTGCCAAACTACAAGAACAACAAACAATTATAGATAATGCCGTTCAAAAGCAAGCAACAAGTGAAGTTCCTGTTCAGCCAGAAGCCAGAGTTGGCGAAGAAGTGGCGCAAGGAGCACCCGAAGCAAAACCTGAAGTCGTTACCGAAGAAGGTGTCCAAGAAGAAGTAACAATAGACGCTCCGGCTATTGTGGCAAACACAAAGCCAGAAGTCGATGTTGTTGTTGCTGCTGCGCCAGAAGTCGAGACAGGACAAACATTCAATTCAGATGGAACCGTTTATTCAAATGGCGGACTTGTTGTTCCTGTAACCAGCGAGAATATTACACAGCAAGAACTAACGCCAGAGCGTATTGCTGAATTTGTTGAAGCAAACAAAGCCAAGATTGGATCAAACGCAGTAAAGGTTGGAATTTATAAATTCCCAAACAGCAATAAAGTATCATTAGATCTAAACATTGTAGTCCCCAAGGAGAATAGAGCAGCTGCTCTTGAGTTTGGGAAAATGGCAGGACAAGAGTCTCTGTTTGATCTTGACACATTTGAGAACGTTAAGACTGGTGCAGACGGAATGAATCCAATGTCATTCACCGACGATCAGTTTAAGCAGATAGCAAAATCATTGAGCGAAGGCAAAGTTCCTGACTTCATGATGACACCAGCTGATCAAGCTACAGTTGGACAGACCATTCAGAATACGGCTCAGTCACTTCAAGTGGCTTTCCCTGAGGTTGAGTTCATTGTTGGAGACAACCTAGAAGATACCCGTGCACGCATTGTAGAGGCGCTCACGCCACGTGTAGGCATGGAGAAGGCCCAAGAGGTAGCCAACGACTTTAAAGACGTTCGTGGGCAGGCTCTGTTTGCAGGAGATAGGCCAGTTGCCATTGTCGTTGACAAAACCGCTGCTAACACTCGCACAGCAGGGCACGAGGCTTGGGAGGTTATGCTAAACGATGCGTTTGGTAAAAACCCTGAGAAGTTTGCAGAGTTCCGTAAAAGCATTGACCGTCAGCTTCGATTGTCTGGTTTTAATGACATCGCAGAGGAACTTCGTGCGTTCTCAGAGACATACTCAAAAGAAGGCAACGAAGTCGTGTTCCGTGAGTACATGGCCGAGTTTGGTGGCATGCTGGTAGAAGGTGGTTTCGATATTCAAAACCTGACACCACAGCAGAAGTCATTCCTTCAGAAGATCAAGGATATCATCAATGACTTTGCCATGCAGCTTACCGGCAAGGAAGTTTTCTTGAAGGATGCCACAGCCGAGAACATCATTGACTTCATGAGCACGATCTCTCAGAAGGTAGCCAAAGGAGAAACGGTTGAGGAGTTCTTTGAAACAAAAGACACAACAGAAATAGAAAATACAGATACTGTTTTCAAAAATAGAAGCCAAAAGATTGGTGACTTTGATATATATTATTTCGAGGATGAGGCAGAGTTTCAAAAGCTCGTAGAAGATGGTCTTGTTGTTCAAAATGCATCGATAGATGAGGCAGCTGGAGAACCAGTCGCTGTTCACCAGCCAGATAATCTCTTTGTAGGCAATCTCAGCTACAAAGGGAAAAAGATAATGGATGGCAATGGAGGCGTATACTATGTTTTAAAGTTTGGAAACGTATGGGCCTCTGGAGCAAAGTCATCGGCCAGCGGCCTAGTAAAGCTAATAAACGAATCTAGGGAAAAGTCTTCCGATAAAAAAGCCAGACTTGTTCTTGTAAGGGGCTCTCAGGACAAAATGATTAGCTCTGTACAAGGCGTGAAAGCAGCAATGCAGATTCTTGAAGAGCTTGTGTTTAGTGGTTTGATTTCTACATCTGACTTCAGAACAGCTTTGAAGGCTGCAGGAAAGAAATATAATATTGATTTTTCAGGAACATCATCTGCTTCATCAATTAAGGCAGACATCGAGAATAAGTTCATGAATGTATCCGACTCTACCTTTGAGAAGCGTGGTACATTCTTTAGCGATTTAGTAGATGAACTTGGCAAGCTTGAATCTCCAAAGAAAAATATCAAGGAAATACAAAAGGCCATTGGAGCTAAGAAGAATATTCGATTCACAAAACAAGGGATACGTGAGCAGCTTGGAACGATTATGACAGAACGATTGCTTCTTGGTCTTCCTAGTAGCCATGCTTATGCGATGATCGAGGTAGACGAGGATGTTACATTCAAGGAAGACAAGGAACACCCTAGCTATCCATATGCTATTGTAACTAAAAGTGGCAAACCTCCTGTGCTAAAGATATTTGGGTACAGACCAAAGGCCGTTGAGGCTATACGTAGAATTGATGGGTCTCCAGCATCTAATGCCCAGTTGGGATTAGCTCAACGTGGAATGGGTATTGGTCGTGTTGCTACAGATACTAAAATAACCGCCCGTGCGCAGAAGAAAGCTCCTGCAGCTATCTCTGAAGACGTATATAAGTACTTGACAGAGGACGATAATGGAAACATTGTTTTTCATCACTACTCTTCATCACAGCGTGATCAGATCAAGCCATCTTCTGGACAAGGAAGCTTGTTGACCAGCAAAGAAGAACAGCAGGCCCTGTCGTCTGTAGGAGGTCTTGCTATGTACTATGCACAAGAAGGCCAAAAGGAGCCTGGTGTTGGCAATGAGCTACACACGGTTGTCGTTCCACGTGACAAGGTTTATGATATCCGAAAGGATCCTATGAACTTCTACGACGAAGCCAAGGAGCGATTCCTGGAGCACATGAACCGCAACAACACTGGCAAGCCAATTGAATATGCGTTCTCACCAAACTACCAAGTGGCATGGATCACAAAGGTTGCAGGAGAGAATGGCTTTGACATGACCGTTGCTCAGTGGAAAAACAAGGCAGACTATAGGGCCCAGAGCACAAAGACACTTACCCCAGAAGCCGAAAACATCAAGATGAAGCCCATTGAGGGCGAAATTGAGGTTGGAGACCTTGTTCAGATATATGGTCAAGAGTCTGTCATTACAGACATTGATGAGAATGGCGTGCTGTCATACGTTCAAAAAGGTAGCTCTGGCAAGTTTGATCTTCCTATGTCTAAGCGATCAATGCGTATGGGCAAGGCAACATTGCTAGATAAAGGCCCTTATATCTTTGACGAGGCCAAGCAAGAACCTGTCAAAGAAACCATCACCGCCCGTGCTCAGAAATTAACTTCAGAAGAAATAAAAGTTTTAAACGAAAACTTTGGAATTCAAGACGGAAAGGTCGAATTAAAAGCTAGATCACAAAAAATAACACCATCTGAGGTAAAGGCTGTTTCAGAATCTTTGTCTTCCCTTAGCGAATCAAAACTCGAGTCGCTAAAAGAGTTGATACACAAGGACGTAAAAGCACCTCAAAAAACACAAAAAGCATATAAGCTATTCAAAGTAAAGAAAAACTTCCCAGGAGAGCTATTCCCATTGTTTGTAGGCGCTAATGAATCAGTTACTACAGGCGATTGGATAGAAGCTAAAGCAGGTGAATTGACTACTACAAAAGAAGGCAAAACAATGGTAAAGTCAACACTTGGACCATTGGCGTATAGGCCTGGCTGGCATTCTGGAGAATTTGCTATTGCAACTCATATTGGTGCCAAAAAGAATGCTTCAGACAAAGCTCCATCTTTAAGAGATAGCGATCAAGTGTGGGCAGAGGTAGAGGTTGGGGATGACTTTGATTGGCAAACAGAAGCTAATCGCCGTGCGGATAGGAATAAAAATGGAGACATAGTTCCAAGAACAGCCCATATAACAGACCAGATTCCTTCTGGAGGTAACTACAAATACAAAACAAACTCTAACATGACTGGAAGCTGGATTATATCTGGCGAAATGAAAGTCAACAGAGTTCTTACCGATGAAGAAGTTGCTAGAATTAATAAACAATCCGGATCTAACGATCTACCAAGACTTGCTCCATTTGACTTTGAGGCTTATGGCTTTAACCAAGACGGTACACCTAAAGACAAAAAACAAGTAATCTCTAATCAAGTTGCAAGAGCATATATAATTGCAAAAGAAACTGGAGATAATCCAGAGTTGGTTTCCGCTGTTGATTCATCAACAACCATCACAGCCCGTGCTCAGAAGATCAACTACAAGGACCTCCCTGGCTATGATCGCATGCGAAATAAGGTTGATGGTATCATTGAAAAAGCAACAAAGCGTGGAGCCACGAAAGCCCGTATCGCAGATGACGTGATTAATTACGTTCAGAAGAGTGCTGTATACGAAAGAGCCAATGACTCTCAGCGTGATCAGATGATCCGTGACCTCAAGAAGGAACTTGGGCAGCGAGTAAAGTCTGCTCCAAAGGCAGATAGGCTGCTTGGTACTATTAAAGATGCCAAGAAAGTCACTGTCGACGAAATGATGGCATTGAAAGAAAAGATCAAGGCCGAAGCAAAAGCAGCTAAAGACGCTGTGGCGTTTATCAACGGTATCAGAGCTCGAATAGCCCAAGAAATAAAGGCTATGGAAAAGTCCGGTGTATTGTCAGCCAAGCAAGTACAGACAATCATCAATAAGGCCAGCAAGGTGAATCTCACCAAGCCTGATGCTGTCAACAACTTTGTTGATTACATGGAGAAGGTATTTAAGAATGCCGAGTACGGAGAGAAGCTTTCACAGTCAAACACACTTCAGAGGAAAATCAAGAACCTTTCTAAGTCTGACTCCGTAGCCGCAGGCACAAAGGCAATAGCCAAGCAGTTTGCTAAGATAGAGCCACGACGTGTTGGAAACATCGAAGAATATCTGGAGTACGCATCCTCCCTTTACAATGCCATGAAACCAACCACTGGTCGTGTGACGGAGGAAGGCGCAGATGTTTCGTTCAAGAGCGCTGTTGAGTATGACAAAATACAGGATTACGCAAACGAAGAAATTAAGCGCCAAGAGAAGCAAAAGGTTGATGAGATACTGGCACGAAACGAGGATTTAGTAATGGCAGGTATTCTTACCGAGGACATGAATATCGATGAGATCAAAAAGATTATCGATGCCATCAACTCAGAGGATCCAAAAACACTTCCACCAGCAGAGAAGGAGAAGATGATTCGTGACTATGTCAAGAAGGCGTTCGGATACTACAGAACTATTGCGCTATCAATGATACAGCGTGGTGTTGACCCATTCACAGGAGAGGAGATAGAGCTCACTGAGTCACAGAAAAAGCTTGCTAGAAGGTTCCTTGAGGTTGACACAGATATGATGCCACTTAAGGAGGCATATGCAGCTGTAGAGGCTATTGACAACTTTATAGTAAACAAGGTTACTGATGGGATGGCAGCGACTATCGCTGACTATGTTGGTCAGGTTAACGCAAAGAATCTAGCGAAAGAAGGATACCGTGGAAAGCCATTGCGCCTGTTCTATTCAAAGAACGCTGGACGTGCATGGGCTGAGCAAATCGAGCAGCTTGACCTTATGGTTCAAAGGATGTTTGGCGGTGTAAACAGGGCACTTGCGTTTATGCGTGCATCTGGAGCCAATGCATTCAAAGTAGGTAAGACCACCACACAGGTTCAGCTAAACAACATGCTCAACAAGTACGCTGCAAAGTTTGGCGAGGTAAAAGGCTTCAGAGATCTTGAGAACGTTATGGAGCGTGGCGTATTGGCTTTTGTTTCAAGAAGCGTAAACGAAAACTCAACAAAACAACAGAACGAGTTCGAGAGAAGAAAAGCCCTGGTAGAGGAAACACTTGCATACATGAAGACTGGAACCGAAAAGGAACAGTCTCAGGCAGTTGAACTGCAAAAAGTATATGACAACATACTCAAAGGGTCTAGCTCAATAGACCAAGTAGAGTCCAAGGTTAAGGACTTCAATAAGGATGCTGTTAAGTTCTGGGTTGATGAGTGGTCTAGCAAATACGATGATCTACAGGACTTGTCAAGAAACGTATACAACGTTGTTCTTGGAAGTGACATCAACTACACCCCAGATAGATTCAAGCGTGTGTCAGGAAAAGATGTGGCCGAGGCACAGTGGGGAGAAAGCATGTTTGCCGACTCAAGCGACTACTTTGACACCAAGGAAGCAGGAGTGTTGATGGAGAATAAGCGCATCCAAACACTTGGCAAACGCCCATCACGCATTGTAAGCTTCGACTTTGACGTTAATATGTCAAACTCAATGTATGATGCATTGATGGACATCAATACCGCAGAGGCCACACGGCAGATGAAGTCATTCTTTAATTCAGATGGATTTGAAAAAATTGTTCCAACCAAAGAAGATCGTGACCTTATGGTTGATAGAATGAAGAAGTTTGTCATTCGTTCAAAGCGCAAAGACTATGTCAGCCAGGATCAGCTCAGTGGAGTATTTAAAGCTATGAATACTATCGCTGGTCTAGGTGCAGGACGTGCGCTGGGTGGTATTCTTCAGGCTCCCAAACAGACGATTGGTGTTGCATTTAATACAATGATCAACTCCGGTGGACGTCTATCTGTTGTTGACGCCATACAGGCTAACCAATTCATCAATGACTCCGGGTATGCCATAGCCCTTCGTGGTATCGCATCAAACGCCGATATTCAGAGTATCAATAAGATTCTAGAAAAGGCAAGTCAAACAAAAGGAGATGCCGCACTTAAGTTGCTTAATAAGGCGAGCGAGATGTGGCTTAATACATTCCTCGTTAAACCTGACGTTTGGATTGCTCGTACGTCTTGGATATCCTACTACAAGCAACAGCTTGACAAGATGGGCTACGATACTAGCAACATGGATTGGAGCAGCCACAAACTAAACAAAGAGGCAGCGGACTATGCTCAGGCAATGCTAGACAGACAGCAAAACTATTCTGATTCTGATCTTGCTGGAGAATTCTTTGCGTCAAAGGAACCAATGAAAATGTTCCTTAGAAAAACGTTCTTCCCATTCATGACGTTCGTTATGAACCAAAAGTCTCGTATGTACGCAGACCTGTCAATCATTGGGAACAAGGAAGCATCCACGCAAGAGAAAATCAACGCTGGAAAATCACTAACAGGTATGGCTATCGAGATGGGCGTTTACTCTGCCATGTCAATGTTCTTCGCAAATCTACTTACAGAGATGACCGATGCATTGTGGGGCTACGACGAGGATGAGGAAGAGAAGAAGAAGCGAATGAAACGTTCTTCTCAATACTATGCAAAGAATATTGTAATGGACGTATTGTCTCCGCTTCCTGTAACAAACGAAGTTGTTAGAATTACAATAAACAAAGGGCTAGAAGCAGTTGGAATAGACAAGGATACATTTGAGCTTCCCAAAAACTTCGAGTCTGGATCTTGGATGAGTGACTTTGGCATGAATGCTATTGCAGCAGAGAAGATGCTATCAGCATACGACAAGCTTCACATGGCAGCAACCGGAGAATATACGAAGCAGGACTTCTTTGGAAACGATGTAACCATGCAGCTTGATGAAGAAGCCAAACAAAAGATGGCATATGTTGCACTGGCAGACTTCATGTACTCGCTAGGACTTGCTCCAACAGAGATTGGAAGTATGGCCAATAAGGCTACTGGGCGTGCAAAGAAAACAGGAAAGAAAGTAAAAGAATCTGGATCCCAACCAGGCGGAGTGATCAAGGCTAAGGTAATCCAAGCTAAATAAAAAAGGGCCCCTAGGGGCCCTCTTCGTTAGAATATGTGGGTAAGTCTTGCGACCTGCCCGTGGTTTTTAGAGTGTATGAATCCCTCAATGGCTTTCGGATTGTGTGCGTAGCCATTTCTGTGATGCCAACTGTCCGTGCCTGATGGAGAGCGCAGGCTTTCGACAGTAACTCCAATAAAGTCCTTAGACGTCTTGTGGTGTACGTGGTGTGTGTACACGTACCGGTGCTTGGTATCAGACCAATCAACCGAAGCCTCCTGGGCCATCAACAATGGAAGATCTTGGGCCTTCGCTCCGTCACCATGCGTGGTACCGATCAAGTTGTTGTGGTATCTGTAGTACTTGCGATGTGCGATGCCACAGTCAAATGTAATGTTCTCGCAGTTGTGGAACCAGCTCTGAATCACATCAGCCAGGAAGAAACCATTGGTATAGTCGTGGTTTGATGGATTGAAGCAGAAGTGCACAGGCGCTGTCTCCATAAGCAGCTCAAGAACGTGTACGTATAACTTCTTGGCAGTCAAGAAGTTCTCGTACCACATGCCGTCAGTATCCTGTGGCGTACCACTTGTAGTGGTTCTGCGTGGAGTGTCAATGTGCAGGATATCGTTTCCTGCAACGAACAAGATTTGGTCTATTTTGAATCCTGACGCTTTCTCAAGGATGCCGTGGACACCTTCGATGACACGAGCCACAGCTGTTTGTGAATCGTAATCCTCGCCAGTCTCAAAAGCGCTGGCCAGTTTGCCGATGTGTACATCCGCCGGATCAACGACAAGCAGGTGACCGTTGGTTTGCTTGGGGTATTGTATTCTTTCATATTTGTAGGCGTGTGATTGCATGTCTGAGATGACATCTTCCTTGATGTCCTCCCATGACGTTACATTAGATCCCTTGACATTGATTGAGTAGTGCTTCCCTTTGTACCAGTAGTGCGATACGTTTTCCATGGGAAGACCAACCTCTTTGCATTCTTCTTCAAGGCCTTTGTGTTTTTGTTTGTTGATGTACTTTGAAATTGCCTTACGTAGATTCTCTACGCTGCCATCCAAGCCATGCTTTTCCTTAATTGCTCTAGCAATCTCGGCTTTCGTCCCGAAGCCACTCTCAAACATCTCAAGTGCTTCCTTTTTGTAATTTGACATAATTGGTTTGTTAAATTGTGAGTTCGCTGTTATGATCAGAGCGTATCTGTCTGATTATCTCCAGCATTTTTTCGCATATGGACACGACTTCTTTATCTTCTCCGTCGGCCATAGCCTCATATAGATCAATAGACAGACCATGAAGCCCGTCCATCAACTCATTGATATAGTGTATTTTGTCTTTCATAATCGCTTAGCGAAAGGGGCCTGCTTCCGCAGACCCCGTCACTACCACATTATCAAACCATTTGAACCTAATCGTCAAACAACTTAACAAATATAATATAGATCGCTATGTTACGATTAACATGTTATACACATTACTGCACCTCGCAGGCGCCACCAGCGCACGCTGCTTCGCCCATAAGGTTGGTGTTGTCCTGGCCCTCCCTTACGTCACGCAAATCAATGTCGTGAAGCGTAGTCATCATCTGGTCGTACACCTCTTTGGTGGTTGACTCAAATGGTGTTTGAACATAGGTGCCAAGGTCCTTCGGCAAAAACGAAAGGCCGTTGTAATAATCCTTATTGTTCCATAGCCACCCTCCTACTTCTTCCCATTCACTATCATCAATAGTGACTGTAGCAGAAATATTGTGAGTATTATCTCCTGTCTTGTGGCCGGGCTTGATCCAATCAATAGAGAACTTCTTGATGCGCTCCAAGAACTGCAAAGCTGTTTCTTCATTACGCAACACCGAACCTTCTGGAGCACACTGAGGAATTGAAATCACGGCCTGCTCTGTTGGCTTGAAGAAGTCATCCTCTAGAATCTCAGGGGCATACTCCGACAAGTACTTGTACAATGGCTCTTCTTTACCAACACGAACACGACGGATATAGTATTGGTCATGCCAAGCATGGATACCGCTTGAGGTTCCGAGCACGATTGATGATGTACCGCTTGGCTTCACGCAAGTGATACGAGCTGCGTCATTGATGTTGATATCGCTAGACACCTGCTTGTTAACAGCCTTAGCCACGTCAACTGCCTCCTCCAAGTTCAGACCATTGACAGCATTAGATGCGATGCCGGTCATTCCAATGCCCAACAATGCATCTTCTTCCGTTGTACGCTGCCAAACTGGGCGCAAGTAGTGAAAGTCAGTATAAGACGCTTGGAGCGTTCCAATTACAGCTGCAGCACCCACACGTTGGTTAAGGTCGAGTTGGTCCTCTACGTCGCTTGCATTGACCTCTACGAGGTTGCAAAACTGGAAAGGCTTGAGCCCAATCTCACAACATGGATTTGTACCCCAATCTTTGTTGTGAGTAAAGTAGAACCCTGGCTCTCCGCTGTTGCTTAGCTCAACCTTCTTCCACAGATCCATGAAGTACTCGTGGCTGATCTTGTCTCGCTCCAACACAACGCTGTTGTTTGCACGTCCACGCTGTGGGTTTAGCTCCCACCAATTGCCAAACTTACAAGTCAGCATCTCGTCGTCGTTCTTGTCAAACAGGCTAATCATTGCACTGCGACGGATACCACCAGCCAACACAGAGTCAGCGATATGACACATGATGTCGTGGCATTCTAAAGGGCTAAGGCTGGTTCCTTCTTTCTTGTTCTCAAGGATGCCTTTGATTTTACCCAATGCCACACGCAATGGTCCAGGACCAGGAGCCACGCCACCACTGGTTTTCAATGGTTCGCCCTGTGCACGGATAGATCGAAAATCGAATACAGGCTCAGCACTAGACAATCCGAAGTAAGCCTTCATCAATGCCTTTACGGCATCGGCCCAACCCATCACGTCATCGCTGATCAAGAACTTGCGCTGCTTAGTTGGCTTGGAGATGCGTGGCAAACGATCAACGTGGTGACGCTGAACAGAGTACCCAACACCACAGCCAGACAATAACAAGAAGAATGCCTCAGAGAACGCACGATAGTCGTCAATGGGCAAGTAAGAACAGTTGAACAAACGAGCGTTGTTCACCTCGATGGCAGTGCCACCAAACTGCAATGAACGCATTGATGGAAGAATCTTCTTGTCGTACACCAACTTATATGCGTCCTCGATCTGGTCCTTCATGTGAGGGAACTTGCGGATGTGCATGTTCTTGTTGCGTGTGACGATCTCCTCCCAGGTCTCACGTCGTCCGATTAAATTGTTGTAGCGTGCGTACTTAGAGTACACAATGATGTCTGATAATATTTTTTGTGAGATATTCATGGTTTATATATTTCTACGTTGAATCCGTTGTCTCTCAGTTCTTTGATTCGATACTCCTGAAGGGCAGAGAGTCTCCCTTTAGCAGCCTTAATTTCAGAGAATAGAATCCCCCTCTCTGGATGCAGAGCAATCAGGTCAGGGATCCCGTTCTTGTTAGTCTTGATTAGTTTGATGACATAGTAGCCCTCCGCCTCGAGTTCTTTTATTCTCTTGGCTTGGATCTGCTGTTCTGTCATAGGGGGAACAAATTTAGCAAATCTCTTTTGAAATGCTGGAGCGTGTAGTCCTTCTTTTTATTCACAGTTTGGTAGATTTTTTCCTCAATACCTCCCTTAGCAAAGACCCAGTAAACCTTGTTAAACTTCCTGTCCTTCGTCGTCATCCTATCCCTTGCCTGCCAATAACTTGTGGCAGAAAAGTCGATATTGTAGAAGACCAAGTACTCAGCATTTCGTAAAGATATACCTTCACGTCCGCTGACAATTTGTAAAGCTATGACCTTACAATCAGTGTTGTCGAACGTTGCAATGTCCTGCGTTACATTCTCCTTTCCGAACACCTGCTTGATGGCCTCGAACTCTGCCTTGAACTTATAGAAGATTCCGATCTTCTTGCCGTCAAACTTCTTAGCGATAGCCTCGGCCTTGCTCGTGTCAGTGACCATTGAGTTGCCAGACTCGAAGATTATCGTTCCGCTAAACAGCTGGTGAAGCTTCTGCATGAGCTTAGCACCGGTATCAGCAACCACAACCTCGTCCTTGCCAGTCAACACAAGGTCCTTCTTCAGAGTCCTACACATGTTGTACGTGGATCCATTCATCTCGACGTACATCACCTCCTCCTCGATCTCACCAACGAATCCGGCCTCCTTCTGCGTATAGCTGATGGTGTATGGCTTCATGGCGTCAATGATCGATGGCCTTCCCATGGTGTAGTCTTTGACCATGCCATGACCCAGGTACCGCTGCATCACATTCACATGTTTATCAGCAAATCGATAGAAGTTTCTAAACTCAGCAAATGGATTGTTTGGGTGAACAAACACCTGGTGGTACATTTGAGAGAACGACTCTGGCGTTGGTGTCCCAGACATGAAGATGACCTTAGACCTGTTCTTTGCTACCAGCTCCTTCACTTGCTTTGATCGCTTGCTCGGCTTTGGGAACGCACCCATTGTGTGAGCCTCATCACACACGATCACGTCCCACTTCACATCAGGAAGCTTATGGATGCTTTCGTAGTTCATGATGAACAAAACAAACGAAGGGCACAGCATGTTGCAGTCGTCAGCGATCGAGCTCATAGCCTTCTTCTTCGTCAAGAACAACACGTTGTCTGCCTTGACCCTATCACATATTGACAATGATGTCAATGTCTTTCCTGTACGAACCTCCATGGACAGATACAACATACCACGAGAGGCGAGGACAGCCGCCCCTTGCGAAGCGATGTCCTCTTGATAATCTCTAAGTTTCATAAATTAAAATTCAATATCACCATCTTCCTCAACCTCTTCGTCAGGGGTCTTGATCATAATGGTTTTGCCTCTTGCGTTTCTGCTCTCCAATGGATCGTTGCCAAATACAAATCGAGTGTAGGCCGTTAGCCACCTTGACATCTGACGTGTAGAGATAGCGTACTTTCCACGACCACCAAAGTCAGGGTACTCGGTAGTGAACGAGTTCATCAGATCAGCTACGTTCAAATACGTGTTGTACTTGAACCTAGTACCAAGCTCGTCCTTACACCAGTCTGCGAACTCTTTGCATGTCTCTGCATGGAACTTACGCTCCTTCAAGTTGACAAAGTCACTCTTGACCAGGCCATGCTCAAGGTACATCTGAAGACAACTGATCATGTAGTTATCAAACCTACACCACTCGTCCTCGTCCCAGTCACTGAACAGCATACGTCCAAACTCTTCGAATGGCGTATAGTCCTTTGAATAGAACTTCTTGAACTCCAGCTCCCACTTTCTCCTCTCGAATGAGTTACCGGATCCCTTGATGGCATAGTTCGTTGTAATGACAATCTTCGGTGACCTTTCAAATGGTATTTTAATTGCGTCCTTATTCTTCTTCTCAAGCGTTATCCCCTCCGTTACGATAGAGAACAACCTCTCGAAGTCAAAGTGCTTTCTAACGTCGTCAAACGTCAGCACTTGAGTGTCTGCCGATACCAATTGGTATGCAAACGATCGCTCGAAATTAAACGCTTTGCCATCAATGGTCACCATCTTTTTCATCTTGCCGATGGCATTGACAAAGATACCCTTACCAGTTCCACCTTCAGGCTGGTCAGATATCACCTCGTCATTGATGATCACAGCAGGAGAGTACGACAAACGCTTGTGCCCGTGCAGTAGGTACCCGATGGTACTCTCAATGGATCCTACACGCTCGCCATCCTTTCCGCTGATGTTCTGTATGAACTGCTTGAAGTCACACTTCGTGCTGTTGCACACCTCGAAGTCACGATCAATCACCTGATCCTTCCACACAAAACCATTGAGATCTATGTAGTCGATGATCCGTACGTCGTCCTTCTTTATCTGAACGGCACAGTTTCTAAAGTACAGGTACGATATATCTGCTGTGTCTTGCATGAAGTATACGTCAACAGGCGACAACAGCTTCAGATAGTCCTCCTTGAAGTACTTGGTCTTGTCAGCGAAGTGATTGTACACCGACATATCACCAAGCTTCTCTAGATAGCTCAGTACAAAGTCCTTGATGATATCTTCCGAAGTACTCGATATAAGGCTATTCGTAACCCTAACGAAGATAAACGCATCAGACCCATCCGGCCTATATTTCCTAAACCCATTGCTTTCTAAGAATTGTTTGAACAAATGTGGAGCGATGCTGACGACGCCTCTGTCACTTCTGGTCCAGAACTCGGAAACACCCGAGTCTTCCTCTGCAGTTCGAATGACATTATCAATAGCGGAATCTTCAACTCCAGCATCCCTAAGCTGAGTCCGCAGTTCTTTTTTTGGCACACCTCCTCTGATTTGTCTCTTGACATTATCAATGGTGTCAGTGTCCTCAAAGCACTTTGTGTTAAACTTCTCCGTTGCTCGGTATGCGCTCTCAACAATGGTCTTGATCTCAGACGCAGGGAACCCGTCGTGCTGGTACCCAGCCATGACAAAGTGTGCCATGTCCTTGTTGATGCCAAAGTCATTAAACGCAGCGGCAAGCTTGAATAGGTTATTGTTACGCTCACCTACCACGACACCAAACTTCTTGTCCCACCAAAGGGTAAGGCGTCTAACGATCTCGTTGCTGTCCTTAATCTTTATTATTGGTGCGGAAGAAGAAACGTCATACTGCTCGTACTCACGTTCAACAATACCGGTCCACGTCAGGCTGTCCTCGTTGATGAAGATCATAGGGTCGTATGACTCATAGCATACACGGCTTATGTTCTTACAGCTCTTGTCGAAGTACTCAGAGTCATAGTGATTCTGAAGGCCCTCGAAGTAGTCTCTATGCTTGTCAGGATCAGCCGGTATCTTGACCAAAGCCTTTAGCCCGTTTCCGCTTGGAGACGTAAACACACTAAACGTGTACTTGTCCTTCATCAATACCTCACGCATGGAGCCCATCTCTGTGCGTCCAGGGAAGTTGTCAAAGTCAAGACAGATAAGGCCACTATGCTTAACAAGGGCCTTGTCTTCTCTCTTGTTGAACTCGCCAGAGAAACACACGGCAGGAAGCTGCTGTTTGATCAAGTTCCTCTTAGTCTTATCCTTCTCTGCTCGGATCTTAGACACAACATCCTTTGACTTGCCGTCACGGATGCGATCCAATACGACCATCACGTCCCTAAAGAACGGGGTCTCTGTGTCTTTAATGTCTTTAAATATCGTTACGTTCATTTGGTTTGATTAAAAGGGGCCCCGAAAGGCCCCGTGTGAAACTTAGAATGGCATGTCGTCATCCAGCTGCGGCTGTGGCTTAGGCTTTGGCGCCTGCTGCTTGCTCTCGGCTGCAGCAATCTTGCCATCAGTCCAAACAACCTTGCCGCCACCCACATAGGACTTGGCTGACTTTTGGTCACGCTCCTCCTTTGTTTGTGAGTGGTAGACGCTTGCGTTCTTTCCGTAGTCGTTGGTCTCGTCGTTTACAGAGATGGTAAGGTCCAAATACTTGGCACCATTCTTACCTTCGACGATTCGTGATTTGTCGATCTTAGACAGATCGAGTGAAATTGTTACTAAACTTGACATATAAAATTAATTAAAGGGTTTCTTGAATAAAATACTGGGACAATTTTTCTGTGGCTCCTGGTGCAAAGAACTTATTATACACCTCGATCGCCTTGTACACCTTCTCACGCCCAGCGTCTAAGAAGGCTTCGCTGCACTCAAACAATCCGGTACGGCATGTCTTCTTCTCGATGACAATGAATACTAACGGAACACCGAACAGCTGATTGTATATCCACGCCTGTGAGTCGTAGTTATACTTTCGTGCCGACCACTTGAAGTCGTCGATGTTGCTCGTGGTCTTCAGGTCCACTATATAGTCAGCGGTAAGCACGTCGGCCTTTCCCTTCCACATGGTAGACTTGATCTCCCCGATGGCAGGCTCCTCGAACTTGGCACCTTCAGCGTACACCATATCAAAGAACTCGATGTTGCCTTGGATGGTGTCGACCATTCTGTCTAGGTCAGCCCTCTCGCTTTCCAACAGCAGGATGTCTCCACCAGCGGCTTCTTTGTACTTGTTGGTTGAACGTGTTGATGCATCAACGAATTGAAAGTTCACCAGTTTCTCAGGCTCCAATAAAGCCGTGTGGAAGTATGAGCCCTCCACCATCGGAACGGTTTTGGGCTTGTCCTTCCTGAACGTGAACGGATCTTTTAATAGAGAACCAATATCAGAGTTGGATAAGTACTTCTTGCCTTCTGCTCCGTAGTAGTTCTCATCGGACCTAAGCAAGTTGATGGTACTCATTGTAAATCTCTGCGTTGGTCTTGATGTCTAACTTTCCTTTCTTGGCCTCGATCGCCTCTAGGACCTGATCCCATGTCTCGCCACGCTTTTTGGCAGCGGTCATGAACTTGGTCAATGCCTTTCGGTCAATGACTCCGGCCTTGTCTTTGTCTTCTTGAGTGGCAACTCTGAATCCGTCCTTCTTCATCTGCTCAGCGGCAGACTCAGCGGCAGACTCAGGCATGTCCTCTCCGGCATAGATGTACAGACCCAGACCGTGCATAGCGATAGCCTTGGTGGCTGATCGTTGGATGGCTTTGTTTACATCAAATGATGTAACACGCTCCAATGGAATGGCGTTGTTGCGCATGTCCATGATCGGCAGGTAGTCGATGTGCTCTATGCCATCGATCTCAACACCGACCTTCACCCAGCATGTCTTGCCGTCTGTGAAATAGTTGTTTCCGCTTGGATCTTCGTACACCTTGCGCTGTACGTTTGGAAAGTGTTTCTTGACCTCTGCCCAGGCATATGCCCAAGACAGATAGGTTTGGTTTCCCTTTTTCTCGGTCTTGTCGTTTACGTTAATAGCGGATAAGACTTCGTAAACACTTTTTTGGTTTGATTTTTGGTTTTCCATTTTATTTAGATATTTTTAATAGTATTAGGTATCCAATCAGGTCCATTACAGAATCTTCAGTATCGTCCGATTGTTGGTTCATTATTCTATTAAGCTTATCGTCTATTCTAACTTTAAGCTGTTCTTTTGAGTCGGCCTTCGAAAAGATCCTTGATGGGTTCATCGCAGAATCGCCGTACTTTCTGTTTTTTTCAATAAGCAAGCTTTTTATTTCTTCGCACGCTATTGTTATTTTTTCTTCTGTTGTCATTTTAATTATAGTTGATTGTGCATGGCTGGAAGTAGTCCACGATGGCATCATGATCGATGTCAAAGATGTCTGCTTGAACATGTCCTTCATCTGTCTCGGTGTGAGCGAACATGACCTTGACGGAGTCGCTATCGATCGATACGTGATGGCAGTAGATGAATCTCTTTTCATGTTCAATGTACAAAAATACCCCAGCCTTTAGTTCCAACGCAAGTGAAGTTGTCAACAAGTTATCAATCATGGTACATTAAAGGTACTATCTTTTTGGGATATATCCTTCAATTCTGTACAATGAGTCGATAATTACAGTGTCTCCAACGCTCATGCGCTCAGGCAGTCTCATCCGGCCAGTCTGGCCAGTGGCTGAGTCCTTGAATGCGTACTGGTAACCGCCAATCTCCATGGCGAATACAGATAAAATTACTAGTGTTTTCATTTTGGTATTGTTATTAGTTATTAAAAGTTCCTGTCTCACCATCAATATGTGGATCTGCCGAATACCCGTCATAAGTTCCGTCAGGGTTAAAGTAGTGATACACGCCAGCTGAATCCCTTAGTATCAAAGCATAAATCTCTGATTTTGCTGAACTCCACACTATGGGTAGGGTTATTTTCACCTCATCCAGTCGTATGTTGGATGTTCTTTCTTGGTCTTTCATTTCTCTTTTGTGTATTTATGTCTATCTCCTTTAAGTACATTCTCTGATTGACTAATGCGCTGAAGATTATCTAATCTATTGTTTAATACATCTCCATCTATGTGGTCAATGACATTAAATCTACACCCGTCAGGCTCAGTTCCGTTAAATGAATTAAATACAGCGGTATGTACATAGATGGTTGACTTAACATCGTTTTCGCTTATTGTAAAGAGTTTGTACCCGTGTTTATTGGTAGCCGTATTCAACACCTTACCCTTTTGTTTCATCTTCCCGTATCTGGAATGTGGCACAACTCTTTCAACGCTTCTAACATTTCCTGCGTCACTCACCTCGTAGTAGTCTGAGCAATATAGTTTAGTCCAGTTCTCCATTTCATTTAGTGTTAAAGGTTTCGTTGTAGTATCGTTGTGATCCAATTACATATTCATCTTGAATACCAAATATATAAGCATCCATAATAACCTCTTTCTCTTTCTCAAGCATTGACTCAATCTTCTGCTCAATCATTCTTGGCCAGTCTAAATCCATTGGCAGGGTTGCCCTAACCCATTCCAACATTTCTTGCATTGGTGTTTGTTTCATTTTATGTTATAAATATCTCTGCAATTTTCACAAAATGCCATAAAGTTTTGCATGGCACTCAGCTTAACGTCTTTGTTACCACCACACTCAACACACCTTAGATCAGACGAACTACTCATAAATGTCACGCACTCTTTTTGAGTTCCCTTAAAAAGTACTTGGTCATTGAAGTCAAAGACTTGGTACTCGTCATCGAATGGTTGTAGGCTAACTAGTTTCATTTCTATTTGGTTAAAGTTTTCGTTGTAATATTGTTCTGCTTGATCATTAGTCCATTGTGTGTGTGGAAATTTATCAAATACTCTTTGACCCTCAATGTGAGCATCCATAATCACCTCTTTCTCTTTCTGGAGCATTGATTTACACAATCTAATAAAGTGCTCTTTTACTTGAACCATTTGATTGGCGTGTTGAACCATATATAGTTCATAACTCAACGGGTTGTCTTGAACGTATTTGTCATCAAGCATCCAAGTTTCTAAATGCTCAATCAACTCTTGCATTGGTGTTTTCATTTCTCTTTTATTTTTATTTATTCCCGTTCGGGTTAATATGCGCCTGTTTTTAATCATTTGCGCCCGTTTTTAGACTTTCCACAACTCATAGGTTGAGTTTAGTGTGTTGAATTTCACATAGTCATCCTTCTGATCTACTATCTCGGTTACCTTAGTGGTTAGCCATGTGAATTGCATTCTGTGAGGATCCAGCATACATGACCTGCCAATAGCTGGCTCATCATGTTGTACCTTGAAAGTTCCATCCTCATTCCACTCAATCCAGCCAATCTGTCTTCCATGATGAGTTAAGCCGTCTTGTTCACGGACTAGCCTGTATGTAGGCTCAATATCCATTGGGATTTTTGTTTGATTTAGTTTACTCATAATATTTATCGGTCAAAGTTGGGCTATATATCGGTCAATTATAGCCCATACTGACTGAATTTAGCTAAATAGCGTCAGTTAAGTGACGGAATTATCATCTCCAAATCGTGACCGATCCTTTGCATACTTTAGGGCTGCTTCGTATGTCGGGAATGTGGCCTCAACATTTTGGTTGACGTAGACCCTCCACAAAGGGATGCCGTTGACTTTGGCTTCTACAATTCTGACGCTTAGCATATGGTTTAACAAATTTAAAATCAGTTACATGCGCCTAATACACAACTTGTTCACAATCGATCCCGTGCATGATCAGCATCCCGATCCCACGCAGGTCACGATAGGTTACCTTGTAGAAAACCTTCCCGATGCCGGCCTGTATGATCAACTTGGCGCAGTCCACGCAAGGCGAGTGGGTCACATAAAGATGGGCACCATCACTAGACGACACCGACCTTGCGCACTTGGCGATGGCGTTCGACTCAGCGTGGAGCACCTCCTCCCTCGTTCTTCCACTATCATCTTCGCATATGTTAGGCCAGCCCGATGGGGTGCCGTTGTACCCGATGGCAATCACATTCCCATCCTTGACAATGACAGCCCCAACTTGGGCCCTCTTGCAGTATGACTGGCCAGCGACAAGTTCAGCCATCTTCATGAACATGTGTAGATGTGCCTCCCCGCAATCTGCTTCAGTAGTGTTGACCTCTCCGCTATGACTGATATGCCCTGTGGTATTTGGTAGAAACTCGTACCCTTCCCGTTTGGCCGTACATAGTAGATTGGGCTCTCGAACTCTAGTTCCTCGAAGTGCTCGACAGCAGTGAACTCTGCCTCGCCCTTGTCCTCGTGCTCAAACCAATGACGCTTGGGCACAATATCAAATCTTCTTCCTCTCATTTTACTTGTGTTATCTTGTTTACATAATCGCCAGGAGCAGCGTACTTGCCGTCGATGTTCTTCAGGTATCGGTTCTGAATCCGGACATAGTCCTTCAGGCAGTCACGATAGGATCGGTACACGCAGTGGTCTCGGTTCTTCCCGATGACATACTTGGATCGGCTGGTCTTGATTCCAGCCAAGTTGAAGTTCTCTCTGCAGATGGCCGACTTGAAGTGGCCACTCTCAATCTTGAACTGAGCCAGTGCCACATTCGGCAGCACACACCCCAACTTCACCAATTCTGACGTGATGGCTGAGTCAGTGAGCGGCATGGGATCAATCTTTATCGTATCCCTGTGGATCATGTGAACGACCCTAGTGCTAACCGATGTCTTCGATGTCGCTATCGCTAACGCTAAAAGCAAATTCATTGTTAAAGATACCCACAACAATCTTCTGCAAGTATTCGCGGGCTTCATCGTCAAGGACTCGTCGTCCCAAAGCATTAATTTTTTCATGATGGTTTCTAATTTCTTGTAATAATGATGTGCGTCTTGTCTTGTACTTCTCGATAGTCGACGCATTCTTCGAGTTTTGTATGTTCCGGTTGGCCACCTTCACCCACTGCATGAGCGTGTGAATGGAGATGAGCCGTGCCCCAATCTCGAACCCATACACTCGCATCCATGACTCTTGGATGTAGGTCAGTGGACCATAGAAGTCTCCGCCTATGCGGGTGTTCTTCAGTGTCAACTCTCCGGTCTCTCTGTCCCGTGAGACCTTGATCCCGTAGTTGATGAAGTAGTCGCTGCCGTTGTGATGGAATATCTGCTCGTACTCCGATGCATTTATCCACAACTTGCTGTCGTTCATGAATCCAGTGGCAATCATACCAACTCCTCCCCGATTCCAATTAACTCAGCGATAAAGAACGCAGCGGCCATAGCCTCTAGTCCCATTCCGTTAATGAACACAGCCACACAGCCCAACAGGCGGATGAGGCTCTTGCACACGCTCAAGATGAGGTGCATCAGTGCATCAGGGTGCATCATATAGCCACCTCCTGTTTGTTGTATGCGTCGTAGACGACACGCTGTCGTAACTCTAGGGCCTCGTTCACTGCGTCTGTCATGGTTGGATATTCTTGCATGATAGAAAGTTCAACAGAGGATCCTAGAACGCGTCCACGGAGGAATATGGTCTCGTCCTCCAACATGTCTAGATTGGTGACGATGATGCTATCCTTCTCGAATAGTGAGTCGAGAGAGAACTTTGATACCGGCACCACGACGGGTGTCGATGCTTGGATGAAGTATCCGTTGCTAGGGTTAAACTCTTGGGTCTCCATGTTGTACATGGCCTCGCCCTTGCTGATGATGGTTCGGTGAAATGTTAATACATTGCTCATTTTGTTGATGGTTAGGTCTGTTTCTTTTGAGAAGATCTTGTTGTACACGACATTCTCGTACTTGTAGTTCTTGGGTAGTGCTTTCCAGTTCTCGACAGCCTCGACTGCGTGAATCACGGTTGAGTGATCACGGCCAAAGAACTTGCCGATCGACTTCAGGGTGTGGCCCTGCTGTCGTAGGTAATACATGAGTGACTGACGAACAATCACATGGTCTCTTAGTCTGCGTCCGCTGTTGATAAAGAACTCGATGTTCATACCCATGTGGTTGCGGACAGCCTCTCTTACTTTTTGTTCAATTTCCATTTTTCTAAATTTTGTGTGTACTCGTTGAATCCGTCAACATACGGGTCCCGTGGGGGACATGGTCTTGGTGGCACCTCGTGGACTACATTGCGTCTGTTGATGCGTCGTTGGATGTGCCATTTGATAAATGCTTTAATCGTTCTCATAAAATTCATACATGAAGTGTTCGACAACATCAGCGAAGTTGACGCCTCGGATGCTGTGCCACAGGTCAGGGTCCCAGTCCATCACTTGCGTAAGGCGTCCCCTCATCTCAAAGGCAGCGTCCGACCTGTCGAGGTCGCTGAAAAATACTCTGTCGCATACAAGTTTTACTGATGCCATCAGCTGGGTGTGCGACTCAATGTGTTTGATTAGTCTTTCGGTCATGGTTGAGCGAATTAAGTAGTCTCTCATGCGTGCATGAGAGAATGCTGAAATGCTGTTTCAATCTCCCTTTTTTACTTTTTATTTCTTTTATTCTTTCTATGTTTTAATTTTTCTAGAAATGGGAAATAAAACAGCATTTCTACATTTTAGTAAGTAAGTTATTGAAAGTTAGTTAATTACACGATGCTGTTTTGAATGCTGTACGATGCTGTTTTAGACGAAACAGCACTGACCAACACAAGATTACTTTAGTAGCCTGACAATAGCGTGACATTAGAGGTCTATCGATCGATTTTGTGCCAAATCCCAAACAGCATTTTGGTTGTTGCTCAGACCATAGGCAAGGGCCTCTTCTAGGGTCTCAAAATGTAGACTGATGTCAAGGTACCACGACTCGGTCTCTTGGTCAAACCAACACCCAAGGTAGGTCTCTCCGTCAGATAATATGTCTGCATTGAATAGGGTGTATAGTTTGACTTGGTTGACTAGGTCTTGGCCATTGCGGACCTCCATCTCGTGTCCCTCCATGGATGCCATGTAGCCGTGGCTCGGTGCCTCCTCTCCGGTGGTGATGTTGTAACTGAAGCCGGTATTGTTGGCCTCAGCGTTGCGGGATAGTGCTAGTAGATTGCTCATTTTACAATTAGGTTGTTTACTTTGGTTAATGTTTGCAAGTTGATGAGTCGGTAGTTCTTTTTGCTCATGTCCCACACGCACAGGTACCCGAGTTCTTGTGGGTCGTATGCCCGTGGCTTTGCGTTTTCTTTCAGGCCTTTTACTACGCCTGAGCGTCCATGGAGACGGCGGGTTGTGCCGTCTTTCTTAGTGAATTCGCAAGAGAAGAAGCGTCCACTCTTGATAATTTGGATTGATTGTTTCTTGTTCATAGTTAAAATTCTTCGTCGGTTGATAATAGGCTGATGCTAGTCAGCGTGGTGTTGGTCTCCTCGTCGTAAAGGTCCTCGAATACATGGCCGATGCTGTGCACATCAGAGTTCAGGTCGTAGCGGAAGTTTACACTTAGGTCGTCAAGGCTCACGCCATGCTCGATGGCGAGTTCTTGGATTTGGCGAATCAGTTTAGATGCGTTCATAGATGTTGTTGTAGTAGTTGATTGAGTTCTGGATGGTGCCAGTGGTTCCCTCTTGGAGCTCGTCTCGGCTTGGAACCTTGTTGCCGTAGGCGTCATAGAATGCTTTCTTTGGTAGGAAACATGCACCTGACTTGAGCATACTCATGGCAAGTCGGCCCGTTGAGCCTTCCATTTGCCACGCTGTGCCGTTGTCGATGAGTCGTTGGATCGGGGCGTACCCCATGTCTTGTTGGATTGTTCGAATGTCTTTGATTTTCATGGTAGTTTAATTATTTCGTAGTACTCATAACCCTCTTCAGGGTCGCTGTTTAAATGTTCGCACAGCAAATCTGCATCTCCTTTGGTCATCTCGGTTGAGATGAACTCGGGCCATCCGGTCATATCGAAACCGATGATGGCCCACTTGTTCAGTTCTCTCATATCTCGTTCCATTTAGGGTCTTCTAGGTCGACCATGACTTGCATGGAATCTTCTAGGTCCTCGGTCCAAATGGTCACCCATACTAGGTCGCCAATTATTGTGGCGTTGTACCCGTTTTCTTCTAGGTATGCATGGACGGCCTCTGCCTTGCTCATGGCGACGAACTCTCTGTATTCCTCGCCATCGTTGAACTCTTGGATAGACTTGTAGTCGGTGCCAAAGTGCTCGTTGTGCTCTTGAATCATTAACTCCACATCTTGGAAGGTAAGGTTCACGACGAGAGCATCTGCGTCGTCTGTTTCGTTGTAATAAAATTTCATGGTTATATTTCGTTTTCTAGTTCATGGTTTGCTGTGTATAAGTGCCCGTCTACCCATACTGAGATGACATTCCCTTGGTTGTCTCGAACAACACGGGTCTGCTCAGTTGTTACATGGTGGTTGTACTCGTGTTGGTGGACCTCTCTCTCACTATCATCGAAGCACTCTGCAACAAGGTCGTCGATGTGAAACTTGTACTGGGCCAAGTTGTCGGCCAAGGCCTTGTCGCCATGGTCGAGAGCGGCCTCTATGTCTTGCTCTAGCCACTCGCTTAGGTCCTCCAAGGTGTTGACGATTTGGCTGTCTGTACTTCTCGTGAATGAGAATAGGTTGAGCGCAAGGCTCACGATGAAGATTGTCTTTTTCATAATAGTTTGATTTAGGGTTGGTTATAGGTACTTGGTCCTGATTTCTTTTTTGATTACATTCATTCGGTCCTTGGCGATTTGCTCTTCGGTCCAAGAGTCGTCGTCGTCGTTCCGATAGGCGGTTACTAGGGCGTCTAGCCATTCGCCAATGGCGTACGCCTCGACCAACTCAAACCTAGCGTCTAGGTACATGGTCACTAGTTCTTCGAATGTGACTCGCTTCGAGAGGTCCTCGACCTCCATGGCGATTACTTCAGGCTTGAGTTTCATTCTCCGTCCTCCTCTCGATTTTGTACGCTGTCCAAAGAGTCAAAGTACTCGGTGATTAAGTCCCATGCGGCATCTGCCTTGCTTAGGTCGTTGTTCAGTTGCAAGACATCTAGCGTCGCCAGAATCATTGCGGATTCGATTTTTGTTAGCATAGTTTGATTTTTTGTTGATGGCTCGATGCCATAGGTGTTGTTGTTGTCGAATGAATGGCCTTCGTCAATCAAAGATTCGCTCAAGTCGTCATAGATTTGATAGACCTCATGATTTGACTGGTGGAGTGATTTCGCTTCAGATGCGTCAACTATGTGCCATGTGAAGTTGTCTGGGGTTGTGATTGTTTTTTTCATAATAGTTTGATTTATGTTTGGCTCCCCACCTAGGTCATGAGCCTTCGCCTTCTATAGGTGGTGGGGATGGGTGCTACCCGTGGAAATCTAGGTCGGGGTAGACATGGATGGTGTCGGGGTCACCGAACTTGGTCTGGAACTTGTAGAACAAGTCGCCAAGGTCGTTGCCTTGCTTCTCATGCCACTTGCAGAATTCGTCGAAGCGGTAGCGTGGCACGACCAAGTAGCCCATGTCGTAGTTGTCGTATTGCAACTCGGGGTCGGGGCTGATGTACTGCGTGTGAAGGTTGCTGTCTCTGTAGAACAAGCGGTGGTCCCTTCTGAAACTTACGCCTTCCATTATCCGAAGATGATTAAGGCGAACAGACATGCCGCAAGAGCGGGTAACAAGGCTAAAAAGCCAACTAGGGTTTCTTTTAAATCTTGATTCATGGTTAGAAAATTTGAATGGGTTCGAAAGATGTTGATACGAATGTGTTGTCTACTAGGTCTGCGACTTGGAATTGGCGTTCATCAAGTTTGTTGCACAAGGCCTTGGCTTGATGATGGTGAAGGCCTTTCTTCACAAGGCCAATCTTTTCGCCTCTGAAGAACTGCGCTACACCCCATCTTGGGGGTAGTTCAGTCACTACCCAATCGCTGTCGTAGTTCAGTTCCTCGACAGCAAAATCTGTCACCTCTCGAATATCGAATCGGTACACATTGCTGCTTACCTTGTCGATGCGAATCAGTGGCTTGAAGCCTTGAAGAGCGACGATTAAGTTCATGTGCTCGTCGATGAATTCTTGTGGGTCGTAGCCCTCGTAATAAGTTACTAGTTTGTTCATGGTTATTAATAGTTAGTCCAATCGTCTGATTCGTCGTTGTTAAGGTCGGTAGCAATTAAGATGTTCTCGATGTGAGACCAAGCGTAGTCGGCCACATCAGTGGGTCGATAAAGGTCGAAGCCATTGTCGATGGCCCATGCCTTAAACTGACGGGCGTCCTCCTCAGCGAATGCCAAGCGGCGCTTCAGTTCGTTGATTTGCTTGATGGCGTCACTCAAGGTGGCGGCCAATTCTTGTTCGGTCATTTTGTGATTTTTCATCTTAGTTTGATTAGGTTTGGCTCCCTGAGTGAGTCATGAACTCTCGCCGTCTTATGGGCTCAGGGAAGGTTGTGGTTAGTACCACTCGGTGTAGTAACACATGTCGTCGGCGTAGGCCGCCTCGATGATGTCGGCGTTTGACATGGTGGCGGGGTAGCCGCATGACTCTCTAAGGTACTTGGCCGCAAGGTCGGCGTCGTCGGTGTAACGGGCGCCATCTGCGATGCAAAAGCCCTCATTGAAAACCTTGCCCGTCCAAGAGCAGACACGATGGTCGTCTGCGTCTTCTGAGTGGGTGAACAAAAGTGTCGTAGACCTGATGAACTCGACAGCCTTGTCTCTAGTCTCAAATGTGTCAAGCAGTTCGCCTGAAAGGGCATAGTATGCCGACCATGTCAGGTTGAAATTTGGGGTTAAGATTACTTCTCTCATGGTGGTTTAGTATGTGATAATGTGGTCGGTTGAGATTCCAATTGACTTGCAAGTATCGAAGCCTTGCTCAGTTAGGCAGAACATGTAGCCCATGTCCATTCCCTCGTAGGCGTCGTAGACTAGGCCCTTCTTGATGAGCGACCCTAGGACGCCCTTCTCTTGGTTGCCGCAGACCTCTTGAAAGCCTGAGTAGTTGTCTTCGGTTTGTTCCCACGCTACCTTTTCCAAGGTGGCAGTTTCTAGTTGTGTTAGATTTGTCATAATAGTTTAGATTGGGTTGGCTCCCCGCCTAGGTCTCGAACCTACGCTGTCTCTCAGTGACGGGGATGGGTGGTTAGTCTCGGTTGATGCTGTAAAGCATGTGCCAAAAGTCATCCAAGAATCCATCAACATCGTTGAATCGTTGTGCGATTGCTTGGTCGCTGTCGTCAGACCAATCGTCGTAGGTCTCTCTCATCCTGTCTGAGATTTTGTACTTGGCGTGGAGCCTACGCATCTTGTCGCAGACAGCAGCGATGTCATTCTCCATGGATAGGAGTTGTTTGTCGGTGAACTTTTTCATGGTGGTATTGTTTGTCAAAGACGCCCGAGGGCGTTTCGGCTATTGAAGCCTCATCAGTTTGACTTAGTTTTTAAAACTTGACAAATAGTGGTCTACATCGTCTTGGTTCAATCCAAAAAAGACCTCAATTTCGCCATTTGGTTTTTTGATTTTAACAATGTGTCTTTTGAAATTCCAACAGGCATTTGGCATTTCTACATAGTTCTCAATTACTTCAATCGTGTTGTTTTGTTCGTTGTTCATAATGGTTTAGTTTAAGTGGCTCCACAAGGCCCGACTCGAACGGGCGGCAAACCTATTGGCTTGGGAAGTATGTAGTGCTCACCTAGTGGCGTTAAGGTGTGGGTGGAGGGAGCCATCCCTCGGCACTATGCAATAGTATCAGTAAGTCAAAGAGCGGTTGTTGATGTAATTCAACGATACAAAGTTGGGGAGAGGTTTTGACTCCACCAAATTTTTCTTGAAGAAATGTGGAATTTAGAATGATTCTAAATAATACTCATTGAATATCAATCAGTTAGCCCTAAAAAAAGTTTTATGCAAAATGAGGGCCTAAGGGACTAAGCACATGTGGGGCTAGGTTTTTGGGGCGAAGTTGAGGGGCTCGAGGGGGTAAACCCCTCCTTCTAGGTGGTAGGAAGTGGGGTAAGGTGGGGCTAGGCGGGGCCGAGTGGACCTGCTCACTGCTGCCTATTTAGATTGATTCTAAATAGTTTACTGCTAGACGATGGGCCTAGACGGGGCAAAATTGCGTGGCCATCCTGTAGCAGTTTGTGTAGTTTGGCGGGGCTAGGTGGTGTGGCCTAGGTGACCTAGGTAAGCCCTACCGACGGGCCAACCAAAACCCCAAAAAATCGGGGAAGGCCGAGCGAAATCCCGACCCCCCCGGTCGAAAAAAGTCGGTTTCCGGATCGGGCGGGTGGGCGTGAAATTATACTATTACCCTCAACCCCTACATTTGCGACATGGTTATTTCTATAGAATCCCGACTCCGCTACGGCCTACTGCTAGGCTTCCAGTTGTACAATCCTGACGACGAGGATCCGTACTATGAGATTGTAATCGACCTTTTGGTGGTCCGTTTGAGCTTTGCTTGGATGCCAAAGATGGATTAAAAAATGCTAAAACATTTTGGACAAACTCCATCGCAATAATGCGATAATGACATTTCTGTGACATAACATTATGTTAAGTAGTGCTGTTTCACGGTTTCACGGACAAAACAGCACTATTGTACATTTAAAACAGCATCGTGTAACTTATTGATTTTCATAGAAATACTTTTTTCAATGCTCTAATGCTGTTTTTTTTACAGTTTTCAGAAAATTTAAAAAGTATAAAAGAAGAATAAAATAAAAAAGAAAAAGAGAGCTTCAAAACAGCATTTCTACATTATTTACTTCAAATGAAAAAAATCCGTATATTTGCTCCATGTACAAATGCATGCTAACAAACAGATCATTCACTGACGTGGTTTCATACTGCAATGAAGTTGGTTTATCTACGTCATCCTTCTACTCGATGATGGAAGGTTATACCAGAAATATGTCGTTTGTCATCAAGGCGAATAGTTTTGGAGATGCTGCTCTATTGAAGAGGATCATTCAGATCAACGCACTTTCAAGATCAAGGGCTATTGTTGATACATCGACTGGTCGTGTATGGAAGAGCATGGCCGCTCTTCTGAAGGATGGACATTCATACGACCACAAGACCATGGTTTCAATAACGGATATGTTAAAGGAGCGTGGCCTATATGAGGAGCCAAGGAAGTATGAAAAGAAGAAGTCTGGTCGTCCATCAAGGCCTGTTGTTAACCGTGAGACTGGAGAGGTTGTTGATAGCCTAACAAAGCTTGCTGATGTTCTAGGCTGTAGCATTGGGCATCTCCATAACAAGCTCAGTGTTGGATCATATTTAGGATGGTCCTTTAGCGATAGTGAACTGTAGGTATTACCTTTGCCTTATGGATATCAAAGACCTCAACCTAATCCAAAGTCCATTGGATGCGTCACAGTACGTGAACGAGACAACGACGAAGAATCAAATTGTATTGCACCATACTGTGAGTGGTCCTGACGCTGCCAAGGTGGTTCGGAGTTGGAACGCCAACAAGGAGAGAATTGCCACGTGTGTGGCGATCTCAAGGAACGGTGAGATCCACCAGGCATTTCCTTCGAGCAAGTGGGCCTATCATTTGGGATTGGGCACGAAGCACTTCACCAAGGTTGGTCTCCCGTACCGCAATTTGGACAAGACTACTATTGGCATCGAGTTGTGTGCGTTTGGTTGGTTAAAGTACGATGCAGGCAAGTTCTATAACATATATGGAGGAGAGATTAACTCGAACGAAGTAGAAGAATTAGAGACCCCATACAAAAACCATAGGTTTTGGCATTCATATTCAAATGAACAAATTGAATCTACGATCAAGCTGATACAATACTGGTCTAAGAAGTATGATATACCAGCTGTATACAACGAAGACATGTGGGACGTTAATAAAGATGCAATGTCTGGAATTCCAGGTGTTTGGACTCACACAAGTTATCGTTACGATAAAAGCGACTGCTATCCATCCTCAGATCTCATTAATGCGTTGAAGTCTATATGATTGTTTACAGACACATAAGGATTGATAATAATGAGCCATTCTATATTGGAATAGGGTCTAAAAAATCAAGAGCGTTTTCCAAGGACAGTAGAAACCCACTGTGGAAACGTGTTGTTAAAAAAACCAAATATCGTGTAGATATACTGTTTGACGATTTGACAAAAGAAGAAGCCTGTGAAAAAGAAAAAGAGTTTATAGCCTTGTATGGTAGAAAGAACTTAGGAACTGGAACGCTGTGTAATCTTACTGCAGGCGGAGATGGTACTGTCGATCTTGTTATATCTAAAGAAACAAAGAAGATATGGAAAGAACAGAGAAAAGGTTCTGGAAATTCCATGTATGGAAAAACTCACACGGACTCAACAAAAGAAAAAATATCAATAGCAAACAAGGGAAGAAAAATGACTGAAGAGCAGGTTGCCGCGATGTCAGAAAGAGCTAAGGGCCGTGTTCTTAAAGAATCATCAAAAGAAAAGTTGTCTATAATGAGGAATACTCTTGTGGAGTCTTTTTGTTATAATGGACAAGTTCCATTAATAAACGATGAGACTGGAGATGTGATACCATCGATAAAGAAGTTTTGCAAAAAATTCAACATGCCAAGCTCAACCGCAAAAAGAAGAATAAAGAACGGATGGGTTGATAAGTCATTTGGGTATAGAAAAATGACAGACACAGAGATTGAGGCGTTGAAGGGGATCTAGCCAGACCTAATAAGATTTCATCTTCTCAGGAATACGTATATTTGCACCATGGCAATTATCCCTGGCAATACTCGGTTCATTGGTATATCACCTACGGTCGACTTAACGGAGAAGAAATCGGCTCGCCTCAATTCTGAGCAGGAGCCGTATACAATGGCTGACTTTCAGGAGAGCATCAGCCCTGACCTGGCTCCTATTTCTGTGGATGGCGAGAGTGTTGGCATTGCTGCTGACCCGACGGCCACCACACAGAGCGTTGCTGTCATTCAGTCCTCCACCACTAATGCTGGTCTTGTCCTCAATCCAAACGGCACGGGTGCTATTATGGCTAACATTCCCGATGGCACAGTTGCGGGTGGTACTGCGAGGGGGCAGTATGCGGTGGATTTGCAGATGATTAGAGGTTTTAATTACGAAGTATCATCTGGACCTTATTCTTTTGCTGCTGGATTTGGTTGTGCTGCTTCGGGACGATCTTCTATTGCTATGGGAGAAAGAAATACAGCAAGTGGTCTTAGATCAACAGCCATTGGTGGCGGTGCTGGAGCTGGTCAAGGAGTAAATGCAACAAATTCGTATGCTACTGCTGTTGGTGGGCTTCAAAATAATGCAAGTGGACAATATAGCGGAGTTTTTAGTGGTTTTGTAAACACCGCATCATCTAGCTACTCCACCATCTCAGGCGGCCAATCCAACACCGCCTCTACAGGTTCTCACGCTACTGTTGTGGGGGGATACGGAAATGTAGCTAGTGGACAGAATTCTATTGCTGGAGGACTGGGAAGTGTAGCGAGTGGTTTATCTTCTATTGCATTAGGAGAAAGTAATACAGCAAGTGGGCCTAGAAGTGTAGCTTTAGGTAGAGCTTGTAGTGCAGGAGAATATTCTATTGTTGCAGGTAATGCTAACCAAGGAACAGGAACAGGGAGTGTTGTTTTTGGTTATAGTAATAATTCAGGTAGTAGAAATTATGCTACTATTAGCGGTGGCATAAGTAACTCAATTTCAAGCAATTCTCACGCTACTGTTGTGGGGGGAAGCACTAACACAGCCAGTGGGCAGTATTCTGTGGCTGGGGGGATTGGTAATGTATCGAGTAGTCAAGCTTCCACAACTTTTGGGTATGGCAATACAGCAGCTAATACTTGGAGTTTTGCTGTTGGTGGATTTAATTACGCAGCTGGTGAGTTTTCGGCTGCTTTTGGACAAAAATCATCAACATATCTTCAAGGACAACATGCTATTGCTAGCGATAGATTTGGTGGTACAGCTGATGCTCAACAATCTCTATTAACCGCTCGTAAACAAGATACCCTTGCTTCGGCAGCCACAACCGTTCTTTCGCTTGATGGGACTGGCACAACCAATCTTATTATTCCCCTTAACAACAACAGAGCCTGGAATGTAACGGTGAAATGGGTGGCGGTTGTCACTTCTATAACGGGAACAGCAACTGGAGTTTCTGTTGGCGATACAATGATGCAAGTTGACACCTTTGGATTCAAGAAAATCTCAGGAACATCTTCAATGGTTGGCTCTGCAAATACACTATCCACTAACAACGACACATCAATGGCAACTGCTGCTATGGGATACACGGCAGGAACATCACAAGAACTCAAATTGACATTCACCGCTCCAACTTTTACTGGTGGTGGAAGTGTAACTTGCCGAGTAGTTGCCAAAGTTGAACTAACTGAAGTCGCTTACTAAAAATAAGATTAACATCATTATGCTTAAAATAAACACAACAATCACAACTCAAGAAGGATTCCAAGTGCAAGGTGCTTTGGGATACCTCGACATCTTCATCTTGGCCGACAACTGGGTCAACTTGCGTTACTACAAGAGCGAGGCCGACTATGAGGCTGGCATGGCTCCATTGAACACCTCATTGCCATCACGTGTGAGCACGGACTTGACGCAGGAGGAGTTCTGGGGCACGGCTCTTGCGATGACCATCCACGACAAGTGTAAGGCTGCCATTGAGGAGATCACTGGCGCTGGCACTGTTGAGGTGGTCTCGTGATGCGTAGCATTATGAGTTATACAAGGGCCCCGATGGGGCTCTTTGTCGTTATGGCCGCACTTGATAAATAATGCCTAAATTTGCACTATGGCCATTATACCAAGCGACACCCGATTTATAGGAATATCTCCAGGCGTAAATCTAGTAGAGAAGAAGAGTACGCAGCTCAATAGCGAGACGCAGCCGTACACCATGCAGGACATCATCGATACCGCTGGCGGTGGAGGAGCTGGTCTGCAGCTTAAAGACGGAGCGACAATCACCTCAACCTTACAGGTTGTTGCTGATGCCGACAACACGAGTACAGCACTCCTTGTTTCAACTAAAGGCGTAACGAGTTACGGTAACGGTGGATACAACACCCATACTGCATATGGAAATCAAGCATTGAATAGTGCAACCGGAAGTACAAATCAAACGGCTATCGGCTACAATGCCTTGGGTGCTCACAACCACGCAACTTATGGTAGCAATACTGCTGTAGGATATAATGCACTAGGAAACGGAATCAATGTTGGAGAATCTGTAGCAGTTGGCTACAATGCTGGTTTGGCTGACAGGGATGGATCTAACGTATATATCGGAAACGAAGCAAAGTCTATATCTCCATGGGGTTCATATAACGTAGCCGTTGGATGGTGGGCTGGCCGTGAGTTAAGCACTGGTCTTTGGACTGCAGTTGGTGGTGGTGCTATGTATCAGATGTCAGGTAGCGTTGGAGACTCTTGTGTTGCTGTTGGTACTTTTGCTATGGACAATGGTACCGGTAACTTCAACACTGCTGTTGGATACCAAGCAGCCCGTTTTATGGGTGGATACCAAAACGTAGCACTTGGAATGGAAGCGATGTATGGCGGAACTGGTAACAAGAACATTGCCATTGGTTACAATTCCTTCTTTAGTTCAACTACGGGATCTAGCAACGTATGTGTTGGAGATTCTTCTGGTCGTTATCTTACTACTGGAAGCAACAACATCTGCATTGGAGATGCTGCACAGGGCGTAATAGGCGGTGCTCCTTACAATGCTGTAAACAACTGCCTTTTGATTGGTCGTAATGCAATTGCCAACGCAAGTAACCAAGTTGTAATTGGTTCTACTGCATACCCATTTGCTCCAGTAACGGCTGGGGCTCAAACACAGACTCACTATTGGACCGTCAAAATTAACGGTACTGATTATAAAATCCTCTTAGCATCATAATATGGAAATCACTTATAAATACCAAACAGTTTCGTTAAGCACAGAAGACACTCAAGTTTCTGGATTTGTGAATAAAGCAACAATCGTAATGATTGCTTCCACAACTGTTGATGGAGCCGAATACGATGCTACTGCATCAATGGAATTGAGTTTTGAATATGACGAAGCTCAAACTTTAACTCCATACTCTGATTTGACAGAAGAGCAGGTTGTTGGATGGGTGATTGACGGATTGGGAACCGAAGAAGTTGACAAACTCAAAGCTACTGCAAAAGGAAAAATAGAAACCAAAGTAAACTCTATTAAACCAAATCAATTACCATGGAGCTAAAAGACGCAAAACAAATCATCACGCAGGCTATCAATGCCGCTACACTAAAAGGATGTTACAACATCGAGGACATTAGATTGATTGTCCAAGCACTGGATAAAATCAATGGCCAGCCCGACGTTGAGTTCGGCGAGATTACTCCTCTACCAGAGGAGTAAGCTACGCCTGACAAACTGTCACACAAACTAAGCCAAATATGTAGATAGGCGCCAAGATGGCGCCTATTGCATTTATGGCACAGATTTAGTAAGTTTGTGACCAATTGAATTTATGGCAATTTTAAAGCATGTGCATCTTGGCGGAGAAGGCCAGGAGAAGTTAATCAAAGGCATCAACACATTGGCAGATGCCGTGAAGAGCACGCTGGGTCCAAAGGGCCGTACGGTGCTGATCGAGTCTGAGAACCACACCCATGGCGTGACCATCACAAAAGATGGCGTCACGGTGGCCAAGTCCATTACGCTGTTCGACCCTGTCGAGAACATGGCGGTGAACGTGGCACGTGAGGCGTCAGAGAAGACGGCCACACAGGCTGGTGATGGAACCAGTACTAGTATAGTACTGGCTCAAGCAATAGTCAATGAAGCCAAGAAGCACGCCAAGGACGGCACCGACATGGGAACGCTGGCCAAGGAGATTCAGGTCATTGCAGCGAAGGTCGTTGACTACATCAAGGATACGGCCATCCCAGTAACGCCTGAGACGTTGGTTGATGTGGCTACTATTAGTGCCAACGGTGACGCTGAGCTTGGTGCACTGATCGCTGACGCCTACTCAAAGGTGTCATACGTGACGGTGGCTGACTCAAAGACCCACGAGACCTATGCCGACATCATTGAGGGCATCAAGGTGGACAGACCTGTTGGGTCAAGATTCTTTATTACAGACCAAAAGAAGAATGAATGCGTGCTTCAGGACCCCTACATCTTGGTCTCTGACCAGAAGATCGAGAACCTATCGTCTTTGGAGCACGTGCTGGCGCCAATTGTACAGGGTGGCAAGAGTTTGTTGATCATCTCTGAGATGGGGATGAACGCTTTGAACACTCTGAACGTGAACGCCATGAAGGGCACGATCAAGGTGTGCCAGGTGTTGCCTCCTGACTTCGGCTACAGACGTAAGGAGCTGATGGAGGACATCGCTGCTATGGTCGGTGCACGACTGGTGAGCGAGGACACGGGCGATGAGCTGAGCCTGGTTGGTATGGACTGGTTGGGTAAGGCCGACAAAGTCATCAGCGGACAGGAGCAGACCATCATTGTAGGTGGACACGGTGAGGAGAGTGCGATTAAGGTGAAAATTGAATCCCTATCGGGATCCAATGACACGTTCGACAAGCAGCGTGTGGCCAATATGACGGGTGGTATCGGCATTATTTACGTCGGTGCTGACTCTGAGATCGAGCAGAAGGAGAAGAAGGACCGTGTTGACGACGCTGTGTGTGCTGTTAGAGCCGCCATGGACGAGGGGATCCTTGCAGGGGGAGGAGTCGCGTTACATAACGCTACTTCAGTCGTTGTCAAGTCGACCTCAACAGCCTCAAAAATCATGTCCGAGGCGTTAAAAGCGCCAATGAGGCAGATTTTGAAGAACGCTGGCGACGATTGGTCCTATGTAGAGGGTCAAATGAGCGAGCCAGGGCTCGGTTTCGACGTCAGAGCGCAACGATATGGCGATATGATAAAGATGGGTGTCACTGACCCTGCGAAAGTGACTAGAACGGCCCTACAAAACGCTGTGAGCGTAGCTACGACCATTATGGGGACAAACGTTATTGTATCTAATGTAAGAGATTTATGAGCAAATTGAGTGGAGTTACGGCCATTGGCCGCTATATCTTGGTCGAAGAGGTCAAGGAGCAGGAGAAGACCACGGAGAGTGGGCTGTATTTTGGTGTAAAGGAGAGCAATGAGCTCCGATACAAGAAGGCTACTGTTCTGGCGGTGGGGACTGAGTGCCACCCTTCTTTGAAGGAAGGCCTTCTTTTGTATGTCGATAAGACCGCCGGCCATCCGATTTTGGTAAACGGTGTCTCTTGTTATGTGATTCGGGAGCAGGACGTAGTTCTTGTGTGTTGATCATACGCTCACGCATTAGGTTGTAGTACTTCACGGAGTACTCACCGCCTTTGAAGCGTGGCATTGACTCTTCGCCGGTCAGTTTACGGTACATATGGGCGACGATGCCCTTAGCATGTTGAGAGAGTGCGTAGCGTGCCTTTGATCGGTATGGTACGTGCTCTTTTACTTTTATGATAAAGCCTTTGTTCATGACTTCTTCGAAGATCTTGCGGTCCCAGGACATGATCTCGCCTATGATGTCGAAGTCACCACGTGTGAACCAGTGTTCGGAGTAGAGGAACAGGAGCATATCAAGCTCTGAGTTTTTGAGCTTGTATTCACGGAGTATCCATATACGGACGGGCCTCCAGAATTTCATGAAGTCGTATTGCACTGTATCAAATTTTAATTTGATGCAAAGGTACAACACGAGGGCATTGGTCAGACTCATCAAATTTACATTTGACGAGATTACGTATATTTGCTATATGAAATCTCGCAAACCATCGCCTAGAAAAAGTGCAGACTATACCATTGGCACATCATATGGGGCCAAGAAAGAAAGTTCTCTTGGCTATATGATGTCAAAGCTTGACAAAATAGAGGCAAAGCAGGCTAAGCAAAAGGCAAGAGTTGAGACTCGTGCTGCTAAGAGTGCATTTCGTGAGGCAAGCAGAGCGGCAAAGGTTGGTCGAGGTTCTTCTTCTCGGGGCGGATCTTACACCACAACTCCCGACAACAAATATGTTTATAAGGGTTCTTATAAGACAGCACAAGAGGCCCCTGTGTACTCTAAAGGTGTTCGATTGAACCAAGAGCAATCACGCACAACAAAGGTTGAGTATACTAAAAACTTGAGTCCTAAATTGAGAAAGGCAAAGAAGGAGCTTGTTTCTGATGAGCGTTTTGATCGTAGCAACTTAGGTGTTACCAAGCAAAGCAAAAAAGTTAGAGGTATAAACGCTAAAGAGGCAGCTGCTCGTACACTTGGCATGACCGGAAAGGCTGATCGCCTTAGAAAAAGAGGAACGAGAGTAGAAAATCGCCCTGGAAACGCTGCTATTAGACAAGCAGACAGAGCGTATGCTGCAAGTGGTTTTGTAAAGCAACCTGGTTGCGCACAGCAAGGAGATTGTTATGCTGTTGGTGCTAATAAGACTCGTTTTGATAGAAGAGAGAACAGGCAAAAGGCTCGTTCGATTGTAAAATATGCAAGAAAAACAAACCAAAGTGGAGCTGGAAAAGTGCTTGAAAGTGCGGCTAGCAAGGTAAGTCGTAAGTTGGGCGCACAGGTAAGAGGCGTTCAAAATCAAAAAATCGCCAAAGCTAAGAAAAAATACGGGCCTGCTATGGGCAAATCCAAAGGAACAAGCGCTTTGATAATCGGTCAAGGAAACTTTGGTGCGAAAAAATCAATGAAAAAACGATGAAAAGTAAAGGCTTAGGCGACACCATCGAGAAGATGACCATCGCAACTGGGATCAAGAAGTTGGCTGAGAAGTACACTCAGGTCACTGGCAAGGACTGCGGCTGCAACAAGCGCAAGGCTGCACTAAACAAGGCGTTCCCATATGGCAAGGGCTAAGGGTTCGGATGTTGCGTTCAAGGCGAAGCCTGTCGTACGCAGACCTGGTGTTCATGCCAAGACGAAGATGTCCAAGACCAAGAGTAGTAAGAACTACAAGAAGATGAGCCGTGGACAGGGCTGTGGTCGGCGGTAAGTCAGACGTCGTCTCTGACGACGCAGTCGTTAGAGTCAGACCTGACAAATAAATATTTGCCAGGAGTACGTATCTTTGCATCATGGCATACCAAAAACTTCAATCGTCTAGAGCTGCGGTAGTTACTCCTAGCGACACTGTCAATATTCCAAGCGTATCCTCACAAGACGGATCTGGCAACAACGGCTGCGTATTGTACGTAGCTGGTGCCGGCAACCTTCGTGTATTGACTGTCGGTGGGGATGACGTATTGTTCTCCAACATTCAAGGAGGATCATTCTTGCCCGTGCAGGTCAAGCGTGTATTCTCAACCAACACTACAGCAACAGGAATCGTAGCCCTCTGGTAATGTTTATCGGCATTGCAAATATCATTGGTCAACGCTTTGGTGGTGGTGGCGGTGGTGGCTTTGATGCCGACTATCAGGCCGTTTTAAACTATGCCACAACGCAAGGTTATACCCTACCAAGTGCATCGCAACAAGCGTTGCAAAATCAGTTAGTTGTTGATTTGAAAGCCGCTGGAGTTTGGTCTAAACTTGACACCTTTGCCGTGTTTGCAACGGACGGAGATAGTGACTTTGCTTTGATTGATTGGATAAATTTAAGTCAATACACAGCAGTTAATAGTCCTACGTTTACGACTAATGGAGGCTTTACGGGTAATGGAACGAGCAGTTATGTTAATACGAATTATAACGCATCAACAAGTGCTACGAATTATCAGCTAAATAATGCAAGTAGATTTTATTGGGTTGATAATAGAACGGGTACAAATTGGGAAGATAATTTATCAGGTCGAGCAATTAGTGGAAATAACAATTCAACATTAATAAGAATTAACTCTCAAACTACTTCATTAAATTCTGCTGTTGATATGAGAAGTGACGGTTTTAAATCAATAAACAGAACTTCATCGACAAATGTGGAAGTTTTCCAAAATACTACTCAGTATTCGAGAACAGCAACTTCAGTTGATATTGATGGGGGGACTCAAGTTTTTTTAAGGGCAGTAACTGGTTATAATGCGTCCAGATTTAGATTCTATGGAATGGGGGCTTCTATTGTTTCTGAAAATACCGATTTTTATAACGCTTTAAACACTTACATAACTTCATTATGATAGTACTACATCCCAACACCGAACAATACAACGCTTTAAATGGCTACAAATACAAGTCAAGCGAATTGCTATTTGTAAAAGACGGAAGTGATAGATGGATAGTGGGACTTCAAGTTTTAGACGATGTCAACTTTTTAGAAATACACGACCAACTTGAGCAACTTGAAAGAATAGAATACACACCTTTCCCACCCGAACCAGATGCCTAAAGACGCTTGCTATAGTAAGGTAAAGAGCCAGTACAAGGTGTTCCCTAGTGCAAGGGCCTCTCAGGCTATTGCCAAGTGCCGGAAGGCCAGCGGCAATGTCAAGAAGACCGAGAAAGGTACAGCATTGAAGCGTTGGGGTGCTGAGAAGTGGGTCGATACCAAGAGTGGTAAGGCCTGCGGTGCAGGAGGCAAGAACGAGTACTGCCGTCCAACCAAGCGTGTAAGCTCAAAGACTCCAGTGACGAAGGGAGAGATGTCTGCGTCAAAGCTTCGTGCCAAGAAGGCTGAGAAGAGCCGTGTAGGCATGGGCAAGCGTGTAAAGCCTGTTAAGTAATGCCGAAGAACAAGATCATAGGAAAGAACAAACGCCTAGGGTCTACCAAGGCCACGGGCCGTGACTACTCCAAGGAGAAGGAGTACCAGTCCTCTCCCGCTCGCAAGAAGTATCGGGCGCTTCTCAATAAGGCCAACCGAAAGGCTAAAACATACGGAAATGGCGACAATATGGACATGAGCCATACCAAGAGCGGTAAGCTAGTCAAAGAGTTACAGAGCAAAAACAGAGCTCGTAACAGAGGAAAGAAGTAAGACTTACAGATGCAAAAGGTGGCTCCAAAAATAAATTCTTGGAGCCTTATCTTTGTAAGGTGAAACTACCTGTATCATTTTCCGAATTCTCTAAGGACCCATCCAAGGCGGTCACGTATTTGATGATTTTTGCTGTTATATTTTTGTATGTACGTATGGAGAACCAAGACAAGCAGGTGAACAATGGTTGCGAGGATCGCCTGACCCGTTGCGAGCAAAAGCTGGACCAATTCTCTAGCATGCTCAAGACGCAGGACTCTATCTCCTCTGCTCTCCGTGCTGAACTGACCACATACCAAAAACTAGGCATCATCAAATAATGAAACACATCATCCTATTGTCTACGCTTGTACTGGCCTCCACGCCAAAAGCGCCACAACTCTCTTCTACGGATCCATACAAGAAGTACGACATGCAGCTTGACCACGCTCAGGCCAGCATCGCAATGACCAAGGCCGCCATTGAGGAGGCAAAGGTCATGAACGAAGAAATGATCGAGAAGACCGTTGCTAAGATGGACAGCATCAAACAAGAGGCCGAGCAGGTCAAGGAGAAGGTAGAGCTGATGATGGTGGTACTTGAGACCAACAACATTGAAGTTCCAAAGAATCGTGAAGAGTGGTTTGAGGACTCTGTCCGCACCGCCAACATGATTGAAATAAATAAAAAATGAAAACATTCATCAAACAAATGTTCTCCTCCAAAGACGGAGACATCTCCCACAAGCGTATCCTAGGAAGCATCGGCTTCTTGGCGTTGGTATTCACTATGATCGCCAACTCTTTTTCTCCTGTAGAAGTAGCACCTAGCCCTGAACTGGTTAGCGCAGTTGAATACTTGGTTATGTCAACTGTCTTCGGTTCCGTGCTTGAAAAGTTCGCAAAGAATGCCTGATAAGAGCAAAATGAAGTGCAACGTCCCACGGCCTAGCACACGGCCTGGGAAGAAGATGATGGTCAAGGCTTGCTCTGGCGGGCAAGAGAAGATCGTCCACTTCGGTGCCAAAGGATACGGACACAACTATAGTGCTGCTGCTCGTAAGAGTTTCAAGGCACGTCACAAGTGTTCAAGTGCAACAGACAAGTTAACTCCACGCTATTGGGCCTGCAAGAAGTTGTGGGCTGGTCCCGGAGGATCAACCAAGAGTAGTCCAAAAACACGTAAAGGAAAATACTGATATGAAATACGGAAAACCATGCACTACTAAGGTGCAATCTGCTGTTAAGAAACCAAAGAAGTAAGATGCGGCTACTCAAGTCTATTCTAATCGCATTGCTTCTTACCTCATGCTCTGCCAACTGGCACATGAAGCGTGCAGTACAGAAGGAGCCGAGTATATTGACAGAGCGAGTAATCTTTGATACTATTGTTATCAAGGAGGAGAAAATCCTGCATGATACATTTCATACAACAGAGTATGATACGATTACCATGGAGGACTCGTTTGTATATACCCAAGTGATACGTGAAAAGGATATCATAAAAGTATATACCAAGTGCAAGGCTGATACGGTACGCATTACAAAGACTCTTCCTCCTCAGGTCAACTACATCGAGAAGAAGAACGACTGGAAGAAGAGCCTTGATTGGCTTCTTATCATCTTCGGTTTGTTAGCCTTGACAAATTTGCTTAAATTTGTAGGCAAATGGATAAAGAATTAGAATCAAGTGAGTTTGAGCAGCTCAAAGTGCTCGTAGACAAACGACACAACTTGGAGCGAGACATCGCACAGGTTGAGTTGCACAGACTAAAAAAGACAATCGAATACGAAGCTGTCATGGAAGAGTTAGGAACGTTTCAAGCAAACCTCCACTCCAAGTACGGTGACGTAAAGATTGACATGAAAACAGGACACATAAATGACTAAGATCTCCTCATACGCTGCCGTCACTCCCACAGGGACTGACCTTCTCATTGGAACCGATACCAGTGCATCTGACGCTACCAAGAACTTTACGGTATCATCGTTGGCAACTTTCATTGGTGGCCAAATGACTGCCACTCAAGTATTGAACGCTTCTAGCACAGTTGCTCAAAACCCAAGTGGACTAGACACCGCTCTTCAGGTTTCTTTTGGCGCAGCGCAAGGCACAGCGTCTGATCCTGTCATGATTGACGCAGCTGGAACTGTAACCTTCAATGAGACCGGGTTGTACTTGGTGAATGGCATGGGCAACATTCATCGCACAGGTCCAAGCGGAATCGCTTTGTTGCTGTTCCGTGGCTTGGTGAATGGATCACAGGCTGGAATCATCAAAGGATTTGAGTTGGATACTGCAGATGTAATGATGCCGTATGAGATTACTATTCCTTTCTCTGTTTCTGTTGCTGGAACTACGTTTGCTTTCCAAATCATGCGTGACAGCTCTGGTGCTGATGATGGAGGATTGATCCCTCAAGTCACCGCCGGTCCTTGGGATGATATCCCATCTGCTAATATGCAGATTTGGAAGATAGGAGGATAATATGGACATCCGCAAAATTTCAATCGGATCTGACTACAAAAACGCTATGAACTACGTAAAGGGCCAATCGGTCCTTTCGGGTTCGTATACGATCAACCACATTCGTAGGACTACAGACGGAGAGTTCCAGGTGTGGATTGAAAAAGATAAAGAGGTTTTCTTATGGAAATCGTTCACGGTCAACATGCCGTGCTCAGTTGAATACAATATCGAATTTTAATATATGCAATCGCTCTACTATTTTGTGGTAGAGCCTGTTGATGGGAAAAGGTACACTAATACCAGAAGCTACGGAGACAAAGAGTTCATTATTAGCACCTCGCAAGAGGACCACACCGTTACGAACAGGCTCGCAGAGGTCGTCAATGTCCCCTTTGGATATGGCGGCCCTATCGCTATTGGTGATCACGTCATTGTTCACCATAATGTTTTTCGCAAGATGTTTGATATGAGGGGGAAGGAAATCGACTCCTACTCATTCATCCGTGAAAATCTATACTACCTTGACGACATGCAGCTGTACGCCTACAAACATCCAGGCGAGGACTGGGAGCCTGTAGGCCGTTACTGCTTCGTAGAGCCAATAAAAGAAGAGAAAGATACCATCATAGCCAAGAAGGGTGCGAACGTCGCTCTATGGGGCTCTATGGTGTATCCTAACGATAGATTGCGTGAGCTTGGCGTCTCACGTGGAGATGTTATATCCTTTCAGCCTGACTCTGAGTATGAGTTCAGAATTGACGATAGGATTTTGTATAGAATGTATGACTCAAACATATGTCTCAAACAAGGAAGCTAAAGGAAGAGATCATAACGGCTGGCGAGCACGCTGTCAAGGAGCTAATCAAAGTGGCTAAAGAACCCATCGTAACAGGCGACATTGAGAGCGACCTGTCGGCTGACAGGCTCAAGAACGCTGCTGCCGCCAAGAGGCTGGCCATCATGGACGCATTTGACATTCTGCGTAGAATAGACGAGGAGCGGAACCTCCTCACGGCAGAAGATTCTGTCGTGTCCGAGTCAATCACATCAACCAAGGGCTTTGCGGAAAGACGTAGCAAGTGAACTATGGCTTATACCAAATAACGGATATCAAGTTACCCAAGCGGAAGCATTGGGACTATGGCTACGTGCCTGAGCACGACGTGGTGGTCATCTCTCGTGACGGGACAGTCGGAGAGGTGTACGAGATCAATGGACTGAAGGTGGCGCTCCCAAAGGCTCCCGACAAGATTGACAAGACCCATAACAAGTGGATGCCAAAAGACTTGCCAAAGGAGCTGGACAAGGTCAAGAGCATATTCGAGTGGAACAGGCGTGACAACGCCTTCAAGGCCAAGTGGGTGGACTACATCGAGCAGGAGTTTGACAGACGTGACAACGGGCATTGGTTCATGAACAATGGCAAGCCAACCTACGTTACAGGATCGCACTACATGTATCTGCAGTGGACAAAGATTGACGTAGGTCACCCTGAGTTCCGTGAGGCCAACCGCATATTCTACATATACTGGGAGGCCTGCAAGGCAGACACGAGGAGCTTCGGCATGTGCTACCTCAAGAACCGTCGTTCGGGTTTCTCATTCATGTCCAGCTCGGAGATAGTTAACCAAGCAACAATTACTAGAGATTCTCGCTTTGGTATAGTATCAAAGACAGGTGCTGACGCCAAGAAGATGTTTACCGACAAGGTGGTGCCAATTTCTAGTCACTATCCGTTCTTCTTCAAGCCGGTACAGGACGGTATGGACAAGCCAAAGACAGAGCTTGCCTATCGTGTCCCTGCGTCCAAGATTACACGCAAGAACATTGACAACAGAGAAGAGGAGGATCTAGAGGGACTTGATACTACTATAGACTGGCGCAACACTGACGACAACAGCTATGACGGTGAGAAGCTACGCATGCTCATCGAGGACGAGGCTGCGAAGTTGGAGCGTCCGAACAATATCCTGAATGGTTGGCGTGTTCGTAAGACATGTCTTCGTTTGGGTAGTAAGGTCATTGGCAAGTGCATGATGGGCTCTACCTGTAATGCATTGGACAAGGGTGGTGACAACTTCAAGAAGCTGTACGAGGACTCGAACCCACGTGAGCGCAACGCCAACGGGCAGACCAAGAGTGGTCTGTACGCCCTGTTCATACCCATGGAGTGGAACTTCGAAGGTTACTTTGACGAGTATGGCTGGCCCATCCTTGAGGTTGAGCCTGGTCAGCACGTAGTAAACTCAGAAGGTAACTACATGGATATCAGCGTGATACAATACTGGGAGAACGAGGTCAAGTCACTCAAGAGCGACTCTGACGCACTGAACGAGTTCTATCGTCAGTTCCCACGCACAGAGGCACATGCGTTCCGTGACGAGAGTAAGAACTCTCTGTTCAACCTGACCAAGATATACCAACAGATAGATTACAATGATACACTTATTAAAGAGCGTGTTCTCACACGTGGCCGCTTCCATTGGCGTGATGGCAAGCAAGACACGGAGGTCATTTGGACGCCTGACCCCAGTGGTAGGTTTCTCGTTTCTTGGCTACCGGCACAACACCAACGCAACCGAGTCACAACAAGAAATGGACTAAAGTACCCGGGCAATGAGCACATGGGCTCGTTCGGATGTGACCCATATGATATCTCTGCTGTTACGTTTGGCCGTGGCTCTGCTGGGGCTCTTCATGGTATGACCAAGTTCCACATGGACGAGGGGCCAAGCAATACGTTCTTCTTGGAATACGTGGCAAGGCCACAGACGGCTGAGATATTCTTCGAGGACATTATAATGGCCATACACTTTTATGGCATGCCAATCTTGGCGGAGAACAACAAGGCACGTCTGCTGTACTACATGAAGGAGCGTGGCTACAGGCCGTTCTCTATGAACAGGCCAGATCGTAAGCTCAATATGCTATCGAAGACCGAGAAAGAGTTGGGTGGTATACCAAACTCATCGGAAGATGTGAAGCAGGCTCACGCCACAGCCATTGAGACATATATAGAGAAGCATGTCGGTTTTGATGCGGAGGGTTCATACCGAGAGCCTGACGAGATTGGTAACATGTACTTTTCAAGGACCTTACAGGACTGGGCACGGTTTGACATAAACAACCGTACAAAATATGACGCAGCCATTAGCAGCGGATTGGCATTGATGGCAAATCAAAAGTTTATGTTGGACACAAAGCCAAAGAATGAAAAGATTAGCATCAAGTTTCCAACGTATACAAATAAAGGGTATATTAGCGAGATAAGGAAATAGCCCTATCTTTGCAGAAAACAATGGCGGATCAGAAAATTATTCTTCCATACGTATCGTTCCCGAACCAACTTGCTACCGACGCTGAGAAGGCATCGGAGGAGTATGGCCTGAAGGTGGGCCAAAGCATCCAATACGAGTGGTTCAGGAATGGTGGCGGTTCATGCCGCTACTACGATCAATGGATTCAGTTTCACAAACTCCGCTTGTACGCACGTGGTGAGCAGCCCGTTGGGAAGTACAAGAATGAGTTGGCTGTAGACGGGGACTTGTCCTACATGAACCTTGACTGGACGCCTGTTCCTATCATTCCAAAGTTCGTTGACATTGTCGTCAACGGAATGGCTGATCGGTTGTTTACGGTTAAGGCCTATGCCCAGGATGCCATGAGCGCAGAGAAGCGTTCTCAGTATCAGGACATGGTCGAGGCCGATATGGTGGCTAAGGATTTCTTGCTGCAAGCTAAAGAAACATTTGGACTGGACGCATTCAGCGTTCCTCCCGATGAGCTTCCAGGTAGCGATCAAGAGTTGAATCTGTATATGCAGATCAACTACAAGCCAAGCATTGAAATTGCAGAAGAAGAAGCTATACACACTTTGCTCGACAAGAATCGCTATGATGAGATTCGCAAACGGGTTGATTATGACATTACAGTCGTGGGCCTTGGAATGGTTAAACATTCCTTCGACATGGCCAATGGTGTTAAGATTGATTACGTTGATCCTGCTAATGTCGTATATTCATACACGGAATCTCCTACGTTTGATGACTGCTTCTACTTCGGAGAGGTCAAGACGGTCCCGATTACAGAGATTAAAAAGATCAAGCCTGATATTACAAAGGAAGAGCTTGAGGAGATTTCGAAGATTGGCAGCAGTTGGTGGGATTATTACCCTGCGATTCGGGCATACCGTGACAGCCTCTTTGATAGAGACGCCGTCACGTTGCTATACTTCAGTTACAAAACTGACAAGAAGTTTGTATACAAGAAGAAGTTCTTAGAGAACGGAGGAGAGAAGGTAATCCGCAAGGACGAGAGCTTCAATCCCCCAGCAGAAGAGCAAGAGCGCTACGAGCGTATCGAGAAGCGTATTGACGTGTGGTATGATGGCGTGATGGTCATGGGCTCTAATACTCTCCTCAAGTGGGAGCTTCAGAAGAACATGGTTCGTCCAAAGTCTGCATCTCAGTATAGCATTCCTACCTACATTGCTGTTGCGCCTCGCATGTACAAGGGCGTTATTGAGTCGTTGGTTAGACGAATGATTCCATTCGCAGACTTGATTCAGGTTACGCACTTGAAGCTTCAGCAGGTCCTGTCTAAGATTGTACCCGATGGTGTATTCATTGATGCAGATGGCTTGAATGAGGTTGACCTAGGCAATGGTGCTGCGTACAACCCAGAGGACGCCTTGCGTCTATACTTCCAAACGGGTAGTGTAATTGGACGCTCCTACACTCAAGACGGAGAGTTTAACAACGCACGAGTTCCCATCCAGGAGCTTAGCAAGAACAGTGGACAGGCGAAGATTGCAAGCCTTATTGGTGCTTATAACCAATACATGCAGCAGCTTCGTGATGTGACTGGTCTTAATGAGGCACGTGATGGCTCTATGCCGGATCCCGACTCGTTGGTTGGTCTTCAGAAGTTGGCTGCCGCAAACAGCAACACGGCTACTCGCCACATCTTGGAGGGATCACTGACCATCACTAAGCGTTTGGCTGAAGCCGTATCATGTCGTGTGGCTGACATCTTAGAGTATGCTGACTTTGCTGAAGAGTTCGCCATGCAGATCGGCAAGAACAATGTCGGTGTACTGGACGAAATCTCTGACCTATACATCTACGACTTTGGTATCTTCATCGAGGTTTCTCCCGACGAGGAGCAGAAGGCTCAGCTTGAGGCCAACATTCAGATGGCTTTGAGCCGTGACCAGATCTCATTGGAGGACGCCATTGACATCCGTCAGATGAAGAACATCAAGTTGGCCAACGAGCTGCTGAAGATGAAGCGCAAGCAGAAGCAGAAGCAAGACATGGACAACGAGCAGCAGAAGATGCAGATGCAGACTCAAGCCAATATCCAGTCTTCTCAGGCTGCAGCTGAGTCTAAGATGCAGCAGATCCAAGCTGAGTCACAGGCCAAGATGCAGATCGAGCAGGCCAAGAATCAGTTCGAGATCGAGAAGATGCAGGCGGAGGCCAACCTGAAGCTGCAGTTGATGGAGCGTGAGTTCCAAATGCAGATGCAGTTGAAAGGTGTAGAGGCTGAAGCTCTGAAGACTCGTGAACAGGACAGAGAGAAGGCTAAGGACAATCGTGTTAGCCTGCAGAATACGCAACAATCAAAGCTCATTGAACAGAGGCAGAAAGATCTGCCTTCGATAAACTTCGAGTCTACTGAGGACACCTTGGATGGCTTCGATTTATCGCAATTTGAGCCTAGATAAAAATCTATAACTTTGTACCAAAATTTAATCTTATGGCAGAATTAAAAATCCGTGAAGTTTCTGCTGAAGAGCCAAAGTCAGTCCAAGAGGTTGAAGAGGCACTTTTGCAGAAACACGAAGAGGAACAAGCGGCCCTCGAACAAACACAGGAGGAAACCCCTGTAGAAGAACCTGAAGCGAAAGAAGAGGCAACTCCAATTGAGCTTACAGAACAAGACGTTCTAAGTTTTATTAAGAATCGCTACAACAATGTAGAGGCAAACTCCATCGACGACATCTTGGCTTCACGTAGCCAGGAAGAGTTGCCAGAGGATGTGTCTGCATTTTTGAAGTACAAAAAGGAAACAGGTCGTGGACTCGATGACTTCATGAAGTTGAATCAAGACTTCGAGAAGATGAGTTCAGACCAATTGTTGGCTTCTTACATCAAGGAAACAAACCCAATGTTTGATGACGAGGATGTGTTGATGGAAATGGAAAACTTCAAGTATGATGAAGACTTGGACGACGACAAGACCATTAAGAAGCAGAAGCTGGCAATGAAAAGAGAGCTTGCAAAAGCCAAGGAGTATTTTGAGAAGCAGAAGGAGCAATACAAAGTGCCATTAGAGTCTAAGGCAACTTCAGTTCCCGCAGCGGACCAAGAAGGCTACGAGGCTTACAAGAAATATAACCAAGAGCTCACGCAGATGCAACAAGAGCAGATGAAGCGTTCAGAGTTTTTCCTGCAGAAAACCAATGAGGTGTTCAACGACAAGTTCGAAGGTTTCGACTTTACAATCGGAGAATCAACCTATAAGTTTAAACCAGGGGAGGCGGAGAAGGTAAAGGCTTCTCAATCTGACATCAACAACTTCATTTCCAAATTCGTTGACGAAAATGGATATGTGAAAGATGCAGCTGCGTATCACAAGGCAATGTCTGCCGCTTTGAATGCCGACGCTTTGGCTAGGTTCTTCTACGAGAAGGGCAAGACCGAGGCGATTGAGAGTGTAAGCAAGGAGAGCAAGAATGTCCAAATGGGTGTTCGTCAATCTGCTCAGCCTGCTGCAAACTTCAGTGGATTGAAAGTGTCGTCATTGGATAGTGATTCGGGCAACGGGTTACGTATAAAGATTAAACAATAACAATAACTTTTTAAAAACACACAAAAATGGCTGTATTAAGCGTACCTGGGTTTGATTTGACCCCTAGTTCCGTAAAGGCTGCATTGCCCACGAACTACATTACTAACTTTGACTTCTTGAACCAGTATCTTCCTGATACTTACGAGAAGGAATTCGAGCGTTATGGAAACCGTTCCATCGCTTCTTTCTTGCGCATGGTAGGTGCAGAAATGCCCTCCAACTCTGACTTGATCAAATGGGCTGAGCAAGGCCGTTTGCACACTCAGTACACTGGTGTATCTACTACTGGTGCTGTTTCTTCCGGTACTCAAACCTTCGACATCGGAACTGGAACTTGTGTTTTCCGTGTAGGTCAAACCGTTATCTTGTCTTCTGCTGCTGGCGCTAAGGTTCAAAAGGGTATCATCACCGCTTTGCCTGCTGCTGATCAGTTCACAGTTGCTTTCTACGGTGCTACCTCTCCTGGATTCACTAGCCCCACAACTGACATCGTTGCTTTCGTTTATGGTTCTGAATTCAAAAAAGGATCAAACGGTATGCAAGGTTCTTTGGAGGCTGAAGACGTAATCTTCGAAAACAGCCCCATCATCATCAAGGATAAGTATGCTGTTAGCGGTTCTGACATGGCTCAGATCGGCTGGGTAGAAGTGACTACCGAGAACGGTGCTACTGGTTACTTGTGGTACTTGAAGAGTGAGCACGAGACTCGCTTGCGTTTCGAAGACTACTTGGAAATGGCTATGGTTGAAGGCGTTCCTGCTGAAACTGGTTCTGGCGCTGTAGCCGTAACTGGTGACGTTGGAAACAAGGGTACCGAAGGTATGTTCTATACCATCGAAAACCGTGGTAACGTTTGGGGCGGTGGCTATCCCACCACTTTGAGCGACTTTGATGCCATCATTCAGCGTTTGGACAAGCAAGGTTCTATCCAAGAAAACGCTTTGTTCGTAAACCGTGAGTTCAGCTTCTCTATCGACGACATGTTGGCTGCTCAAAACAGCTACGGTGCTGGTGGAACTAGCTACGGTTTGTTCAACAACAGCGAGCAAATGGCTTTGAACTTGGGCTTCACCGGCTTCAAGCGTGGCTATGAGTTCTACAAGACCGATTGGAAGTATTTGAACGATCCCACTTTGCGTGGTGGTGTTACTGCTGACAACGTGAACGGTGTATTGGTTCCTGCTGGTTCTACCACTGTTTATGACATGGTTTTGGGTAAGAACGCCAAGCGTCCTTTCTTGCACGTTCGTTACCGTGCCTCTGAGGCCGAGAATCGTCGTTACAAGACTTGGATGACTGGTTCTGCTGGAGGTGCTGCTACTAGCGACTTGGACGCAATGGAAGTTCACTTCTTGTCTGAGCGTGCTTTGTGCACCATGGGTGCTAACAACTTCTTCATCTTCCAAGACTAAGATAGTCGTTAGACAGACAATAAGAAGAGGGGTGGAAACGCCCCTCTTTTTTTGTGCTATATTTGCAGTGTAAAATTTAATATTATGGAATTTAAAGATCGAATTTATGCACTGAAGGGTCGCAGTACCCCTCTGTCATTCACCTTGGCTTCTCGCCACACACAGAAATCACCACTTCTTTACTTTGACGAAAAGACCGGCATGAACCGTGCTTTGCGTTATGCACGAAACCAAAAGTCGCCATTCATGGATGAGCAGGACGAGCATGCTATCGTTGAGCCCATCGTATTTGAGGATGGCATATTGAAGGTTGACAAGAAGAACACAATGCTAAATAAGTTCTTGGAATTGCACCCAAAGAATGGCGTTGTGTTCGAAGAGGTTGATGTTGAGCGTGATGCGCAAAAAGAACTTGATGACATCAATTATGAAATTGAAGCTTTGATTGCTGCCAAGTCTTTGCCAATTGAAAAGATGGAAGCCATCTGTCGTGTAGCTTTAGGCTTGAACGTTGAGAAGATGTCATCTTCAGAATTGAAGCGTGACGTATTGATCTATGCAAAAGGAAATCCAAAAGAGTTCTTAGAGATGCTTGACGACCCCGACATGGACTTGGATGATCATGCATACCAATTTGTAAATGCAGGCCTGATTTCCGTTCGCAGAAACGGTGACTTGTGGTTTAGTTTGCCAGATAACAAGAAGAAGATCTGTTCCACACCATACGGTCAAGACCCTATGGACGTATTGGCCGCATGGCTGATGACAGACGAAGGTATAGAGGCTACTAAGACATTGTCAGCAATGTTATAATCTACACCTATACAGTAAAGGGCCATCCGACCTCGGGTGGCCTTTTTTTGTTATCTTTGTGCAAATGATCAACGAGGTCAGAAACACTGTGATGGCAGTCTTGAACAAGGACAACAACGGGTACGTAACACCCGAAGAGTTCAACTTGTTCGCCAAGCAAGCGCAGCTTGAAGTCTTCGAGGATTACTTCTTCCGTTATCGTAATGCAGTGACAATGATGAATAGCCGCACTTCTAACAGCGGCTATGCTGACTTGCTCAAACAAACAGGAGAAGTGATTGACTCGTTCTCCGAGTCTGCTACATTGGTACTGGACAGCGGAAGCAGCTTTAAGCTTCCAGCCAATTATTATTCTATCAACCAGGTTATCTACAACGGAAAAGAGGTAGAGCCTGTTACGCAATATAAAATCTTGAATCTGCTTTCGTCTAACTTGACTGCGCCAACAACTGGCTATCCAGCCTACATACAGCGTGATCGTGCTGCAGACGGAAGTGATTTGATTACCGTATACCCAACCACGATCAATGCCGGTGTTAGTGCGTTCTACGTTCGCTACCCACTTGATCCAAAGTGGACATACACTCAGATTGGCGGTAACCCATTGTTCAACCAGTCAGCTGTTGACTATCAGGACTTTGAGCTGCCTTTGTCAAACTTCAACGACATTGTCCTTCGCATCTTGCAGTATGCTGGTGTCAACATCCGTGAATACGAGGTTGCTCAGTTTGCAAAGCAAGAAGAGATGATGAATAAACAACAAGGAGAATAATGGCCTACATTAGTAATTATCAATACTACACAAACAACGGAGTAGCGCCTACCGATCAGAACTGGGGCGAGTACCAGTATGTCAGCCTCTCCGACGTTGTCAATAACTTCATGATGATGTACATTGGAGATGACAAGCTCATCAACAATGTGAGTCGTTACAACGTTTTGTTTCACGCCAAGCGTGGTATCCAAGAGATTAACTACGATGCGCTGAAGAATACCAAGGTGATTGAGATTGAGGTTGGAGACGACCTTCAATTGATTCTCCCTCCAGACTATGTGAACTACATCCGTGTATCTGTTCAGAACAGCGGCGTGTTGTACCCATTGCACGAGAACACAAAGGTTAACTACGCCTCTGCGTACTTGCAGGACAATGACCTGAACGTGTTGTTTGACCAAGACGGCAATGTATTGACCGGTACATCTGACTTGGACGCACAACGCATCATGGGCAACCCACAGGCGCTGTACAATGGCACAGGCCCTTACGCAGGACAGTACGGCTGGTACGTTGACGGTGACTGGTACTTCGGTTACGCAGTCGGTGGATACTTTGGTTTGAACACCGAGACCGCAAACGTGAACCCAAGCTTCCGTGTGAACAAGGCAGCCGGTGTCATTAACTTCAGCTCAGGCGTAGCCAACCAACTGATTGTGCTAGAGTACGTATCAGATGGAATGGAGAACGGAGATGATGATAGTGTAAAGATCCACAAGTTCGCAGAAGAGTTCTTGTACTCTTACGTGAAGTGGGCTTTGCTCAACAATAAGTTTGGTGTTCAAGAGTACGTGGTCAACCGAGCAAAGAAGGAGAAGACCGCAAACTTGCGCAACGCCAAGATCAGACTTAGCAATTTACACCCTGGCCGACTCTTGATGAACCTGAGAGGACAGGATAAGTGGATTAAATAAATATGAAGATAACCAAGAGTTTCGTTGCTGGGATCATGAATAAGGATCTCGATGAGCGTTTGATACCCGACGGTCAGTACGTCGATGCTATGAACATTCAGATTGGCTCATCAGAGGCCACGAATGTTGGTGCTGTCGAGAACGAGTACGGCAACAGCCTTGTGGATAGTGCGGCATATGAGCATAGTACAGGAACCTGTATAGGTGCTATTGCTGTTGAGGAAGTTGGCTGCATTTATTGGTTTGTTATTGGGAACAACGGTAACTACATCTACGAATACAACCAAGATACAGGGGACGTCGTTGTAGTGCTAAAAGATACTCGACCAGGCGCAAACAATGTCCTGAACTTTGACAACGAGCATATAATCACGGGCGTAAACTATGTCAATGGTTTCCTGTGTTGGACGGACGACCTAAACCCACCACGCAAGATTAATATCCAGCGTGCCAAGGCGTATGGCGCAAATAACTTTAACGATGATGACATTAGCGTCATTGTAAAGCCACCATTGAATCCACCAACTATAACTGGTAGAAATGACTCAACAATTAACTCCAATAATCTATCAGAGAAGTTTCTATACTTTGCTTACAGATACAAATATGTAGATGACGAGTATAGCTCGTTGTCCCCGTTTTCGGAAGTTGCATTTACTCCAGAGCGTTTCTCAGTCGATGGGTCTAGTGGGGTAAACAATGCGATGGTAAATGTGAATAACGTATACGACGTCACATTTGAGACCGGAGACGAGAACGTCACTGACATACAGTTAATATTTTACGACACAAGTAAAATCAATGCGTATATTATTGACACATTCAACAAGGAAGAACGTAAGTATGACAACAACGATGTAGAGACATTCTCTTTTTACAACAATAAGATATACGCACCTCTTCAAACAGACCAGCTTACTCGTTTGTTTGATAACGTTCCATTGAAGGCAAAGGCTCAAGAGCTTGTTGGAAATAGATTGGCATATGGAAACTACACGCAGTTCTATGACATTAGAGACTGCGATGGTTTGGATATACCCATCTCATATAACATAGAATTAAACTCTAACACCTATGACGATTTGGGTGAAACAATAGAGACGCCTCTTCCAACATGGAAGTCAAACAGGGATTATGAAATTGGTATTGTGTACTTGGATGAATATGGTCGCATGACCACCGTTCAAACATCTCCAAATAACAACATATTTATTGATCCCGAGTATTCGGACAACCAAAACAAGCTTCGAGTAAACATATACAACGAAGCCCCTTGTTTTGCTACTCATTATAGATTGGCTATCAAACAAAGCAAAGGGGACTACTATAACATATACCCTACGTTCTTTGTTGAGGATGGCTCATACAAATATTTTAAAATCAATAAATCAGACGTAGACAAGGTTCAAGCAAATCAATACATCGTGTTTAAAACGGATTCGGGTGGTGTCGTAAATAGCGCTCCACAATATAAGGTCCTCGATGTATCTTATTTGTCAAAAGACCAATTAGGGGCTGGTGTTCCTAGCGTAGAAGGTGTTTACATCAAGCTCTCTGTAGACAATGAAGTCAAGATATCAAAGGACATTGTTCAGACAACAAAGTACAGGGGCCAAGGTGCAAATTCCACGGCTGGTTTAAGAACTGCTCCTCAAATTACGTGTAACAACGGAACCAAAAATCCAATACTATCAAATGTAAGTTCCACAGTTAAGGATGGTGCCAGAACCGTTGACAATCCAATATTTTATGGTGTCAATTCACAGGCAGCAAACATTCTTAATATAGAAAGAAGCAATCAGTTCTTTGGGACTTTTGATATTAGATACAGAATTGAAATTACGTCTGGTGGAGCGTCACCAAAGTTTAACTATTACATGTTTGGTGATTCACAAAAAGTACTTGCGTCTGACCAAACAATTATAGCGGGAACAGAGATTGCTCTAAAGGATGGTCAAAACGGAACTGACGTCGCTTATATTTCTTTTTCTTCAACATCAAATCTTACGGTTGGCGACTATTGGACTATTAGTTGCAGATCAAGCGGAGGGAAGAACTTGTTTGGAACTCGTACAGCATTTGACGACAAGCAGCGATTTGGTGGATTTGCTATAATTCCTGCTGATTACCAAATAAATGTTGGGGCTCAAATTAAGTTTAGAATTTCTGAAAGCCAAAACGTACCAGATCAACCAGAACAGATATTCACATCATCTAGAAGCTATGTAAACCTTGAAGAATGGTTTTACGAAGATGGCATATACAATAAGTTTGTAATGCTTTCTGGCACATTGGTTGGAGATGCCCCTGGTACAAACAAAGGTTCAAAGAGTGTGTTCTTTAGAAGAGGAGACTCGCTAGATAACTCTCCTGTTCGTGGTCAAAGAGTTGGGCAAATCATCCAAAACGGAAAGTCAATCGACGTTGCCAATGGCGAATTGTTCATGCTGATCCAAGGATATGGGAATGCGTATAAAAATGTCGCTTCAAGGATATTGGGAACCGACTATTATTCTTGTGAAAGAAACATTATCACCGTTGATGTTGAGGTATCTCAGTTAGTTGATACTGTTATTATAGAGACAGTTCCAAAGGATTCTGATGTAGACGTCTACCACGAACTTCCATATACGTATGAAGTGACAGATAGCTTACACCAAAGCGCTGGTCTTACTGGTGAGCAGAATCAAACTAGGAACAGCGGATCTACAACACAGAAGCCTGCCATTATAGAAGTACCATCGTTCAATGCGTTTACATTTGGAAATGGTGCTGAGTGTTATCGCATCAAAGACGACTTCAATTCTTATACAATGAAGTATAGTCCAAGAGTTCTTTCTACTACTGATGACTATGCTCAAGAACAAGTAAAAAATGCAATTACTTATAGCGGTGTTTACCAAGTAACGTCTGGTTTAAATAAGTTGAACGAGTTTAACTTATCAAATGCCAACTTCAAATACTTGGACCAAGACTTTGGTAGCATTCAAAAGCTCTATGCCCGTGACACTGACTTGATTGTGTTCCAAGAAAATAAGGTGTCAAAGGTATTGTACGAAAAGAACCTATTGAGCGATGCGGTAGGCGGAGGCACAGTGGCTTCAATACCACAGGTACTTGGAACGCAGATTGCATACAGCGGTGAGTATGGCATTTCTAATAACCCTGAAAGCTTCGCCAAGTGGGGTAACAACGTATTCTTTACCGATGAGCGAAGAGGGGCTGCTCTTCGATTGGGCCAAGATGGTATATATGAAATATCGTCTCAAGGAATGAGAGATTGGTTCCGTGACTTGTTTATCAATGACGGATCAAAACAGAAGCTTGGAGCCTACGACCCATATCATGGTATGTATGTGTTGTCATCAAACGAGACCAATGCGGTACCATGTGAGTTTGATATCTCAAGGAATGGCCTGTTTGTTTCAAAGACAGCAAATAGCTCAATGTATCTTTTTACAATTAGAAGTAATAGATCTTGGACTATCACATACTCAGCCGCTTGGTTGACAAATGTCACGTTGAGCGGAAGTGGAAACTTGGACGTATACGGAACTCTTGCCGAGAACAACGGATCAACAGTCCGTTCTGTCGTTGTTACTGTTGCAGGATGCTCAGGTAATGAATCATTTACATTGCAGCAAGGGCCATCTCAAAAGGTGAACCGATATGTAGTCGTCGTAAACAATACAACTGACGCCACGAAGGTCGCTACCCAGTTGTACAATATGACTAGCACAGGTGGACTTGGTATACAGTTCGTTGATACCGTCTTGCAACCAACCAATGTGTCTTTGTATGACCTCTATGGCGGGTACTCTGGAGATGGACAAATTCCTTTGCCATCTGAAGTTGTTACCATGCGTGGATACGATGAGGTTGTTGGAATCAACGGAGGTACGGCTAAGCCATTTATCCCTGCTCTTGGAAACAAGATGTACTACTTGGTTTCAAACACTAAGTATGAGCAAACGGATTACGAGACATTGATCGCTGCTGCTACTCAGATTACTCCGTCATATGTGAGCGGAAATTATGATGCCACATATACATATACAAACCCATCTAACGACGATTACTTGTATATGATTTGGGACTACAGAAACATCCTGGATTGTGGTGAAACTGGGTCATACTCGGGATCAGCTAGTCAAGTACCATTGATATTCAATGTTGGCCAAGATCGTGGTTTGATTGATGTGTCATACACTGTAAATACCGGAGATATGAGGTTCCAAATCTCATACGACGGCTCTGTTGTTGCCGACTCAGGCGTAGTGTCAACAAGTGGAACGCTGTCTTTTATCAAGAGAAGTTCATCTCCTACAACAGCCACGTTGATTATAACCAACGAGAACATTGGAGGAGGAACAATAGACTTTGACGCAAGCATGGCTTGCCCTGTTCTTACGCCAATTGAGATTGACCCAACCAATGGGGACTCGTCAAATGTATGTAGTCAAACGAGCTACGGAACTTACTACGCAGATAGTTCTAGTGGAGCTGTTGAGTTAGGTGCACGCATCTATACCGACTCACTTGGAACTACTCCGTTTGATGGTGGAAATGCATATCACAGAGTTGGCCCTGGAGGAACAGATTACTCAGTTATTGACGAGAATGGATACGTAATAGCGTTCAACTCTTGTACGTGCTCTGAGGTCGCTGTACCAACAGTGACTCAGTCAGATGTTGTGTTTGCTCCCAACCAAGAAATCTTCATTCAGCTTGAGGCGTCTAACAACCCAATCGAATGGGATCTGTCTTCTTCTTGTTTGAGATATGAGCTTTCAGGCGGAACATCAGGCGGCGTGTTTACTGGTATCAACTGCACAACAGGACTGCCAAACGTGGTGTCTGTAAACGCAGGGGAAACCATATACGCATGCTCATCAGCCGTGTTTGTGAAGAACATCGGCACAGATGCATCATCTACTAGCACGGGGGTATGTGGAGAAGAGATTCTTCCTCCAGGTGTTACCATTGACTCCATAAGTGGAACAATCTACGGCACATCAGAGTCAATCGGTACATTTGAGGTAACTGTCAACGCCACTAACTGCTTTGGAACTAGTGCAGATGAAACATTCTTTATCTTGGTACAAGACGAGCAAGAAAAACTAACTGCCTTTGGTATTGACTCGACTGGATATGCGACGGCTGCTGCGTCATGTGGTGTTGTCACAAACATCCAAATCAAGTACCACAGTGGAGAGTTTACATTCCCTGTCTTGAATGATTATATTTATGCAGACCAAAACAAGGTTTCCCCTGTTGATGGGTCTAGCCTTTGGTATGCAATGAACAATGGTCAAACCATACAGGTTGATGGAACCGGCAAGGTAATAGGTATTGAAAATTGCTAATGGCTAATTATACACTAACATATTCTCAACAGGGACAAGGGTGGACATCATTCCACTCTTACTATCCCGATTGGATGCTTGGAATGTCAAGCCGCTTTTATACGTTTCATGAAGGTAAACTGTACTTACACAACGACCCAAATGTAGACAGGAATTCGTTTTATGGAGACCCGACTGTTGCGTCCAAAGTGGTGATGGTTTTTAACCAAGATCCATTGTCGGCTAAGATGTTTAAGACATTGGAGGTAGAGACAGATTCACCTTGGGACACCGTTATTACAACTGACATGTCTTCAGGGTCAATGGATGCGTCTTACTACGACTTGAAGGAGGGCAATTATTTCACGTACATACGTAGAAACCAAAACGCCACTAACCTTGATTTGTTGTCAGCGCAGGGAATTGGAGCATTGCAGTCTGTAGTTGGTACTACTTTGAACTTTGCATTTCAAGTTCCAGGAGCCATTAGTGTGGGAGATGTGATTTATTACGATAACGCTGGCACTATTGTTCAAGTTGGAGTTGTCTCTGCTCATACTGGTAGTTCTATAACGGTTACTACATTACTGAGTTCGCCATCACCTGGAGATTTTATTCTTTACATTAAGAACAGCCAAGCTGAGTCATTTGGCGCCCGTGGTTATTACATGCAGGTTGAATTAACTAACGATAGCACGACTGACATCGAGCTATTTTCTGTTTCTTCAGAGGTGTTCAAGAGTTACCCGTAATATATAGTATCTTTGCAATATGCCAGTTTTACCATTAGCAATACCAATAGCTACAACGCTTATAGGCTCTGGCCTTAATGTTGGGCAAGCAATTGGAGCATCAAAAAAACGCAAAGAAGCCGAGGCTGCTGCAGATGAAGCTGCTGCTCGCTTAAGGGCTATGCGATACGAAGACACGATGGCTGGTCTTCAAGTACCAATGATGGGATTTGAGCAGGCTGCCCAAAAACAAGCACAGCGTGAAGCCATGCAGATTCAAGCACTACAGGAAGCTGGTGGAGCTGCTGTACTTGGCGGTACTCCTGGTCTTGCCGCCATGGGGGCAGAAGAAGACTTGGCACGAATGGCTCAGATTGACCAAATGGAGTACGCAAGAAATTTAGAGCGTGCTCGCAACCAGCAAGCTATATCAAATGCCAACCTTGAGTTACAAGCCAACATTGAGGGAATGGAACTTGGTGGAGCACAGCAAGCTGCTGCTCAAGCTGAGTCAGACAAGCGTGCTGCATTAAGTAGTGCTGCTCAAACAGTTGCGCAGGCCGGCATTGATATTTATGGATTAAGTGCTTTGTATCCACAACAGAAGACAAAGGCTGCTGCACCAAAACAAAACATATTTAATGCTCCTCAAGCATTTGAAGGTGTAAGCAGGACTCCAAAAATAGATGTTAGACCAAAGTCTATTTACGATGGGCTAACTGTACCCGATTACCTAACAGGTGGTGCATTAGTAACTCCTCCTATATCATCTATAACCTCAGGTACTGAACTGAATTTTTAATAAATGGCAACATTTGCAAAATATGTAGCACCACAGGTCCAGCGAACAGATTGGGGAGCCATTACTCGTGGCTTATCAACTGGTTTGCAGGAGGTGTATAAAGACCGTGAACAGCAGAAGGCTGATCTCGACAAGCTCGAGATGGACGCCGCTGCAGAGGTCAACAATACTGAGATGGGTAAGTCTCAGACCTTTAATGAGTTCACTCTTAAAGGCATCAACACCACTAAGGAGTACATGGCTTCTCAGAACAAACTTCTAAAGCAAGGCCTCATTACTCCGGCTCAGTATAAGCTAAACATCCTTCGTGCTCAAGAAGGATGGCAGACATTTGCAAAGAATGCAGAGACATTTAACCAAGACTACGCAGACTTCTTGGATCGTCTCGATAAGGGAGAGGCATCTTCATTAGAAGAGTTTGCTCGTGAGAACTATTTGTCTCTCACTGATCTTACCAATAAGCAGATCTATGTAAACCCTGTTGACGGTAATGTATACATCGCTAAGGTTGATCCAAAGACGGGTCAGGTTATGACCGATGGCTTGATGGATGTTAAGACCATCAACAACGCCTTGAACCAAAAGGTCACAAAGTTAAACCTTGCTGCAGCCGTAAACGACTATGTGAAAGTATATGGTCAGTACGGAGGTAAAGATCCTGTTACCGGTAAATACGTCTTATCTGGAATTGATCTAAATAAGAAGGACGAGATCTTGAACACCACCACTGACGCTATCCTTGCAAACAGCAAAGCCGTTGCGTCTGTTCTTCTTGACAATGCCAAGGGATACAGAGCTGTTAGTCCTGAGACCTACGCTTCATTGAGCCCTGATGAAAAGAGAAAGGCTGTAGTTGTAAAACCAAATGCACAAGGAGTGTTCACGCCTCAAATCACTGACGAGCTCATGGCTGACGCAAGACAGATTGTTAAGGATGCTATCATGGCTCAGGTAGACTACAAAGAAGAACAGGGTCTTACAGAGTACCAAAAAAGAGTCCTTGCTCAAAACGCTGAACAAATAAGGCTCCAAAAAATAGCGCTGGAAGAGAAGAATAGGCAAGGGTATGTATCGGGCCAGATCAAAGAAGAACTCGTTGACATGAGGATTAAAAACTCAAATGATTTTGCCGCAAACCCAACAGATCCAAAAGGTGCGTTTAGTAATATTAAAGGAGCTAACTTCCCTGGAATGGGCATGCTTCATTCTATATCTGAAAATCCAGATGGCACCTACACCATGAAGTTTAGGCAAGGATCTGGAGCTAATACGGTAGAGAGAGTTGCTACGTATACACAAGGAGAGTTAAAACCTTTCTACAACGAAGCCTCTAACATACTCGCTACAGACGACGAGTTCAAGATCTCGTGGGAGCTGATACAGAATAGAGTAAACAGAAAGCCTTTGGCCCTGCCAAAAACAGGCGCATTCCCAACATCAACTGGTGGAATGAGTCTGGGTAACACTGGTTTGGGTTTTGAATCTACAGGACCCGCAGCAATGGGCAGAACGCCTGGTCTTCTAGACAACCTTGGATTCGGAGGTTAATATTGCGTATATTTGCAGAAGTCTCAAGGACTTCTAGCAATGCCAAGAATAGACGAACTCTACAACGCCCTTAATAAACAAGGTCTTTACACAAAGAGTCTTGATGATTTCAAGACACAATTCTCAACTCCAGAAGCTATCAATCAGCTTCACTTTGCGTTGAAGCAGGAAGGCCTTTATACAAAGCCGTTAGCTGATTTCAACAATCAGTTCTTCTCTGATCAATTAAAAAAAAAAGAAGAGGGATTGCCTTCAATGCCTTCGGCAGAAGGTGGTTTCTTGGGTACATCTCCAACGGAACCCAGAGTTCCATCGGGCTTATCTGGAGATATAACTGAGGCTGAGCTTATTGATTTCATGCCGTTTGCCCCAGACGAGGCAGTCGTGAATCAATATCTTCCAGAAAACTTTGAGTCTCTTAGCCCAAACGAAAAGATCAAGGCTACAGCAGAAGTTCTAAAAGTTCCTGGAGTTAAAGATGTAATACAAAGCAGACTAGACTACCAAAAGTCTGTAGATCAGGCTATAGCAGATAGGACACAAGCAGCTATAGACAAAGAAGTTGATGTAGAAAGTGATTACTTTACTGGTGAGTTTTCTAACTTCTTAAAGGCCATGGACAATCCAATGGTTAACATTGGATGGATGGGCCTTGGCGAAAAGATAGACGATCTTGGACGAGCGATTGCAACTGGATTGGCGCAGGGCGATATTGTAGAAGAAACCATTCCAATGGCTTGGGGGGGTAGCAAAACGCCAGATCAAGACATTGATAAGTATATAGCCATATCAAAAAAGATGGATGAACTAGGTCCATCAAATGAAATGGTTAGATTTCAAAATATATACGAAGCGGCTGGAGGTGATGTTTTTGCTGCAATGAAAGCAATGTATCATTCTCCAGGAGCAATCCCAGAAATTTTAGCAACATCTCTTTCTTCAATGTTGAATACAGCATCATTGTCTGCTGCTGGAACTACTGTTGCTGGCGGAGCTGGAGCTGGGGCTTTGACAGGAGGAGCACCAGGTGCTGTTACTGGAGCAATAAAAGCCGTTCCGTATGCATTTTCTGCAGCTAATGGCTTTGTTGAATATGGTAGTTCGTTCAATGAGTTTCTAAAAGAGGAACTTGAGAAAAAAGGTTTAGACTTTACTAGAAATGGCATCAAGGCAGTATTGGAAGATCCAGAAGCGCTGTCAAGAATAAGAAATAGGGCTTCAGCACGTGCAGGAACTGTTGTTGCTATTGATGCACTTACTGCAAACCTAGCTGGATCTGTAGGTGCTAAACTCGCAAATACAACAAGAGCTGGACAGATAAAGGCAGCTGCAGCAACAACAGGTATAGAGATGGCTGGTGGATCTATAGGTGAAGCAACAGCACGAGGTATTGCTGGTCAAGAGCAAGACGCAGCAGAGATTCTATTAGAAGGTGTTGGAGAAGGCCCCATGGGTATTGTTGATATTGCATCTGCGGTTGCTATAAGGAATAGAGACGCCGCAAATGCAGCGATGAAGCCAGACCAAAGAAAGCAATACCAAGAAAACAAGGCTAAGATCGAAGCCCTTCAACGAAGCGCAGATGCCAGTACAGACGAAACAGTAGCGTCTACAATGAGAGAGGCTATTAATAGCATAAAGGATCAGAATGAGGTTATTAAAAAAGATGTATCTGACGTTGTAAGTAACTTGAGCGAAGAAGATAAGGACAATATATCTAGACTAACAAAAGAAGCAGATGATCTAAAAAACAAAGCGATCAAAATAAATGATGATCCAAATATAGACAAAGAAACAAAGGCCATTGCTCTTGGAGAGCTCAAGAAACAAGCAATTGCCAAACTACAAGAACAACAAACAATTATAGATAATGCCGTTCAAAAGCAAGCAACAAGTGAAGTTCCTGTTCAGCCAGAAGCCAGAGTTGGCGAAGAAGTGGCGCAAGGAGCACCCGAAGCAAAACCTGAAGTCGTTACCGAAGAAGGTGTCCAAGAAGAAGTAACAATAGACGCTCCGGCTATTGTGGCAAACACAAAGCCAGAAGTCGATGTTGTTGTTGCTGCTGCGCCAGAAGTCGAGACAGGACAAACATTCAATTCAGATGGAACCGTTTATTCAAATGGCGGACTTGTTGTTCCTGTAACCAGCGAGAATATTACACAGCAAGAACTAACGCCAGAGCGTATTGCTGAATTTGTTGAAGCAAACAAAGCCAAGATTGGATCAAACGCAGTAAAGGTTGGAATTTATAAATTCCCAAACAGCAATAAAGTATCATTAGATCTAAACATTGTAGTCCCCAAGGAGAATAGAGCAGCTGCTCTTGAGTTTGGGAAAATGGCAGGACAAGAGTCTCTGTTTGATCTTGACACATTTGAGAACGTTAAGACTGGTGCAGACGGAATGAATCCAATGTCATTCACCGACGATCAGTTTAAGCAGATAGCAAAATCATTGAGCGAAGGCAAAGTTCCTGACTTCATGATGACACCAGCTGATCAAGCTACAGTTGGACAGACCATTCAGAATACGGCTCAGTCACTTCAAGTGGCTTTCCCTGAGGTTGAGTTCATTGTTGGAGACAACCTAGAAGATACCCGTGCACGCATTGTAGAGGCGCTCACGCCACGTGTAGGCATGGAGAAGGCCCAAGAGGTAGCCAACGACTTTAAAGACGTTCGTGGGCAGGCTCTGTTTGCAGGAGATAGGCCAGTTGCCATTGTCGTTGACAAAACCGCTGCTAACACTCGCACAGCAGGGCACGAGGCTTGGGAGGTTATGCTAAACGATGCGTTTGGTAAAAACCCTGAGAAGTTTGCAGAGTTCCGTAAAAGCATTGACCGTCAGCTTCGATTGTCTGGTTTTAATGACATCGCAGAGGAACTTCGTGCGTTCTCAGAGACATACTCAAAAGAAGGCAACGAAGTCGTGTTCCGTGAGTACATGGCCGAGTTTGGTGGCATGCTGGTAGAAGGTGGTTTCGATATTCAAAACCTGACACCACAGCAGAAGTCATTCCTTCAGAAGATCAAGGATATCATCAATGACTTTGCCATGCAGCTTACCGGCAAGGAAGTTTTCTTGAAGGATGCCACAGCCGAGAACATCATTGACTTCATGAGCACGATCTCTCAGAAGGTAGCCAAAGGAGAAACGGTTGAGGAGTTCTTTGAAACAAAAGACACAACAGAAATAGAAAATACAGATACTGTTTTCAAAAATAGAAGCCAAAAGATTGGTGACTTTGATATATATTATTTCGAGGATGAGGCAGAGTTTCAAAAGCTCGTAGAAGATGGTCTTGTTGTTCAAAATGCATCGATAGATGAGGCAGCTGGAGAACCAGTCGCTGTTCACCAGCCAGATAATCTCTTTGTAGGCAATCTCAGCTACAAAGGGAAAAAGATAATGGATGGCAATGGAGGCGTATACTATGTTTTAAAGTTTGGAAACGTATGGGCCTCTGGAGCAAAGTCATCGGCCAGCGGCCTAGTAAAGCTAATAAACGAATCTAGGGAAAAGTCTTCCGATAAAAAAGCCAGACTTGTTCTTGTAAGGGGCTCTCAGGACAAAATGATTAGCTCTGTACAAGGCGTGAAAGCAGCAATGCAGATTCTTGAAGAGCTTGTGTTTAGTGGTTTGATTTCTACATCTGACTTCAGAACAGCTTTGAAGGCTGCAGGAAAGAAATATAATATTGATTTTTCAGGAACATCATCTGCTTCATCAATTAAGGCAGACATCGAGAATAAGTTCATGAATGTATCCGACTCTACCTTTGAGAAGCGTGGTACATTCTTTAGCGATTTAGTAGATGAACTTGGCAAGCTTGAATCTCCAAAGAAAAATATCAAGGAAATACAAAAGGCCATTGGAGCTAAGAAGAATATTCGATTCACAAAACAAGGGATACGTGAGCAGCTTGGAACGATTATGACAGAACGATTGCTTCTTGGTCTTCCTAGTAGCCATGCTTATGCGATGATCGAGGTAGACGAGGATGTTACATTCAAGGAAGACAAGGAACACCCTAGCTATCCATATGCTATTGTAACTAAAAGTGGCAAACCTCCTGTGCTAAAGATATTTGGGTACAGACCAAAGGCCGTTGAGGCTATACGTAGAATTGATGGGTCTCCAGCATCTAATGCCCAGTTGGGATTAGCTCAACGTGGAATGGGTATTGGTCGTGTTGCTACAGATACTAAAATAACCGCCCGTGCGCAGAAGAAAGCTCCTGCAGCTATCTCTGAAGACGTATATAAGTACTTGACAGAGGACGATAATGGAAACATTGTTTTTCATCACTACTCTTCATCACAGCGTGATCAGATCAAGCCATCTTCTGGACAAGGAAGCTTGTTGACCAGCAAAGAAGAACAGCAGGCCCTGTCGTCTGTAGGAGGTCTTGCTATGTACTATGCACAAGAAGGCCAAAAGGAGCCTGGTGTTGGCAATGAGCTACACACGGTTGTCGTTCCACGTGACAAGGTTTATGATATCCGAAAGGATCCTATGAACTTCTACGACGAAGCCAAGGAGCGATTCCTGGAGCACATGAACCGCAACAACACTGGCAAGCCAATTGAATATGCGTTCTCACCAAACTACCAAGTGGCATGGATCACAAAGGTTGCAGGAGAGAATGGCTTTGACATGACCGTTGCTCAGTGGAAAAACAAGGCAGACTATAGGGCCCAGAGCACAAAGACACTTACCCCAGAAGCCGAAAACATCAAGATGAAGCCCATTGAGGGCGAAATTGAGGTTGGAGACCTTGTTCAGATATATGGTCAAGAGTCTGTCATTACAGACATTGATGAGAATGGCGTGCTGTCATACGTTCAAAAAGGTAGCTCTGGCAAGTTTGATCTTCCTATGTCTAAGCGATCAATGCGTATGGGCAAGGCAACATTGCTAGATAAAGGCCCTTATATCTTTGACGAGGCCAAGCAAGAACCTGTCAAAGAAACCATCACCGCCCGTGCTCAGAAATTAACTTCAGAAGAAATAAAAGTTTTAAACGAAAACTTTGGAATTCAAGACGGAAAGGTCGAATTAAAAGCTAGATCACAAAAAATAACACCATCTGAGGTAAAGGCTGTTTCAGAATCTTTGTCTTCCCTTAGCGAATCAAAACTCGAGTCGCTAAAAGAGTTGATACACAAGGACGTAAAAGCACCTCAAAAAACACAAAAAGCATATAAGCTATTCAAAGTAAAGAAAAACTTCCCAGGAGAGCTATTCCCATTGTTTGTAGGCGCTAATGAATCAGTTACTACAGGCGATTGGATAGAAGCTAAAGCAGGTGAATTGACTACTACAAAAGAAGGCAAAACAATGGTAAAGTCAACACTTGGACCATTGGCGTATAGGCCTGGCTGGCATTCTGGAGAATTTGCTATTGCAACTCATATTGGTGCCAAAAAGAATGCTTCAGACAAAGCTCCATCTTTAAGAGATAGCGATCAAGTGTGGGCAGAGGTAGAGGTTGGGGATGACTTTGATTGGCAAACAGAAGCTAATCGCCGTGCGGATAGGAATAAAAATGGAGACATAGTTCCAAGAACAGCCCATATAACAGACCAGATTCCTTCTGGAGGTAACTACAAATACAAAACAAACTCTAACATGACTGGAAGCTGGATTATATCTGGCGAAATGAAAGTCAACAGAGTTCTTACCGATGAAGAAGTTGCTAGAATTAATAAACAATCCGGATCTAACGATCTACCAAGACTTGCTCCATTTGACTTTGAGGCTTATGGCTTTAACCAAGACGGTACACCTAAAGACAAAAAACAAGTAATCTCTAATCAAGTTGCAAGAGCATATATAATTGCAAAAGAAACTGGAGATAATCCAGAGTTGGTTTCCGCTGTTGATTCATCAACAACCATCACAGCCCGTGCTCAGAAGATCAACTACAAGGACCTCCCTGGCTATGATCGCATGCGAAATAAGGTTGATGGTATCATTGAAAAAGCAACAAAGCGTGGAGCCACGAAAGCCCGTATCGCAGATGACGTGATTAATTACGTTCAGAAGAGTGCTGTATACGAAAGAGCCAATGACTCTCAGCGTGATCAGATGATCCGTGACCTCAAGAAGGAACTTGGGCAGCGAGTAAAGTCTGCTCCAAAGGCAGATAGGCTGCTTGGTACTATTAAAGATGCCAAGAAAGTCACTGTCGACGAAATGATGGCATTGAAAGAAAAGATCAAGGCCGAAGCAAAAGCAGCTAAAGACGCTGTGGCGTTTATCAACGGTATCAGAGCTCGAATAGCCCAAGAAATAAAGGCTATGGAAAAGTCCGGTGTATTGTCAGCCAAGCAAGTACAGACAATCATCAATAAGGCCAGCAAGGTGAATCTCACCAAGCCTGATGCTGTCAACAACTTTGTTGATTACATGGAGAAGGTATTTAAGAATGCCGAGTACGGAGAGAAGCTTTCACAGTCAAACACACTTCAGAGGAAAATCAAGAACCTTTCTAAGTCTGACTCCGTAGCCGCAGGCACAAAGGCAATAGCCAAGCAGTTTGCTAAGATAGAGCCACGACGTGTTGGAAACATCGAAGAATATCTGGAGTACGCATCCTCCCTTTACAATGCCATGAAACCAACCACTGGTCGTGTGACGGAGGAAGGCGCAGATGTTTCGTTCAAGAGCGCTGTTGAGTATGACAAAATACAGGATTACGCAAACGAAGAAATTAAGCGCCAAGAGAAGCAAAAGGTTGATGAGATACTGGCACGAAACGAGGATTTAGTAATGGCAGGTATTCTTACCGAGGACATGAATATCGATGAGATCAAAAAGATTATCGATGCCATCAACTCAGAGGATCCAAAAACACTTCCACCAGCAGAGAAGGAGAAGATGATTCGTGACTATGTCAAGAAGGCGTTCGGATACTACAGAACTATTGCGCTATCAATGATACAGCGTGGTGTTGACCCATTCACAGGAGAGGAGATAGAGCTCACTGAGTCACAGAAAAAGCTTGCTAGAAGGTTCCTTGAGGTTGACACAGATATGATGCCACTTAAGGAGGCATATGCAGCTGTAGAGGCTATTGACAACTTTATAGTAAACAAGGTTACTGATGGGATGGCAGCGACTATCGCTGACTATGTTGGTCAGGTTAACGCAAAGAATCTAGCGAAAGAAGGATACCGTGGAAAGCCATTGCGCCTGTTCTATTCAAAGAACGCTGGACGTGCATGGGCTGAGCAAATCGAGCAGCTTGACCTTATGGTTCAAAGGATGTTTGGCGGTGTAAACAGGGCACTTGCGTTTATGCGTGCATCTGGAGCCAATGCATTCAAAGTAGGTAAGACCACCACACAGGTTCAGCTAAACAACATGCTCAACAAGTACGCTGCAAAGTTTGGCGAGGTAAAAGGCTTCAGAGATCTTGAGAACGTTATGGAGCGTGGCGTATTGGCTTTTGTTTCAAGAAGCGTAAACGAAAACTCAACAAAACAACAGAACGAGTTCGAGAGAAGAAAAGCCCTGGTAGAGGAAACACTTGCATACATGAAGACTGGAACCGAAAAGGAACAGTCTCAGGCAGTTGAACTGCAAAAAGTATATGACAACATACTCAAAGGGTCTAGCTCAATAGACCAAGTAGAGTCCAAGGTTAAGGACTTCAATAAGGATGCTGTTAAGTTCTGGGTTGATGAGTGGTCTAGCAAATACGATGATCTACAGGACTTGTCAAGAAACGTATACAACGTTGTTCTTGGAAGTGACATCAACTACACCCCAGATAGATTCAAGCGTGTGTCAGGAAAAGATGTGGCCGAGGCACAGTGGGGAGAAAGCATGTTTGCCGACTCAAGCGACTACTTTGACACCAAGGAAGCAGGAGTGTTGATGGAGAATAAGCGCATCCAAACACTTGGCAAACGCCCATCACGCATTGTAAGCTTCGACTTTGACGTTAATATGTCAAACTCAATGTATGATGCATTGATGGACATCAATACCGCAGAGGCCACACGGCAGATGAAGTCATTCTTTAATTCAGATGGATTTGAAAAAATTGTTCCAACCAAAGAAGATCGTGACCTTATGGTTGATAGAATGAAGAAGTTTGTCATTCGTTCAAAGCGCAAAGACTATGTCAGCCAGGATCAGCTCAGTGGAGTATTTAAAGCTATGAATACTATCGCTGGTCTAGGTGCAGGACGTGCGCTGGGTGGTATTCTTCAGGCTCCCAAACAGACGATTGGTGTTGCATTTAATACAATGATCAACTCCGGTGGACGTCTATCTGTTGTTGACGCCATACAGGCTAACCAATTCATCAATGACTCCGGGTATGCCATAGCCCTTCGTGGTATCGCATCAAACGCCGATATTCAGAGTATCAATAAGATTCTAGAAAAGGCAAGTCAAACAAAAGGAGATGCCGCACTTAAGTTGCTTAATAAGGCGAGCGAGATGTGGCTTAATACATTCCTCGTTAAACCTGACGTTTGGATTGCTCGTACGTCTTGGATATCCTACTACAAGCAACAGCTTGACAAGATGGGCTACGATACTAGCAACATGGATTGGAGCAGCCACAAACTAAACAAAGAGGCAGCGGACTATGCTCAGGCAATGCTAGACAGACAGCAAAACTATTCTGATTCTGATCTTGCTGGAGAATTCTTTGCGTCAAAGGAACCAATGAAAATGTTCCTTAGAAAAACGTTCTTCCCATTCATGACGTTCGTTATGAACCAAAAGTCTCGTATGTACGCAGACCTGTCAATCATTGGGAACAAGGAAGCATCCACGCAAGAGAAAATCAACGCTGGAAAATCACTAACAGGTATGGCTATCGAGATGGGCGTTTACTCTGCCATGTCAATGTTCTTCGCAAATCTACTTACAGAGATGACCGATGCATTGTGGGGCTACGACGAGGATGAGGAAGAGAAGAAGAAGCGAATGAAACGTTCTTCTCAATACTATGCAAAGAATATTGTAATGGACGTATTGTCTCCGCTTCCTGTAACAAACGAAGTTGTTAGAATTACAATAAACAAAGGGCTAGAAGCAGTTGGAATAGACAAGGATACATTTGAGCTTCCCAAAAACTTCGAGTCTGGATCTTGGATGAGTGACTTTGGCATGAATGCTATTGCAGCAGAGAAGATGCTATCAGCATACGACAAGCTTCACATGGCAGCAACCGGAGAATATACGAAGCAGGACTTCTTTGGAAACGATGTAACCATGCAGCTTGATGAAGAAGCCAAACAAAAGATGGCATATGTTGCACTGGCAGACTTCATGTACTCGCTAGGACTTGCTCCAACAGAGATTGGAAGTATGGCCAATAAGGCTACTGGGCGTGCAAAGAAAACAGGAAAGAAAGTAAAAGAATCTGGATCCCAACCAGGCGGAGTGATCAAGGCTAAGGTAATCCAAGCTAAATAAAAAAGGGCCCCTAGGGGCCCTCTTCGTTAGAATATGTGGGTAAGTCTTGCGACCTGCCCGTGGTTTTTAGAGTGTATGAATCCCTCAATGGCTTTCGGATTGTGTGCGTAGCCATTTCTGTGATGCCAACTGTCCGTGCCTGATGGAGAGCGCAGGCTTTCGACAGTAACTCCAATAAAGTCCTTAGACGTCTTGTGGTGTACGTGGTGTGTGTACACGTACCGGTGCTTGGTATCAGACCAATCAACCGAAGCCTCCTGGGCCATCAACAATGGAAGATCTTGGGCCTTCGCTCCGTCACCATGCGTGGTACCGATCAAGTTGTTGTGGTATCTGTAGTACTTGCGATGTGCGATGCCACAGTCAAATGTAATGTTCTCGCAGTTGTGGAACCAGCTCTGAATCACATCAGCCAGGAAGAAACCATTGGTATAGTCGTGGTTTGATGGATTGAAGCAGAAGTGCACAGGCGCTGTCTCCATAAGCAGCTCAAGAACGTGTACGTATAACTTCTTGGCAGTCAAGAAGTTCTCGTACCACATGCCGTCAGTATCCTGTGGCGTACCACTTGTAGTGGTTCTGCGTGGAGTGTCAATGTGCAGGATATCGTTTCCTGCAACGAACAAGATTTGGTCTATTTTGAATCCTGACGCTTTCTCAAGGATGCCGTGGACACCTTCGATGACACGAGCCACAGCTGTTTGTGAATCGTAATCCTCGCCAGTCTCAAAAGCGCTGGCCAGTTTGCCGATGTGTACATCCGCCGGATCAACGACAAGCAGGTGACCGTTGGTTTGCTTGGGGTATTGTATTCTTTCATATTTGTAGGCGTGTGATTGCATGTCTGAGATGACATCTTCCTTGATGTCCTCCCATGACGTTACATTAGATCCCTTGACATTGATTGAGTAGTGCTTCCCTTTGTACCAGTAGTGCGATACGTTTTCCATGGGAAGACCAACCTCTTTGCATTCTTCTTCAAGGCCTTTGTGTTTTTGTTTGTTGATGTACTTTGAAATTGCCTTACGTAGATTCTCTACGCTGCCATCCAAGCCATGCTTTTCCTTAATTGCTCTAGCAATCTCGGCTTTCGTCCCGAAGCCACTCTCAAACATCTCAAGTGCTTCCTTTTTGTAATTTGACATAATTGGTTTGTTAAATTGTGAGTTCGCTGTTATGATCAGAGCGTATCTGTCTGATTATCTCCAGCATTTTTTCGCATATGGACACGACTTCTTTATCTTCTCCGTCGGCCATAGCCTCATATAGATCAATAGACAGACCATGAAGCCCGTCCATCAACTCATTGATATAGTGTATTTTGTCTTTCATAATCGCTTAGCGAAAGGGGCCTGCTTCCGCAGACCCCGTCACTACCACATTATCAAACCATTTGAACCTAATCGTCAAACAACTTAACAAATATAATATAGATCGCTATGTTACGATTAACATGTTATACACATTACTGCACCTCGCAGGCGCCACCAGCGCACGCTGCTTCGCCCATAAGGTTGGTGTTGTCCTGGCCCTCCCTTACGTCACGCAAATCAATGTCGTGAAGCGTAGTCATCATCTGGTCGTACACCTCTTTGGTGGTTGACTCAAATGGTGTTTGAACATAGGTGCCAAGGTCCTTCGGCAAAAACGAAAGGCCGTTGTAATAATCCTTATTGTTCCATAGCCACCCTCCTACTTCTTCCCATTCACTATCATCAATAGTGACTGTAGCAGAAATATTGTGAGTATTATCTCCTGTCTTGTGGCCGGGCTTGATCCAATCAATAGAGAACTTCTTGATGCGCTCCAAGAACTGCAAAGCTGTTTCTTCATTACGCAACACCGAACCTTCTGGAGCACACTGAGGAATTGAAATCACGGCCTGCTCTGTTGGCTTGAAGAAGTCATCCTCTAGAATCTCAGGGGCATACTCCGACAAGTACTTGTACAATGGCTCTTCTTTACCAACACGAACACGACGGATATAGTATTGGTCATGCCAAGCATGGATACCGCTTGAGGTTCCGAGCACGATTGATGATGTACCGCTTGGCTTCACGCAAGTGATACGAGCTGCGTCATTGATGTTGATATCGCTAGACACCTGCTTGTTAACAGCCTTAGCCACGTCAACTGCCTCCTCCAAGTTCAGACCATTGACAGCATTAGATGCGATGCCGGTCATTCCAATGCCCAACAATGCATCTTCTTCCGTTGTACGCTGCCAAACTGGGCGCAAGTAGTGAAAGTCAGTATAAGACGCTTGGAGCGTTCCAATTACAGCTGCAGCACCCACACGTTGGTTAAGGTCGAGTTGGTCCTCTACGTCGCTTGCATTGACCTCTACGAGGTTGCAAAACTGGAAAGGCTTGAGCCCAATCTCACAACATGGATTTGTACCCCAATCTTTGTTGTGAGTAAAGTAGAACCCTGGCTCTCCGCTGTTGCTTAGCTCAACCTTCTTCCACAGATCCATGAAGTACTCGTGGCTGATCTTGTCTCGCTCCAACACAACGCTGTTGTTTGCACGTCCACGCTGTGGGTTTAGCTCCCACCAATTGCCAAACTTACAAGTCAGCATCTCGTCGTCGTTCTTGTCAAACAGGCTAATCATTGCACTGCGACGGATACCACCAGCCAACACAGAGTCAGCGATATGACACATGATGTCGTGGCATTCTAAAGGGCTAAGGCTGGTTCCTTCTTTCTTGTTCTCAAGGATGCCTTTGATTTTACCCAATGCCACACGCAATGGTCCAGGACCAGGAGCCACGCCACCACTGGTTTTCAATGGTTCGCCCTGTGCACGGATAGATCGAAAATCGAATACAGGCTCAGCACTAGACAATCCGAAGTAAGCCTTCATCAATGCCTTTACGGCATCGGCCCAACCCATCACGTCATCGCTGATCAAGAACTTGCGCTGCTTAGTTGGCTTGGAGATGCGTGGCAAACGATCAACGTGGTGACGCTGAACAGAGTACCCAACACCACAGCCAGACAATAACAAGAAGAATGCCTCAGAGAACGCACGATAGTCGTCAATGGGCAAGTAAGAACAGTTGAACAAACGAGCGTTGTTCACCTCGATGGCAGTGCCACCAAACTGCAATGAACGCATTGATGGAAGAATCTTCTTGTCGTACACCAACTTATATGCGTCCTCGATCTGGTCCTTCATGTGAGGGAACTTGCGGATGTGCATGTTCTTGTTGCGTGTGACGATCTCCTCCCAGGTCTCACGTCGTCCGATTAAATTGTTGTAGCGTGCGTACTTAGAGTACACAATGATGTCTGATAATATTTTTTGTGAGATATTCATGGTTTATATATTTCTACGTTGAATCCGTTGTCTCTCAGTTCTTTGATTCGATACTCCTGAAGGGCAGAGAGTCTCCCTTTAGCAGCCTTAATTTCAGAGAATAGAATCCCCCTCTCTGGATGCAGAGCAATCAGGTCAGGGATCCCGTTCTTGTTAGTCTTGATTAGTTTGATGACATAGTAGCCCTCCGCCTCGAGTTCTTTTATTCTCTTGGCTTGGATCTGCTGTTCTGTCATAGGGGGAACAAATTTAGCAAATCTCTTTTGAAATGCTGGAGCGTGTAGTCCTTCTTTTTATTCACAGTTTGGTAGATTTTTTCCTCAATACCTCCCTTAGCAAAGACCCAGTAAACCTTGTTAAACTTCCTGTCCTTCGTCGTCATCCTATCCCTTGCCTGCCAATAACTTGTGGCAGAAAAGTCGATATTGTAGAAGACCAAGTACTCAGCATTTCGTAAAGATATACCTTCACGTCCGCTGACAATTTGTAAAGCTATGACCTTACAATCAGTGTTGTCGAACGTTGCAATGTCCTGCGTTACATTCTCCTTTCCGAACACCTGCTTGATGGCCTCGAACTCTGCCTTGAACTTATAGAAGATTCCGATCTTCTTGCCGTCAAACTTCTTAGCGATAGCCTCGGCCTTGCTCGTGTCAGTGACCATTGAGTTGCCAGACTCGAAGATTATCGTTCCGCTAAACAGCTGGTGAAGCTTCTGCATGAGCTTAGCACCGGTATCAGCAACCACAACCTCGTCCTTGCCAGTCAACACAAGGTCCTTCTTCAGAGTCCTACACATGTTGTACGTGGATCCATTCATCTCGACGTACATCACCTCCTCCTCGATCTCACCAACGAATCCGGCCTCCTTCTGCGTATAGCTGATGGTGTATGGCTTCATGGCGTCAATGATCGATGGCCTTCCCATGGTGTAGTCTTTGACCATGCCATGACCCAGGTACCGCTGCATCACATTCACATGTTTATCAGCAAATCGATAGAAGTTTCTAAACTCAGCAAATGGATTGTTTGGGTGAACAAACACCTGGTGGTACATTTGAGAGAACGACTCTGGCGTTGGTGTCCCAGACATGAAGATGACCTTAGACCTGTTCTTTGCTACCAGCTCCTTCACTTGCTTTGATCGCTTGCTCGGCTTTGGGAACGCACCCATTGTGTGAGCCTCATCACACACGATCACGTCCCACTTCACATCAGGAAGCTTATGGATGCTTTCGTAGTTCATGATGAACAAAACAAACGAAGGGCACAGCATGTTGCAGTCGTCAGCGATCGAGCTCATAGCCTTCTTCTTCGTCAAGAACAACACGTTGTCTGCCTTGACCCTATCACATATTGACAATGATGTCAATGTCTTTCCTGTACGAACCTCCATGGACAGATACAACATACCACGAGAGGCGAGGACAGCCGCCCCTTGCGAAGCGATGTCCTCTTGATAATCTCTAAGTTTCATAAATTAAAATTCAATATCACCATCTTCCTCAACCTCTTCGTCAGGGGTCTTGATCATAATGGTTTTGCCTCTTGCGTTTCTGCTCTCCAATGGATCGTTGCCAAATACAAATCGAGTGTAGGCCGTTAGCCACCTTGACATCTGACGTGTAGAGATAGCGTACTTTCCACGACCACCAAAGTCAGGGTACTCGGTAGTGAACGAGTTCATCAGATCAGCTACGTTCAAATACGTGTTGTACTTGAACCTAGTACCAAGCTCGTCCTTACACCAGTCTGCGAACTCTTTGCATGTCTCTGCATGGAACTTACGCTCCTTCAAGTTGACAAAGTCACTCTTGACCAGGCCATGCTCAAGGTACATCTGAAGACAACTGATCATGTAGTTATCAAACCTACACCACTCGTCCTCGTCCCAGTCACTGAACAGCATACGTCCAAACTCTTCGAATGGCGTATAGTCCTTTGAATAGAACTTCTTGAACTCCAGCTCCCACTTTCTCCTCTCGAATGAGTTACCGGATCCCTTGATGGCATAGTTCGTTGTAATGACAATCTTCGGTGACCTTTCAAATGGTATTTTAATTGCGTCCTTATTCTTCTTCTCAAGCGTTATCCCCTCCGTTACGATAGAGAACAACCTCTCGAAGTCAAAGTGCTTTCTAACGTCGTCAAACGTCAGCACTTGAGTGTCTGCCGATACCAATTGGTATGCAAACGATCGCTCGAAATTAAACGCTTTGCCATCAATGGTCACCATCTTTTTCATCTTGCCGATGGCATTGACAAAGATACCCTTACCAGTTCCACCTTCAGGCTGGTCAGATATCACCTCGTCATTGATGATCACAGCAGGAGAGTACGACAAACGCTTGTGCCCGTGCAGTAGGTACCCGATGGTACTCTCAATGGATCCTACACGCTCGCCATCCTTTCCGCTGATGTTCTGTATGAACTGCTTGAAGTCACACTTCGTGCTGTTGCACACCTCGAAGTCACGATCAATCACCTGATCCTTCCACACAAAACCATTGAGATCTATGTAGTCGATGATCCGTACGTCGTCCTTCTTTATCTGAACGGCACAGTTTCTAAAGTACAGGTACGATATATCTGCTGTGTCTTGCATGAAGTATACGTCAACAGGCGACAACAGCTTCAGATAGTCCTCCTTGAAGTACTTGGTCTTGTCAGCGAAGTGATTGTACACCGACATATCACCAAGCTTCTCTAGATAGCTCAGTACAAAGTCCTTGATGATATCTTCCGAAGTACTCGATATAAGGCTATTCGTAACCCTAACGAAGATAAACGCATCAGACCCATCCGGCCTATATTTCCTAAACCCATTGCTTTCTAAGAATTGTTTGAACAAATGTGGAGCGATGCTGACGACGCCTCTGTCACTTCTGGTCCAGAACTCGGAAACACCCGAGTCTTCCTCTGCAGTTCGAATGACATTATCAATAGCGGAATCTTCAACTCCAGCATCCCTAAGCTGAGTCCGCAGTTCTTTTTTTGGCACACCTCCTCTGATTTGTCTCTTGACATTATCAATGGTGTCAGTGTCCTCAAAGCACTTTGTGTTAAACTTCTCCGTTGCTCGGTATGCGCTCTCAACAATGGTCTTGATCTCAGACGCAGGGAACCCGTCGTGCTGGTACCCAGCCATGACAAAGTGTGCCATGTCCTTGTTGATGCCAAAGTCATTAAACGCAGCGGCAAGCTTGAATAGGTTATTGTTACGCTCACCTACCACGACACCAAACTTCTTGTCCCACCAAAGGGTAAGGCGTCTAACGATCTCGTTGCTGTCCTTAATCTTTATTATTGGTGCGGAAGAAGAAACGTCATACTGCTCGTACTCACGTTCAACAATACCGGTCCACGTCAGGCTGTCCTCGTTGATGAAGATCATAGGGTCGTATGACTCATAGCATACACGGCTTATGTTCTTACAGCTCTTGTCGAAGTACTCAGAGTCATAGTGATTCTGAAGGCCCTCGAAGTAGTCTCTATGCTTGTCAGGATCAGCCGGTATCTTGACCAAAGCCTTTAGCCCGTTTCCGCTTGGAGACGTAAACACACTAAACGTGTACTTGTCCTTCATCAATACCTCACGCATGGAGCCCATCTCTGTGCGTCCAGGGAAGTTGTCAAAGTCAAGACAGATAAGGCCACTATGCTTAACAAGGGCCTTGTCTTCTCTCTTGTTGAACTCGCCAGAGAAACACACGGCAGGAAGCTGCTGTTTGATCAAGTTCCTCTTAGTCTTATCCTTCTCTGCTCGGATCTTAGACACAACATCCTTTGACTTGCCGTCACGGATGCGATCCAATACGACCATCACGTCCCTAAAGAACGGGGTCTCTGTGTCTTTAATGTCTTTAAATATCGTTACGTTCATTTGGTTTGATTAAAAGGGGCCCCGAAAGGCCCCGTGTGAAACTTAGAATGGCATGTCGTCATCCAGCTGCGGCTGTGGCTTAGGCTTTGGCGCCTGCTGCTTGCTCTCGGCTGCAGCAATCTTGCCATCAGTCCAAACAACCTTGCCGCCACCCACATAGGACTTGGCTGACTTTTGGTCACGCTCCTCCTTTGTTTGTGAGTGGTAGACGCTTGCGTTCTTTCCGTAGTCGTTGGTCTCGTCGTTTACAGAGATGGTAAGGTCCAAATACTTGGCACCATTCTTACCTTCGACGATTCGTGATTTGTCGATCTTAGACAGATCGAGTGAAATTGTTACTAAACTTGACATATAAAATTAATTAAAGGGTTTCTTGAATAAAATACTGGGACAATTTTTCTGTGGCTCCTGGTGCAAAGAACTTATTATACACCTCGATCGCCTTGTACACCTTCTCACGCCCAGCGTCTAAGAAGGCTTCGCTGCACTCAAACAATCCGGTACGGCATGTCTTCTTCTCGATGACAATGAATACTAACGGAACACCGAACAGCTGATTGTATATCCACGCCTGTGAGTCGTAGTTATACTTTCGTGCCGACCACTTGAAGTCGTCGATGTTGCTCGTGGTCTTCAGGTCCACTATATAGTCAGCGGTAAGCACGTCGGCCTTTCCCTTCCACATGGTAGACTTGATCTCCCCGATGGCAGGCTCCTCGAACTTGGCACCTTCAGCGTACACCATATCAAAGAACTCGATGTTGCCTTGGATGGTGTCGACCATTCTGTCTAGGTCAGCCCTCTCGCTTTCCAACAGCAGGATGTCTCCACCAGCGGCTTCTTTGTACTTGTTGGTTGAACGTGTTGATGCATCAACGAATTGAAAGTTCACCAGTTTCTCAGGCTCCAATAAAGCCGTGTGGAAGTATGAGCCCTCCACCATCGGAACGGTTTTGGGCTTGTCCTTCCTGAACGTGAACGGATCTTTTAATAGAGAACCAATATCAGAGTTGGATAAGTACTTCTTGCCTTCTGCTCCGTAGTAGTTCTCATCGGACCTAAGCAAGTTGATGGTACTCATTGTAAATCTCTGCGTTGGTCTTGATGTCTAACTTTCCTTTCTTGGCCTCGATCGCCTCTAGGACCTGATCCCATGTCTCGCCACGCTTTTTGGCAGCGGTCATGAACTTGGTCAATGCCTTTCGGTCAATGACTCCGGCCTTGTCTTTGTCTTCTTGAGTGGCAACTCTGAATCCGTCCTTCTTCATCTGCTCAGCGGCAGACTCAGCGGCAGACTCAGGCATGTCCTCTCCGGCATAGATGTACAGACCCAGACCGTGCATAGCGATAGCCTTGGTGGCTGATCGTTGGATGGCTTTGTTTACATCAAATGATGTAACACGCTCCAATGGAATGGCGTTGTTGCGCATGTCCATGATCGGCAGGTAGTCGATGTGCTCTATGCCATCGATCTCAACACCGACCTTCACCCAGCATGTCTTGCCGTCTGTGAAATAGTTGTTTCCGCTTGGATCTTCGTACACCTTGCGCTGTACGTTTGGAAAGTGTTTCTTGACCTCTGCCCAGGCATATGCCCAAGACAGATAGGTTTGGTTTCCCTTTTTCTCGGTCTTGTCGTTTACGTTAATAGCGGATAAGACTTCGTAAACACTTTTTTGGTTTGATTTTTGGTTTTCCATTTTATTTAGATATTTTTAATAGTATTAGGTATCCAATCAGGTCCATTACAGAATCTTCAGTATCGTCCGATTGTTGGTTCATTATTCTATTAAGCTTATCGTCTATTCTAACTTTAAGCTGTTCTTTTGAGTCGGCCTTCGAAAAGATCCTTGATGGGTTCATCGCAGAATCGCCGTACTTTCTGTTTTTTTCAATAAGCAAGCTTTTTATTTCTTCGCACGCTATTGTTATTTTTTCTTCTGTTGTCATTTTAATTATAGTTGATTGTGCATGGCTGGAAGTAGTCCACGATGGCATCATGATCGATGTCAAAGATGTCTGCTTGAACATGTCCTTCATCTGTCTCGGTGTGAGCGAACATGACCTTGACGGAGTCGCTATCGATCGATACGTGATGGCAGTAGATGAATCTCTTTTCATGTTCAATGTACAAAAATACCCCAGCCTTTAGTTCCAACGCAAGTGAAGTTGTCAACAAGTTATCAATCATGGTACATTAAAGGTACTATCTTTTTGGGATATATCCTTCAATTCTGTACAATGAGTCGATAATTACAGTGTCTCCAACGCTCATGCGCTCAGGCAGTCTCATCCGGCCAGTCTGGCCAGTGGCTGAGTCCTTGAATGCGTACTGGTAACCGCCAATCTCCATGGCGAATACAGATAAAATTACTAGTGTTTTCATTTTGGTATTGTTATTAGTTATTAAAAGTTCCTGTCTCACCATCAATATGTGGATCTGCCGAATACCCGTCATAAGTTCCGTCAGGGTTAAAGTAGTGATACACGCCAGCTGAATCCCTTAGTATCAAAGCATAAATCTCTGATTTTGCTGAACTCCACACTATGGGTAGGGTTATTTTCACCTCATCCAGTCGTATGTTGGATGTTCTTTCTTGGTCTTTCATTTCTCTTTTGTGTATTTATGTCTATCTCCTTTAAGTACATTCTCTGATTGACTAATGCGCTGAAGATTATCTAATCTATTGTTTAATACATCTCCATCTATGTGGTCAATGACATTAAATCTACACCCGTCAGGCTCAGTTCCGTTAAATGAATTAAATACAGCGGTATGTACATAGATGGTTGACTTAACATCGTTTTCGCTTATTGTAAAGAGTTTGTACCCGTGTTTATTGGTAGCCGTATTCAACACCTTACCCTTTTGTTTCATCTTCCCGTATCTGGAATGTGGCACAACTCTTTCAACGCTTCTAACATTTCCTGCGTCACTCACCTCGTAGTAGTCTGAGCAATATAGTTTAGTCCAGTTCTCCATTTCATTTAGTGTTAAAGGTTTCGTTGTAGTATCGTTGTGATCCAATTACATATTCATCTTGAATACCAAATATATAAGCATCCATAATAACCTCTTTCTCTTTCTCAAGCATTGACTCAATCTTCTGCTCAATCATTCTTGGCCAGTCTAAATCCATTGGCAGGGTTGCCCTAACCCATTCCAACATTTCTTGCATTGGTGTTTGTTTCATTTTATGTTATAAATATCTCTGCAATTTTCACAAAATGCCATAAAGTTTTGCATGGCACTCAGCTTAACGTCTTTGTTACCACCACACTCAACACACCTTAGATCAGACGAACTACTCATAAATGTCACGCACTCTTTTTGAGTTCCCTTAAAAAGTACTTGGTCATTGAAGTCAAAGACTTGGTACTCGTCATCGAATGGTTGTAGGCTAACTAGTTTCATTTCTATTTGGTTAAAGTTTTCGTTGTAATATTGTTCTGCTTGATCATTAGTCCATTGTGTGTGTGGAAATTTATCAAATACTCTTTGACCCTCAATGTGAGCATCCATAATCACCTCTTTCTCTTTCTGGAGCATTGATTTACACAATCTAATAAAGTGCTCTTTTACTTGAACCATTTGATTGGCGTGTTGAACCATATATAGTTCATAACTCAACGGGTTGTCTTGAACGTATTTGTCATCAAGCATCCAAGTTTCTAAATGCTCAATCAACTCTTGCATTGGTGTTTTCATTTCTCTTTTATTTTTATTTATTCCCGTTCGGGTTAATATGCGCCTGTTTTTAATCATTTGCGCCCGTTTTTAGACTTTCCACAACTCATAGGTTGAGTTTAGTGTGTTGAATTTCACATAGTCATCCTTCTGATCTACTATCTCGGTTACCTTAGTGGTTAGCCATGTGAATTGCATTCTGTGAGGATCCAGCATACATGACCTGCCAATAGCTGGCTCATCATGTTGTACCTTGAAAGTTCCATCCTCATTCCACTCAATCCAGCCAATCTGTCTTCCATGATGAGTTAAGCCGTCTTGTTCACGGACTAGCCTGTATGTAGGCTCAATATCCATTGGGATTTTTGTTTGATTTAGTTTACTCATAATATTTATCGGTCAAAGTTGGGCTATATATCGGTCAATTATAGCCCATACTGACTGAATTTAGCTAAATAGCGTCAGTTAAGTGACGGAATTATCATCTCCAAATCGTGACCGATCCTTTGCATACTTTAGGGCTGCTTCGTATGTCGGGAATGTGGCCTCAACATTTTGGTTGACGTAGACCCTCCACAAAGGGATGCCGTTGACTTTGGCTTCTACAATTCTGACGCTTAGCATATGGTTTAACAAATTTAAAATCAGTTACATGCGCCTAATACACAACTTGTTCACAATCGATCCCGTGCATGATCAGCATCCCGATCCCACGCAGGTCACGATAGGTTACCTTGTAGAAAACCTTCCCGATGCCGGCCTGTATGATCAACTTGGCGCAGTCCACGCAAGGCGAGTGGGTCACATAAAGATGGGCACCATCACTAGACGACACCGACCTTGCGCACTTGGCGATGGCGTTCGACTCAGCGTGGAGCACCTCCTCCCTCGTTCTTCCACTATCATCTTCGCATATGTTAGGCCAGCCCGATGGGGTGCCGTTGTACCCGATGGCAATCACATTCCCATCCTTGACAATGACAGCCCCAACTTGGGCCCTCTTGCAGTATGACTGGCCAGCGACAAGTTCAGCCATCTTCATGAACATGTGTAGATGTGCCTCCCCGCAATCTGCTTCAGTAGTGTTGACCTCTCCGCTATGACTGATATGCCCTGTGGTATTTGGTAGAAACTCGTACCCTTCCCGTTTGGCCGTACATAGTAGATTGGGCTCTCGAACTCTAGTTCCTCGAAGTGCTCGACAGCAGTGAACTCTGCCTCGCCCTTGTCCTCGTGCTCAAACCAATGACGCTTGGGCACAATATCAAATCTTCTTCCTCTCATTTTACTTGTGTTATCTTGTTTACATAATCGCCAGGAGCAGCGTACTTGCCGTCGATGTTCTTCAGGTATCGGTTCTGAATCCGGACATAGTCCTTCAGGCAGTCACGATAGGATCGGTACACGCAGTGGTCTCGGTTCTTCCCGATGACATACTTGGATCGGCTGGTCTTGATTCCAGCCAAGTTGAAGTTCTCTCTGCAGATGGCCGACTTGAAGTGGCCACTCTCAATCTTGAACTGAGCCAGTGCCACATTCGGCAGCACACACCCCAACTTCACCAATTCTGACGTGATGGCTGAGTCAGTGAGCGGCATGGGATCAATCTTTATCGTATCCCTGTGGATCATGTGAACGACCCTAGTGCTAACCGATGTCTTCGATGTCGCTATCGCTAACGCTAAAAGCAAATTCATTGTTAAAGATACCCACAACAATCTTCTGCAAGTATTCGCGGGCTTCATCGTCAAGGACTCGTCGTCCCAAAGCATTAATTTTTTCATGATGGTTTCTAATTTCTTGTAATAATGATGTGCGTCTTGTCTTGTACTTCTCGATAGTCGACGCATTCTTCGAGTTTTGTATGTTCCGGTTGGCCACCTTCACCCACTGCATGAGCGTGTGAATGGAGATGAGCCGTGCCCCAATCTCGAACCCATACACTCGCATCCATGACTCTTGGATGTAGGTCAGTGGACCATAGAAGTCTCCGCCTATGCGGGTGTTCTTCAGTGTCAACTCTCCGGTCTCTCTGTCCCGTGAGACCTTGATCCCGTAGTTGATGAAGTAGTCGCTGCCGTTGTGATGGAATATCTGCTCGTACTCCGATGCATTTATCCACAACTTGCTGTCGTTCATGAATCCAGTGGCAATCATACCAACTCCTCCCCGATTCCAATTAACTCAGCGATAAAGAACGCAGCGGCCATAGCCTCTAGTCCCATTCCGTTAATGAACACAGCCACACAGCCCAACAGGCGGATGAGGCTCTTGCACACGCTCAAGATGAGGTGCATCAGTGCATCAGGGTGCATCATATAGCCACCTCCTGTTTGTTGTATGCGTCGTAGACGACACGCTGTCGTAACTCTAGGGCCTCGTTCACTGCGTCTGTCATGGTTGGATATTCTTGCATGATAGAAAGTTCAACAGAGGATCCTAGAACGCGTCCACGGAGGAATATGGTCTCGTCCTCCAACATGTCTAGATTGGTGACGATGATGCTATCCTTCTCGAATAGTGAGTCGAGAGAGAACTTTGATACCGGCACCACGACGGGTGTCGATGCTTGGATGAAGTATCCGTTGCTAGGGTTAAACTCTTGGGTCTCCATGTTGTACATGGCCTCGCCCTTGCTGATGATGGTTCGGTGAAATGTTAATACATTGCTCATTTTGTTGATGGTTAGGTCTGTTTCTTTTGAGAAGATCTTGTTGTACACGACATTCTCGTACTTGTAGTTCTTGGGTAGTGCTTTCCAGTTCTCGACAGCCTCGACTGCGTGAATCACGGTTGAGTGATCACGGCCAAAGAACTTGCCGATCGACTTCAGGGTGTGGCCCTGCTGTCGTAGGTAATACATGAGTGACTGACGAACAATCACATGGTCTCTTAGTCTGCGTCCGCTGTTGATAAAGAACTCGATGTTCATACCCATGTGGTTGCGGACAGCCTCTCTTACTTTTTGTTCAATTTCCATTTTTCTAAATTTTGTGTGTACTCGTTGAATCCGTCAACATACGGGTCCCGTGGGGGACATGGTCTTGGTGGCACCTCGTGGACTACATTGCGTCTGTTGATGCGTCGTTGGATGTGCCATTTGATAAATGCTTTAATCGTTCTCATAAAATTCATACATGAAGTGTTCGACAACATCAGCGAAGTTGACGCCTCGGATGCTGTGCCACAGGTCAGGGTCCCAGTCCATCACTTGCGTAAGGCGTCCCCTCATCTCAAAGGCAGCGTCCGACCTGTCGAGGTCGCTGAAAAATACTCTGTCGCATACAAGTTTTACTGATGCCATCAGCTGGGTGTGCGACTCAATGTGTTTGATTAGTCTTTCGGTCATGGTTGAGCGAATTAAGTAGTCTCTCATGCGTGCATGAGAGAATGCTGAAATGCTGTTTCAATCTCCCTTTTTTACTTTTTATTTCTTTTATTCTTTCTATGTTTTAATTTTTCTAGAAATGGGAAATAAAACAGCATTTCTACATTTTAGTAAGTAAGTTATTGAAAGTTAGTTAATTACACGATGCTGTTTTGAATGCTGTACGATGCTGTTTTAGACGAAACAGCACTGACCAACACAAGATTACTTTAGTAGCCTGACAATAGCGTGACATTAGAGGTCTATCGATCGATTTTGTGCCAAATCCCAAACAGCATTTTGGTTGTTGCTCAGACCATAGGCAAGGGCCTCTTCTAGGGTCTCAAAATGTAGACTGATGTCAAGGTACCACGACTCGGTCTCTTGGTCAAACCAACACCCAAGGTAGGTCTCTCCGTCAGATAATATGTCTGCATTGAATAGGGTGTATAGTTTGACTTGGTTGACTAGGTCTTGGCCATTGCGGACCTCCATCTCGTGTCCCTCCATGGATGCCATGTAGCCGTGGCTCGGTGCCTCCTCTCCGGTGGTGATGTTGTAACTGAAGCCGGTATTGTTGGCCTCAGCGTTGCGGGATAGTGCTAGTAGATTGCTCATTTTACAATTAGGTTGTTTACTTTGGTTAATGTTTGCAAGTTGATGAGTCGGTAGTTCTTTTTGCTCATGTCCCACACGCACAGGTACCCGAGTTCTTGTGGGTCGTATGCCCGTGGCTTTGCGTTTTCTTTCAGGCCTTTTACTACGCCTGAGCGTCCATGGAGACGGCGGGTTGTGCCGTCTTTCTTAGTGAATTCGCAAGAGAAGAAGCGTCCACTCTTGATAATTTGGATTGATTGTTTCTTGTTCATAGTTAAAATTCTTCGTCGGTTGATAATAGGCTGATGCTAGTCAGCGTGGTGTTGGTCTCCTCGTCGTAAAGGTCCTCGAATACATGGCCGATGCTGTGCACATCAGAGTTCAGGTCGTAGCGGAAGTTTACACTTAGGTCGTCAAGGCTCACGCCATGCTCGATGGCGAGTTCTTGGATTTGGCGAATCAGTTTAGATGCGTTCATAGATGTTGTTGTAGTAGTTGATTGAGTTCTGGATGGTGCCAGTGGTTCCCTCTTGGAGCTCGTCTCGGCTTGGAACCTTGTTGCCGTAGGCGTCATAGAATGCTTTCTTTGGTAGGAAACATGCACCTGACTTGAGCATACTCATGGCAAGTCGGCCCGTTGAGCCTTCCATTTGCCACGCTGTGCCGTTGTCGATGAGTCGTTGGATCGGGGCGTACCCCATGTCTTGTTGGATTGTTCGAATGTCTTTGATTTTCATGGTAGTTTAATTATTTCGTAGTACTCATAACCCTCTTCAGGGTCGCTGTTTAAATGTTCGCACAGCAAATCTGCATCTCCTTTGGTCATCTCGGTTGAGATGAACTCGGGCCATCCGGTCATATCGAAACCGATGATGGCCCACTTGTTCAGTTCTCTCATATCTCGTTCCATTTAGGGTCTTCTAGGTCGACCATGACTTGCATGGAATCTTCTAGGTCCTCGGTCCAAATGGTCACCCATACTAGGTCGCCAATTATTGTGGCGTTGTACCCGTTTTCTTCTAGGTATGCATGGACGGCCTCTGCCTTGCTCATGGCGACGAACTCTCTGTATTCCTCGCCATCGTTGAACTCTTGGATAGACTTGTAGTCGGTGCCAAAGTGCTCGTTGTGCTCTTGAATCATTAACTCCACATCTTGGAAGGTAAGGTTCACGACGAGAGCATCTGCGTCGTCTGTTTCGTTGTAATAAAATTTCATGGTTATATTTCGTTTTCTAGTTCATGGTTTGCTGTGTATAAGTGCCCGTCTACCCATACTGAGATGACATTCCCTTGGTTGTCTCGAACAACACGGGTCTGCTCAGTTGTTACATGGTGGTTGTACTCGTGTTGGTGGACCTCTCTCTCACTATCATCGAAGCACTCTGCAACAAGGTCGTCGATGTGAAACTTGTACTGGGCCAAGTTGTCGGCCAAGGCCTTGTCGCCATGGTCGAGAGCGGCCTCTATGTCTTGCTCTAGCCACTCGCTTAGGTCCTCCAAGGTGTTGACGATTTGGCTGTCTGTACTTCTCGTGAATGAGAATAGGTTGAGCGCAAGGCTCACGATGAAGATTGTCTTTTTCATAATAGTTTGATTTAGGGTTGGTTATAGGTACTTGGTCCTGATTTCTTTTTTGATTACATTCATTCGGTCCTTGGCGATTTGCTCTTCGGTCCAAGAGTCGTCGTCGTCGTTCCGATAGGCGGTTACTAGGGCGTCTAGCCATTCGCCAATGGCGTACGCCTCGACCAACTCAAACCTAGCGTCTAGGTACATGGTCACTAGTTCTTCGAATGTGACTCGCTTCGAGAGGTCCTCGACCTCCATGGCGATTACTTCAGGCTTGAGTTTCATTCTCCGTCCTCCTCTCGATTTTGTACGCTGTCCAAAGAGTCAAAGTACTCGGTGATTAAGTCCCATGCGGCATCTGCCTTGCTTAGGTCGTTGTTCAGTTGCAAGACATCTAGCGTCGCCAGAATCATTGCGGATTCGATTTTTGTTAGCATAGTTTGATTTTTTGTTGATGGCTCGATGCCATAGGTGTTGTTGTTGTCGAATGAATGGCCTTCGTCAATCAAAGATTCGCTCAAGTCGTCATAGATTTGATAGACCTCATGATTTGACTGGTGGAGTGATTTCGCTTCAGATGCGTCAACTATGTGCCATGTGAAGTTGTCTGGGGTTGTGATTGTTTTTTTCATAATAGTTTGATTTATGTTTGGCTCCCCACCTAGGTCATGAGCCTTCGCCTTCTATAGGTGGTGGGGATGGGTGCTACCCGTGGAAATCTAGGTCGGGGTAGACATGGATGGTGTCGGGGTCACCGAACTTGGTCTGGAACTTGTAGAACAAGTCGCCAAGGTCGTTGCCTTGCTTCTCATGCCACTTGCAGAATTCGTCGAAGCGGTAGCGTGGCACGACCAAGTAGCCCATGTCGTAGTTGTCGTATTGCAACTCGGGGTCGGGGCTGATGTACTGCGTGTGAAGGTTGCTGTCTCTGTAGAACAAGCGGTGGTCCCTTCTGAAACTTACGCCTTCCATTATCCGAAGATGATTAAGGCGAACAGACATGCCGCAAGAGCGGGTAACAAGGCTAAAAAGCCAACTAGGGTTTCTTTTAAATCTTGATTCATGGTTAGAAAATTTGAATGGGTTCGAAAGATGTTGATACGAATGTGTTGTCTACTAGGTCTGCGACTTGGAATTGGCGTTCATCAAGTTTGTTGCACAAGGCCTTGGCTTGATGATGGTGAAGGCCTTTCTTCACAAGGCCAATCTTTTCGCCTCTGAAGAACTGCGCTACACCCCATCTTGGGGGTAGTTCAGTCACTACCCAATCGCTGTCGTAGTTCAGTTCCTCGACAGCAAAATCTGTCACCTCTCGAATATCGAATCGGTACACATTGCTGCTTACCTTGTCGATGCGAATCAGTGGCTTGAAGCCTTGAAGAGCGACGATTAAGTTCATGTGCTCGTCGATGAATTCTTGTGGGTCGTAGCCCTCGTAATAAGTTACTAGTTTGTTCATGGTTATTAATAGTTAGTCCAATCGTCTGATTCGTCGTTGTTAAGGTCGGTAGCAATTAAGATGTTCTCGATGTGAGACCAAGCGTAGTCGGCCACATCAGTGGGTCGATAAAGGTCGAAGCCATTGTCGATGGCCCATGCCTTAAACTGACGGGCGTCCTCCTCAGCGAATGCCAAGCGGCGCTTCAGTTCGTTGATTTGCTTGATGGCGTCACTCAAGGTGGCGGCCAATTCTTGTTCGGTCATTTTGTGATTTTTCATCTTAGTTTGATTAGGTTTGGCTCCCTGAGTGAGTCATGAACTCTCGCCGTCTTATGGGCTCAGGGAAGGTTGTGGTTAGTACCACTCGGTGTAGTAACACATGTCGTCGGCGTAGGCCGCCTCGATGATGTCGGCGTTTGACATGGTGGCGGGGTAGCCGCATGACTCTCTAAGGTACTTGGCCGCAAGGTCGGCGTCGTCGGTGTAACGGGCGCCATCTGCGATGCAAAAGCCCTCATTGAAAACCTTGCCCGTCCAAGAGCAGACACGATGGTCGTCTGCGTCTTCTGAGTGGGTGAACAAAAGTGTCGTAGACCTGATGAACTCGACAGCCTTGTCTCTAGTCTCAAATGTGTCAAGCAGTTCGCCTGAAAGGGCATAGTATGCCGACCATGTCAGGTTGAAATTTGGGGTTAAGATTACTTCTCTCATGGTGGTTTAGTATGTGATAATGTGGTCGGTTGAGATTCCAATTGACTTGCAAGTATCGAAGCCTTGCTCAGTTAGGCAGAACATGTAGCCCATGTCCATTCCCTCGTAGGCGTCGTAGACTAGGCCCTTCTTGATGAGCGACCCTAGGACGCCCTTCTCTTGGTTGCCGCAGACCTCTTGAAAGCCTGAGTAGTTGTCTTCGGTTTGTTCCCACGCTACCTTTTCCAAGGTGGCAGTTTCTAGTTGTGTTAGATTTGTCATAATAGTTTAGATTGGGTTGGCTCCCCGCCTAGGTCTCGAACCTACGCTGTCTCTCAGTGACGGGGATGGGTGGTTAGTCTCGGTTGATGCTGTAAAGCATGTGCCAAAAGTCATCCAAGAATCCATCAACATCGTTGAATCGTTGTGCGATTGCTTGGTCGCTGTCGTCAGACCAATCGTCGTAGGTCTCTCTCATCCTGTCTGAGATTTTGTACTTGGCGTGGAGCCTACGCATCTTGTCGCAGACAGCAGCGATGTCATTCTCCATGGATAGGAGTTGTTTGTCGGTGAACTTTTTCATGGTGGTATTGTTTGTCAAAGACGCCCGAGGGCGTTTCGGCTATTGAAGCCTCATCAGTTTGACTTAGTTTTTAAAACTTGACAAATAGTGGTCTACATCGTCTTGGTTCAATCCAAAAAAGACCTCAATTTCGCCATTTGGTTTTTTGATTTTAACAATGTGTCTTTTGAAATTCCAACAGGCATTTGGCATTTCTACATAGTTCTCAATTACTTCAATCGTGTTGTTTTGTTCGTTGTTCATAATGGTTTAGTTTAAGTGGCTCCACAAGGCCCGACTCGAACGGGCGGCAAACCTATTGGCTTGGGAAGTATGTAGTGCTCACCTAGTGGCGTTAAGGTGTGGGTGGAGGGAGCCATCCCTCGGCACTATGCAATAGTATCAGTAAGTCAAAGAGCGGTTGTTGATGTAATTCAACGATACAAAGTTGGGGAGAGGTTTTGACTCCACCAAATTTTTCTTGAAGAAATGTGGAATTTAGAATGATTCTAAATAATACTCATTGAATATCAATCAGTTAGCCCTAAAAAAAGTTTTATGCAAAATGAGGGCCTAAGGGACTAAGCACATGTGGGGCTAGGTTTTTGGGGCGAAGTTGAGGGGCTCGAGGGGGTAAACCCCTCCTTCTAGGTGGTAGGAAGTGGGGTAAGGTGGGGCTAGGCGGGGCCGAGTGGACCTGCTCACTGCTGCCTATTTAGATTGATTCTAAATAGTTTACTGCTAGACGATGGGCCTAGACGGGGCAAAATTGCGTGGCCATCCTGTAGCAGTTTGTGTAGTTTGGCGGGGCTAGGTGGTGTGGCCTAGGTGACCTAGGTAAGCCCTACCGACGGGCCAACCAAAACCCCAAAAAATCGGGGAAGGCCGAGCGAAATCCCGACCCCCCCGGTCGAAAAAAGTCGGTTTCCGGATCGGGCGGGTGGGCGTGAAATTATACTATTACCCTCAACCCCTACATTTGCGACATGGTTATTTCTATAGAATCCCGACTCCGCTACGGCCTACTGCTAGGCTTCCAGTTGTACAATCCTGACGACGAGGATCCGTACTATGAGATTGTAATCGACCTTTTGGTGGTCCGTTTGAGCTTTGCTTGGATGCCAAAGATGGATTAAAAAATGCTAAAACATTTTGGACAAACTCCATCGCAATAATGCGATAATGACATTTCTGTGACATAACATTATGTTAAGTAGTGCTGTTTCACGGTTTCACGGACAAAACAGCACTATTGTACATTTAAAACAGCATCGTGTAACTTATTGATTTTCATAGAAATACTTTTTTCAATGCTCTAATGCTGTTTTTTTTACAGTTTTCAGAAAATTTAAAAAGTATAAAAGAAGAATAAAATAAAAAAGAAAAAGAGAGCTTCAAAACAGCATTTCTACATTATTTACTTCAAATGAAAAAAATCCGTATATTTGCTCCATGTACAAATGCATGCTAACAAACAGATCATTCACTGACGTGGTTTCATACTGCAATGAAGTTGGTTTATCTACGTCATCCTTCTACTCGATGATGGAAGGTTATACCAGAAATATGTCGTTTGTCATCAAGGCGAATAGTTTTGGAGATGCTGCTCTATTGAAGAGGATCATTCAGATCAACGCACTTTCAAGATCAAGGGCTATTGTTGATACATCGACTGGTCGTGTATGGAAGAGCATGGCCGCTCTTCTGAAGGATGGACATTCATACGACCACAAGACCATGGTTTCAATAACGGATATGTTAAAGGAGCGTGGCCTATATGAGGAGCCAAGGAAGTATGAAAAGAAGAAGTCTGGTCGTCCATCAAGGCCTGTTGTTAACCGTGAGACTGGAGAGGTTGTTGATAGCCTAACAAAGCTTGCTGATGTTCTAGGCTGTAGCATTGGGCATCTCCATAACAAGCTCAGTGTTGGATCATATTTAGGATGGTCCTTTAGCGATAGTGAACTGTAGGTATTACCTTTGCCTTATGGATATCAAAGACCTCAACCTAATCCAAAGTCCATTGGATGCGTCACAGTACGTGAACGAGACAACGACGAAGAATCAAATTGTATTGCACCATACTGTGAGTGGTCCTGACGCTGCCAAGGTGGTTCGGAGTTGGAACGCCAACAAGGAGAGAATTGCCACGTGTGTGGCGATCTCAAGGAACGGTGAGATCCACCAGGCATTTCCTTCGAGCAAGTGGGCCTATCATTTGGGATTGGGCACGAAGCACTTCACCAAGGTTGGTCTCCCGTACCGCAATTTGGACAAGACTACTATTGGCATCGAGTTGTGTGCGTTTGGTTGGTTAAAGTACGATGCAGGCAAGTTCTATAACATATATGGAGGAGAGATTAACTCGAACGAAGTAGAAGAATTAGAGACCCCATACAAAAACCATAGGTTTTGGCATTCATATTCAAATGAACAAATTGAATCTACGATCAAGCTGATACAATACTGGTCTAAGAAGTATGATATACCAGCTGTATACAACGAAGACATGTGGGACGTTAATAAAGATGCAATGTCTGGAATTCCAGGTGTTTGGACTCACACAAGTTATCGTTACGATAAAAGCGACTGCTATCCATCCTCAGATCTCATTAATGCGTTGAAGTCTATATGATTGTTTACAGACACATAAGGATTGATAATAATGAGCCATTCTATATTGGAATAGGGTCTAAAAAATCAAGAGCGTTTTCCAAGGACAGTAGAAACCCACTGTGGAAACGTGTTGTTAAAAAAACCAAATATCGTGTAGATATACTGTTTGACGATTTGACAAAAGAAGAAGCCTGTGAAAAAGAAAAAGAGTTTATAGCCTTGTATGGTAGAAAGAACTTAGGAACTGGAACGCTGTGTAATCTTACTGCAGGCGGAGATGGTACTGTCGATCTTGTTATATCTAAAGAAACAAAGAAGATATGGAAAGAACAGAGAAAAGGTTCTGGAAATTCCATGTATGGAAAAACTCACACGGACTCAACAAAAGAAAAAATATCAATAGCAAACAAGGGAAGAAAAATGACTGAAGAGCAGGTTGCCGCGATGTCAGAAAGAGCTAAGGGCCGTGTTCTTAAAGAATCATCAAAAGAAAAGTTGTCTATAATGAGGAATACTCTTGTGGAGTCTTTTTGTTATAATGGACAAGTTCCATTAATAAACGATGAGACTGGAGATGTGATACCATCGATAAAGAAGTTTTGCAAAAAATTCAACATGCCAAGCTCAACCGCAAAAAGAAGAATAAAGAACGGATGGGTTGATAAGTCATTTGGGTATAGAAAAATGACAGACACAGAGATTGAGGCGTTGAAGGGGATCTAGCCAGACCTAATAAGATTTCATCTTCTCAGGAATACGTATATTTGCACCATGGCAATTATCCCTGGCAATACTCGGTTCATTGGTATATCACCTACGGTCGACTTAACGGAGAAGAAATCGGCTCGCCTCAATTCTGAGCAGGAGCCGTATACAATGGCTGACTTTCAGGAGAGCATCAGCCCTGACCTGGCTCCTATTTCTGTGGATGGCGAGAGTGTTGGCATTGCTGCTGACCCGACGGCCACCACACAGAGCGTTGCTGTCATTCAGTCCTCCACCACTAATGCTGGTCTTGTCCTCAATCCAAACGGCACGGGTGCTATTATGGCTAACATTCCCGATGGCACAGTTGCGGGTGGTACTGCGAGGGGGCAGTATGCGGTGGATTTGCAGATGATTAGAGGTTTTAATTACGAAGTATCATCTGGACCTTATTCTTTTGCTGCTGGATTTGGTTGTGCTGCTTCGGGACGATCTTCTATTGCTATGGGAGAAAGAAATACAGCAAGTGGTCTTAGATCAACAGCCATTGGTGGCGGTGCTGGAGCTGGTCAAGGAGTAAATGCAACAAATTCGTATGCTACTGCTGTTGGTGGGCTTCAAAATAATGCAAGTGGACAATATAGCGGAGTTTTTAGTGGTTTTGTAAACACCGCATCATCTAGCTACTCCACCATCTCAGGCGGCCAATCCAACACCGCCTCTACAGGTTCTCACGCTACTGTTGTGGGGGGATACGGAAATGTAGCTAGTGGACAGAATTCTATTGCTGGAGGACTGGGAAGTGTAGCGAGTGGTTTATCTTCTATTGCATTAGGAGAAAGTAATACAGCAAGTGGGCCTAGAAGTGTAGCTTTAGGTAGAGCTTGTAGTGCAGGAGAATATTCTATTGTTGCAGGTAATGCTAACCAAGGAACAGGAACAGGGAGTGTTGTTTTTGGTTATAGTAATAATTCAGGTAGTAGAAATTATGCTACTATTAGCGGTGGCATAAGTAACTCAATTTCAAGCAATTCTCACGCTACTGTTGTGGGGGGAAGCACTAACACAGCCAGTGGGCAGTATTCTGTGGCTGGGGGGATTGGTAATGTATCGAGTAGTCAAGCTTCCACAACTTTTGGGTATGGCAATACAGCAGCTAATACTTGGAGTTTTGCTGTTGGTGGATTTAATTACGCAGCTGGTGAGTTTTCGGCTGCTTTTGGACAAAAATCATCAACATATCTTCAAGGACAACATGCTATTGCTAGCGATAGATTTGGTGGTACAGCTGATGCTCAACAATCTCTATTAACCGCTCGTAAACAAGATACCCTTGCTTCGGCAGCCACAACCGTTCTTTCGCTTGATGGGACTGGCACAACCAATCTTATTATTCCCCTTAACAACAACAGAGCCTGGAATGTAACGGTGAAATGGGTGGCGGTTGTCACTTCTATAACGGGAACAGCAACTGGAGTTTCTGTTGGCGATACAATGATGCAAGTTGACACCTTTGGATTCAAGAAAATCTCAGGAACATCTTCAATGGTTGGCTCTGCAAATACACTATCCACTAACAACGACACATCAATGGCAACTGCTGCTATGGGATACACGGCAGGAACATCACAAGAACTCAAATTGACATTCACCGCTCCAACTTTTACTGGTGGTGGAAGTGTAACTTGCCGAGTAGTTGCCAAAGTTGAACTAACTGAAGTCGCTTACTAAAAATAAGATTAACATCATTATGCTTAAAATAAACACAACAATCACAACTCAAGAAGGATTCCAAGTGCAAGGTGCTTTGGGATACCTCGACATCTTCATCTTGGCCGACAACTGGGTCAACTTGCGTTACTACAAGAGCGAGGCCGACTATGAGGCTGGCATGGCTCCATTGAACACCTCATTGCCATCACGTGTGAGCACGGACTTGACGCAGGAGGAGTTCTGGGGCACGGCTCTTGCGATGACCATCCACGACAAGTGTAAGGCTGCCATTGAGGAGATCACTGGCGCTGGCACTGTTGAGGTGGTCTCGTGATGCGTAGCATTATGAGTTATACAAGGGCCCCGATGGGGCTCTTTGTCGTTATGGCCGCACTTGATAAATAATGCCTAAATTTGCACTATGGCCATTATACCAAGCGACACCCGATTTATAGGAATATCTCCAGGCGTAAATCTAGTAGAGAAGAAGAGTACGCAGCTCAATAGCGAGACGCAGCCGTACACCATGCAGGACATCATCGATACCGCTGGCGGTGGAGGAGCTGGTCTGCAGCTTAAAGACGGAGCGACAATCACCTCAACCTTACAGGTTGTTGCTGATGCCGACAACACGAGTACAGCACTCCTTGTTTCAACTAAAGGCGTAACGAGTTACGGTAACGGTGGATACAACACCCATACTGCATATGGAAATCAAGCATTGAATAGTGCAACCGGAAGTACAAATCAAACGGCTATCGGCTACAATGCCTTGGGTGCTCACAACCACGCAACTTATGGTAGCAATACTGCTGTAGGATATAATGCACTAGGAAACGGAATCAATGTTGGAGAATCTGTAGCAGTTGGCTACAATGCTGGTTTGGCTGACAGGGATGGATCTAACGTATATATCGGAAACGAAGCAAAGTCTATATCTCCATGGGGTTCATATAACGTAGCCGTTGGATGGTGGGCTGGCCGTGAGTTAAGCACTGGTCTTTGGACTGCAGTTGGTGGTGGTGCTATGTATCAGATGTCAGGTAGCGTTGGAGACTCTTGTGTTGCTGTTGGTACTTTTGCTATGGACAATGGTACCGGTAACTTCAACACTGCTGTTGGATACCAAGCAGCCCGTTTTATGGGTGGATACCAAAACGTAGCACTTGGAATGGAAGCGATGTATGGCGGAACTGGTAACAAGAACATTGCCATTGGTTACAATTCCTTCTTTAGTTCAACTACGGGATCTAGCAACGTATGTGTTGGAGATTCTTCTGGTCGTTATCTTACTACTGGAAGCAACAACATCTGCATTGGAGATGCTGCACAGGGCGTAATAGGCGGTGCTCCTTACAATGCTGTAAACAACTGCCTTTTGATTGGTCGTAATGCAATTGCCAACGCAAGTAACCAAGTTGTAATTGGTTCTACTGCATACCCATTTGCTCCAGTAACGGCTGGGGCTCAAACACAGACTCACTATTGGACCGTCAAAATTAACGGTACTGATTATAAAATCCTCTTAGCATCATAATATGGAAATCACTTATAAATACCAAACAGTTTCGTTAAGCACAGAAGACACTCAAGTTTCTGGATTTGTGAATAAAGCAACAATCGTAATGATTGCTTCCACAACTGTTGATGGAGCCGAATACGATGCTACTGCATCAATGGAATTGAGTTTTGAATATGACGAAGCTCAAACTTTAACTCCATACTCTGATTTGACAGAAGAGCAGGTTGTTGGATGGGTGATTGACGGATTGGGAACCGAAGAAGTTGACAAACTCAAAGCTACTGCAAAAGGAAAAATAGAAACCAAAGTAAACTCTATTAAACCAAATCAATTACCATGGAGCTAAAAGACGCAAAACAAATCATCACGCAGGCTATCAATGCCGCTACACTAAAAGGATGTTACAACATCGAGGACATTAGATTGATTGTCCAAGCACTGGATAAAATCAATGGCCAGCCCGACGTTGAGTTCGGCGAGATTACTCCTCTACCAGAGGAGTAAGCTACGCCTGACAAACTGTCACACAAACTAAGCCAAATATGTAGATAGGCGCCAAGATGGCGCCTATTGCATTTATGGCACAGATTTAGTAAGTTTGTGACCAATTGAATTTATGGCAATTTTAAAGCATGTGCATCTTGGCGGAGAAGGCCAGGAGAAGTTAATCAAAGGCATCAACACATTGGCAGATGCCGTGAAGAGCACGCTGGGTCCAAAGGGCCGTACGGTGCTGATCGAGTCTGAGAACCACACCCATGGCGTGACCATCACAAAAGATGGCGTCACGGTGGCCAAGTCCATTACGCTGTTCGACCCTGTCGAGAACATGGCGGTGAACGTGGCACGTGAGGCGTCAGAGAAGACGGCCACACAGGCTGGTGATGGAACCAGTACTAGTATAGTACTGGCTCAAGCAATAGTCAATGAAGCCAAGAAGCACGCCAAGGACGGCACCGACATGGGAACGCTGGCCAAGGAGATTCAGGTCATTGCAGCGAAGGTCGTTGACTACATCAAGGATACGGCCATCCCAGTAACGCCTGAGACGTTGGTTGATGTGGCTACTATTAGTGCCAACGGTGACGCTGAGCTTGGTGCACTGATCGCTGACGCCTACTCAAAGGTGTCATACGTGACGGTGGCTGACTCAAAGACCCACGAGACCTATGCCGACATCATTGAGGGCATCAAGGTGGACAGACCTGTTGGGTCAAGATTCTTTATTACAGACCAAAAGAAGAATGAATGCGTGCTTCAGGACCCCTACATCTTGGTCTCTGACCAGAAGATCGAGAACCTATCGTCTTTGGAGCACGTGCTGGCGCCAATTGTACAGGGTGGCAAGAGTTTGTTGATCATCTCTGAGATGGGGATGAACGCTTTGAACACTCTGAACGTGAACGCCATGAAGGGCACGATCAAGGTGTGCCAGGTGTTGCCTCCTGACTTCGGCTACAGACGTAAGGAGCTGATGGAGGACATCGCTGCTATGGTCGGTGCACGACTGGTGAGCGAGGACACGGGCGATGAGCTGAGCCTGGTTGGTATGGACTGGTTGGGTAAGGCCGACAAAGTCATCAGCGGACAGGAGCAGACCATCATTGTAGGTGGACACGGTGAGGAGAGTGCGATTAAGGTGAAAATTGAATCCCTATCGGGATCCAATGACACGTTCGACAAGCAGCGTGTGGCCAATATGACGGGTGGTATCGGCATTATTTACGTCGGTGCTGACTCTGAGATCGAGCAGAAGGAGAAGAAGGACCGTGTTGACGACGCTGTGTGTGCTGTTAGAGCCGCCATGGACGAGGGGATCCTTGCAGGGGGAGGAGTCGCGTTACATAACGCTACTTCAGTCGTTGTCAAGTCGACCTCAACAGCCTCAAAAATCATGTCCGAGGCGTTAAAAGCGCCAATGAGGCAGATTTTGAAGAACGCTGGCGACGATTGGTCCTATGTAGAGGGTCAAATGAGCGAGCCAGGGCTCGGTTTCGACGTCAGAGCGCAACGATATGGCGATATGATAAAGATGGGTGTCACTGACCCTGCGAAAGTGACTAGAACGGCCCTACAAAACGCTGTGAGCGTAGCTACGACCATTATGGGGACAAACGTTATTGTATCTAATGTAAGAGATTTATGAGCAAATTGAGTGGAGTTACGGCCATTGGCCGCTATATCTTGGTCGAAGAGGTCAAGGAGCAGGAGAAGACCACGGAGAGTGGGCTGTATTTTGGTGTAAAGGAGAGCAATGAGCTCCGATACAAGAAGGCTACTGTTCTGGCGGTGGGGACTGAGTGCCACCCTTCTTTGAAGGAAGGCCTTCTTTTGTATGTCGATAAGACCGCCGGCCATCCGATTTTGGTAAACGGTGTCTCTTGTTATGTGATTCGGGAGCAGGACGTAGTTCTTGTGTGTTGATCATACGCTCACGCATTAGGTTGTAGTACTTCACGGAGTACTCACCGCCTTTGAAGCGTGGCATTGACTCTTCGCCGGTCAGTTTACGGTACATATGGGCGACGATGCCCTTAGCATGTTGAGAGAGTGCGTAGCGTGCCTTTGATCGGTATGGTACGTGCTCTTTTACTTTTATGATAAAGCCTTTGTTCATGACTTCTTCGAAGATCTTGCGGTCCCAGGACATGATCTCGCCTATGATGTCGAAGTCACCACGTGTGAACCAGTGTTCGGAGTAGAGGAACAGGAGCATATCAAGCTCTGAGTTTTTGAGCTTGTATTCACGGAGTATCCATATACGGACGGGCCTCCAGAATTTCATGAAGTCGTATTGCACTGTATCAAATTTTAATTTGATGCAAAGGTACAACACGAGGGCATTGGTCAGACTCATCAAATTTACATTTGACGAGATTACGTATATTTGCTATATGAAATCTCGCAAACCATCGCCTAGAAAAAGTGCAGACTATACCATTGGCACATCATATGGGGCCAAGAAAGAAAGTTCTCTTGGCTATATGATGTCAAAGCTTGACAAAATAGAGGCAAAGCAGGCTAAGCAAAAGGCAAGAGTTGAGACTCGTGCTGCTAAGAGTGCATTTCGTGAGGCAAGCAGAGCGGCAAAGGTTGGTCGAGGTTCTTCTTCTCGGGGCGGATCTTACACCACAACTCCCGACAACAAATATGTTTATAAGGGTTCTTATAAGACAGCACAAGAGGCCCCTGTGTACTCTAAAGGTGTTCGATTGAACCAAGAGCAATCACGCACAACAAAGGTTGAGTATACTAAAAACTTGAGTCCTAAATTGAGAAAGGCAAAGAAGGAGCTTGTTTCTGATGAGCGTTTTGATCGTAGCAACTTAGGTGTTACCAAGCAAAGCAAAAAAGTTAGAGGTATAAACGCTAAAGAGGCAGCTGCTCGTACACTTGGCATGACCGGAAAGGCTGATCGCCTTAGAAAAAGAGGAACGAGAGTAGAAAATCGCCCTGGAAACGCTGCTATTAGACAAGCAGACAGAGCGTATGCTGCAAGTGGTTTTGTAAAGCAACCTGGTTGCGCACAGCAAGGAGATTGTTATGCTGTTGGTGCTAATAAGACTCGTTTTGATAGAAGAGAGAACAGGCAAAAGGCTCGTTCGATTGTAAAATATGCAAGAAAAACAAACCAAAGTGGAGCTGGAAAAGTGCTTGAAAGTGCGGCTAGCAAGGTAAGTCGTAAGTTGGGCGCACAGGTAAGAGGCGTTCAAAATCAAAAAATCGCCAAAGCTAAGAAAAAATACGGGCCTGCTATGGGCAAATCCAAAGGAACAAGCGCTTTGATAATCGGTCAAGGAAACTTTGGTGCGAAAAAATCAATGAAAAAACGATGAAAAGTAAAGGCTTAGGCGACACCATCGAGAAGATGACCATCGCAACTGGGATCAAGAAGTTGGCTGAGAAGTACACTCAGGTCACTGGCAAGGACTGCGGCTGCAACAAGCGCAAGGCTGCACTAAACAAGGCGTTCCCATATGGCAAGGGCTAAGGGTTCGGATGTTGCGTTCAAGGCGAAGCCTGTCGTACGCAGACCTGGTGTTCATGCCAAGACGAAGATGTCCAAGACCAAGAGTAGTAAGAACTACAAGAAGATGAGCCGTGGACAGGGCTGTGGTCGGCGGTAAGTCAGACGTCGTCTCTGACGACGCAGTCGTTAGAGTCAGACCTGACAAATAAATATTTGCCAGGAGTACGTATCTTTGCATCATGGCATACCAAAAACTTCAATCGTCTAGAGCTGCGGTAGTTACTCCTAGCGACACTGTCAATATTCCAAGCGTATCCTCACAAGACGGATCTGGCAACAACGGCTGCGTATTGTACGTAGCTGGTGCCGGCAACCTTCGTGTATTGACTGTCGGTGGGGATGACGTATTGTTCTCCAACATTCAAGGAGGATCATTCTTGCCCGTGCAGGTCAAGCGTGTATTCTCAACCAACACTACAGCAACAGGAATCGTAGCCCTCTGGTAATGTTTATCGGCATTGCAAATATCATTGGTCAACGCTTTGGTGGTGGTGGCGGTGGTGGCTTTGATGCCGACTATCAGGCCGTTTTAAACTATGCCACAACGCAAGGTTATACCCTACCAAGTGCATCGCAACAAGCGTTGCAAAATCAGTTAGTTGTTGATTTGAAAGCCGCTGGAGTTTGGTCTAAACTTGACACCTTTGCCGTGTTTGCAACGGACGGAGATAGTGACTTTGCTTTGATTGATTGGATAAATTTAAGTCAATACACAGCAGTTAATAGTCCTACGTTTACGACTAATGGAGGCTTTACGGGTAATGGAACGAGCAGTTATGTTAATACGAATTATAACGCATCAACAAGTGCTACGAATTATCAGCTAAATAATGCAAGTAGATTTTATTGGGTTGATAATAGAACGGGTACAAATTGGGAAGATAATTTATCAGGTCGAGCAATTAGTGGAAATAACAATTCAACATTAATAAGAATTAACTCTCAAACTACTTCATTAAATTCTGCTGTTGATATGAGAAGTGACGGTTTTAAATCAATAAACAGAACTTCATCGACAAATGTGGAAGTTTTCCAAAATACTACTCAGTATTCGAGAACAGCAACTTCAGTTGATATTGATGGGGGGACTCAAGTTTTTTTAAGGGCAGTAACTGGTTATAATGCGTCCAGATTTAGATTCTATGGAATGGGGGCTTCTATTGTTTCTGAAAATACCGATTTTTATAACGCTTTAAACACTTACATAACTTCATTATGATAGTACTACATCCCAACACCGAACAATACAACGCTTTAAATGGCTACAAATACAAGTCAAGCGAATTGCTATTTGTAAAAGACGGAAGTGATAGATGGATAGTGGGACTTCAAGTTTTAGACGATGTCAACTTTTTAGAAATACACGACCAACTTGAGCAACTTGAAAGAATAGAATACACACCTTTCCCACCCGAACCAGATGCCTAAAGACGCTTGCTATAGTAAGGTAAAGAGCCAGTACAAGGTGTTCCCTAGTGCAAGGGCCTCTCAGGCTATTGCCAAGTGCCGGAAGGCCAGCGGCAATGTCAAGAAGACCGAGAAAGGTACAGCATTGAAGCGTTGGGGTGCTGAGAAGTGGGTCGATACCAAGAGTGGTAAGGCCTGCGGTGCAGGAGGCAAGAACGAGTACTGCCGTCCAACCAAGCGTGTAAGCTCAAAGACTCCAGTGACGAAGGGAGAGATGTCTGCGTCAAAGCTTCGTGCCAAGAAGGCTGAGAAGAGCCGTGTAGGCATGGGCAAGCGTGTAAAGCCTGTTAAGTAATGCCGAAGAACAAGATCATAGGAAAGAACAAACGCCTAGGGTCTACCAAGGCCACGGGCCGTGACTACTCCAAGGAGAAGGAGTACCAGTCCTCTCCCGCTCGCAAGAAGTATCGGGCGCTTCTCAATAAGGCCAACCGAAAGGCTAAAACATACGGAAATGGCGACAATATGGACATGAGCCATACCAAGAGCGGTAAGCTAGTCAAAGAGTTACAGAGCAAAAACAGAGCTCGTAACAGAGGAAAGAAGTAAGACTTACAGATGCAAAAGGTGGCTCCAAAAATAAATTCTTGGAGCCTTATCTTTGTAAGGTGAAACTACCTGTATCATTTTCCGAATTCTCTAAGGACCCATCCAAGGCGGTCACGTATTTGATGATTTTTGCTGTTATATTTTTGTATGTACGTATGGAGAACCAAGACAAGCAGGTGAACAATGGTTGCGAGGATCGCCTGACCCGTTGCGAGCAAAAGCTGGACCAATTCTCTAGCATGCTCAAGACGCAGGACTCTATCTCCTCTGCTCTCCGTGCTGAACTGACCACATACCAAAAACTAGGCATCATCAAATAATGAAACACATCATCCTATTGTCTACGCTTGTACTGGCCTCCACGCCAAAAGCGCCACAACTCTCTTCTACGGATCCATACAAGAAGTACGACATGCAGCTTGACCACGCTCAGGCCAGCATCGCAATGACCAAGGCCGCCATTGAGGAGGCAAAGGTCATGAACGAAGAAATGATCGAGAAGACCGTTGCTAAGATGGACAGCATCAAACAAGAGGCCGAGCAGGTCAAGGAGAAGGTAGAGCTGATGATGGTGGTACTTGAGACCAACAACATTGAAGTTCCAAAGAATCGTGAAGAGTGGTTTGAGGACTCTGTCCGCACCGCCAACATGATTGAAATAAATAAAAAATGAAAACATTCATCAAACAAATGTTCTCCTCCAAAGACGGAGACATCTCCCACAAGCGTATCCTAGGAAGCATCGGCTTCTTGGCGTTGGTATTCACTATGATCGCCAACTCTTTTTCTCCTGTAGAAGTAGCACCTAGCCCTGAACTGGTTAGCGCAGTTGAATACTTGGTTATGTCAACTGTCTTCGGTTCCGTGCTTGAAAAGTTCGCAAAGAATGCCTGATAAGAGCAAAATGAAGTGCAACGTCCCACGGCCTAGCACACGGCCTGGGAAGAAGATGATGGTCAAGGCTTGCTCTGGCGGGCAAGAGAAGATCGTCCACTTCGGTGCCAAAGGATACGGACACAACTATAGTGCTGCTGCTCGTAAGAGTTTCAAGGCACGTCACAAGTGTTCAAGTGCAACAGACAAGTTAACTCCACGCTATTGGGCCTGCAAGAAGTTGTGGGCTGGTCCCGGAGGATCAACCAAGAGTAGTCCAAAAACACGTAAAGGAAAATACTGATATGAAATACGGAAAACCATGCACTACTAAGGTGCAATCTGCTGTTAAGAAACCAAAGAAGTAAGATGCGGCTACTCAAGTCTATTCTAATCGCATTGCTTCTTACCTCATGCTCTGCCAACTGGCACATGAAGCGTGCAGTACAGAAGGAGCCGAGTATATTGACAGAGCGAGTAATCTTTGATACTATTGTTATCAAGGAGGAGAAAATCCTGCATGATACATTTCATACAACAGAGTATGATACGATTACCATGGAGGACTCGTTTGTATATACCCAAGTGATACGTGAAAAGGATATCATAAAAGTATATACCAAGTGCAAGGCTGATACGGTACGCATTACAAAGACTCTTCCTCCTCAGGTCAACTACATCGAGAAGAAGAACGACTGGAAGAAGAGCCTTGATTGGCTTCTTATCATCTTCGGTTTGTTAGCCTTGACAAATTTGCTTAAATTTGTAGGCAAATGGATAAAGAATTAGAATCAAGTGAGTTTGAGCAGCTCAAAGTGCTCGTAGACAAACGACACAACTTGGAGCGAGACATCGCACAGGTTGAGTTGCACAGACTAAAAAAGACAATCGAATACGAAGCTGTCATGGAAGAGTTAGGAACGTTTCAAGCAAACCTCCACTCCAAGTACGGTGACGTAAAGATTGACATGAAAACAGGACACATAAATGACTAAGATCTCCTCATACGCTGCCGTCACTCCCACAGGGACTGACCTTCTCATTGGAACCGATACCAGTGCATCTGACGCTACCAAGAACTTTACGGTATCATCGTTGGCAACTTTCATTGGTGGCCAAATGACTGCCACTCAAGTATTGAACGCTTCTAGCACAGTTGCTCAAAACCCAAGTGGACTAGACACCGCTCTTCAGGTTTCTTTTGGCGCAGCGCAAGGCACAGCGTCTGATCCTGTCATGATTGACGCAGCTGGAACTGTAACCTTCAATGAGACCGGGTTGTACTTGGTGAATGGCATGGGCAACATTCATCGCACAGGTCCAAGCGGAATCGCTTTGTTGCTGTTCCGTGGCTTGGTGAATGGATCACAGGCTGGAATCATCAAAGGATTTGAGTTGGATACTGCAGATGTAATGATGCCGTATGAGATTACTATTCCTTTCTCTGTTTCTGTTGCTGGAACTACGTTTGCTTTCCAAATCATGCGTGACAGCTCTGGTGCTGATGATGGAGGATTGATCCCTCAAGTCACCGCCGGTCCTTGGGATGATATCCCATCTGCTAATATGCAGATTTGGAAGATAGGAGGATAATATGGACATCCGCAAAATTTCAATCGGATCTGACTACAAAAACGCTATGAACTACGTAAAGGGCCAATCGGTCCTTTCGGGTTCGTATACGATCAACCACATTCGTAGGACTACAGACGGAGAGTTCCAGGTGTGGATTGAAAAAGATAAAGAGGTTTTCTTATGGAAATCGTTCACGGTCAACATGCCGTGCTCAGTTGAATACAATATCGAATTTTAATATATGCAATCGCTCTACTATTTTGTGGTAGAGCCTGTTGATGGGAAAAGGTACACTAATACCAGAAGCTACGGAGACAAAGAGTTCATTATTAGCACCTCGCAAGAGGACCACACCGTTACGAACAGGCTCGCAGAGGTCGTCAATGTCCCCTTTGGATATGGCGGCCCTATCGCTATTGGTGATCACGTCATTGTTCACCATAATGTTTTTCGCAAGATGTTTGATATGAGGGGGAAGGAAATCGACTCCTACTCATTCATCCGTGAAAATCTATACTACCTTGACGACATGCAGCTGTACGCCTACAAACATCCAGGCGAGGACTGGGAGCCTGTAGGCCGTTACTGCTTCGTAGAGCCAATAAAAGAAGAGAAAGATACCATCATAGCCAAGAAGGGTGCGAACGTCGCTCTATGGGGCTCTATGGTGTATCCTAACGATAGATTGCGTGAGCTTGGCGTCTCACGTGGAGATGTTATATCCTTTCAGCCTGACTCTGAGTATGAGTTCAGAATTGACGATAGGATTTTGTATAGAATGTATGACTCAAACATATGTCTCAAACAAGGAAGCTAAAGGAAGAGATCATAACGGCTGGCGAGCACGCTGTCAAGGAGCTAATCAAAGTGGCTAAAGAACCCATCGTAACAGGCGACATTGAGAGCGACCTGTCGGCTGACAGGCTCAAGAACGCTGCTGCCGCCAAGAGGCTGGCCATCATGGACGCATTTGACATTCTGCGTAGAATAGACGAGGAGCGGAACCTCCTCACGGCAGAAGATTCTGTCGTGTCCGAGTCAATCACATCAACCAAGGGCTTTGCGGAAAGACGTAGCAAGTGAACTATGGCTTATACCAAATAACGGATATCAAGTTACCCAAGCGGAAGCATTGGGACTATGGCTACGTGCCTGAGCACGACGTGGTGGTCATCTCTCGTGACGGGACAGTCGGAGAGGTGTACGAGATCAATGGACTGAAGGTGGCGCTCCCAAAGGCTCCCGACAAGATTGACAAGACCCATAACAAGTGGATGCCAAAAGACTTGCCAAAGGAGCTGGACAAGGTCAAGAGCATATTCGAGTGGAACAGGCGTGACAACGCCTTCAAGGCCAAGTGGGTGGACTACATCGAGCAGGAGTTTGACAGACGTGACAACGGGCATTGGTTCATGAACAATGGCAAGCCAACCTACGTTACAGGATCGCACTACATGTATCTGCAGTGGACAAAGATTGACGTAGGTCACCCTGAGTTCCGTGAGGCCAACCGCATATTCTACATATACTGGGAGGCCTGCAAGGCAGACACGAGGAGCTTCGGCATGTGCTACCTCAAGAACCGTCGTTCGGGTTTCTCATTCATGTCCAGCTCGGAGATAGTTAACCAAGCAACAATTACTAGAGATTCTCGCTTTGGTATAGTATCAAAGACAGGTGCTGACGCCAAGAAGATGTTTACCGACAAGGTGGTGCCAATTTCTAGTCACTATCCGTTCTTCTTCAAGCCGGTACAGGACGGTATGGACAAGCCAAAGACAGAGCTTGCCTATCGTGTCCCTGCGTCCAAGATTACACGCAAGAACATTGACAACAGAGAAGAGGAGGATCTAGAGGGACTTGATACTACTATAGACTGGCGCAACACTGACGACAACAGCTATGACGGTGAGAAGCTACGCATGCTCATCGAGGACGAGGCTGCGAAGTTGGAGCGTCCGAACAATATCCTGAATGGTTGGCGTGTTCGTAAGACATGTCTTCGTTTGGGTAGTAAGGTCATTGGCAAGTGCATGATGGGCTCTACCTGTAATGCATTGGACAAGGGTGGTGACAACTTCAAGAAGCTGTACGAGGACTCGAACCCACGTGAGCGCAACGCCAACGGGCAGACCAAGAGTGGTCTGTACGCCCTGTTCATACCCATGGAGTGGAACTTCGAAGGTTACTTTGACGAGTATGGCTGGCCCATCCTTGAGGTTGAGCCTGGTCAGCACGTAGTAAACTCAGAAGGTAACTACATGGATATCAGCGTGATACAATACTGGGAGAACGAGGTCAAGTCACTCAAGAGCGACTCTGACGCACTGAACGAGTTCTATCGTCAGTTCCCACGCACAGAGGCACATGCGTTCCGTGACGAGAGTAAGAACTCTCTGTTCAACCTGACCAAGATATACCAACAGATAGATTACAATGATACACTTATTAAAGAGCGTGTTCTCACACGTGGCCGCTTCCATTGGCGTGATGGCAAGCAAGACACGGAGGTCATTTGGACGCCTGACCCCAGTGGTAGGTTTCTCGTTTCTTGGCTACCGGCACAACACCAACGCAACCGAGTCACAACAAGAAATGGACTAAAGTACCCGGGCAATGAGCACATGGGCTCGTTCGGATGTGACCCATATGATATCTCTGCTGTTACGTTTGGCCGTGGCTCTGCTGGGGCTCTTCATGGTATGACCAAGTTCCACATGGACGAGGGGCCAAGCAATACGTTCTTCTTGGAATACGTGGCAAGGCCACAGACGGCTGAGATATTCTTCGAGGACATTATAATGGCCATACACTTTTATGGCATGCCAATCTTGGCGGAGAACAACAAGGCACGTCTGCTGTACTACATGAAGGAGCGTGGCTACAGGCCGTTCTCTATGAACAGGCCAGATCGTAAGCTCAATATGCTATCGAAGACCGAGAAAGAGTTGGGTGGTATACCAAACTCATCGGAAGATGTGAAGCAGGCTCACGCCACAGCCATTGAGACATATATAGAGAAGCATGTCGGTTTTGATGCGGAGGGTTCATACCGAGAGCCTGACGAGATTGGTAACATGTACTTTTCAAGGACCTTACAGGACTGGGCACGGTTTGACATAAACAACCGTACAAAATATGACGCAGCCATTAGCAGCGGATTGGCATTGATGGCAAATCAAAAGTTTATGTTGGACACAAAGCCAAAGAATGAAAAGATTAGCATCAAGTTTCCAACGTATACAAATAAAGGGTATATTAGCGAGATAAGGAAATAGCCCTATCTTTGCAGAAAACAATGGCGGATCAGAAAATTATTCTTCCATACGTATCGTTCCCGAACCAACTTGCTACCGACGCTGAGAAGGCATCGGAGGAGTATGGCCTGAAGGTGGGCCAAAGCATCCAATACGAGTGGTTCAGGAATGGTGGCGGTTCATGCCGCTACTACGATCAATGGATTCAGTTTCACAAACTCCGCTTGTACGCACGTGGTGAGCAGCCCGTTGGGAAGTACAAGAATGAGTTGGCTGTAGACGGGGACTTGTCCTACATGAACCTTGACTGGACGCCTGTTCCTATCATTCCAAAGTTCGTTGACATTGTCGTCAACGGAATGGCTGATCGGTTGTTTACGGTTAAGGCCTATGCCCAGGATGCCATGAGCGCAGAGAAGCGTTCTCAGTATCAGGACATGGTCGAGGCCGATATGGTGGCTAAGGATTTCTTGCTGCAAGCTAAAGAAACATTTGGACTGGACGCATTCAGCGTTCCTCCCGATGAGCTTCCAGGTAGCGATCAAGAGTTGAATCTGTATATGCAGATCAACTACAAGCCAAGCATTGAAATTGCAGAAGAAGAAGCTATACACACTTTGCTCGACAAGAATCGCTATGATGAGATTCGCAAACGGGTTGATTATGACATTACAGTCGTGGGCCTTGGAATGGTTAAACATTCCTTCGACATGGCCAATGGTGTTAAGATTGATTACGTTGATCCTGCTAATGTCGTATATTCATACACGGAATCTCCTACGTTTGATGACTGCTTCTACTTCGGAGAGGTCAAGACGGTCCCGATTACAGAGATTAAAAAGATCAAGCCTGATATTACAAAGGAAGAGCTTGAGGAGATTTCGAAGATTGGCAGCAGTTGGTGGGATTATTACCCTGCGATTCGGGCATACCGTGACAGCCTCTTTGATAGAGACGCCGTCACGTTGCTATACTTCAGTTACAAAACTGACAAGAAGTTTGTATACAAGAAGAAGTTCTTAGAGAACGGAGGAGAGAAGGTAATCCGCAAGGACGAGAGCTTCAATCCCCCAGCAGAAGAGCAAGAGCGCTACGAGCGTATCGAGAAGCGTATTGACGTGTGGTATGATGGCGTGATGGTCATGGGCTCTAATACTCTCCTCAAGTGGGAGCTTCAGAAGAACATGGTTCGTCCAAAGTCTGCATCTCAGTATAGCATTCCTACCTACATTGCTGTTGCGCCTCGCATGTACAAGGGCGTTATTGAGTCGTTGGTTAGACGAATGATTCCATTCGCAGACTTGATTCAGGTTACGCACTTGAAGCTTCAGCAGGTCCTGTCTAAGATTGTACCCGATGGTGTATTCATTGATGCAGATGGCTTGAATGAGGTTGACCTAGGCAATGGTGCTGCGTACAACCCAGAGGACGCCTTGCGTCTATACTTCCAAACGGGTAGTGTAATTGGACGCTCCTACACTCAAGACGGAGAGTTTAACAACGCACGAGTTCCCATCCAGGAGCTTAGCAAGAACAGTGGACAGGCGAAGATTGCAAGCCTTATTGGTGCTTATAACCAATACATGCAGCAGCTTCGTGATGTGACTGGTCTTAATGAGGCACGTGATGGCTCTATGCCGGATCCCGACTCGTTGGTTGGTCTTCAGAAGTTGGCTGCCGCAAACAGCAACACGGCTACTCGCCACATCTTGGAGGGATCACTGACCATCACTAAGCGTTTGGCTGAAGCCGTATCATGTCGTGTGGCTGACATCTTAGAGTATGCTGACTTTGCTGAAGAGTTCGCCATGCAGATCGGCAAGAACAATGTCGGTGTACTGGACGAAATCTCTGACCTATACATCTACGACTTTGGTATCTTCATCGAGGTTTCTCCCGACGAGGAGCAGAAGGCTCAGCTTGAGGCCAACATTCAGATGGCTTTGAGCCGTGACCAGATCTCATTGGAGGACGCCATTGACATCCGTCAGATGAAGAACATCAAGTTGGCCAACGAGCTGCTGAAGATGAAGCGCAAGCAGAAGCAGAAGCAAGACATGGACAACGAGCAGCAGAAGATGCAGATGCAGACTCAAGCCAATATCCAGTCTTCTCAGGCTGCAGCTGAGTCTAAGATGCAGCAGATCCAAGCTGAGTCACAGGCCAAGATGCAGATCGAGCAGGCCAAGAATCAGTTCGAGATCGAGAAGATGCAGGCGGAGGCCAACCTGAAGCTGCAGTTGATGGAGCGTGAGTTCCAAATGCAGATGCAGTTGAAAGGTGTAGAGGCTGAAGCTCTGAAGACTCGTGAACAGGACAGAGAGAAGGCTAAGGACAATCGTGTTAGCCTGCAGAATACGCAACAATCAAAGCTCATTGAACAGAGGCAGAAAGATCTGCCTTCGATAAACTTCGAGTCTACTGAGGACACCTTGGATGGCTTCGATTTATCGCAATTTGAGCCTAGATAAAAATCTATAACTTTGTACCAAAATTTAATCTTATGGCAGAATTAAAAATCCGTGAAGTTTCTGCTGAAGAGCCAAAGTCAGTCCAAGAGGTTGAAGAGGCACTTTTGCAGAAACACGAAGAGGAACAAGCGGCCCTCGAACAAACACAGGAGGAAACCCCTGTAGAAGAACCTGAAGCGAAAGAAGAGGCAACTCCAATTGAGCTTACAGAACAAGACGTTCTAAGTTTTATTAAGAATCGCTACAACAATGTAGAGGCAAACTCCATCGACGACATCTTGGCTTCACGTAGCCAGGAAGAGTTGCCAGAGGATGTGTCTGCATTTTTGAAGTACAAAAAGGAAACAGGTCGTGGACTCGATGACTTCATGAAGTTGAATCAAGACTTCGAGAAGATGAGTTCAGACCAATTGTTGGCTTCTTACATCAAGGAAACAAACCCAATGTTTGATGACGAGGATGTGTTGATGGAAATGGAAAACTTCAAGTATGATGAAGACTTGGACGACGACAAGACCATTAAGAAGCAGAAGCTGGCAATGAAAAGAGAGCTTGCAAAAGCCAAGGAGTATTTTGAGAAGCAGAAGGAGCAATACAAAGTGCCATTAGAGTCTAAGGCAACTTCAGTTCCCGCAGCGGACCAAGAAGGCTACGAGGCTTACAAGAAATATAACCAAGAGCTCACGCAGATGCAACAAGAGCAGATGAAGCGTTCAGAGTTTTTCCTGCAGAAAACCAATGAGGTGTTCAACGACAAGTTCGAAGGTTTCGACTTTACAATCGGAGAATCAACCTATAAGTTTAAACCAGGGGAGGCGGAGAAGGTAAAGGCTTCTCAATCTGACATCAACAACTTCATTTCCAAATTCGTTGACGAAAATGGATATGTGAAAGATGCAGCTGCGTATCACAAGGCAATGTCTGCCGCTTTGAATGCCGATGCTTTGGCCAGGTTCTTCTACGAGAAGGGCAAGTCCGAGGCGATTGAAAGTGTAAGCAAGGAGAGCAAGAATGTCCAAATGGGTGTTCGCCAATCTGCTCAACCTGCCGCAAACTTCAGTGGTTTAAAAGTGTCGTCATTGGATAGTGATTCGGGCAACGGGTTAAGAATAAAGATAAAACAATAACAATAACTTTTTAAAAACACACAAAAATGGCTGTATTAAGCGTACCGGGTTATGACTTAACCCCCAGTTCCGTGAAGGCTGCATTGCCCACGAACTACATTACTAATTTTGACTTCTTGAACCAGTATCTTCCTGATACTTACGAGAAGGAATTCGAGCGTTATGGAAACCGTTCCATCGCTTCTTTCTTGCGCATGGTAGGTGCAGAAA
>Ga0196905_1000001_pt1 | contig 128140 bp, 179 predicted proteins | sample CB_VirMetaG_3_FD_169098 | JGI IMG/M metagenome (GOLD analysis project Ga0196905, IMG submission 169098) | Freshwater to marine saline gradient viral communities from Chesapeake Bay - CB_1508_1S Viral MetaG (v3) (version 3) | ecosystem: Environmental > Aquatic > Marine > Coastal | place: USA... | reverse complement strand
GTGGTTCACTTACCTGAGAACCAGACATCTATCGACACTGATGTGGTTTACTATATGCCACGTAAAGATCGCTTGGTCCTTCGTAGAGAAGAGGCAGCGATTAAATCTAATCGCGCAGAAATAAAGTATATTCAAGGCGTATCTTCTTTACAGCCTACAGTGCCTGATATTCCTGTTGGGTCCATGTTGATCTATGAATTCAACTTGAATGCGAATACGCTGGGTGAATCAGACCTTTCATTCAGCTCGATCAAGAACCTTGGTTATACGATGCAAGACATCGGTCGTCTTGAGCGTAGGTTGAGTAAGCTTGAAGAGCTTACTTCTTTGACCTTACTTGAAAATGCAGCTCAGACTGAATTAGTACTTGACTCTGATGGTCTACCTCGTACAAAGTCTGGATTCTTGGCAGACAACTTCTCAACGTCAATCTTTGCAGACTATATCCCTGGAAGATATCGCGCTTCGATCGACACTGATGAACAACAGCTGCTGCCTCCTTTCGTCAAGAAGAACGTACGCTTGATCTTTGACTCTGATGCGTCTTTGGTTGGCAATGTTCGTAGGACTGGTGAGTTTGCTACTCTTGACTATAGTGAAGTAAGTTTTGCTCAGCAGTTGCTTGCGACTGAAACGATGAACGTAAACCCGTTCGAGGTGATTACTTCACAGGGTTACACCATCCTTTCTCCTGCTACTGATGAGTGGGTAGAGACTCGATATGAACCAGACTTGTTCGAATATGTAACAGTTTCAAACCAATCATCTGAGATTTTAAGACAAGCTCTCGAGAATGGCTGGACTGCTGGTGGTGTAGGAACCGCATACATTACTGGTGATAAGACCACTAATGAGACTATCGGCAACAAGCAGCTACGGACAGAGATCATCCCATGGATGAGATCAAAGCTTGTGCGTTTCAAGACCGTTAGCTTGAGACCTAATACTCGTTACTTTGCATTCTTTAACGGTATTGATGTATCTGATTGGGTTCGTCCTGAAGGTGGCTTCCAACTTTATGCTACGACTGATTCAGACTATGGCAATACGTATCAGAATGCAACACAACACCCGTTGACTCCAGGCCAGTTGATCTCTGATGCAGATGGTATCTTGACTGGATCATTCTTCATCCCTGCAACTGACAACATTCGATTCCGTACTGGAACTGCCGAGTTTAAGTTGATGGATGTGAGCGTCTATGATAATGAGGCGATCAGCACAAGTATCTCTTCCTTCACCTCAGCTGGTACGCTTGACATCCGTCAAAAGACGATCAGATCTACACGTTCAGTTACTGTGGCGATCGTACCTCCGCCTCCTCCTTCTGATCCGTTGGCACAATCTTTCTACATCGATAGAGTGCAATACCCCAACGGCGTATTCATCACGTCGTGTGACATCTTTATCAAGACGAAAGATGCAGACGTGCCGATCCAATGCGAGATCGTGACGATGGAAAATGGTACTCCTACGCAGATCGTTGTTCCTGGTGCGTTCTCTATTCGTGGTGGTGGCATCTCAGGTTCAGCAGTCGTGGCGATCGAAGACATCGGCGACGTAGATGACATCGACGTGGTGAAAGCTAACCCGACAAACTTTGTCTTTGATGAACCAGTGTACTTATCTCCAGGTAGAGAGTATGCGATTCGCTTGAAGGCAGAGACTGCTGGTTACAACGTATATGTTGCTAAGACGTATGACTTTGTGATTGGTACTACTTCATCTCGTGTGACTAAACAGCCTTCACTTGGTTCATTGTTCCAGTCACAAAACTCTTCTACTTGGACTCCAGACCAAACGAGAGACTTGATGTTTAAGTTGTATCGTGCAGAGTTTGATACAAGCGGTTATGCCATCCTTGAGAACGGTGTTATGGCTGCAGAACGTCTACCAGCAAACCGAATTCGTACGGTGTCTGGAGATTCTGACGTGACCATTCTGTTCCCTGGACATGGATTCATCTATGGTGACGTAGTGACGATCAGCGGACTTACAGATTCTGTCGGTGGTGTTGTGCCAAGCGCGATCAATGGTACGCATAAGGTATATGACCTTGATTGGACTGGAATCTCTGTTGGTTCTGACTCTCAAGCAGACTTCTCTGCTATCGGAGGCGGAAGTATCTTAGTGTCTCAACAAGCACACTTTGATGAGATTCACCCGTTGGTTACAATCATGCAACCAGAAGAAACAACCGTTGGTGCAGGCGTGAAGCTTACTGCTGGTGGATCTTATGCGAGTACGACTCGTAATCGCATGACTGGTTCAGGTACTCGGAGTAAGTCAAGTTCATACACGACTATCCAGCTAAACGAGAAGAACTATCTCGATGAGCCAAAGGTTATCTTGACACCAGCAAACGAAACATTGATCTCTGCAAAGTCTGCTACGATGCGTATCGACCTTACGACTGCTGATACAAAAGTGTCTCCGGTCATTGACTTGCAACGTGTCTCGATGATCTTGACTGAGAACGTCATTGATAATCAAGACTCTGCTGCAACTACTGGATTTAACGTCCCATTGGTTTGGATCGATGAGGCTGACCCAACAGAAGGTTCTATCGCTGCTAAACACTTGACCAAGAAGGTTACTCTCGCTGAACCAGCTAGCGGCATTAAAGTGTTCTTGAGCGCGAACAGACCAGCTGAAGCTGACATCAAGGTATACTATAAGAGCGGCACATCAGACACTGTACTTGATGATGTAGTTTGGACAGAGATCGCAAAAGAGGCCGAGCTCCCAGCTGATAACGACAGAGTTACATACCGTGAGTACTCGTTCCTTGCAGGTGGTGATACTGGTACGTTGGCTCCATTCAGTCAGTTCCAAGTCAAGGTGGTAATGACTTCTACAAACTCTTCTCGTGTACCTCGCATCAAAGACTTGAGGATCATTGCCTTAGCCACATGACAGAACAACGGTACATAAAGGTTGAAGGACATCCCGGTTTCGTGAGAGACCGGGTAAGTGGTGCCATCATCAATATAAATAAACAAAAGATTGACCAAGCAAAACAGGTAAAGAGAGCGAAGGTCCAATCAGCCAAGCGGCTTGATAGACTTGAGGATGACATGGCTGAAATCAAATCCATGTTACAGACTCTCATAAAGGGAAGAAATGACTAGACCAATAGTTAACTTATCAGATCCAGTATCAACGCTGGTAAGTAAGACCAACACGATCTCTACGAACGTTGGTGACCCTGCATTGCTCACCGGCGGGGATTCAGACGTTGTTGCTGCTATCAATCGTATTGATGCGATCGTAGTTGACCTTGATGATTCGATTGAAGTAGCTATTCTTGCTCGTGGAGGTTTCTCAGCGCTAAATACTACTACTTCTGGTACTGCGGTCGGTCGTATCGATTATGATTCGGCGAGTGGAATTATAGGATATTATTCATCTTCAGATTCAGTACAAACTCTTGCGAAGTCGAGTTTAAGTGTAAGTGGATCAGGGTTTGGTTCGCTCTCTTATAATTCGGGTACTGGCGCTTTCACTTACAGCGGAGCTACTGCGACACAGATCAAGTCAGTATTCCAAAAAGATAGTGCAGGTGGCATCTTATTCGATTCATCAACTGGTGCATTTAGTGTAGCTCCGAACAGCGTCACGAATAATATGATTACTGCCGCAACAATTCGTTCAAGTCGGTTCTATAATTTAGTAACACTTGAAATCCAAGATTCAGACGGATCAGTACTTAAAACAATATATAGTCCAGGAGCTTAATTATGGCAGTGAGAAGACCAATGTGGTTAGATGCGGTAACTGGTCAACCCAGATCTTTTACTCAGGGCGAGTTGGATTCGTTGATTGCAGAAATACAAAGACGTACACTAGTGGGTACAAGTTTATCGCGTAAAAGCACTAATGATGCAAACTTGAACGGTATCACTGATACTCGTTTGCAAGCTGGTGCTTATACAACTAACGCAGTCACTTATCAAAACCCTGCAGATACTTCTACTGTTACTGTTACTTATGACCGCATTGAGCAAACCGTAACCGCTACCGGTTATACTGGAAAAGCATGGACTGAAAAATTCACTACTGATGCTACTACATTAAGACCTTGTTATTATGAAGCTGGAAACATCAAAGTAATGACAAAACAAGACGTGTTTGACACGCTTGTATATCCAGCAATTACTGGAAAGAAAGGCGCGGCTAATCTGATTGGCGATGCGACAGCAGGCAACCTGTATATGGTTAATACAACTACGTCAGTGACTGGCGCTTCGAACGTGGACGCTTCTACAGTCTACGTCGATACGAGAGCAAACGCTGCAGCTTATGTTGCGGGAAGTATCCCTAACACTCTAGATCAACCTCAGACCACCGGGGAATATTATTTGAATGTTACAAACTGGAACGCGACCACTGGCCTTTGGGGAGGAAGATTGCCAGCTTTCGTAAAGTCAGACGGAAGCTTGATTAAACCGTATAGTTCTGCTCCTCTTGGAGACAATAACTTTGCTCGTAGATTTTTTGAGTGGATTCAAGATTATATCTACGAGGCGAACGAATCACATGTTGGCTATCGTACACGTTACGAAGTTTCTACGACTTCTCCTGCGACAGGAGCCGCTATTAGAGGTAGCGGCATGATCGATACCAAGCTCGCCGGTCAAACTACTCTATACCGATTTGTCAACGCAAACGACTATCGATCACAAGACGTGCCATCGGGAGCGTCGACATCAGTTAAAACCAACTACCTTTGGGTGTACTTAACATAAGAGGACTATAATATGTCAAGCGAAAAAAAGAACCTTAGAACAGCATACTTTGTTGATCTAGAGAGAGAAAACGTCTGTACGTTATGGGTTCAGCCAGATGGAACTGATTATGAAGAAGTGATCCCTGCTGATGAAAACATGGTACAGTTTCAAGAGTTGTTAAAACATGTTACAGTGGATAAGATCAATAAGAATACTGACGAGAAAAGAAGTCTTGAACGTCAAGCATTTTTAGGCCTGGTCAAGCAGATCGCTACTGATGAAGGCCTGATCTATTCTGCTGATAAAGCACCTACTACAACCATCACGATCCAAAGTATCATCGACATTTCGAATAAGAAGGAAGAGTTCTTTGAGTTCAAGCTCAACTTGTTTGAGCATGAAAAGATTAAAGAGTCGACCGATCGTGAATGGAAAGCAGCGATGCGTAAGTCGACAGATATGCTAGAATTGATCTCTATGTTTCATGCTGGTCCTAAACAGGCAGCAGCCACTCCCACTTCGGTTGACGAACCTGCTCCGGAACCTGCTCCCGCCCCAGAAAGTGGAGAACCCGAATCTCAGGGTTAAACTCTTCACCTAAGTACAGCCAGTCTCCTGGGTAGTTAGCGTTCATGTTAACTACCCATTCTTTTTGCGGGTCTGCTTTCCACTTTGTGCACCATTGATCTGGCAAATACTTCAGTTCAAGCCTTTCATTTACTGACTCATATACAAAGTTCTGTTCGCCGTTCACAAGCCCAGAAGTTTCTTTCTTCTCAATGTAATAACGTTGCCAATATGATGGGTCTCTCATGAACTTGTCATAGATGTAGCGACAGTCTTTAGGATAGTACTTCTGAAACCCTCCTTGAAGAGGACATCCGCCAGTCGCCCACCAGTTATGCATACCAATGAACTGGCCTCTCTCGATCGGGTATTCAATCAGATCCATATAAGCATTCATGAATACCATGTCAATGTCGATCATCACGACGGGCTCGTCTAAGTCAAGAGACATTGGATACAGCTTATTCCATTGAAACTTAACGTCATACCGAATGGGTTCATGTATCCATGTCACGTTAGGGATGAGAGAGTCAATATACTCCTCATATTCTGGACCATACTTCTCACCGATCCTTACTGCAAATACTTTCGTCATAGTTGTGTATATTGATTGATGTCTACCGTTTCATGTTCGATAGAGTTCTTACACATATAACCGCATCTTAGTTGATCCATAGATTCATCGATATGTGTCCACATCTCTCCGTTGATGATGTCTACGAGCTCATTATGATGTATAGAATAATCTTCAGCAGGTATACCAAACGCCGTCTGTTTTAATTCAGTCAGTCCTCTTTTCGAAGTAACCCAACAACATGGGTACACTAATCCTTCGTGCGTCATATAGATGTTAGCTCTGATACCATCATGAGAAAAATGTTTCTTATAAGACCATGGCTTTGCTGCACAAGTGATTTCTGGATGCGTCTGCGTTCCCTTTGCAGGCAATGAAATCCTAAATGTATTTAGCTTTGGTTTTATTCCGTGTATGGGAACAAAGACTCTGAATGACTTCTTTTCTTCTACTACTGGCACCATATCTACACGAGTTTTTTCTACATATTCCTTCTTTTCAAATACTGGCTTTATCAAATTGGCACGCCTAGTCTGTGGAGGTATTGTCAAGAAGGTTTTTGCTTCATGCTCTTTATAAAACTTAACTGGCTCAGGTTTTATCTTGCTTGGTCTTTGACTTTGTTCTTCTTTTGGAATCCTATTTGAAGATATGGTCTTGAACAGTCTAAACCCTAATTCCTTTGCGAGAGCTTTGGCTTCGTCTATTTGATGTTTATTATGGTCAAATACGATAAACTGCCATGATGCATGACCTCCGGCTGAGATGAATGCCTTTACATTACGCATGAGTGTATTCCACTTGACACCAACTCGATAAAGATGATTAGTATCTTCTAAGCCATCGATTCCCCATAATACGCTGACTTTATTTGCAGATGATACTTTACCTAGTTCAGTCCAAAACTCCTCGTCTCTGGCTCCTCCATTCGTAGAGATCGTTATATGTGTAGAATTATTATGGCTTACTCCAAGAAAATAATCGATCATCTCAAAGAGTTGAGGATGGATTGTCGGTTCATCTACATTACCGCAAAGGTGGATTTGATTTAGACTTAACCATTCATAGGGATCAAAAAACTTCTTGATAGTATCAAGAGACATGTAACTATTATTAAGCTGATCTTTAGGTCTAAGTGCTCTTTCGCAGTATGGACATGCTGCATTGCAATAGTTTGTGATCTCGAGTTGGACCCTTCCAACATCATTTATTTCAAACCATTTGGTCATCTTTTACCCCATACGATATATTGCTTATGCTTACCACAGTCTTGTATTACAGTATCATACACTTCTTTCAATTCGTACTGCATGATAAGCTGCTCGCATGACGTGATAGGGTTACAGTCCCCGTTCTTATGCCTGTCATCACCTCTGAGTATGATGTCACCTGTATAGTTGATCTTATAGTACGTCTTCTCACAGTTATAATGAACCAAACAATCAGCTTTAAGACTTACATCGTCAAAGATGAAGTCAACGACCTCATAGTGCTTGTATTGATGAAACTTAGGGTTATAGTCTAGAGCACGAACCTCTACTCCCATATCAACAAACTGCTCGATCTGATCTTCTTTATTCCCAGGAGCCAACAAGACTACTCTGTCATACAAGATGATCCAACCTTCAAAGGGAGTACGACTTCCAGATTCTCTGTACATTTGGCTCTGCTTCATGAAGTTCAATCGCTCTGTCTTTTAAATTATTCGCATGGACATGGGATGTATTAAACAAGGTCACTCTGTTCTTTAATACTTGACCTTGCACATTATAGTTAGAGAAGATACCAGGTTCCCAAAATGCTAGGTTATTCTTTCGAAAGTGTTGATAAAACAAGTATTTGTCAAGAGACTTATAGGTAAACTCGATCTTATCCCAGTTGTCATGAGTATATCGTACTAGCCACTCTGCGTTCTCAAACCGCACGAACGAGCTGTTCACATGACATGCTGTACCTTTCCCCCAGTTCAATGCAGTCTTGTACTCGTAGTCGTTCCAATCATTCCATATCATCGTGAAAGAATCTACGTCTCTTGTCACGAGGTCTGTGATGTCTTTATGTATAAGGACATCTAAGTCGATCCACATACCTTTCTCATGCTTCTCAAGCAAGATGAGTTTCTCATACGTAAAGACTCTATCAGTATCATAAGGTCGTAGTTCTCTGATGTCCTTGACCTCGATCTCTTCTCTTAACTCCGTTGGATCATCAGTATAACACGTAAATGTAAAATCAACTTGACAGTTTTTCTTTAGACTGCCATAAAGTCGATTGACGTACTTAGCGTCATACTTAGTACCCCACTTCAAACAAAAGAAGTTCATACGCCGATCACCATGTAACGATCATACCGATCAAAGCTCTTTGTGCCAGAATATAAGATGCTTTTTAACCCGTTTTGCTTTGATAATGATTCAGCACTTGATACGCAGTTCACATGATCTTCTTCGTTGAACATATTATTTGACTGTAGAGCAACGACTGGAGCCTTTGCATATTTCTGTCTGCCAGTCGCAAGGGTTTCATACATGTGTTCAGCTGATGTATTGATGAGTAAGTGACAACCCACTTCATCTTGTTCATGGTCCCAATATGACATCTCAAATGTCTGTATCTCAAATGGGAACTTAAACTCTTCGATATACCTTCTTGCCACCATGCATGCGAATGGGTCAGGATCGTATAGTCTGATCCTTTCGATGTCAAACTTACGAGCTAAGAAGTCTACAAGAGGCCAGGCAAACCAAGATCCTATGATCTCTATCTTTAACGAGTGATCCCTAAACCAGACAGGGTTTAGCTCGTCGATCAGCCAGTGTTTACATTCGAGTTGGTTGGGAGAGAGTGACTCGAGTAGTCGGTCAAAGTTCTCTCTATGATTATGCCAAAACCACTTCATCACTTTGGAGTATCGGATGTCCATATAGATATATTCATGTTTTCAATGATATTATCTATATGCTGAGAGTGATATGTGTCCAGACTGGCACAAAGTATGATGATTGGTACGTAGACAACCTTAAACATATGGTTGATACGTACTCAAACCTAAAGTATGATTCGTTTGAGGTGATGACCGAAGATCGATATGAGATCCAGGTCTTTAATAAGTTACAGATCTTTGATAAGTTTAGAGACGGTCAAAACATCTACTTTGACCTTGATATGCTCATCAAAGGAGACTGCAACTCATTCCTTACAGAACGATTCACGCTCTGCCATGCATGGTGGAGACCAACATTTCATACGAAACTAAACTCCTCCATCATGTCATGGCAAGGAGATAGGTCTGACATATATAAGAAGTTCGACCAAGATCCTGAGTATTGGATGTTGAAGTACTATAAAGGTATGGATCAATTCATCGAAGAACAAGTTGATTATGATGTTTATGATAAAAGCAACTATAGCTCTATCAACTGGACAAAGGACGAAAAGCCTTACCCCGTCTACCTGTTTAATCAGCAGAAAGACCTATTGAAACAACGAGACTGGTTCTCAAAATATACAAATGCTTGATTATATCTACTCTGAGTTACACAAACCAACAAAGATGGTTGTATGGGACCTTGGTCGTCGATGCAACTATGACTGCTCATACTGCACTGGATGGATGCACTCTACAACTGCACCATTTAACTCATTTGAAAAGTACAAGAAGACAGCAGACTTTATCGACAAGTACTGGAAGATCTATGATGACTTTCATCGAGCAGATCGTAACTGGACATGCAAGATCTCATTTACAGGTGGAGAACCTGCAGTCAACCCTGCATTCTATGACTTAGTGCCATACTTGAGAGAAAACTACCCATATATGGAGTTGAACCTCACGACTAACGGAACATGGAGCAAGAGACGAGGTCAGTTCTTGCTCGATCACATGAATACGATCACAGTGTCTTATCATTGTGAAGGCACCGATAAACAGAAAGCTTTGGTACGTGAGAACCTCTTATTCTTAAAAGAGAACCAAGCACGTAAGAAGATGTCAAAGGTCAACGTGATGATGCATGCTGATTACTTTGATGAGTGTGTGGACTTGATCGAAAACTTCCTCAAGCCTAATGAGATCCCTTACATCCCTCGAACTATTGGAGACGATAATAAGTTTAAGTCAGAATGGTTTGAAGACGTTGACGGTAAGATGCGACGTACGACTCAGGTCTATGAGAAAGATCAGATGCAATACATCAAGATGCATTGGCAGTCAAAGAACGAACAAGTCACTCGTATCCCTATCAAGGACGTACAGTTAAGGAAGCCTCCTGCAATCTCACTTGACCAAGATGGTTTAGCCAGAAAGATGGGTCGGATGTGTTGTGGCGGCCGATGCATGACAGTAAAGAATGATGGCAAAGAAGATGACGTGATGTTCATCGAGCAGTCTAACTTTAAAGACTATCACTGCATGGTAAATTGGTTCTTCTTACATATCGAAGAAGATAAAGATGCAGTCTATCACCATCAGACATGTATGGCAAAGATCGAAGGCACTCCCATGCCAGACGTAGACTTGTCTAAGTTTACTAAAGAAAAGGCTACAGATCGAAAAGGTCCGATCTGTTCTTTGACCAAGTCAGATGATTACCTTGAATGGCTCCAAGCCCAGTTTGATGCAGGTCGTACTCCTACTGTGGTATGTCCTAACTCATACTGCGGATGTGGGATATGTGTACCAAAGGCAAAGGAGATGTCAGACTTTCGTAACATCACGAACAAGTACATCTTTAGCGGACAACTATGAAGTTCAACGTCATCCTCGATAACTCTGAGTTTAGCATAGAGTCGTGTGACCATTCGCTTGGTCATAAGTGGGCTATGCTCTTGAAAGAGACGATCGATAAGGATGGCACCGTATACTTTAATGATCGCATATACAACTTAAACTACTATTGGACCAAAGAGCGAGTCGTATATGAGTTAAATCAGTGCATCCATATCATCAACGCATGGGAACACTTTATTGACCATGAGATCGATGAAGATAAAGGTCTTGACCAAGAGCTGTTGAACATACTGCATAAATACTTCGAAGATATGAGAGGTGCGCAAGAAGACCCTAACGAGTTCTATAAGAACGCGCCTCGTAAAGTTAAACACACGATAGATCAGTATAACGTATTGATCCATCGTTATGAAGACTTTGGCAATCCTGGAAGGATCGTCGTGAACATGAACTCTGAGTTGATCGACTTAGATCCTTCAGACTATCAACATTGGACACTTGATTGGAAACCCGGTGACATTAGATTAAACTATTGTCATAAGGGAAAAACATTGTGGGATGTATTTAAAGATGATGACCTCTACGTTGGAGAAGAAAACATTCGTCCTCAACGTAAGTATTCTTCTGACTTCATCGTCTCATTTAACAATGGACCGATCAGTTATAAAGAAAAGTTTGATAGATGGTGGGATCATAACGCTGAAAGGCTCTCAGAGCTAGGTTTTGAGAAAGATGACCCTCGTAATGCGTTAGGTTATGCTGTGGTTGGCAGGCTCCAGTATCCGCCAGACGTAATCCGGGAGCAGATTTTTGGTGCCAGGAAGATACTTGGAGTGACATATGAAGATTAAACCACGATGCAAAAAGCAGAATGATGGTTATGACAAAGAGATCAGAGGTATCGCTTATGCTTCAAATGGCTATTTGCTTCCTTGCTGTTGGTTAGATGTCGTTCATATTAAACCCGAGCTCGAAGCACATGGGTTTTATGATGAAGGATTAAAACTTGAAAATAATGATACAGTTGAAGAAATCCTTACATCAGATGTGTGGGTAGAATACTTTCGAAAGTTAGATGAAGAGCCAGATAAGTGTTTGTCAAGATGTCATCTATACTGCGGAGTCAGAGATGAGTCATAGTAAGTATGTTATAGCTCAAAAGTATTCGTCGAATGCTAATATAGAGATTACAAATAAGTGTGGGCTTTATTGTGCTCAATGTGTAAGGGCTTTCCTTAAGCTTCCGAAGGATGATAAAAGACACATTGGCATGAAGCAAAAGATGAGAGAGTCTGGCGACATCAGCATCGATAACCTTCGAAAGATATTTGAGTTCTTTGAAAATAATATATCCTTATGCGGACAATTTAGTGATCCAGTATATCATAAAAAGTTCTATGATGTGCTTAGACTCTGTGCTGAGTTTCCAGATACAACGTTTAGGATCCATACTGCCTCTCATCAAAAGAACATCTCATGGTATCGTAAAGCGTTTGAGCTCACTCCTCCAAACGTGATATGGATCTTTGGTCTTGATGGTTTACCTGATACTAGCCCAATATATCGAGTTGGACAGAATGCAGAGTTAATATATCAGGCCATCGTCTTAGGCTCTGAGATGGGAAAACGGATCACATGGCAGTTCATTGTGTTTGGTCATAATGAGCATCAGATCGAAGAAGCCAAGATGCTTGCAGAGATGCATAAGTTAAACCTAAAGATTGTCAAGACAGATAGGTCCTCGTCATCGATCAAGCCTGCTTCTGATAAGTTTAAACCAGTCGTCATGTTCAAGGATGTACAACAAATAGAAAAAGACCGAGGTCTATTTGTTACCAAGGGCATAAAAGAATCCGTTGACTATAACTTTAATCTGCCCAAAGTATAAATAAACAGAGATATCGTCTAAGGTAAGGGAAGATGGCGAAATACGAAGAAATTACAATTGATCAGGGAGCTGACGTCTCGATCGAGCTACATCTTGTGAACCAAGATGGCTCTGTCAAAGACCTCACCAACCACTCTCTAGCTGCTAAGTTAAAAAGAACCTATAATAGCGATAGCGCTGACACCATTGTCTTTACACAAGGCATCTATGACCCCGCGACCGCTGGAAAATGTAGCATCTCCCTTACCAACCTACAGACAGATACGTTAAAAGCCGGAAGATATGTTTATGATGTAGAACTCTCCTTTTTAGATAGTGATGGAGATAGAGTGATAGAAAGGATCCTCGAGGGTCATATTCACGTAACTCCTTCAGTGACAAGGTGAGAGGAACATGCCGACAATCGTAAAACGTATTATTGTAGGAGTACCTACAAACAAATACATAACCAACCCTAACGACCTTAACACGCTTCAGCACGTTAACGTCGACGGTGCGGTTAATAAAGACATACTCGTCTACGATTCAGCCACTGGAGATTGGACTGCCCGTAGAGGCCAATTCTTAGGTATTGCTGATAGCGTACAGTTTGCTGAGATCCATTCTACAGGTGATGTCACCGTAGATGGTAACTTAGTAGTTAACCGTGTCCATAGTGATCTAGTACCAGACGAAGATAGCACTCATAACCTTGGTACTGCAGCTCTAAAATGGAAAGACTTGCACCTGAGTGGTGGCACGATCTACCTTGGTGGCCTTAGGATACAAGATTCTGGTGGCATACTTGTCGTACGAGATAGCGATAATAACATCGCTAAGCTTAACCTCGATCAGAACACGACTGCTGACCTTGCTGAGGACAGCACAAACCTATACTACACAAGAGCACGATTCGACTCTGCTCTTCTTGATGCGCATTCTACTCAAGTCGTTCGTTCAAAGTTTAGCGCTGGCGGAGACCTCAGCTACAACTCAACGACTGGCGTATTCTCATTTGACGTAGAACAAGTCTACACGAAAGCAAACTTTGACTCTGACTTCAACATGGCTATTGACGAAGCCACGTTGAATGGTACAGGTTTGCATTATGATTCTGCTACGAATACTCTCTCGATCGGCCAGCCGGTTGAGACCACAAGCGACGTAACTTTCAATACTGTCGTCACTACAAGCAATGTGACCGTTGGAGGTGATCTTACCGTCAATGGTACGACCACGACGATCAACTCGACCACATTGTCGGTCAATGATAAGAACATCGTCCTTGCTGATAGTGCTCCTAACGCTGCAGCTGCTGACGGTGCAGGCATCACGATCGCTGGTGCCAATGCAGACCTGACATACAATGCGGCTGCTGACGACTGGGTGTTCAACAAGGGAGTTCAGGCTCCTGACTTTGAAGGTCGTTACTTAGGCTTTGACTCTGACTTTAACGTAGCACTCGATGCTGCTGGAACTGACGGAGTTGGTCTTGCCTATGATGCCGCAACGAATACATTGTCGATCGATAGTGCTGAGCTTGCTGCGTACTTTACGACGAACAATATCACTGAAGGCGACAACCTATATTATACGAGAGCAAGGTTTGACTCTGCTTTAGGCGACGCGACTTCTACTCAGACGATTCGTAATTACTTCTCTGCAGCTGGTGACTTAAGCTATAATGCAAGTACTGGCGAGTTTAGTTTTGATGTTGAACAAGTCTATACAAAGGCTAACTTTGATAGTGACTTCAACATGGCGATCGATGAAGCCGCGTTGAATGGCACTGGCCTCTCATATGACAGCTCAACCAACACATTAAGCATCACTAACACTGGAGTCGTTGCGGGATCTTATGGTTCTACGACTCAGATCCCGATCTTCAGCGTCAATGCTCAAGGTCAGATCGACTCTATCGGCGAAGTACTCGTTGCTGGAGTTTCTTCTACTGCTTATGACTCTGCGACTGGCGTCTTAACGATCAATACTGCAGACGGTAATACGTTCCTTACTCGTTTGCATGACTCTGCAGACCATGAGAGCAGAGCTCGCTTCTCGATCAGAGTAACTGACGTTGGCGGTGACGGTTCTCTCTCATACAACCCTATCACTGGAGAGATCTCTTATAATGGTCCATCTTCTGCAGAAGTAAGAGCACACCTCAATGCTGTTGATAACGGCGGAGACGGATTCTTCTCTTACAATGAGTCAACTGGTACATTCACATACACTGGACCATCTGCTGCCGAAGTCAGAGCACACTTCTCAGCCGTTGATAATGGGGGTGACGGCAGCTTTACGTACAGTGAGTCGACTGGTGTGTTTACTTACACTGGTCCTTCTGCGACAGAGGTTCGTGCACATCTAACCGCGGTCGATGCTGGTGGTGATGGTAGCTTTACGTATGACTCTGGAAGCGGTGTATTCACTTATACAGGTCCTTCACCTACTGAAGTCAGAGCCCACTTAGTTGCTGGCACTGGTGTTGGTTATGACTCTACGACTGGCGTCATCTCTATCGGTCAACCTGTAGGAACTGGCGACTCGGTCAACTTTAGTGCTCTCGCTACGACTGGTAACGTGATAGTTGGCGGTAACTTGCAAGTCAACGGCACTACAGTTACTGTTAACTCTACCAACCTGAACATTAGTGATAACCTGTTCTACTTGAACGCTAGTGAATCAGCTGGAAGCCCAACCGCAACGATCGATCTCGGCTTTGCTGGTAATCATAACGAAGGTGGCACATATGCCCACGCTGGTTTCTTTAGAGATGCTTCAGATGCAGGTACTTGGAAGGTATTCCAAAATTACTTGCCTGAGCCTGATGCTCCTCAGATCGATACTAACGACTCTACGTTTGAGCTTGCACCGTTCCAAGCAAGTACGCTTGAAGGCCAGTACTTAGGTTTTGATTCTGACTTTGCTCAGAAGACGACGACTAACCTCACTGAAGGTAATAACCTATACTATACGAGAGCCCGATTTGACTCTGACTTGAGAGACTCGGCTACTCGTTTCTATAGCTTACAACAGTATTACTTAGCTTTAGGTAGAGACTCAAGCATCGGTGGCATTCGTCAGATGTTCTCTGCTGCTGGTGACTTATCTTATAATAGTAGTACTGGTCAGTTCTCATTCGATGTTGAGCAAGTCTATACGAAGGCTAACTTTGACTCAGACTTTAACATGGCCATTGATGAGGCAACTCTCAACGGTCTTGGTTTAAACTATGATTCTTCGACAAATACTCTCAGCTTAGCGAATACGACAGTTGATTCAGGCACGTACGGTAGTGCCACAGAGATTCCTGTCTTTACAGTCAACGCTCAAGGTCGTATCGATAGTGTTGGCACTGTTACCGTCGCTGGTGTTTCTTCTATCAACTTTGATAGTACGAACGGTAACTTTACGATCAATACTGCTGATGGTAACTCATTCGTTGAGACCATCACACTTGATCCCTTCACTACATCTAATCTAACTGAAGGCGGAAACAAGTACTATACAAAGGCTCGAGTTGACTCAAACATCGATGCTCGAGTAACAAAGGCATTTATCGATGCCTTGAACGTTGATGCTGATACATTAGACGGCTTGAACTCTACTCAGTTCATGCGTGTTGATGCCGCTACGACTCATACGTCTGGCGACATTCGCATCAATGACGGTCTCAAGTTAACGTTTGGTACGATAGATAGTGCAGACCTTGACATCTCTCATGATGGCACCAACTTATTGATGCTGAACAACGCTGCTGGTGCGATCAACGTACAAGCAGACTCCATCAATGTAGCAAACCGTGGTAATACTCCATACATGACCGCAGGTCAAGCAAATGGAGTTAGACTGTATCGCGATGGTGTTACAAGAGTACAGACGACCACGACTGGTGCTGCAGTTACTGGTTTAGTAACAGCTGATTCGATCAGCGCCACAAATATCACTGCTGATTCTGCGGTCATCACTGACATATCTGGTTCAACCGCAAACTTCACGACGATCTCTCGTACTGGAGCGACTAGCTATGCTGGTACCTGGGGTTCTGCTACTCAGATCCCTAAGTTTACGGTTGATGCATCCGGCTTCATTGATAGTATTGGTACCGTAACGGTTGCTGGTGTTGCATCCACTGCATGGGATTCTGCAACGAATACCATGACCATCAACACTGCTGATGGTAACTCTTTCAACACGATATTAGGCGGATTTACTCGCATCGATGTTGAAGACTACTTGCAAATCGGTAACGTTCGCATCTATGAAGAGTCACATGGTAGTTTGGCTATCAACAAAGACATCTTTGTGGGTGATAGTCAACAGGACATCTTAACATATACTTCTGATGACTCTACACACTCTGCTGGTCTTGCGTTAGGTATCGATAACCAGTTCCACAACGTACTTGCAGTCAAAGGAAGACTTGATTCGAATACGACGTATCTCGGTTTCCAAGGTACGAATAGCCAATTTAAGATCCGTAATAATGTAGGTAGAGCACCATTTAACTTAGAAGGTGGTACAGACCTCTTGCGCATGGACGCAAGCGGCAACTTCTATATCCCTTCTAGTACTAACTCGTCGAACAAGACGACTGGTGCTTTGGTCGTTACTGGTGGTATCGGCGTTAGCGGCAACTTACGTGGTGCTGACATCTATGCCACAGGTAATATCCAAGCAACAGGCGGTTTCACTGGTAATGTTACTGGTACTGTTAGCAGCTTGTCTAACCAAACGACTACAGCGCTTGCTGAAGGCACTAACCAGTACTTTACCAACGCTCGTGCAAGATCAGCGATCTCTGTCTCTGGCTCATTAAGCTATAACTCCAGTACTGGAGTAATATCCTTTACTCAAAGGACTACCAGCCAGATTCGTGCACTCTTCTCTGTCAATGATGCTGGCGGTGATGGTTCAATGTCGTACAACGCCTCAACTGGCGTATTGACATACACCGGTCCAAGCGCAACTGAAGTCAGAGCTAAGCTATCAGGCGGTACTGGTGTAACTTATAATAGTGGCACTGGTGTAATCGCGATTGGTCAAGCGGTTGGAACGACAGACTCAGTGCAGTTCTCTGCATTGGCTACTTCTGGTAACGTGATCATCAATGGTAACTTGACGGTTCTTGGTACACAGACGGTCAACGCTACTTCGAACTTGAGTGTTGGAAACGCATACATCAAAGTTGCTGATAGTAACAGTGCAGATACAGTCGACATTGGTATCATCGGTCGCTACTCTGATGACGGTGGTTCAACTATCCGCCGTACTGGTTTCATTCGCGATGCGACTAACGGTGAATGGTACGTATTTGATGGTTTAGTCCAAGACGGTGTTGATAGCTCATCTCCTGATCAGACCATCAACGTTGGTGGCACTGGTTGGAACCTACCCACTTGGAACTTTGGTAACCTTCGTGGTAGATACCTTGGTTTTGATTCAGACTTTGCTGTATTCTCATCGACTTACACTACTGTGTCAAGCGGACCTTATACCGCAAGTAACGCTGAGCGGATCGCAGTAGATACGACTGGTGGAACATTTACGATTAACTTACCTGCCACCCCAACGACCGGACACTATGTCAAGTTGATCGATGTAGGTAACTGGTCAACTACTGGCCTGACAGTTGGTAGGAACGGTAATACTATCGAAGGTTATGCTGATGACTTCTTTATCGATATCGGCCAAAATATCATTGAATTCATCTACATAAATAGTACTTGGCAAGTATTTACTTCTATTGGACAACGTGGACCACAAGGTCCAAAAGGTGATTCGGCTGACGCAGCAGCTTTTGCGACTCGGAGTCAATCAATTGCCTTCTCAATTGCTTTAGGATAAAAGGATAATGGCTAAAAAACTAATTCGTGACTATGTGTTTACTCCTGGTGGAGCTGGATCTGGTACGGTAAAGGTCCCTCAGCGGTATAAACTTGATAAGCTGTTGCTGATTACCAACGTAACTGATAACGTTATCATCTATAACTTTGCAGACGCTACGTTTGCAGGTACTACTGCGACTTTTACTGCAGGAAACTCTACTGATTTTCCTGCTATCAATACAGCACACGACGGTTATACGACTTTTACTCTCGCGTATGATACATCGACGATGAGCTCAAGTGACCAACTGCAGATCTTCTGTGAAGACACAGAAGATTATGGTCAAACGATTCGTCCATGGAACTTTGGTACTGATGCGATCGAACGTATTCGTGTATCGAATCCGCAGTCAATGATCGATGCTGACTTTGAATATGGTCTTCAGCCTACAAAGTGGGCAGGCTATGGTATTGTGAAAGGGTATCCTTCCACATATGAGTTGCCCGGTGTTGACCTTACTGTTTCTACGATCGTGACTGACTATACTACGACGAGTAGTACGAATAGCGTTATCACAGTTACCTTTACGACGGCACATGGATTATCTGTTAATGACGTAGTAAACGTGACAGGATTGAACTCAGGTATCGGAGGCTTCTCTCGTGCTGATGGTAGCTTTATCATCTATCAAGTGCCAAGTAGTACTAGTCTGAAGTACTTTGCTCGAGGTCTTGTTGGTGCAACTCCTGGAGATTCTCTTTATACAGAAGAAACTTTAGTTAAACTAGGTAAGTTGTTTGATGGTGCATCAATCCCAGTATCATCAGTCACAAGTAATGGTGCAGACCCGTCTATTATTACATTGAACTTTTCAGCTCCTCACGGGTTGATCCCAGGAACAAACATTCACGTAGCTCTTGGTTCAGGAACGAACGCAGCTCTTGGATCTGGTCCATTCTTTATCAAGTCAACACCTTCGTTGACTTCTATGACTTATACTGCCAGAGCAGGAGGTGCAATCAGTAGTCCTGGTGCTCCTACGCTCTATGCGTTATCAAACGCCACGATCGTGCATAGACCGTTTGACGGCGGTGTTATCTTATCAACAAAGACGCCGACGTATGCCGCAACCGTTGTACGACAGACGAAACGTTATTTCCGTTATCAATCAGGTAAAGGTTTCTTATGGTCGTCGGGTACTCTCTTTGCTCCTAACTATGACTTACAATCAGTCACAGCGAGTGGTACTGCAGCGAGTTCTACAATTACTGTAAAGACTGATGATATCGATCACGGTTTACAACCAGGTGCAGTTGTTGAACTTGATGGAATAATTACTAGTGGATATGAAGGTCAATATACCGTACAAACTATTGTAGACGATTATACGTTTACTTTAACAGCTGCTGGTACCCTCGGAGATACTACTGCTGTCCTTGAAGCAACTTCAAAAGTATATGTAAAGTCTTGGGTTGGTAGTTGTGTGCGTGCTGGATTGTTTGACGACCAAAACGGAGTGTTCTTTGAGTTTGACGGTCAATATTTGTACTGTGTAAAGAGAGCAGCTTCTCAGAACATTACCGGTACTCTCGCAGTTACTCAAAACAGCGCTACGGTTACTGGAACCAATACTCGATTCACCGAACAGGTCAGAGCCGGTAGTAGGATCGTGATTCGAGGTATGACTCACTTTGTGACTCAAGTCGTGTCTGATACTTCAATCTATGTTACGCCAGACTATCGAGGCATCACTGCTTCAGGCGTGAGAGCCCAACTGATTGAAGAAGTGCGCGTTCCTCAATTCAGATGGAACTTAGATACTGTTGATGGTAATGGCCCTAGCGGTTATAACTGGAACCTGAATAAGATGCAGATGATCGGCTTGCAATATAGTTGGTATGGTGCTGGTTTTATTGATTTCATGGTTCGTGGAAGTAACGGTAACTGGACTTACGTCCATCGTATGAAGAATAACAACATCAATAACGAAGCTTACATGAGAGCTGGTAACTTACCAGTTCGTTACTCAATCGAGAATGATGCTCCTACGACGTACTTAACAGCAGGCATTGATGCTTCGACTGGAACTATCCCAATCGCGGACTGTACTGAGTTCTCAGATGAGGGTACTCTCTTGATCGATAACGAGATCATCAGTTATACTGGTAAGTCAGTCTCTGAGGGCCCAGGTAACTTGACTGGTGCGACTCGTTCTGCTACATTAGTTCAGTACCAACAAGGTACGACGAACAACCTGACAGCTGGATCTGCAGCAACTCATAATAATAACGTTGGTGTGATTGAGATCTCTAATACATGTAGTCCGACGCTCACTCACTGGGGTTCAGCGTTGATCATGGATGGCGGATTTACCGAAGACCGTGGTTACATGTTTAACTACCAAGATGTACATCGATACACTACTACCACGAAAGTAACAGTGTTCATTATTCGTTTGGCCCCAAGTGTGGACAACGGTCAGGTCGGTCGACTTGGTGCAAAGAACTTGTTAAATCGATCACAGCTATTGTTAGAAGGTATCACGATTGCTGGAGCAAACGGTACATCTTCTGGAGCCATTATCGTTGAAGGCATCTTGAATCCGAAAAACTTCGTTGATGCCACATGGAATAGCTTGACATCTGAAAATGATGGTGGACAACCTAGTTTTGCACAAGTTGCAACTTCGGTGACATGGTCAACTGGTTCATATGCGTTACCTGGTGAACAGATTTTTGGTGCAGTATTTCCGGCGGCTGACACTGGATCTGTTTCAGAAACACTCGATTTAAGAAAACTAAAAGAACTCACTGGTGCACCACTTGGTGGAGACTATAAGTTCCCAGATGGCTCAGACATCTTAGCTATCAACGTACGCACTACCACCGGCGCAGCACGAGTCTCTACGATGCTCCGATGGATGGAGGCGCAAGCTTAACAGGAAAGTAAATGGCAGTAAATCTTAGTAATTTCCTATCAACGTCTTTCGTCCTTGATGTACTCGACTCTTCTGAAGTCGCGGCTATTGTCGTATCTACTCCTGGCATCCCGCTAGATTCAAACACGACAGGAAATTATGTAAAAGCAATTACTGCAAGTGACGGCGTTGTAGTCGCAGGCTCTGGCGCTCATGGAGCCACGGTCGTCTTGTCAGTCGACTCGAGTAGAGTGGTGATCCCGAACGCTACTCAGACTCTGACGAACAAGACGATCAACCTTACGAATAACACTTTATCGATGACGGTCGGGCAACTTAATGCTGCCTTGACTGGAGATAACGTCGCTACATTGACTGGTACAGAGACTCTTACAAACAAAACTCTGACTAGTCCAACGATCAATACACCGAGTGTATCGGGTGGTTCTTTTACAGACCTTACTACCTTTGGTTTAAGGGATGTAACGACTACCGCTTATGAGACGAGAATCGTTTCAAACAACGCTTCTCCTGCTTTGAGTGCGGATCGTACTCTTACACTTGACGTCAACAACGCAAACCGTACGATCTCATTAACAGGTGATATTACCGTCGCTGGATCATTCACGACTAGCGGCGCGTTTGGTTTGACCTTGACCCAGACAGGCACGACTAGTGTTACATTGCCTACGTCTGGTACTCTGGCTAATCAGTCATATGTTACGAGTACGATCGATTCTAACTATGTCCGACTCAGACAGAGTTATGACTATGCATCGTTGACGAATCGCGCTGGACAGATCGTCAACTCAGACATCAACGCATCTGCTGCGATTGCTGATACTAAGCTTGCTACTATCAGTACCGCAGGAAAAGTATCAAACAGCGCAACGACTGCTACGAGCGCCAACACAGCCAGCGCAATCGTTGCAAGAGATGGCTCTGGTAACTTCTCTGCAGGCACCATCACTGCAGCATTGAGTGGTAATGCCACCACAGCAACGACAGCAAGTATCGGTACTACTGCTACAGTTACTGCTTCTGGGACATCCTCAGCGTTTAAGGTACCTATCGTCAATACGACAGGAAATACTACTGGTAACTATGGCTTGTTGATGGATAACGCTTCAACCTTCACCTACAATCCTAGTTCAAATACTTTAGCTGTTAGTAACGTCACCCTCGCCGGCGCATTGACCGGTGGTAACCTTACCTCTTCTAACTTTGCGTCTGCTGTGCAATTCATCGTCTATGACTCAGATGGCTCAGTGCTTAAATCTTTGTACGGTACATCGACTTAAACGTATAAATAGGCCATAGAGGGATTTAATTTTGGAGATTCTCTATGGCTGTAAACAGCAGAGCCACGCTGATAGACTATTGTAAGCGTAAGTTAGGCGAACCGGTAATCGAAGTAAACGTTGATGATGATCAGGTAGATGATCGGCTTGATGATGCGTTACAGATGTATCATGACTATCATTCAGACGGTACACTACGTACGTATCTCAAACATCTAGTCACACAGACCGACGTTGACAATGAGTACATCACGCTCAACGCAGACATCAACTATGTGAGTAAGCTTTTCCCATTGACGTCAACAATGGCGAACAGCCGTAACTTCTTTGACATCAAGTACCAGATCATGTTGAATGATATGCATAACCTCGCAGGGTTCTTAGGCGATCTGGCATATTACGAACAGATGCAACAGTACATGTCATTGCTTGACATGAAACTAAACGGGATGCCACAGGTGCAGTTCTCCCGTCGACAGAATCGATTATACATCTTTGGTGACTTTGCAGATCAAGACATTAAAGTAGGCGACTATATCATCGCCGAAGTATATCGTAACATTGATGCTACCACATATGGTTCTGTATGGAACGACAAGTGGGTAAAGGCTTATGCGACTGCCTTGATTAAACAGCAATGGGGATCTAACCTACTCAAGTTTGAAGGCATGCAACTTCCAGGAGGAGTGTCACTCAATGCTCGTCAGATATATGACGATGCGACTACAGAGATTGAATCTTTGAAGGAGAGCTTAAGGCTAGAAGCCGAGTTCCCGCCTGACTTCTATGTTGGATAAGCATGCGCAACAAGTACTTTTCACAGTCAGTACGCTCTGAACAGAAGCTGTACGAAAGCATCGTCATAGAGTCGTTAAAGATCTATGGCCAAGATGTGTACTACTTACCACGAACCATCGTCAATGAAGATCCTATTCTTGGTGAAGATGTTCCATCTCGGTTTGGCTCTTCACATAAGATCGAGATGTATATTGAGAACACTGAAGGCTTTGATGGTGAAGGAGACTTGTTTACCAAGTTTGGTGTAGAGATCAGAGACGAAGCAACGTTCGTCGTATCTCGTTTCCGTTGGAGATCTGTCGTCGATGCATACGACAATACTATTACAAGTGATCGTCCAAGAGAAGGCGACCTGATCTATCTTCCGATGACGAATAAGTTGTTCCAGATTAACCATGTGGAACACGAACAGCCATTCTATCAGCTGTCTAACTTACCTGTCTTCAAGATGCGTTGTCAGTTGTTTGAGTACAACGATGAAGACTTGGATACTAATATCGATGTGATCGATCAGATCGAAGCAGATAATACGTATCAGTACGTATTGCGGCTTGGTGGTGGAGGAGACGACGTAACTCGTTATATCAAGCCAGGAGAGACTGCTACGCAGTTGATCGGTGGTGGAGTCACCATGAGCGGTGAGGTCGTGAAGTATTCTGACTCAGACGACCTGTTGTATATACAACACGCTGGAGCTGATGACGGTAAATTCCATAACTTTATAGCTGCTACAACTATCACCATCACTGGAGCTATCGATCGTTATGCTGACTCTAGCTTCACGGTTGCAACAGTGAATCAACAATTTGCCAGCACTTCTACAGATCAGAACGAAGAGTTTAGTACCGGATCATCTGACTTCCTAGACTTTACTGAAGATAACCCGTTTGGTGACCCGGAGAATAACTAATGTTTGGAACCTACTTCTATCATGAAAAAGTAAGGAAGTGTGTAGCTATCTTCGGTAGACTGTTCAACAACATCTATGTCCTGAGAAAGAACTCTTCAGGAACAGTTATCAGTCAGATCAAGGTGCCTCTTGCTTATGCACCTAGGTCAAAATACATCACTCGTATCAGAGAGAACCCGAGCCTGACAGATGACGTACAGCTTGCTGTAAAGTTACCACGCATGTCTTTTGAGATCACAAGCATGACTTATGATGCCACAAGACAGCTCGCCAAGACGACTAACTTTACCACGCTTGGATCAACGAGTAGCTCAAGACAAAAGTTCTTTACTCCTGTACCATATACGATTACGTTTCAGTTAAACGTATACGCTAAGTCACACGATGATGCTTTACAAGTCGTAGAGCAGGTGTTACCTTACTTTAATCCGCAATACACGTTAACTATTAAGCCATTTGCTTCGGACTATCCTGACTTTAAAGAGGATATACCGATCGCGATCAATGCTGTAAGCTTTACTGATGATTATGAAGGTGCGCAAGAACAGAGACGCATGATCATCTATTCATTAGACTTTGAGATGAAGATCAGCTTCCATGGCCCGATAAATAATCAGTCTATCATTCGTACTGCAAATACTGAGATATACCAGATAGATGCAGGTTTAGCAGACAGCGACTTAAAGTTAGAGACTATCACCGTCGTTCCAGACCCGATCAGTACGATTGGTTTGGCTGACTCTGATTTTGGCTTTGACACCACGATTGACCTTAGCTTTGATGACAGCGCATGAACGATTCAGATAATGTAAAAAGCGATTACGAGTATTCTCGTGATACCTACTATGAGCTTTTAGAAAAAGGCAAAGAGTCTCTTGACCTCATGATTGAGGTGGCAAGATCTTCTGAGCATCCAAGAGCATTTGAAGTTTTATCTACCATGATCAAGCAGATCAGCGATGTCAATGATAGGCTGATGGACTTGAATAAGAAGAACAAAGACTTACAGACTACTTCAAAGGGCGGACAGCAGAAGGCTATTGAAAACCAACAAAATAATATCTTTGTAGGGTCTACAGCAGATCTACAAAAACTCCTTCAACAAACGCCTATAGATATAACACCGAAACAATAGGAGGTGTATCATGAACGAAGCGCTCGCTGCGATCAATCGCATCAAGAGCCTTAAAGAACATGAGGTAAATTTCTTTTTACCGCCTAACTTTTGCTTTCACGGGCCAATCCCGTTTAATGTGAAGATCTCAAATGGTATAGGCACTGCTCATGTCTTGGCTTTAAGTCAAGACGAGGCTGAATTAAAGGTTCAAACTTATTTTGATGAGTCAGCTTCTTATTGGGAAGAGATCGTTGATGAAGAGTATGATGAAGAAGATGAGGATGATGACATAGAAGATGCAGAGTGATACCTATCTAGGTAATATTAGTGTAAAGAGAGACGGTGTAATACAGCAATGGACTCAAGAGCAAGTCATTGAGTATTCTAGGTGCATGAATGATCCGGCATATTTTGCCGAAAAGTACTTAAAGGTCATCTCACTTGATAGGGGTCTAGTACCCTTTACCCTTTACAAATATCAAAAGAACATGTTTGAGCACTTTAACTCGAACAGGTTTAACGTCGTGCTTGCGTGTCGACAATCAGGCAAGTCGATCTCTTCTTGTGCATACTTACTATGGTATGCGCTGTTTCACTCAGAGAAACTCGTGGTGATCCTTGCAAACAAGGGTGACACTGCGCGTGAGATGTTGGGTCGTGTTACTCTGATGCTTGAGAACCTACCGTTCTTCTTGCAACCTGGTTGTAAGGCATTGAACAAAGGGTCGATCGAGTTCTCGAATAACTCTCGTATCCTTGCAAGAGCCACTTCTGGATCATCTATTCGTGGCTTGTCAGTGAACCTATTATACCTTGATGAGTTTGCATTCGTTGAACGTGCAACTGAGTTCTACACATCAACATATCCTGTAATCGCTGCAGGTAAAGATACAAAGGTCATCGTCACTTCCACAGCAAATGGTATCGGTAACACATATCACAAGATATGGGAAGGTGCTGTTCAAGGAGTAAACGAGTTCAAGCCATTTCGTGTTGATTGGTGGGACGTTCCAGGCCGAGATGAAGCATGGAAAAAGCAGACGATTGCAAACACCAGTCAACTACAATTTGACCAGGAATTTGGAAATACTTTCTTTGGAACAGGCGATACGCTCATCAATGCAGAAACATTGATGGGGTTTAGAGCTAAACCATATATTCGAAGGATGGAGAATGACGCATTACTTGTCTACAAAGAGACAAGAAAGCACCATAACTACATCATGACTGTAGACGTTAGCAAAGGTCGAGGTCAGGATTATTCTACGTTTAACGTGATCGATATTAGCGTTCGCCCTTTCGAGCAAGTTGCTGTGTATCGCAACAATACTATCTCTCCGATTCTCTTCCCGAATATTATCTATAAATTTGCGAAAATCTACAATAACGCTTATGTAGTCATTGAGTCAAATGATCAAGGTTCTGTCGTCTGTAATGGATTGTATCATGAACTTGAGTATGAAAATGTACACGTAGAATCTGCTATTAAGGCCAATGCCATTGGTGTTGAGATGACTCGTAAGACTAAGCGTTTAGGTTGTTCTGCGATCAAAGACATCTTAGAGAATAATAAACTTTCTATCGTCGATGAAGCCACGATCCTCGAGATCTCTACGTTTGAAGCTAAAGGCCAGTCATATGAAGCAAGTGATGGTAACCACGACGACTTAATGATGAACCTAGTCATGTTTGGTTACTTTGTCTCTACTCAGTACTTTGCTGACATGACAAACATCGACTTGAAGAAGATGCTATTCGATCAGAAAATGAGAGAGATTGAAGACGACATTGTGCCATTCGGATTTATCGATGATGGCAGTGAACATATCCAACAGTTGGAAACCCCTGGAGCGAGTGATTGGGCGGTTACGTATGACCCGAATTTGTGAAATTATAAATAATAGATATTGAGAAACAACCGCATCATGAATTCATATCATTAACCAACAGAGGATAAAAAAATGGCACTTTCAGCACCATCAGAATCTCCTGCGGTTGTAGTCCGAGAGATTGACTTAACGGGAGGCGTCCCGAACGTTCAGTCTACCACCGGCGCTATCGTAGGTAACTTCAGATGGGGACCCGTGTTACAGAGAAAACTCATCTCAAATGAGGCAGAGTTAGTTAGCACGTTTGGTACTCCTTCTGATGCAACAGCTGTAGACTTCTTGTCAGCAGCACAATACTTGCGTTATTCTAGCACATTGTATGTGGTCCGTGCAACTGATAGTAACGGTTCAGGTGTAGAGCCTGGCGCTGCTTATTGTATGCATGACGGCAGCATTACCACAGTCTTTGATGTAGACAATAACCCATATTTTAATAATTCAGAAGATTTCACAAACCGTGAAGCATCTGTCACAGCGCTCGAAGATTCAAACAATCACGGCATCCAGTTTATCGCAAAATATCCTGGTGACTTAGGTAACAGTTTGAAGGTCGCATACTTACCATCTCAGTCTACTGGCGATAGTACATGGGATGCATGGACCTATAAAAGCAGCTTTGACGCTAAGCCCACAACTTCAGACTGGGCGACGAGCCGCAATGACTCAGGAGATGAGTTGCATGTCGCAGTGATCGATGAAGACGGTTTGTTTAGTGGTACTCGTGGAACAGTCCTCGAAGTATTCCCCAACTTGTCAGTCTTGCTAGATGCAAAAGACGGCCAAGGCCAAAGCATCTATGCGAAGGAAGTCATCAACGCTAACTCGCAGTACATCTATATGCTGAACTTTGATTCAGCTCAATCTGCAGCTGGCGCAGGCTTATCAACCTTTGGTACCGGTAGAACCTATAGACCCACTGTACCATCCGCGGTCGCTAAGTCTTTGTCTAATGGTACAAACAGCGGTTCTTTAGGCACTAGCGCTGGTTTGGCCGGATATGACCTGTACGAAGACAAAGATCAAGTCGAAGTCGATTTCATCATCGCACCTCAGACTTCAACCACAGACGGCTTGGCAACGGTTGTAAATGATCTAGTCTCTACTGCTCAGTCTACTCGTAAGGATTGTGTGGTCATCACCTCTCCGAACAGAGCTTCTATCGTCGGTGTATCGTCTGATGCGACTCGTGTCTCAAACACCGTGACTGCAGTTTCAGGCTTGACTAGATCGTCATACCTTATCGTAGATAATAACTACTTGAAGGTGTATGATAAGTACAACGACAAGTATGTGTTCATCCCTGCTGCATCGACCACTGCTGGTATCATGGCTGCTACGGACTATAACCGTGCTGCTTGGTTCTCTCCGGCTGGTTCGAGAAGGGGTCAACTGCTTGGCGTTACTGCTCTTGCATATAGCCCGACGAAGGCACAGAGAGATACTCTCTATAAGAACGGCGTTAACCCGATCGCTAACATTCCTGGTCAAGGCGTGTTGCTCTTCGGTGATAAGACGTTCTTGTCTCGTCCTTCAGCGTTTGATCGTATCAACGTACGTCGTCTGTTCTTGATCCTCGAAAGAGCGATCGGTAGAGCAGCTGAACAAGTCTTGTTTGAGTTCAACGACGAGTTCACTCGTGCAGAGTTCGTAAACATCGTAGAGCCAGTACTTCGTGAAGTACAAGGTAGACGTGGTATCACTGACTTCCGAGTCGTATGTGATGAGACCAATAACACCGCGGCTGTCATCGATCGCAATGAGTTTATCGCTAGCGTGTTCATCAAACCAGCTCGCTCGATCAACTATGTGACTCTGAACTTCGTGGCCGTCAGAACTGGCGTCGACTTCGAAGAAGTCGTTGGCACAGTTTAATCTAGCGTCATAGGAGAAATAAAATGGCAATTTTAGGAGTTGACGATTTTAAGTCAAAGCTCAGAGGCGGTGGCGCTAGACCTAACCTGTTTAAGGCGACCATCAACTTCCCAGGTTATGCTGGTGGAGATGCTGAACTGACTTCGTTCTTGTGCGAAGCAGCTCAGTTGCCTGGTTCAACGTTTGGTGTCATCAACGTACCGTTCCGCGGTCGTATCTTAAAGATGGCAGGTGATCGTACATTCCCTGAATGGACAGTCACCATCATCAACGATACTGACTTTCAGGTACGTAACGCGATGGAGCGTTGGATGAACGGTATCAATTCGCACTCAGCGAATACCGGTCTTGCAAGCCCAATCGCATACGAAGCTGATCTATTCGTTGATCAGCTTGATCGTAGCGGTAACGTGTTGAAGCGATATACTTTTAGAGGTTCATTCCCTCAAGAGTTGTCTGCGATCGACGTGAGCTATGCTGCGGTTGATGAGATTGAGCGTTTTCAGGTAACATTCGCCTATCAGTACTTCGAGTCTGATACGACGTCTTAATCGTTCGATAGATAGATCGGGGAGGAAACTCCCTGATCTTCAAAGGATTTTAAATGGCAGACAATAGATCGATTAAATTATTTGGTTTTGAGATAAAGAGGGCAAAGGATGGGTTAGAAGACCCAAAGAAAAAGCCGTCTATCGTTCCAGCGCGTGATGACGACGGGGCTGGCTATGTGACTGCCAGTGGTGCGTACTTTGGTCAGTATCTTAATATTGATGGTGATGAATCGAAAGACAACCATCAGCTGATCATGCAGTACAGAGGAGTCGCGACTCATCCTGAAGTTGATATGGCGATCGAAGACATCGTCAATGAGTCGATCAGTTCCTCAGAGCTTCAACAAAACGTTGATATTAACTTAGACAACGTTGAAGTTTCAGATGCTATCAAGAAGCAGATCAAAGAAGAGTTTGATAACGTATATGCTATGCTCGATTTTGGTGAGTATGGTCATGACATCTTTAAGAGATGGTATGTTGATGGTAGGTTGTACCATCATTTGGTCGTGAATGAGTCTAACCTCAAGGCAGGCATTCAAGAGATTCGTCCTATCGACGCGTCTAAGATTCGTAAAGTCAAACAGGTTAAGAAGAAGAAAGATCCTACATCTGGTGTTGAACTCATTGAAAACGTTGAAGAGTTCTACATCTATCAAGAAAAACCCGGCGCGCAAACAGGTGGTGTAAAGCTTACGAATGACTCTGTGAGCTATGTGACTTCTGGTTTGTTGTCAGAAGATCGTAAGAAGGTCGTATCATACCTGCATAAGGCACTCAAGCCTATCAACCAATTGCGTATGATGGAAGACTCGTTGGTCATCTATCGTCTTGCTCGTGCGCCTGAGCGTCGTATCTTCTATATTGACGTGGGCAACTTGCCAAAGGGTAAAGCTGAAGAGTACATGAAGAACATCATGGCCAAGTATCGTAATAAACTTGTCTATGATGCAAAGACAGGTGAGATCAGAGATGATCGTAAACACATGTCAATGTTAGAAGATTTTTGGCTTCCACGTAGAGAAGGCGGTCGTGGTACTGAGATCACCACGTTGCCTGGCGGTGAGAACCTAGGGCAGATCGATGACATCATCTATTTCCAAAAGAAGCTGTATCGTTCATTAAACGTACCTATCAATCGTCTCGAACAAGAAGCACAGTTCTCACTTGGTAGATCGACTGAGATCAACCGTGATGAGTTAAAGTTCCAGAAGTTTATCGATCGTATCCGTAGAAGGTTTGCGCATCTGTTCTATGGTGTATTGAAGAAGCAGTTGATCCTCAAAGGTATTATCACTGAAGAAGACTGGAACGAGTGGAAGAACGACATTGCTATCGACTATGTTCGTGATAACCACTTCACTGAACTACGTGATGCAGAGTTGTTACGTGAACGTGTCACGATGTTAGATCAGATGCAAAACTATATTGGTGAATTCTTCTCGAAAGAGTTCATCTATAAAAATGTCCTTATGTTTACTGACGATGAAGTTGAAGACATCAAGAAGCAGATTGAGGATGAGAAGAAGTCTGGTGAAATTTCTGATGGTGAGGAAGAGCAAGCACAGGGCGGAGCTCCTGGTCAAGCTCCTCAACCAGCAGCACAACCAGCCGGTGAAGAAGCAGGAGGATTCCCGACTGCACAAACAGAAAGCTTTAGGAGAGTTAAATGAATGATAATGTCAAAGAACTAATCCAATATGCGTTGGATCAGGACTATAATAAGGCGAGTGAAGTCTTTGGTCAGGTAATGACCATCAAAACTCAAGACGTGCTTGATCAGATGAAGGTCAACCTTGCAGGTCAGATCTATAATGGCCAAGAGGCAGAAGAAGATGATGATGCACTGGCTGATATGAGCGACGAAGAGATCGATGCAGAGCTTGAAGACGCTCCTGAGGTCGACGATGAAGATCTCGAGGTCGACGAAGAAGATACTGAAGAAGACGAAGAAAAGTAAAGTCTAAATTCATTTTATTATAAATAATTAGCAGAATGTCAAGATATGAAATCATTTCGTGACGTAAGAGGTAAGAAGGAAAAACCCGTTTATTCGAAAAAAATAAACGGTTTTTCGGTTGAAGTTCGTAAGAGTTCTGGCAACTTTGAAGCGTATGTCGATGGAGATATGCTTGATAGCTTTAGGACACAGAACGATGCAGTGAAAGCTGCTACGGAATTCATTAAACAATATAGGGATTAAGATGAAACTTATTGCGGAGTTTACAGATCAGCATATTGAAGTGCTGACCGAAGCCAAAGAAGGCGGTGGTAAGAAGTATACCATCGAAGGCATCTTTGCGCAAGCTGAACAAGCAAATAGAAATCATCGCATTTATCCCCGACAAATCATGGAATCTGCTGTTGGTAAGTATGTTACCGAGCAGGTTGCAAAAGGTCGTGCTGTTGGAGAGCTGAACCACCCGGAAGGCCCAACAGTCAACCTTGATAAAGTTTCGCATAAGATCGAATCCTTGGATTGGAGAGGAAACGATGTTATCGGAAAGGCCACTATTTTGGATACTCCAATGGGCAAGATCGTTCAAGGTCTGCTCGAAGGCGGTGTTCAACTAGGGGTTTCAACTCGTGGTATGGGAAGTCTAATGCGTCAAGGTAACGTGAATGTCGTCAAGAACGACTTTCTTCTGAACGCGATTGACATCGTGCAAGATCCATCAGCACCTGGAGCTTTTGTAAATGGGATTATGGAAGGTGTAGAGTGGGTCTGGAATAACGGTATCATTGAAGCTAGGACAATTGAAAAGATGGAGACTGAAATTAGAAAAGCTCCGCGTAAGGGACTCTATGAGGCCCAGGTTCGTGAGTTCAAAAATTTCCTCTCGTTGCTCAAAACTAGAAAATAAGGAGTCCTACATGGCTAAAGATCAGATGGATCAAGAAGTCGAGCTCCATGACGACAACGAAGTTATGGAAGAAGGCCACGATCCCAAAAATGCTGAAGCTCAGTCTGTAGCATCTGTTGCCGCTGCTGGCGATAAAGCACCTACTGCAAAGAAGTTGCCTAAGTCTAGCACGAAACAAGACCCAATGCAAAAACTTCCTGGTACCAAAGCTGGCATGATTAATGCTGCTTACACCAAGATGTCTGGCATGAAGAAAGAAGATCTTGCTATTCTTATGAGCAAGATTATGGCTGAAGAGACCGAAGGCGAAGACGCTGTTGTTGCTGAAGAGCAACAGATTGCTTATCAAGCCGACTTCTCTGATGACCTGAAAGCTCTTGTCGAGGGTGAAGCTACACTGTCTGAAGAGTTCAAAGATAAAGCTGAAGTTATCTTCCAAGCTGCGATTAAATCGAAGCTGAGCGAAGAGATCGACAGACTCGAAGAGAAGTACAACGAAGAGTTGGCTGAAGAAGTCAAGTCTACGAAGGAAGATCTCGTCGAGAAAGTTGACAGCTATCTGAACTACGTTGTTGAAAAATGGATGGAAGACAACAAAGTCGCTATCCAAACCGGTCTTCGCACTGAGATCGCTGAGAAGTTCATGACTGGTCTGAAAGACCTGTTCACTGAGTCTTACATCGAAGTTCCCGAAGGTAAGGTTGACCTGGTTGACGAATTGGCTGAAACAGTTGATGATCTTGAGCAGAAGCTCAACTCAACTACTGCTGACGCTATCCGCATGGCTGAAGAGCTCGAGACTTACAAGCGTGATGCTATCATCCGCGAGTCTGCTCGTGACCTCGCCGAAACACAAGTTGAGAAGCTGAAGTCTTTGGTTGAAGACATCGACTTTGAAGATGCTGAAACTTTCGCTAAGAAAGTCCAGACCGTCAAAGAGTCATACTTCACGAAGAAGTCTGCTACCGAGTCTGCTCAAGAGATCCAAGAAGACGAAGACGGTGAAACCGTTGTCGCTCCTACTGGTTCGATGGCTCAGTACCTCTCAGCCTTGAAGAAAACTGCTAATAAGTAAGGAGTAATTCCAAATGCAACAGTCTTATGACAAGCTCATTGAAAAATGGGCACCGGTCCTGAACGAAGAGTCAGCCGGATCAATTAAGGATTCACACCGTAAAGCTGTTACGGCTCAGATCCTTGAAAACCAAGAACGTGCTTTCGCTGAGCAGCGTGCCCAAATGGGTATGTTGTCGGAAGCCCCCACCAACGTTACCACGGCTGCCGCTAACTGGGATCCCGTGTTGATCGCTTTGGTCCGTCGTGCTATGCCTAACCTCATGGCTTACGACATGTGCGGCGTTCAGCCGATGACTGGCCCTACCGGCTTGATCTTCGCAATGCGCGCTCGCTACAAGAACGTCAAGTCTGGCGTTGGTGTTAACACCGAAGCTTTGTTTGACGAAGCAGCCGTTGGCTTCTCTGCCGACTCTGACACCACTGCTAACGGTGGCACGTCTGGTCTGGAAGGTGTTAGCGATACTAACGCTGACAGCTCTATCGTTGACTCTGGCGGTGCTTACGTTCCTCGTACGCCTGACCTGTACAGCACGACTGAAGCTGAAGGTTTGGGTGACGGCGGTTCTCGTGACTTCGCTGAGATGGGCTTCACCATCGAAAAAGCCACGGTTACTGCTAAGAGCCGTGCGCTGAAAGCTGAGTACAGCTTGGAATTGGCACAAGACCTGAAAGCAATCCATGGTCTGGATGCCGAAACCGAATTGGCCAACATCCTCTCTACCGAGATCTTGGCTGAAATCAACCGCGAAGTCGTTCGTACCATGAACTCGCAAGCTAAGATTGGTGCTCGCCAATCTGGTCTGCAAGTCAACGGTATCTTCAACCTCTCTACCGACGCCGATGGCCGTTGGAGCGTTGAGAAGTTCAAGGGCTTGATCATCCAGATCGAGCGCGAAGCTAACGTTATCGCTAAAGAAACCCGTCGTGGTAAGGGCAACTTCCTGGTTTGCTCTTCTGACGTCGCTTCTGCCTTGGCCGCTTCTGGTATGTTGGACTACGCTCCTGCAATGTCTACCAGCCTGAGCGTTGACGACACCGGTAACACCTTCGCTGGTGTTTTGAACGGTCGCACTCGCGTTTACATCGATCCGTATGCCACGACTGACTATGTCACCGTCGGCTACAAGGGTACTAACCCCTATGACGCTGGTATGTTCTACTGCCCGTACGTTCCTCTGACGATGGTTCGTGCCGTTGGTGAGAACACCTTCCAGCCGAAGATCGGCTTTAAGACCCGCTACGGTATGGTTTCCAACCCCTTCGTGGACGTTGGCAACATGTCTGGTCGCGACGGCCTCGCAGCTGCTCGTACTAACCAGTACTACCGTATCTTCCGCGTGGACAACATCCTCGCCTAAGAGTAAAAAGAGCCTGCAAAAGGCCTTTCAAAGGAACCCTCGAAAGGGGGTTCCTTTTTTTATGAGGTTATGGTATAATGTATAAATATAGCTATGGCACTCACAACTAATATCAATTATCTCCAACCGACTTCCTTCAAGCTCGTGCTTGACCGGAAGAATTATCCTAACTTGGAATTTTTCTGTCAGAATGTTACGCATCCTGGCATGATCATGAATGCTGCTGAGTTGCCTTTCAGAAAAATCACGGGCATCCCATTCCCTGGAGACAAACTCACCTTTAACGAGCTTTCGGCCAATGTCATCTTAGACGAAGATATGATCGGGTATCAAGAGATGTATAGTTGGATTCGTAGGCTACTGGACGAAGACATGCGTTCACCGTTACAAAGGACAAGAGGTACTCCTCCTCACACCGCAGACATCACATTACATATCTTATCGAGCGCCAATACGACGACCAAACAGATAAGGTATCGTGACTGTATCCCTACAGCATTAGGAGATGTTCAGTTCGAGTCAACTGCGACTGGATCTGAGTTCATCACGTTTAATGCATCATTTCGATTCACTTACTTTGAACTATTGAGTGTAAATAAGACTACTGGTGCTATCACCGAATCTTTTACAGTAACACAATCTTTATAATGGAGTTATATCATGATGGATCTTCAAACCATCTTGGATGAGTGGGCTAACGACTGCTTGATCGATGGCATGAAGCTTGATGAAGCAAGCCGCAATTCGGCTAAGCTTCACTCTAAGTATCTAAACTTGATGGCTAACTATAAGCTTATGCTTAAGCGAGCAGAGTTCAAGCAGAAAGAGTTGTTGAAAGATAAGTGGCTATACTACAATGGTAAGCTAGCAGAAGAAGATCTCAAAGACAGAGGTTGGGCTGCTGATCCGTTCAATGGTCTTGTGAAGCCTTTAAAGGGTGACATGGACTATTACTATGAGTCAGACATTGACATTCAGAAGTCTGAAGAGAAGATCCACTACTATAAGACCACGATTGACTCTTTGCAAGACATCATAGATAATATCAAATGGCGACACCAAAACATAAGAAATATTATTGAATGGAAAAAATTCGAGTCTGGAAATTAAACCACGCCACTTTAGGCGTGTATTGCGAATCTGGTACTTCGGCTGAGCTCAACGAGCATTTTTCTTTTTATGTCCCTGGGTATAAGTTTATGCCCGCTTATCGCAATCGAGTATGGGACGGAAAGATCAGACTGTACAACCAGCGTAACTGTAGTCTACCTGCAGGGTTATACTATCACCTCTTAAAGTTTGCAGAACAAAGAGGCTATGAACTTGAGTCTGTCAAAGGGGACTATGGCAGTCCAGACTCTGCAAATAAAGTTAATGCACAGGAGATCATGTCATATGTTCAAAGTCTTAACCTTCCTTGGGCTATTCGCGACTATCAGTTTGATGCTGTATGCACAGCCATCCATCGTAAACGTGGTATCCTCGTATCTCCCACCGGTTCCGGAAAATCTCTTATCATATATACGCTGATTCGTTGGTACCTTGAAAATACGAATCAAAAAGTATTGGTAATCGTACCCACCACGTCTCTCGTCGAACAGATGTACGGAGATTTTAAAGAGTACGCAGCAAACGATACGTTTAATTCAGAGTCTGAATGTCATAGGATCTATTCAGGCAAAGATAAAGAAGCAGACTCGCGAGTATACATCTCTACTTGGCAGTCGATCTATAAGTTCCCTCAGGCATGGTTCACGCAGTTCGGCGCTGTGTTTGGAGATGAATGCCATGGATTTAAATCCAAGTCGTTGACTACTATCATGGAGAAGTGTACTGAGGCTGAGTATCGATTTGGCACCACAGGCACATTAGATGGTTCTTTAACGCATGAGCTCGTGTTGCAGGGTCTATTCGGTAAGACATTTAAGGTCACGACTACACGCGAACTACAAGATAACGATACTCTTGCACAGCTTCACATCACTCGGCTTGTACTCAAGTATGATGATAAGGTGTGTAAAGCGAACGTTGGTTTAGAGTACCAAGATGAGATTGACTTTATCGTACGTAATCCTAAACGAAATAAGTTGATTCGAAACCTTACTCTCGACCAACAAGGTAATACACTGCTCCTCTTTCAATACGTAGAGAAGCATGGCAAACCTCTCTACGACATGGTACGGAGTAAAGCAGCAGAAGATCGTAAGGTGTTCTTTGTCTCAGGATCAACTGATACAGAAGATCGAGAAGCGATTCGTAAACTCACTGAGACTCAAAAAGATGCTATCATCGTCGCCTCAATGGGTGTGTTTTCAACAGGCATAAATATAAGGAACTTACATAATATTATATTTGCATCACCATCGAAGTCGCAGATTAGAGTGTTGCAGAGTATTGGTCGAGGCTTGAGAAAGAGCGATGATGGTCGACCAACAAAACTCATCGACATCAGTGATGATATGACATGGAAGTCAAAACAAAACTTCGCGTTACTCCATTCTCTAGAAAGGTTGAAGATCTATGAGAGTGAGCGTTTCGATCATAAGACTTACGAGGTAAAGATTGATGCTGATTAAACAGTTTAAACTTACGAATGACGATGAGATCGTATGCCAAGTAGTTTGGCACGAAGAGAATAAGTTAATCGTTACTAACGCTGTACGTGTCCTTCAATTTGAGGATCCGCGTCGAGGAATTAGAGGTTATTACTTTCGGCCATTCATGACCTTTCAAGACGACGTTGAGGTGACGATAAATACAAAACATATCTTGTGCGAGCTTGAGCCAACCGAAGAGATGATCAAGCACTATACAGACCAGATTGATGATATAAAGAATGTGACTCGTACGTCGCGCGACGACGGTGAAGATTTTAGTAAAGCTCTTAAAGACTTTATGAAAGATGTAATGGAAGATGATGGCGGAGTACCAGATCTTATGAAAAAGAATCTACATTGAAGGGTATCTTCTCTCCCCTCCGGGTATTAAAAGGATTATACACCATTTTTTAATACTTGTAAACCGGTTTTTTCCCAATTGATCTGGGTGTACATGAACAGAAAACTATGGTATAATACAGCATGAAAGGAGTGAACATGAATAAAAAAGAGAATGTTCATTATGTAAACAACTCAGACTTCTCATTGGCAGTAGTAGAATACGTCAAAGAAGCTGGCGCAGCAAAGAAAGCTAAGAAACAAGTACCAGTGATCCCTAACTATATCGCTGAATGTTTCTTGCGTATCGCAGAAGGTCTATCACATAAGTCTAACTTTATTCGTTACACTTATCGTGAAGAGATGGTGATGGATGCTGTAGAGAACTGTCTCAAAGCGATCCATAACTATAACTTAGAAACAGCTACTCGTACGGGCAAACCGAACGCCTTTGCGTATTTTACTCAAATCACGTGGTATGCTTTCTTACGAAGGATCGCTAAAGAAAAACGTCAACAAGATATTAAGATGTCTTACCTGAGCAAGATCGATCTGAGCGAAGTCTTTGGCACCGATGACCTTGAAAAGTCAGAGATGGTTGTAGAATCACTTCGTCGAAGGATCGAACGAGTAAAAGAGACAGATCGAAACGTGAAAGAGTATATCTCGCAAGAAAAGAAAGCTCGTCGTAAGTTATCATTAGATTCTGACTTAAGTGAATTTTTAGAATGAAAATTGCCTTCCTCAACGACACACATTGCGGTATACGTAACTCATCAGATATTTTCTTAAAGAACCATGAAGACTTTTATTCAAAGGTCTTCTTTCCATATCTTGTAGAGAATAACATCAAGCAGATCGTTCACCTTGGCGACTACTATGACCATCGTAAGTTTGTCAACTTTAAAGCGCTGAACCATAATCGTAAGTGTTTCTTAGAGCCTATGCGCGAGAACGGTATTACCATGGACATCATTCCTGGTAATCATGATACGTACTTTAAGAATACGAACGACCTTAACTCGCTGAAAGAGTTGCTAGGTCACTTTATGAATGAGATCCATATCGTTATGGAACCCACAGTCATGACGTATGATGGGTTTAAGATGGCTCTCCTTCCATGGATCGCACCTGATAACTATGAAGAGTCGATGGACTTCATTCGTAACTGCGATGCAGATGTATTGGCAGCACACCTTGAGTTGAACGGTTTTGACCTGATGCGAGGAGTGAAGTCGACTGATGGTATGGACCATAAACTTTTCTCTCGATTCGAGATGGTGCTTTCTGGTCATTACCATACTAAGTCGCAAAAAGATAACATCTATTACTTAGGTTCTCAAATGGAGTTCTTTTGGTCCGATTCTGGTGACCCTAAGTACTTCCATGTCTTAGATACAGAAACAAGAGTTCTAACTGCGATCCATAACCCGTACACCTTATTTGAAAAAATAGTGTACGACGATCGAAAAACAGAGTATAATAGTATAGATGTGAGTCACCTTGACAATAAGTTCGTGAAGGTAATTGTGGCTCATAAGTCTGATGGTTTCATCTTTGATCGGTTCGTTGACCGAGTACAAAGTATGAATATCCATGAGCTAAAGATCGCAGAAGACTTTCGAGAGTTTGAAGGCGAAAACGTAAATGATGATGACATCTCGTTCGAAGATACAGAAGTCTTGCTAAGCAGTTATGTCGATGCAGTAGATACTGAACTAGATAAAGATAGAATCAAGATGCAACTTCGAGAGCTGATGACAGAAGCTCAAACACTTGAGACTGTATGATTGTATTTAAAACTCTCCGATGGAAGAATTTCCTCTCTACAGGAAATCACTTTACATCTCTTAACCTTACACAGAACAGAACTACACTCATTGTAGGACAAAACGGTGCAGGTAAGTCGACGATGCTTGATGCCATCTCATTCGCATTATTTGGCAAGCCTCATCGTAACATCAATAAACCACAGCTTGTTAACTCTGTAAATGGTAAGAACTGTGTTGTTGAGGTGACGTTTTCTATTGGTAAGAATCAATTTAGGGTAGTGCGAGGCATCAGCCCTAATATCTTTGAGATCTATAAGAATGATACACTCATCAGTCAATCATCTCACGCCAAAGAGTATCAGAAGATCCTTGAGCAGAACATCCTCAAGCTAAATCACAAGTCCTTCCACCAGGTTGTCGTTCTTGGATCTTCTTCTTTTATCCCTTTCATGCAGCTACCTTCTCATCATCGCCGAGAAGTAATTGAAGACTTGCTTGACATCAGCATCTTCTCGAAGATGAATACGCTGTTAAAAGAACAGTCAAACTCGTTAAAAGAAACCATTCGACAGGTGTCATATGAGATCGACATTATCAATACGCGCATTGAGACACAGGACAAATATATTAAAGACGTACAAGTCCTCACGAAGACGGCGCTTGATTCAAAACATAAGAGGATTGAGGAAAACCGATCATCGATTGAGGTACTCAATGAAAGTAATGCTTTACTCACAACTGAGGTGGAAACAAAACTCCCAACCGCGCAAGATGATCTTAACACCCTTAACGGAAAACAAACCCAACTTGTCCAGTATCAAGCGCAGTTCAAACAGCAGATGGCAACAGTCGCAAAGGATGCAAAGTTCTATGAAGACAATGACACGTGCCCGACATGTTCCCAAGATATTGGTGCAGAGCTCAGAGCCAAAAAACTTGAGACTGCAAAGTCAAAGGCCAAAGAACTTAAAGTCGCAATGGACCGCGCCGCTGCAGAGTCGAAAAATATTACAGAGGCTATTCAACGGGCGTCTGATTCACTTTCCGAAGTACAAGAGTGGCAGCGCGATATACTTGCTAACAATAAAGAAATTAGTAGGCTACAGACAGAGATTCGAAATCTCGAGGTGGAAATCAATGGGTCTGACATAGCAGACTTAAAGGCCGCAAAAGAACAGATGACTGAGTACGAGACCAAGCGAAGAGATATGCAAGAACATAAGCTCGAGCTTGGCGAACAACAGTCTTATAATAATGTGATCTCTGAGATGCTCAAAGACACAGGTATCAAGACGAAGATCATCAAACAATACCTCGGAGTTATCAATTCACTTGTAAATAGATACCTACAGGTTTTAGACTTCTTCGTTCACTTTGACTTGGATGAGTCGTTCCAAGAAACGATTCGTTCTCGCCATCGCGATGACTTTACGTATGACTCCTTCTCTGAAGGTGAAAAGCAACGTATTGACCTATCGCTCCTCTTCACTTGGCGCCAAGTTGCTAAGATGAAGAACTCTATCGCAACTAACCTTCTAATCTTAGATGAAACATTTGATTCGAGTCTTGATGCTGACGGTGTGGAGAATCTTCTTAAGATTTTATATACTTTACCTGAAGACACGAATGTGTTTGTCATCTCTCACAAGGGAGAGATTCTAGAAGGTAAGTTTGAAAATAAGATAGAATTTTACAAAGATAAGAACTTTAGTAAGGCAAGGGGTTTACAAGAACTTGAAGCTGTGGTATAATACAGCATATCCATTCACAAAGGCTACATTATGGAACTCAGTAACAACACTCTCTCAATCTTAAAAAACTTTTCTGGTATCAACCAGAACTTGATGGTCCGTGAAGGTAACAACCTTAAGACCATGTCAGAAGCTCGTAATATCTTAGCATCAGCTAACGTAGATTCAAGCTTTCCAAAAGAATTCGGCGTGTACGACCTTAACGAGTTCATCAACGTATTAGGCTTGGTTGATAAGCCTAACCTAGCGTTTGATGATACACACGTTGTGGTGCAAGATGCATCAGGTATCTCAAAGGTCAAGTACTTCTTCTCACCCGAAGAAACTTTGACTACACCATCAAAAGACATCAAGATGCCCGAGCCAGACCTTGCATTTGAACTCACGAATGATGTCTTAAATAAGTTGAAGAAGGCTGCATCTGTGTTAGGTCACAACGAAGTGACTATCACTGGTAAAGATGGAGTTGTCAACCTTACTGTCGTAGATGGACAGAACTCTTCCTCAAATGCATTTACGATCGATGTCACTGGTAAGACTCCTTCGGTGCCTTTCAAGTTCATCATGAACATCGCTAATTTGAAGATCCTCGCTGGTGATTACCTAATCGGGATGTCTTCGAAACTCATCTCTCAGTTCAAGCATAAAGAGATCGACGTAACCTACTGGATTGCTTGTGAAAAAACCTCAACATTTGGAGAATAATATGGCTGAAACCAAACAACAACCTGCTCAAAAGTCTACTCAAGACCAATTCAATGAGCTTTCTAATCGAGTATCTCGTAGCACCGTAGCGGTGATTGATGCTGTAGCTCAACGCGGTGGCTTTAAAGGCGAAGAGCTTTCTACGATCGGTCAGCTTCGCGATCAGTGTGTGCAAGTGATTCAATTGGTTGAACAGTTGCAACAAGAAAAGGCTATGAATAGTTGATGAATCGCCATCAGCAACTGATGCTCATCACCGCAGAAGAATGCGGTGAGTTAGTACAACGTTGCAGTAAGATGATGCGCCATGCTGAACGTGCATCTGATGTAGATGAACGACAACGAACTAAGTTTGTTGAAGAAGTCGGCGACGTCCTCGGGATGATCATGTTGATCGTGCAACATGGTTACGTCTCGATGGAAGAGTTAGAAGAACGAATTAAAGTGAAACACGATAAACTGAGAACATGGAGCGACTTATTCGATGGCGAATGATTTTTTATGGGTAGAGAAGTATCGACCTCGTAAGGTTGCAGATACGATCCTTCCACAACAATTGAAGGATACTTTTCAAAAGGTAGTCGATGAAGGCACTATACCTAATATGCTGTTTAGTGGCACTGCTGGTCTTGGTAAAACTACTATTGCCCGTGCTCTTTGTAATGAACTTGATGTCGACTATATCGTTATCAACGGATCAGAAGAAGGAAACATTGATACTCTGCGAGGAAAGATCAAGCAGTTTGCCTCGACAGTATCACTGTCAGGAGGTTATAAGGTAGTCATCCTTGATGAGGCAGACTATCTAAACCCTCAGTCGACTCAACCAGCTCTTCGTGGCTTTATTGAAGAGTTTAGTAATAACTGTCGCTTCATCCTCACGTGTAACTTTAAGAATCGTATCATTGAGCCATTACACTCTCGATGCGGTGTGTATGAGTTCAACACGAGTAAGAAAGACATGGCTGCACTTGCTGCGCAGTTCATGAAACGTATGAAGACCATCCTCGAAGATGAAGGTGTGTCATACGAAGAGATGGCAGTCGCAGACTTGATAATGAAGTTTGCTCCTGATTGGCGTAGAGTCATCAATGAATGTCAGCGTTATTCGATGACTGGGTTCATTGATTCAGGTGTCACGAAAAACCTGACGAATGACAACTATGATGACTTGTTTAAGATGTTGAAGGATAAAGACTTCAAGAAGATGCGATCATGGGTTGCCAATAACATCGACACCGACGCAGTCGCTATCTTTCGAGCCATCTACGATCGAGCACTTGCAAAAGTAAAGCCCGAATCATTACCACAGCTTATCCTTATCTTAGCGGATTATCAGTATAAGAACGCCTTTGCGGCAGATCATGAACTCAACGTCGTAGCATGTATGACTGAGGTCATGGCCAATATTGAGTTTCAATAAATATAGATATTAGAAAGGCCATGCATATGACGAAAGAGATGCTTATCAACCTTCCAGAGGTTGTCGCTGCCAAGCGGTTTAGTAGCTTTACGCGGTTGTTGGCCGCAAACTTAATGAAGAATCCATACCTTACTTTAGGTAGTTTCTTCAAGAGTTTATCAGCCGAAGACTTAGATCACCTACTTGATCTTGCCGAACATGAAGGTGAAGGAGATAAGGCTGAAGAGATTGTGCTGATCACTTTGTTGTTGGCACAAGCAGAAGGCACATTAGTCAGTAACGAGAGTCGTATCCTTGAATACTGCTCGATGTTTAAGATGATGATTGCCGGGTGTTCTCTTCACAGACAAGGCATGTTAAAATGCAATTTTGATAACATGTCCTTTGGTGAAGATGCATCAGAGTTGACAGTATTTGAACCCATAAAGGAGTAATGACATGGTCATTAAATTTATCAAGAGCATTTGGAATGCGTTGACTGGAGTGAAAGAAGATCCTGTTCAATCGCATCCTTTAGATGGTCCTACTCGAGTGCCTCCAAAACTCGACTTAGAGCCAGTGAAAGAAGAACCTGCCGTTCAGGCGGCGCCAGAACCTGCAGTGAAAGCTGAAGAGCCTGCAAAGAAGACTCCTAAGCAGATCGCAGCTGAGCGTCGTAAGGCTGATAGCGGAACTAAACGAAAAAAGAAAGCCGTGTGAAGGTAGGAGGAGGCAATGCCAATAAGTCCTCCAATTTCTTATGAACTTAAGACCTGTTACTGAATATCCATTCTTTTACTTTTACGACTTTGACTGGGATCGTCAAGCTGTACTCGACTATTTCCTGAATCTACCTGAATCTGGTTGGAGGTCACCTAAGATCACTAACTTTACGGATGAACCAGGCATAGACACATATGAAGGCGATCACCCAGCTACCGGTCTTATTTGGGTCGCATCTAGTCAACACACTGACTTTATTTCCGAGTGTCCCGCTGTCGCAAAGATAGCTGACACCTTTTCTATTACTCCAAACACTCAAGCTCCTTCAGATAAGATTCGAATCTTTCGAAACATGATCGTAAAGAAGAGTAAGAGAGGCCATGATCCTGGCTTCCATCATTTGTTACAAAATAAACAACTCGATGAAAGGTTTGGCATCACGCGCACTGCAGACATTATCTTTCCTCTGCAAGGTGGATTTAAGCAAGATCCTTTGCAGGCTCTTGATACTCGTACAGGTAAAGAATATACTCTCGTCCCAAAGGGTGTGCCATTCATGGTTCCAAACGAACCTTTCTGGCATTATCGATGGAACGAGAACGAGTTTGATTGGAGACTTACATTACATTTCCGGTGCATCATCCCTGTCACCTATGACTTGATACGTAAGCACTTTTATAAGCCAGAATATGAAAACGCTAGCGAATGAATTCGTTTATGAGGTCTTAGACTTTCAATACCCAAAACAAGAGATATTCGAATACGCACTCAATCATACGGAGTGGAAACCTAATATATGGTACACAGCGGCAAACGTAGACCTCACACAAGCAAAATGGTGGGACTACTACCCGTCTGATGATTGCCCAATCATTAAACAAGTTTCTAACGCAATCAACGTAGAACTTCCGCCGGGTTCTTATAAGCTAGTCAAGACTCTGAAAGGTGGACATCTTCCTTATCATATTGATCCTGAAAGGGAGTGTGTATTCATGCTTCCTTTAACTGATGATAATTCAGGCATTGAATGGATCGATGAAAATCGTAAACCTTTATACCGACATACGTATATTGGACCGACGATCATCAATGCCAAGATCAAGCATGGTGTTCCATATGTAGACAAAGATAGATACTTCTTACAGGTGAATATACCCGTAAAGTGGAATGAACTATCTCCGGAGCTATTTAGATGATCGATCAGTATTGTTATCCAGTAGAAGGTTTAAAGTTTGATAGAGAACAACTGAAGAAAGACTGTGATAAGCTGATAGAAAAACTTGGCTTCACTAAGTACCAACTCGATCAAGCACTAAACTCAGTATATCGAGCTCATACTATCAACCTAACTCATCTACCGGGTTTATTTGGAGATGAGAGGTTCATGAAGTTTAATGGTAATCACTATTATGTGGAGTCCGCCGGAGTAAAAGAAGGTGACTTCACTGAACCCCTTTCAGAGCTTCATAACACGTATCTAAAAGAAGTGATGAATGAGATCAAGCTGTATCACATTGATAAGTACGGTACTCCATTTCAAGGAAGATGCCAGCTAATCATGTCTAGGCCTGGTCAGACCTATTCCTTTCATACTGACTCTCACACTAAGCATAGATACCATGTGCCGATCAAGACAGATAAAGACTTTTGGTTCTTCTTCAAGACGCCAAAGGGTTTAGAACCTGTCCACATGCCGGCGGACGGGCGGGCATGGTACTTAAACCCAGTAGATGTCGAACATACTGTGGCACACCTTGGCTCAGTGACTCGAATGCACTTGTTGATGACTTCAGAACTATAAATAAGTGCATGGCTTATTCAGATAAAGTATTAGATCACTACGAGAATCCTCGTAACGTAGGTAGTTTAGATAAAGAAGACTTATCTGTAGGAACAGGTATGGTCGGTGCACCTGCGTGTGGTGATGTGATGAAGCTTCAGATACAAGTAGCAGATGGTGTTATCACTGATGCCAAGTTTAAAACTTATGGCTGTGGTAGTGCAATCGCCTCAAGCTCACTCGTAACTGAATGGGTAAAGGGAAGAACATTAGATCAAGCATCAGAAATTACTAATAGCGAAATTGCTAGTGAATTAGCTTTACCCCCTGTTAAAATCCATTGTTCAATACTTGCAGAAGATGCAATCAAAGCGGCAATTGCCGATTATAGAGGTAAAAATGCTGAACTTAAGTGCGACTGCTAGCGATAAGATCAAAGAACTAATTGCGGAAGAAGGAAACCCCGACATAAGAGTGAGGTTATTCATTCAAGGCGGAGGTTGTTCAGGATTTAATTATGGTTTTACGTTTGACGAAATAAAGAACGATGACGATTGGGAAGTAGAAGGTTTACTTGTAGATGCTGCATCTATGCAGTACCTCGAAGGAGCTACCGTTGATTGGAAGAAAGAGATGATGGGTAGCAGTTTTATAATCGAAAATCCTAATGCTAAACATACATGTGGATGTGGAAGTAGTTTTTCAGTATAATGTTAGAGACATGTTCAGATCTCATGCGCGAGGCTTATAAGCGCAACTGGATTACGGCTAGAGACGGTAACATCTCTATTCGTTGGCACGATCGTGATCATTTTTGGATCACTCCTTCTGGCATTCGTAAGCCAGATTTATTGCCGTCGATGTGGAAGAAGATCGAGATCGAGAAGACACTCTACGATCAACCTCCTCGTTTAATCCATACACCGAAAGTAGTACAAGATGAAAAGAATACCAGCCTTGGTGCAAATCTCAGACCAAGTGGAGAACTCCCTCTTCACTTTGGCCTACAAAAGATATTGCCAGATGAGATCGAAACTCGAGTCGTTGTACACCTACATCCGACGTATTCGATAGCTGCGATGCATCGAGGCGTCGACCTCTCGACACTCGTAGAAAGTTTTCCTGAGCTTGGAAGATATACAAAGGTTGCACCATCAACTCCAGATGTACCTCCAATCTCAGAAGAACTTGGTGATGTATGTCATAAAAATTTAGGCCTCGATAACACAGGTAATGTAAAGTATGATATAATAGGCATCAAAGGTCACGGTGTAGTCGCTATCGATGAAACGCCGTGGAGAGCATTTGAGCACATCGAACGTTTAGAACATATCTGTAAGATACTAGCAGCAAGCAACTATTATCAACCGTTATGAAAAGCTTTTGGAAAACATGGCAATATGCCATAGGATCTTTCGATGACGAGACGACAAAGCCGTATGATACAAAAGTGGCGGTCATTCGCACTTTCTGGGTATTACTTCATATAACAACTTGTGCGTTTATCATCATCGGCAATGGTAGAAACATCGGTTTATGGTAGTAGGATTTACAGCATCTGCATTTGATCTGCTACATGCAGGTCATATCATGATGCTACGCGAAGCTAAGCAGCAATGTGATTGGCTCATATGTGGACTTCAAGTTGACCCTTCGATAGATAGGCCTGAGAAGAATAAACCTATTCAGTCCGTCGTTGAAAGGTATACTCAACTTGCTGCGGTCAAGTATGTGGATGAGATCATCCCTTATGTGACTGAAGTTGACCTTGAGGATATACTCCAAGCATACCCCATCAACGTACGCATCCTCGGCGAGGAGTATAAAGATCGTGACTTTACTGGTAGAGACATCTGCAAGAGTCGCGAGATCAAACTATATTTTAATGTGAGAGACCATCGGTTCTCGACAAGTGAACTAAGGAAAAGGATGCACAATGAATCCCTTCGAATTCTTAAACTCAATCAACACTACCAAGAAAAATCTCATAACTGACGACATTACTGAAAAGGCATATAACGCATATATCATTAACCGTTCATTATCTTATTTCCCAGATTCAGTCCTTGCGGCAAATGAGATGAACATCAATCACCACCTTGATAATAAACTTCAATACGACTTTTTTATAAATATCATGAGGAAGCGGAAACGCTTTTCGAAATGGGAAAAAAAGAAAAGTGATGGTGACGTTGAAGTGATCAAGCAGTACTATGGCTATAATGATTTAAAAGCCAGACAAGTGGTCAGCCTTCTCTCACCGAACCAATTACAAGAATTACATATAAAGGTGAGTAAAGGTGGAAGAAAGTAACTTGATTGAATGGACGCCCAACAGTATGTTGGAAGTCACCTTAAACGAACCGGACGATTTTTTAAAGATCCGGGAAACCCTAACAAGGATAGGTGTGGCATCTCGTAAAGAGAGAAAACTATACCAGTCATGCCATATCTTACACAAGCAAGGACGGTACTTCATCGTCCATTTTAAAGAGCTGTTTCTGCTCGACGGCAAGAAGTCAAACCTTGAAGAGAATGATGTGGCAAGGCGTAATACGATTGCCGTGCTCATGAGTGATTGGGGTCTATTATCCATCGAGAACCGAGATGCAGCTCAGCCTCTTGCCCCGATGCGACAGATTAAGATCATTCCGTACAAAGAGAAGAACGATTGGGAACTTTGTCCAAAGTACAATATTGGTAATAAATGAAATGGATACGTGAATCTTGGTATGTCATCGCATTAGAGTCTGAGATACCAAGTATAGATCATGAGAAAGTATTTTCACGAACGATCCTCGGAGAGAGGATCCTCGTATATCGTTCTGCTAACAATTTATTCCAACTGATAGCACTTAGAGATCGATGTGTCCATCGTAAGGTGCCTATCTCTACAGGTATTCGTATAGGAGACAACGTTCGATGCGGGTACCATGGACTTCAGTACTGTCCTACTGGTAAGCTATGCAAAGTGCCAGGCATGGAAGACTCTGAGATCCCGAACCGTGCGATAAAAAGTTATCCTGTAGAGATTAGACATGGCTATGTGTTTGTGTGGATGGGCAAGCCGCATTCTCCGGACTATACGCTGTTGCCTTCTGATGACGAGTTAAAACCGATAGGCACTCATGCTATCGGTTACATGCATGCAGAAGTGTCTGCTAACTTATTATGCGACAACTTGCTTGACTTCACACACCTCGACTTTGTACATCCAACGACTTTAGGCGGCACAACCACTTTCTCTTCGATTAGGCCTGAGATCAAGGAGATCGATCGAGGAGTATCAATATCTTGGGACATGCCTGACGTCGAGGCTCCACCGTATTATGGAAAGTTCAGACGCTTTGCCTCAAAGATGGATCGTTGGTTCCACTATACGTTTAAACTTCCTGGAGTATTGATGATGGATTCAGGCGGAAAGCCGAAAGATCCTTCTGATGTGCCAGTAAAATTACAGGTCAAACAGTTCATCGTACCAGAGACAGAAACTACCTCGCACTACTTCTTTAGCCAATCATTGAGTAAAGAGTTTGATGAAGAGAACATTGGTGACGTCATCTTAAAAGAATCCCTTGTCAAGATGATGAACCAGACCGCGGTCGAAGCATTCACTGAAGACATAGAGATACTGAAGCTTCAGCCATCTAAATCCCACGTGAACATAAATTTTTGGTTTGACGAAGCCGCAGAGCTGTATAATTCTTTATATCAAGGCTATGTACAAGCTGAGTCGAGTGTGGTATAATATAAATACTTTATGGATGCCGCAATAGCGGGTCCATTTTCTACAACCTTGCTAAAATTAGGAGGTCATACATATGACAAACTTTAAATTACCACGTTCTGCGTTTATCGGCTTTGATAATATCTTTGATGAGCTTGAGCGTATCACAGCCTCATCTGCTACAGATAACTATCCCCCGCATAATATCGTAAGGCTTTCAGAAAACAACTATGCGATTGAGATCGCTTGTGTTGGGTTCACTGAGTCAGAGCTTACACTGAATCAACAAGATGGTATCTTGTATGTTCAAGGTGCCAAGCATGAACAGACGAAAGCTGACTATCTACATCGCGGCATTTCAGGTCGATCATTCAAACGTTCCTTTAGACTGTCTGAACATGTAGAAGTAAAAGGAGCTAATCTAAGAGACGGACTGCTCGTCATTAACCTAGAGAGGGTCGTCCCTGAAGAAAAGCGTCCACGGCTGATTCCTATCAATCATAACGTGGAGTACACACATGACACAAATACAAAACTTCTTACAGAAGGTAAAGAAGCTATTCTTGGCGATTTTCCATAAACTTGAAATATGGGGTGAAGCTTGCGCACGCTCACGCGTTGAGCGTTATCTTGCTCAATCCCAAAATATTGCTGAACTTGAAAAACGCATGAAAGATATTGATAACATGCGTTATAAACATTACATTTAAGAGGTAATAATATGAAGCAATATGTATGCGATGTTTGCGGTCACATCCATGATGAGACTGTAGATGGACCTTTCGAGGATTTGCCAAAGTATGCTAATTGTCCGGAGTGCGGAGTCGATGCCCGTGAGGCATACCAACCTCTAGACTTTTGATAAATAAAGTTGCCGGATCTTTTTAAAACCGGTATTTTCACAAACACACACAGGAGATTTAAATGTTTTCACCTAAATTCTATATCGAGCAGTTTCAGCATACCAAGAAATTGGTTGGCGATCAGATGTTCAAGGACCAACCTGAACTGAAAGAAGCAGCTGAAAGATACCTCGACGCTCAAACTCAATACGCTGAAATGATTGTCGACAACTCCATCGCAATGATGAAGTACACCGTCGACCAATTCTCGGCAGTTTCTAAATTGGTTACTAAATAATGGAGGCGACTATGAAAAACCCGTTTGAAATCCGTCAAGAAGTCTTGAAGATGGCTAAGGACTACATGGACCGCGCCTGGGAAATGAACTATATGTTTACCCAACAGTTGTTTGACCAAGGTCAGAAGACTGCAGAAGACATGAAAGAAGCTCTTAAGCCATATTCAACAGAAGAGTTGATGAAAAAGGCGGCAGAACTATATACGTTTGTCTCTAAACGCGACTAAACAAAGGGGCTTCGGCCCCTTTTTCTGGCTCTTAACTTGTATAAATAAGTGTACCGATACCTATTTTTTGGGGGAAACATTTCATGACGCCAGCCGCATTTCAAGAAGCCATTGCACCCGTAGTGGATAAACAACAATTTAATAAGTACATCAATGACGCGATCCTACGCGGTCAGCGATGCCAACGTAACTGGGACCTAAGTAAGCAGATCCCTAAAGAAGACTTGGATCTAATCGTCCATGCTGCCACTCAGGCACCTTCTAAACAAAACGTTGACTTCTATAACGTCTATGTGATCGAAGATCGCGAGACTCTAGAGCATATGTATGAAGCTTCCAAGACTGAAGCACGTGATAACCCTCAAGTTCTCGCCAATGCAGTCTTGATCTTTACTGAGAACAAACACTCAGTGTTCCGTACTTCCGAGCAGAAGAAGATTGCCATGGGCATCGACTCTGAAAAAGATCGGCTGACCAACTATGCAGACATGCATGAAGCTATCGGTGTTGCTGCTGGCTTTGTTAATATGACCGCTTCTATGCTTGGTTACCAAACTGGTTGTGATAAGTGCTTTAATCACGAAGAAGTGAAAAAGCTATTGAACACCAATGATAAACCCATCTTGGCTATGGGTGTTGGCTTCAAAGATCCTAGCAAGCAACGTCGCGAGAGCCAAGGCACTGGTAAGAAAGTGCGTTCTTTTGATAAACCCAACGCGAAGGTAACATACCTCTAATTCTTTATGTTTTATAATTATTATGGTCGTTTAGCTAAGCGACCTTTGAGTGAAGAGCAAAAATCGGAATTGGACATGAGACTCGGCAATGGTTGGGTCCTCTTGTCCAACTATGAAAACGAATGGCATGTCATGTTTAATGACAGAGACTACGAGTTCTTTAAGAAGATCATCAACCCGGTTTTTACTAAAAAGACTGATCGAGATACCAACTTACAACTTTCTAAGACGATCTTCAAGCAATGTTTTTTCGGCAGCTAAATATCCCTACTGCTATCGTAGATGAGGTACGAGCTAATGTACTGAAAGCATACGACGAAAGTAAATACTTGTTAGCTCAACAAGTTGTACAGATGAATAGCGTTCATTATCCTCAGTCATTGAAGAAGTGGTTCAATGCTAGAGGGTTCTTTCCATTTCAAGCTCTAATTTTTGTTAACTATTCTGGTATATCTAGCCAGATACATGTTGACTTTAATAAAACAACATATCCGACCGACGACACTTATGTCCGTCCTACACGCCACGATCGTAGACTTGATATAACACGCGTTGCTACTGAAGTTCCTCACGAAAACGTTATTAACATTGGTATCAAAAATTATATAAAAACTCCCGTAAACATTTACGATTGTGGAGAAGGATGGTGGGAAGAACTTCGCCAATCAGATGGCTTAGATCGTCCTAGGCTGGTACCTCCAGATTTAAGTAAAGCAAAACTTATTGATAGCTATAACCTAAAATATCCAGTTTTACTTAATACTTCAACCCCGCATAAGATCAATAACACGACTAATGAAGTCAGGATCAGTATATCATATCGCTTCCATGAAGATCCACTCCCTAAATTACTCGCCACAGACTTTCTGTAGTCTACATTGGGAAGACATCGAGTTATACTTCCATCGCCGCGAGATCAAGTACTGTTGTAGGACCACTACATCTCATAAGTTCCCAGACCCTCTTACAAAAGAGTGGATTCGTAGTAACAACATCATCGATGATAGACGTAACTACGCGCTGAATAACTGGAGACATCCTGCCTGCAATCAATGTTGGCAGCAAGAGAATGAGACTGGTACAAGCTTTCGAACTCGTAAGAGTTGGCCTAAGCTTGAAATAAAAGTAGCTGATCCAGAAAATAAGAAGCAGTACGCTAGATACATCAAGTTGTACTTTGAAAACACGTGTAACCATAGCTGCTTATACTGTAATGAAAAGTTCAGCAGTCTACACGCGCAAGAGCGTGGCATTGCTCCTTACGATAAGTACCGAGAAGATGATATGGATGTTATCATCGATTGGATCAGAGACCTTTGTCAGCAAGAGCCTGAAGTCCTAAAACATATTTGCGTATTGGGCGGAGAGCCTACCATCAGTAAAGGCTGGGAAGTCTTTAAGTCAAAGATGATCGAAGACGACGTCATTCGTAATAGCGAGCTCATCATTGACATCACATCTAATGGCTCATTTACTGACAAAGTATGGTATAATATAGAAGAAGAAGTAAAGCAAACGACTCGCTGGAAGTGGTTATATTGCTTATCAAACGAGTCGACAGGCGCAGTGTCAGAGAACGTCAGATACGGTTCTGATTGGGAAGTATGGAAAAAGAACTATGAACGTCTACTCATACTAGACGAGATAAGCATGATTCGCATATCCATGTCGCCAAACGTGTTCACGATCAAAGACACTTATAACTTCATCGACTATGTCATATCTTCTGCAGAACGATTAAACCCTTATAAGAAGATCATGTTTAACACATGGAATTGGGTAAGTCAACCTTCAACTCTTGCATTGAACGGGTTAGACATCAAGCATAGAGCAGTGATCGATCAGTGTATCGATAGAGTTGAAGGTGCGATGTGTAACATCACGAAGAAAGACGTGATGGACTACTTGATCGTTTTAAGAGATATGATAGGAACTAAACCAATCCGTCGACATGAGGTCATAGGTTGGCTCGAGCATCAAAATAATTCATATAAGAAGGGAAAGATAGACGAGGATCTATTGATCGATCAGTTTACACCACCTTGAAAGTATGGTATAATACCCCAATGGCATTCTACACATCAGTATTTCGTTTCGGTAACTCCATCATGTATCGCGGCTATGATGGAGCTGGTCAAAGATACCAGCGTAAAGAGCCGTATCAACCAACCTTCTACGTCCCCTCACAGTACGACACTGGCTTTCGAGGTCTTGACGGTCAACAGATCGGCTCGGCCAAGATGGACAGTATGCGTGATGCGCGTGAGTGGTTAGAAAAGTACAAGAGCGTTTCTGGTTTTAACATCTATGGTAACACCAACTTCGTTCAGCAGTACATCGCAGAGAAGTTTCCTACAGACATACAGTTTGACCGTGACTTGATCAACGTCACGACGATCGATATCGAGACCGCATATGAAGGTGGTTTTCCTGAACCATCAGAAGCAAAGAACGAGATCCTTGCTATCACGGTCAAATCAAACGTCGACGGTGTTTACTACGTATGGGGTTATGGAGACTATGACGTAGAGAAAGCGCTCATCAAACCAGTCAAATACGTCAAGTGCACATCTGAAGCAAACATGCTGAAGTTTTTCCTTGAGCATTGGTCATCAGCAAAGTACTCGCCTGACGTCATTACTGGTTGGAACTCTCGCTTCTTTGATATTCCATACCTCGTGAATCGTACAGCAAAGGTGCTTGGCGTAGAGTATGTCAAGAAGTTCTCGCCTTGGGGTTTGGTCAACCATCGTAAGATCAGTCGTCGTAACAAAGAGTATGACACCTTTAACTTAGAAGGTATCCAATCACTCGACTACCTCGAGCTCTTTCAAAAGTTTGGTTATTCGTATGGTGCACAAGAATCATATAAGTTGAATCACATCGCTTATGTGGTACTCGGTGAGCGTAAGCTATCATACGAAGAGTCTGGTTCTTTGAAGAACCTATACAAAGACGACTTTCAGAAGTACATCGACTATAACATGAAAGACGTACAGCTTGTCGATCGACTTGAAGACAAGATGGGACTGATTACTCTTGCAATGACGATAGCATATAAAGGTGGTGTCAACTATGCAGACACGTTTGGTACCACCGCAATCTGGGAATCGATCATCTATCGTAAGCTCAAGTCACAGAAGATCATGCCTATGATCGCCGAGAACGATAGCGTAAAGACTGCATTCGCTGGTGGTTATGTGAAAGATCCTAAGGTTGGCATGCATGATTGGGTCGTATCGTTCGACTTAAACTCTCTGTATCCAAACATTATCGTTCAGTATAACATGTCGCCTGAAACCTTGATGACATCGCCAGACGATCGAGTGCAAGCTGGAGTTGAGTACTATATGGAGAATAAGGCCACTCCCAAGAAAGACGTGGCAGTCGCAGCGAACGGCTCAACTTACCATAAGAAGTTCCAAGGTGTGGTGCCTAACATCATCGTTGACTACTATGATGAACGTTCTGCTACAAAGAAACTGATGCTTGCATCTCAGAAAGAATATCAGAAGAACAAGACATATGAACTCGAGAAGGAAATCAACCGTCTAGAAAATACTCAGATGGCTCTTAAAATTCTGCTTAACTCTCTTTATGGCGCTCTTGGTAATCAATACTTTCGATACTTTGATATTAGACTTGCTGAAGGTGTTACCTTAACTGGTCAGCTTACGATTCAGTGGGCAGAGAAAGCCATCAACGCAGAGATGAACAAGATCTGCAAGACAAAGAACAAAGACTATGTGATCGCTATCGATACTGATTCATTGTATGTCAACTTTGGTCCTATCATGGACACTTTAATATGGAAGCCTAACGACGATCTTGAGAAGAAGGTCGCATTCCTTGATAAGATCTGCTCTACACACTTTGAACCACTCCTTGAGAAGTCATATGCAGAGTTGTTCGAGAACATGAATGGCTTCATGAACCGTATGACGATGAAGCGAGAAGTCATCGCTGATCACGGTATATGGACTGCAAAGAAGCGTTACATCTTGAACGTGCACAACTCAGAAGGTGTGCAGTATGCAGAGCCTAAGCTTAAGATCATGGGTATTGAAGCTATCAAGTCTTCGACTCCCGAGGTCGTACGAGATATGTTCAACGAGGTATTTAAGATCATCATCAAAGGAGACGAAGAAGAGACACGTAAGTTCATCAACGACTTCAAGGTTAAGTTCAAGTCTCTGCCTCCTGAAGAAGTCGCGTTTCCTCGTTCGGTGTCAAACATCACTGAATGGTCAGATCGACAGAACATCTATAAGAAAGCCACTCCGATCCACGTCAGAGGATCTCTACTCTACAATAGACACATCAAGAACCATAGTCTAAACACAAAGTACGAGCTCATCAATAATGGTGACAAGATCAAGTTCGCATACCTGAGACTGCCTAACCATATCAAAGAGAACGTGATCTCATTTCCAGATCACCTACCAAAAGAGTTAGGCTTACATCGATACATCGACTATGACTTGCAGTTTGAGAAGACTTTCATCGAGCCTTTGCAGTTCATCTTAGATGCAGTCGGCTGGTCACTTGAAGAGAAGCAGACCCTTGAAGACTTTTTTGTATAACTTTAGTACTACATGTACATGGGCCCCGGGTTGTGGTATAATGAGCATGCGAAAGGAAAAATTATGAAAACTTGGTTTACAGATATGAGACAGATGCACGGTAAGTACGGTGTATCTCAATGGATTCACAACGCAACACCTGAGCAACTGAAAAAGTTTCTTGAGTTTCGCATGAACTTCCTCAAAGAAGAGTATGAAGAAACTCAGAAAGCTTATCGTGAGAAAGATGCAGAAGAGATCATCGATGGTTTGATCGACATCTGCGTTATCGCGATCGGCACTCTCGAAGCATTTGGTGTTGATGGCGACAAAGCATGGCGCGAAGTGCATCGTGCAAACATGAACAAAGAAGTAGGCGTAAAGCCTTCTCGTCCTAATCCACTTGGTCTACCCGACTTGATCAAACCAGAAGGTTGGATCGCACCAAGCCATAAGGACAATCATGGTAATCTCTCTGACGCGTTTTAAAGGTGTATTCGACAATAAGACTCATAACTCACTTCAGTTCGAGTCTTTCGATCAGTTTGAGATGGCGCTTCGTGCGTTGTCTCAAAAGCCATGTGCATCGAAGAAAGATGCTTATCTGATCTCACCTGCTACATACTTAGAAGGCACTACTCGTGCAAATAAGAATGTGGTAGAGTGGAGTGGTTGGGCTGCAGTCGACGTTGACGATCATGTATTTGAAGGAGACCTAGAAGATGAGCTACGTACTCGGTATGGTAAGTGGCGTTATGTTTGTTATAGTACTGCTAGCAGCACGGAGTCACGCCCGAAGTTCAGGCTTGTCTTTCCACTTACTCGAGCAGTACAGCAAGATCAAATCAAGCATTTCTGGTGGGCACTCAACTCAGAGCTTGGCGCCATCGGAGATCGACAGACTAAGGATCTCAGCAGAATGTATTACATCCCTGCGAGCTATGCTGGCGCTTACAACTTCTTCTTTACTAACGCTGGCGATTTTCTTGATGTTGATTTTCTTTGTTCTAAGTGGGAGTACAACTCAAAGTCAGATGCAGGTAGCTTCATCGACCGACTGCCTGACGAATGGCAAAGACAGATCGTCGAGCACAGAAAATCTCAACTTGAAAATACATCGTTTCAGTGGTCAGGCTACAGAGACTGCCCTTTCTGGCCAAAAAAGCTAGCGTCTGAGTATCAGACCATTAATAACACTGGATGGTATCATAAGATGTATCAGATCATGGTAGCGGTTGCAAGCAAAGCGGTGAAGAACCAGTATCCTATCACATCAAACGAGATCACGAACATGTGTCGCGAGTTTGACATAGATACGGGTAATTGGTATGAGAATCGTCCGATGAACAAGGAAGCAGATCGGGCACTTGAATACGTTTATAGGAATATGATATGATTGATTATAAAGTACGCCTCGGTGATGTCTTTACCATTAATGACGTAGATAAGATAGCGCTCGAAGATCATGCGCAAGCAGAATACGTTATGTTCCTTGAAGGCGAACTCAAAAAACCTATCAGTGAAAGGCGTGATCCTGAGACCGTGTTGAAGAACACTCGTGATGGTCTCGTAGCAGAACACTGGTTGACTGAGCATAAAGGTTATACTAACTTTGATGAGAAGTACATGGACGTCTTGCACCCAGATGGTTTCCATGTCGAAGTGAAGACTGTCAGTACCTATGGCGGAGTGTCAGCTATGAACCAAAGGATCAGAGATACCTTCACCAAGCTTTGGCGCAGACGTGTACAGTGGAGGCAAAAGATTGCTGACCATGTCATACTATTCACTCGTTATTATGATGAGTACACGTGCCACGGTTTTTATCAATGGTCAGACGAGAAAAATAATTGGGAGTGTGTGAATAAGATGTGGTATAATGAGTTTGGAGGTAAAGAATATGCGTGAATCCCTTAAAGTGCTGCAAGAATGTGCAGAAGTCCAACAGAAAAAGTCTCGTGATTATCAGAACGAAAACTCACGTGTTCGTCAAGCTGACTACTATCCTCGTGGTGTAGCATCGCTCATGGACCTCATCAATGCCAAGACCCTTCGTATGTGGTCTGTCATTGAAGCGATGGAACATGATCCGAACTATGAGCCTAACTTTGAATCGCTCGAAGATTCTGCCAAAGACCTAATCAACTATGCATCTTTCGTTGTTGCATGGTGTCGTAAAGGTATCGACGGTCAAGATCCTACACGTGACTTCTTAAATCGTAAAGCGAAGAAAGCAGAAGAATGAAGATCGTAGTCACTGGTTCAGCAGGCTTTATTGGCTCAGAGCTTTGCAAGACATTAAAACGTAAAGGCCATCAGGTCATTGGTTTGGACATCAAGGAAGGAAACGACATCCTTACTTGCGAGCTACCGCGTGCTGACTGGGTGATTCATCTCGCTGCTAATGCTGGAGTGTTACCAAGCATTGAAGACCCGAAAAAGTATTGGATGAACAACGTTGAAGGCACGAAGAGAATCTTAGCTTCTTATCCTAACTCACGTGTCCTTGTTGCGGGGTCTAGCTCTCAGTATGAACCACACTTAAATCCCTATGCAGCATCAAAGCATGTGATCGAGAGTATCCCTCATACTAACGTGTGCTTCATGCGATTCCATACCGTGTACAGTAATCCTGCCCGCCCCGGTATGTTCTTTGATAAGTTACAACGCGGTGTACTCGAGTTTGTGACAGATCATGAAAGAGATTTTATACATATCACTGACGTCGTAGAAGCGATCCACCTTCTACTCTATTCAACGCATAGAGGTCCAATCGATATCGGTACTGGCAAACCTGTCAAGGTATCATCGATCGCTCCTCACTTACCAGTAAAGGAAGGTCAACCTTATGAAAGACTACGTACATGTGCTAACAAAAAGGACATTGAGCTCCTCGAAGCCATGGGTTGGCGCTGTAAGGTTACTGTAAATGATTTCCTCAATGAAGTTTAAACTTGCTATCATCGGCCATGGCTTTGTGGGCAAAGCTGTAGACTATGGCTTTAGTCATCCTTCTGTGAAGAAGCAGCTCATTGATCCAAAATATAACACATCGGTCAAAGACATCGACTTAGACACTGAGCTGATCTTCATCTGTGTGCCGACACCCTACGAAGACTTCACGATCTTCCGATCGGTGATGGATGAGCTCAGGCAACGAGGCTTCATGAAGTTCGGATCTGTCGCGATCAAGTCGACGGTTCCTCCTCATGTGCTTCGCGAATATCGTAACTCGACGATCGTCTATAATCCAGAGTTCTTGACAGAGAAGTCTGCAGCAGAGCAGTTTATCGACCCGCCTTTCCATATCTTTGGAGGCGAAGTGCACTCTGTCAACCAACTTGAACGTTACTATCATCAGTATAGCTTATGTAACCCGTGCCCATCTTATAAGCTATCTCTTGAAGAAGCATCTGTCGTCAAGTACACGATCAACTCGTTCCTTGCCACGAAAGTTACATTCTTCAACCAGATCTATCAGATGTGTTTGGATAATGGCTACAACTTTAATCATATCGTAAACGCTGTAGGTGCTGATCCACGGATCGGCCGAGGTCATACGAAAGTTCCTGGATTTGATGGTAAGATGGGATTTGGTGGAGCCTGTTTCCCCAAAGATACTCAGGCTTTTGTTAACTTTAGTGAACATCTAACAGTTTTGAACTCCGCCATTGAGGCGAATAATAAGGTTAGGGCTGGGTATGACCTTGATGATCGGGAAAAAGATCAAAAGATTGTGTACATGCGCTAACATCTATGGTATAATATCAACATGCAAAACGTAACTGACATCCGTAAACACTTCAAGCAAGCTCTGAAAGATCAGAAGTTTACCATCGACCGCACTGGTGCAAAGACCATTGAGTTGTTAGGTGCATGCTTCAAAGCCACAGAACCTGCCATCTTTGGTACACCTAACCAAGAATATATCGATCGCGAGATTGACTGGTACATGAACCAGTCGACCAACGTTAATGATATTGGTGGTGAAAAAATTCCTGCGGCATGGCAAGCCACAGCAAACCAATATGGAGAAATCAACTCTAACTATGGTCATCTGATCCTCTCAAAGAAGTACTACGAACAGTACGAGCAAGTCTTTAATGAGCTGCGTAATAATCCAGACTCTCGTCGTGCATCGATGATCTATACTCGTCCTTCGATCTGGGTTGAATACAATGAAGATGGTAAGAATGACTTCATCTGTACTAACTCAGTGACATACTATATTAGAGACAATAAACTTAACTGTGTGGTACAGATGCGTTCGAATGACGTTGTGTTTGGTTATAAGAATGACTATGCGTGGCAAGGATTTGTACTTCAGCACTTACTTGATGACCTGAATGAAGTAAGGCTATCAAAAGATGATGAACGTTTTCAATATGAGCCTGAGCTTCAACTCGGCGACATCTATTGGCAAGTTCAAAACCTTCATGTGTATGAACGTCATTTCCATCTAGTCGAAGGAGAGAAAGACGCTGAAGAGCATTCGCACTATTATTATGATACTGATCGTAACATGCCATTGCAATCGGGAGGAGCGAAAGGTAGTAAGACGTGGGATGCAGATCATTACAAAGAGATCAAGTTCAGTGTGAATGGCATATCTTCTGATGACTTTAATTGGAGACCTAATCGGGAATTTTATGATTGACTTATATTTTGGTTCGCCTCAGACTTACCAACCGTCGAACGATGAAAAATGGGATGGTCGATACTTACGACTTGCCAAAGACATCTCTTCTTGGTCAAAAGATCCATCCACCAAAGTCGGTGCAGTAGTAATAGGCAACAAAGGGCAAGTACTATCACAAGGCTATAACGGATTTCCTCGTGGTATCCAGGATACTACTGAAAGGCTTGATGATCGAGCCACAAAGTATAAGTTCATCGTTCACGCTGAGATGAACGCCATCTATAATGCCACTTATAACGGAGTATCGCTTGACGGTTCAACGCTGTATGTTTCTGGATTGCCAGTTTGTCTTGAATGTGCAAAGGGTGTGATTCAAGTTGGCATCAAGAAAGTAGTGACTGCAAAGATGGAGGTACCTGAAAAGTGGCAAGAGTCATGCAAAGAAGCGAAAGAATTACTCGAGGAAGCGGGCGTAAAGGTAGAGACGTCTTAGACTTCTTGCCTGGTCATGATACGAACTCTGACATCATCGTACTTGGTCAATGTCCTTCGAGCAAGACTACACCATCGGTCAACGGTACGTTTGCTCGGCTCAAGAAGTGGATGGACTATGTTGGTGTAGAGGCCTGGGACTTTCATAACGTGATCCCACATAAGATCAACTCTTATGACTTGAAAGACGTTGATAAGACTGCACTAATTATTGCAGTACAAGACAAAAAAGTAGTCATCTCCCTTGGCGGGTTTGTAGAACGTGCATGTAAGAAGTATTCGATAGATACTTACAAGATTGACCATCCTTCTCCCCGCAATCGAAACTTGAACAGCAAAGACTATGAGCTCGCGATGTTAGAGTCGCTGAAACAATATTTGTATGATAGAAACCACACAGTATTATGATGAATACTTGCGCTATTATAACATGGCGCTTGATCAACAGAAAAAATGCAACGTAAGTGATACTGCTCCTTATGGCATGATCCCGCACCTCGAGTCTAACATGAACGACGACTTGATGGAGAACATCGAGCTGTATGATGTGGTGGAACGTAAGTATGCTGGTTTCTCTCAGATCGTGAATGACTGCTTTTATGGATGGAGCTATGGACATCCATATTGGGAGAAGATGAGAGCAGGCAAGGTCACTCAACAGCGTGAAGTCGTTGCAAATAACTGGACTGGTAAGCATAAAGACTTTGACTTACCTGAATGGTTGTACCTCTTCATCTTACATCGTGTGACTGGATCTGCGATCAACTATGCGACCAAGCCATCAGGTTATCATAACACGCTGCTGTTCGTACTACATAAAGCACGTACGATCGAAGAGATGGTATGGTACATGAAGAAGCATCGTGAACCATTCTATACTTCTGTCGGCTATCAGTTCCCTGCATTTCCTAAGCCGCAAGGAGACTATAAGAAGGGTGGTGACTACTACTTAGGCGAGTATGCACCACGACTGGCAAGAGAACTTGCTGAGTGGCTACAGTCTTCAGATAAGAAGAAGGACCTGCGTGAAGTAGGTGAGTGGATGGGTCAGTGGAACGAAAGAAACGGCCTACGTCGATATATCTTTCAATATGCGGCAGTCGTTGCAGACATCGCTGACTGGTATCCTGCATACGTAAATAAAGAATCACCGTTCTACTATGGAACAAACGCAGTTGAGTGTATCTCGTACCTTGCCAAGCCGACTCAGAAGATGAAGAAGGAAGAGTTCCTTGATGCAGTGATGATGAAGATATACGAAGACACTGGTGCATATCCATATAATGCTGAAGATGTATGCTGTGACTTTATCCGATGGGTTGAGAACTATGTACGTCCTGGTGCACACTACTCTCATATCAACTTAGATGAAGTATGGTCATCATCTCGTATCAAAGATCATCCGTTTGGTCGACAAAAGGCAATGCTTGAGCTTGGTCTAGTGAGTACGTTTAATAACCTAAAGCATCATCCTTCAGACGACACGATCTTAAAGCAGTGTGATATGACAGTTGATAAGTATAAAGAACTATGCAAAACGCTACACTAAGTCATTTCATTGAGGACACATCTCGTAACATTGTGTACCCGAACACTGACCTCGTAGAGGTCAACTTTAAAGGCAAGCCAAAAGATTCGTGGATGTCGAGCTGGACACAGGAACAACGCTTTGAAAAGTTCTTTGAGTTCTGTGATAAGTTCGATAAACGTGAAGACCTCTTACTCAAAGAAGACTATCAAATCTTCTCTCATCGTTTGCATTGGCATGAACACCCGTTCTGTGACGTGATGAAAGAAGTAAAAGACGACCATAAGCGTATGTGGTACACACTCGTCTTTAGCTTTACGAATGAACACTGGAAAACTTTCACCACTCTCCTTGAACATGGAGACGAAGGACTACAAAAGAGGTTCGAGACTCAGCGTCATGCTCGTAATGACCTGTTTCAGATCTACTATCCAAAAGATACAAACGTAAAGCAATGGATCATCGATGGCCCGAAGAAAGCTGCTGATGATATGCATCATATCCTCACTCGTAAGGATAGACCATGGACAATGATGGAGTTGGCAAAAGAGATGGCTGGTTACTTTGCAAAGAACCAAGGCTTTCGCAACCCGATGTATCCATGCAAAAACTTTGCACGTTATATCGCGATGGCATATCCTCACATCTGTGATCCAAACTCTGTACTGTTTGGTGGCACTGGTCACTTTGATGGTCTACACCAGATCTTTGGTGGTAAGAATCTGATGGGCAAAGTAAAGTACGAGTTAGACGAGAGAGGCAAGTTTACACCTACGAATGGTTATGGTATAATGTGGGTTGAGCAGATGCAGAAGCTAGCGAATCATCCAAAGAATCCAATCAAAGAACAAATGTGGCTCAACTTAGAAGACAAGACGTGTTTCTTCTATAAGCATATCGCCATCACTCACGGAGTAAAGAGACCGACTAAACGTATCCCGTATGATTGGATCTTTCCTAATGAATTTAGCCTGAAAAAAGATGTCGCACGACAAGCATATCATTGACTATCGTAACAAAGACGTAGACAACCTTTTGATGGAAGGTGTCTACACTCGTCATGATGCTCGCGAGTATTACTTGAACCTTGCTGGTGATTGGGAAGATCCAAACCCACCGCCTGTCGTAGAGACTTATGAAGGTGTTCGAGTCGTACGTGATGACTTACTTACCGGTTCAAAGGTTCGAGGTGGTGACTGCCTCATCTCTCGTATCAAAGAAGAGACACTCGTATATGTTCAGCCTCGTACTGGTCTAGCTGGTGTGTCTATCTTAGATGTGGCAAAGAGACATAATAAGAAGGTCAAGCTGTTCATGCCAAGCAGCCAAAAGATCTCGCATCATCAGGCATGTTGTATTGAACGTGGAGCTGAAGTGGAGTTCCATCGTATCGCTGCAATGCCCAACTTAAATGCTATCGCTAAACGATACGCAGAAGAACATGAAGGACATGCTTTCATCCCGCTTGGTTTGAAGCATGAACTCGTGACTGCAGGTTTCGTAAAGGTTGCATCTCAGATCCCTGAACCAGAAGAAGTCTGGACAGTGATCTCGACTGGTGTACTTCATCGAGCTCTGCAGATTGCATGGCCTAACGCTACCTTCCATGCGGTTGCTGTCGCACGTAACTTGAAAGAAGGTGAAACTGGTCATGGCAACATCATATCTGCGCCAGAAGCTTTCACACAAGCGATCAAGGAAGAAGAGATGCCTCCATTCCCTACGGTCGCTACGTATGATGGCAAAGCTTGGAGGTATATCCCTAAGAACTCTGGTAAGGACGTGTTGTTTTGGAACGTAGGCACTGAGCCTATATTGAAAGATTCATCGATCATCGATCGAGTGGATTCATATCGTGGGTGGAAAAAAGATGAAAGTACTATTAACGGGACTAGGTCCGATATCGGACAAGATCTATTCGCATAAGGCTGCACAAGCCATCATTTATGCAGATCAGCTAAAGCACGCTGGTCTTGATGTCACGATCAATCTTGCTAGTAAGAAGATCACTGACTATACTCCATTCGATGAAGTCTATGTTTATCATGGCTCTGATTGGAGCGGCAACCTAAACTTGTTTGGCGGTATAGAGAACTATCAAAACATAGAGACTGTTGGTGCTCTGTCTCGATTTAATGGTGAAGTGAAGTCGCTCATCATCGACTTTCCTCAGTATAGCGACATGTTTGAGGCACGCTTGAAGAAAGCAAACATGTCATTCGACTGGGATTGGCAAAATCTTCGCAAGATCGAAAAGCAAGCGAAGACTGTAGATCCAAACCTAGTCAAGCGTTATGATCGGATCTCAATCGGCGACAGTCATGCGATCTGCATGTATCGACCTGGATGGATGAACGTCTCCACCCCGTTCAAGACCTTACATGGTGCGATTAAGTTGGGATTCGATCATTTCATACCTGAAGGCAGTTATAAAGAGATCGAGATCTACTTTGGTAACATCGACGTTCGTCATCACTTGTGTCGAAATGACGATGTGAAGAAAGCGGCAAAGGATCTTGCGGATCGATACACTGCTGCAGCCGAGTTCTTAGCAGACAAACACTCTGCAAAGGTGACTTTATGGGAACTTCTACCTATCGAAGATCCAAGCCGAAAGGTACCAAAGACTGGTAACTATAAGGGCACTCCTTTCTATGGGTCATGGCAAGAACGAACTGATGCACGTCAATACTTTATGGACGAGCTTGAGTCAAGTGATGTTCCAGTCTTCAAGTGGGTAGATAAGTTAAAGAATAAAAAAGGTGAGTTGGATTTTGAATTCATGGAGAAGCCACAGTCAATTCACCTTTCAAGGGCATCTTATCCCCATTGGCAAGGGAAAGAATGGACAGAAGTGAAGAAGGAAGAGGGTGTACAACTTGACGCATTTATGGTATAATGACATTTTACAGATGAGGATGTGTGTATGGGAATAATGGACAAACTAAAGAAGAACTCGAAGGTCGCTCATACAGAAGTGCTTTCGAAGTCTAAGTTCTTCAATGAAAAAGACATGGTGCCTACTGAGGTGCCGATGATTAACGTGGCTCTGTCTGGTAGTATGGATGGTGGCCTCACTCCTGGTCTAACTGTACTTGCTGGTCCTTCAAAGCACTTTAAGACTTCTTTCGGCTTAATCATGGCGAGTGCTTACTTAAAGAAGTACCCTGATTCTGTGCTATTGTTTTATGACTCAGAGTTTGGTTCGCCTCAGACTTACTTTGAAAACTTTGGCATTGATACGAGTCGAGTGCTTCATACTCCTATCACCGACGTAGAGCAGTTGAAGTTTGACTTGATCGCTCAGCTCGATGGTCTTGAGCGTGGTGATAAGGTTGTCATCATGATCGACTCTGTTGGTAACTTGGCTTCAAAGAAAGAACTCGAAGATGCGATGAACGAGAAGTCAGTCGCAGATATGAGTCGTGCGAAAGCGCTTAAAGGTTTGTTCCGTATGTGTACGCCTTACCTCGCGATGAAAGATGTGCCTTTGATCGCTATTAACCATACATACAAAGAGATTGCAATGTACCCGAAAGACATCGTCTCTGGTGGTACTGGTATCTACTACTCAGCCGATCACATCTGGATCTTGGGTCGTCAACAAGATAAAGATGGCACTGAGATCAAGGGTTATCACTTCATCATCAACGTAGAGAAGTCTCGGTATGTTAAAGAAAAGTCTAAGGTTCCTATCTCTGTTTCCTGGGAGGGCGGTGTACAGCGTTTCTCTGGTCTGCTTGATCTTGCTTTGGACGGTGGTTACGTTGCTAAACCTTCTAACGGGTGGTATCAGAGGGTGGACAGAGCGACGGGTGAGCTCGTTGATGGACGAGTACGAGAGAAAGAGACATTATCGGAAGCATTTTGGAAACCGATAATTGATGGCACAGACTTTAAAGACTACTTAACAAAACGATTCTCAATCACTACAAAGGCAGTTGAAGATGGACAGGTACATACCGCTGAGTAAATGGGTAGAAGGAATTGACTACGAGTTGGTCCCTCTACCAGAACATACAGATGCATGGGGCGTAAGGATCATGGCTGGATACTTTGTAGAGACTGTGGTCCAGTATGCAGCTGTTAGCTTCAACACAGAGAATGATACACTAAACTTCTCGTTTAAGGTACATAGTTCTCCTGATCCAGAAGCCAAACCAGAAAACTTAGAACTACAATCAGTCGCATCAGACATCCTCTCAGCGATCCTCGAAAAGGGTGTCTACGACGGTACAGTAAAGGTAACAGATGACGATGCAAAATCTTGAGTTGACGATCCTACGAAATATCCTTACAAATGAATCATACATGCGTAAGGTGTTGCCGTTCGTCAAGCCAGATTACTTTGAAGGCGTATATAAGGTTTTGTTCAAAGAAGTAGGTAAGTTTGTAGCAAAGTACAATCGTCTACCTACGCTAGAAGCATTTGCGATCGAGATCGACCAGTCAGATCGACTGACAAACGAGCAGTTCACGATGGCTCATGACATCTTACCACATCTATTCTCAACTGAGAAGATAGACGATGATTGGTTGATCGACACGACAGAGAAGTGGTGCCAAGATCGAGCTGTCTATAACGCGATCATGGAATCCATCTCTATCATTGATGGTAAGCATGAGTCGTTGACTAAGAATGCATTGCCAGACATCTTACAGAAAGCGCTTGCAGTCGCGTTTGATGTCAATGTAGGTCACGACTATATCGAGAACGTCGATCGTCGATATGAGTTCTATCATACGGAAGAGTCTCGAATCCCGTTTGACCTCGAGTATTTTAACAAGATTACCAAAGGTGGTTTACCAAACAAGACGTTAAACATCGCTCTTGCTGGTACTGGAGTTGGTAAGTCTCTCTTCATGTGCCATATGGCTGGTGCATGTTTGACTCAAGGTAATAACGTATTGTACATCACGTTGGAGATGGCAGAAGAACGTATCGCAGAGCGTATCGACGCTAACTTGTTGAACGTTGCTATCGACCAGATTGATAAGTTGTCGAAGGATCTTTTCACCACAAAGGTAGCAAAGATCTCTAGCCAAACGACTGGTAAGCTAATCATTAAGGAATATCCTACTGGTTCAGCACACACTGGTCACTTTCGCGGTTTGATGAATGAGCTCAAGCTGAAGAAACAGTTTGTGCCAGACATCATCTTTATTGACTACTTAAACATCTGTGCCTCATCGAGGATGAAAGGAATGGGCGGTGCCATCAACTCGTACAACTACATCAAAGCCATTGCCGAAGAAATACGTGGCCTTGCTGTCGAATTTAACGTTCCAATCGTATCAGCAACTCAAACAACAAGAAGCGGATACTCAAACTCAGACGTTGGACTTGAGGACACCTCTGAATCGTTTGGGTTACCAGCCACGGCAGACTTTATGTTCGCTCTTATCTCGACAGAAGAGTTAGAGCAGCAAGGCCAGATGATGGTCAAACAGTTGAAGAATAGATACAATGATCCAACGTATCATAAAAGGTTCGTTATAGGAGTTGACAGATCAAAGATGAGACTTTATGATGTTGAAGAGACTCAGCAAACTTTGACTGATGATACTCCATTGTATGATAAGTCTCAAGAAGTAAAGAAGACTAAGTTCGAAGGGTTTAAGCTATGAGAAAGCACTTTGTAATTTGGACAAAAGATAACTGTGGGTTCTGTATAAGGGCTAAGCAGTTAGTCACACAAAAGGGTCATTCATACGAAGAGAAGAAGGTTGCACCAACAGAGCATACGATGAATGAACTCTTAGACATCGTCCCTGCTGCCCGCACATTTCCGCAGATCTTATTGTATGGAGAACTGGTCGGAGGATACACTGATCTTGTTGAATACTTTAAGGAAAATGAATGAAAGCACGGTTAATCAGTGTCTCGAAACCTACAAGGAAGATGTACGATGATGGGGTGGTTGACGCGCAGGACCTTATCTCATTCTGCGCTAGGGTTTCCAATCCCTCGAACCAGCTCAACTTGGGCACGGCAGAAGGTCTCATCAGATACTTGGCCAAACACAAGCATTGGTCTCCCTTCGAGATGGTCTCAGCCTGCATCGAGGTCGAAACCACTCGAGACATCGCGCGTCAGTTACTACGACATCGTTCCTTTTCCTTTCAAGAATTTTCCCAACGCTACGCCGACCCAACAAAAGATCTGGAATTCGTATATCGGGAGGCACGTCTTCAAGATCAGAAAAATCGACAGAACAGTATAAATACAGATGACAAGAAGTTACAGGATGACTGGCTTAATGTTCAGAAGCGCATTGCAGATATGTGCAAGAAAGAATATGAATGGGCCATTCAACAAGGGATAGCAAAAGAACAAGCTCGAGCTTTGTTACCCGAGGGTTTGATGATGTCAAGACTGTATGTCAATGGTACCATTCGTTCGTGGATCCATTACATCGAGTTAAGATCTGGTAATGGCACTCAGAAGGAACATATTGAAGTCGCAAAGGCTTGTGCTCAGGCTATCGTGGAAGCATTTCCAATGATATCGGAGTACGTACAAGAATGTTAGGTGTAACACCAATGAAGCTGCCATGGCCACCCATGAGGCAGCATCTCGCAGATGAATTTATCAAGAGGTTGCAAGACAATGAGCATCTCTATAAGATGCAGTTTGGCTATCATCCTGGCATCTCTACGTATGGAGCTCTAGTTGACTATCCTGAAAGAGCCACTGATGCGTATAAGATCCAAGTAGAACTCAACCTTCCTCGGTTTAAAGTAAACTTTCGTGAACTTCAGCTACAGAGGATCTTTCCTCCGGGTGCAGAAAATTGGCATACAGACGTCAATCGACAGTATAGCATCTGTTGTGTCTTCACTGAGAACCATCCTACTGAGTTCTTATTTAAGGATGAGATCTTTCCTTTCGCTCTTGAGAAGAATCACTGGTACTTGTTCAACCATCAAGTCAAGCACCGTGTATGGGACCTCAAGAAGGAACGATTAGGTGTATTCATCGGCGGGATGGAGAAGCTCGGTCCAAGCATGCAACAGATCTATGAAGCGTTGTGCAACGCGCAACTTTCACTTGAAGAGTTCAATAAGTACGTTGGACCAAACCTCTTACCTGACCAGGGGCAGGTAGAATAGTCTACCGTTTTAGTGTAGTACTATAGCACTACATGTACAAATGCAGTGGGTCGTAGTAATATCTACCCCATGCTAAACAAAAACACTTTCCTAAACGACCTCGCCGGGGCCCTGGTCCTGGCCCTTGCCATCGGTATACCTTTTGGCCTATATTTTGCCTTCTACCTATGAAGTACGTATTTTACGTCACTTATACAGATGGCACCAGGGACATCCTGGAGTGCCCGGATAAGGATTCTGCGGGGCTAGCGTATGATGCCTTTGCCCGTAGAAAACGCGTCCTGGACTCACAGGTGACAGGATATGGTACTTTAGAACTAAAGTACTACAGCCGTAAAGAAAATGATCGAATTAGAACTTTTAACTAATTTACAAATCATTTTACTTGTGGTAATATCTACCTAACGGTTAAAAAAGGAGATTCAGATGTCAAAGCTCATTATCAGCACTCAGTATTGCGAGAACTATGGTTCGCCTGACGAGCCTTATTGGAAGCTCAAGGGCGGTTCGGAGTACGTGGTCAAGGGCCTTGACTTTGACGCCGACTATGAGTGGGCCGAGGCCAAGGTCGATCAGATCTTGACCAAGGTCCGTGACCAAGTCGAGATCTCCAACCCCATGTGTGAGGAGTACATCCTCGGGTGGACGATCGTCGATGACGACCACTTGACTGACTTCGAACGCAGTCAGCTCGAGTTCGACGGCAAGATTGATTTTCCAGCAAAAGTTTTGGAGGTTTCATTATGAGCAGAATGGCTGAACTACATACAAAGCTGCATGAACTTGCAGAGATGGCCGCAGATGGCGCTATCGATTTTGATGAAGCAGTGGCTATTGTCCAGGAGGATTATCCTTCTTTTGACTATGCAACCATCGTTGATTATCTGACTGACGTTTTTGAGGTGAGTGAAAATGCGTGAATCAACAGACTTTGTTTTGGAAATGGTCGAAGGCGGTGAACTTGATCCGATCGAGGCATTAAAGATGTGCTTAAAGTGGATGAGTGATGATGATGTTGAAGGTATGATTAATGCCAACGAACTACGTTGTGTGCGGTGGCCCGAAGAACTAATGTTAGATGAGGAATGAAAATGTCTACAATGACTGATTCAGATATGGAAATTCCTTTTCGTGAGCGGTGGTCGTTCACTCGACACGGCGGTCCATATGATCGTGGAGCATGTGATGCATACTATTGGCGTGAAGCACAGCCTCACTACTTTACTGGAGACTCGTTCAGGTCAACTCACATCGAGGAGTGTGACATGAGCGAAGAAGAGATCGCAGCGTACTATGCTGGTTACTATGAGCAAGATGATAGAAAGGACTGGGGCGATGAATGAGCGTTATGTTGAATCAGTAGAGATGCACCCTGATGGGTACAAGATCACGAAGTACAAGTACATCGAACCAAATGACACGACTTTTACGTCAGCTGTCGGCTCAAAGTACTCTATCGCCAATCGCGGTGCTCAGAAGAGCAACCTTCATGGCACTGCTACGGTCGATCACATCGGGGATGAAAGTCTCGATTGAGGCGAGAAAATAAGCATGTACATTTGCCCTGTTTCAGGGTATAATATACATGTATGCGTTGCTAAGGAAAAGCTACCCTCGTTTCCTTAGCGGCTTTTGATAGGAGGGTTGTTTCATTATGGAGTATTTTCATGACTAAACTTGGTAAACTCGAAGCCTTTTTGAACAGTGGCTCTACCGTTACCGCTCGTCAAATTACCGGCATGTTCGGTTTGGCCAATCCTACTGCGGCTATCAGCCAACTGCGTAAAAACGGCGTGTGCGTGTATGCGAACGAATCTACGCTGCGCAATGGCGAGCGTGTGACAAAGTATCGCATCGGCAAGCCTAGCCGTGCGATGGTTGCTACTGCTACGGCAGCTGGCTTCTTCAAGCCTAGCCGTGCGACGGTTGCTACTACTACGGCTGGCTTCTTCGCCTAAGCATCATTCACAGGATACTGGCCACACATGACTACTCCTATCACTTACAAGTTTGATGAGGACATCCATATCAACGAGTTCAAACGTTATATTGACTCGACTTATAGTGGTCACTATTCTGTGAATAAGTTCCAAGCCACCGAATTTGTCATCGACGGTGGCCATGGAACAGGCTTTTGTATTGGTAATGTGCTTAAGTATGCACAGCGTTATGGTAAAAAGGGCACCAAGTCTGATGCCCGTAAGGATCTAATGAAAGTTCTACACTATGCGCTGATTCAGTTATACATCCATGACTTAAATGGTCAGGATGACAGCGAAGATCCAAGCGATTCCGCCAAGCGTCGCAGCAACCAGACCAAACGCTAGACTATATTCTACAAAAGCCTTTCGGCGTCTTATCTGTTCGTAGATCATTTTCTCTCTACGGGCTTTGATAAGACGCCTTTCTTTTATGAACTCCTCATATGCTCCTGGTGGTCCATACCACTGGAACATTTCGCGGATCTCTTTTTCCATCGCAGCTAGCTTTTGACGGTACATGACAGTCTCTAGCGCTGCTTTGGTATCATCTCGAAAAGTTAGCTTCTTAAAGATAGAGGGCTTAGACTTCTGTCCCATCCATTCTTGTAGGTCAGAGACAGCTTCGGCCCATTTAGCTAACTGTCCAAATACATCTTCTATTTCACGACCATGATTTACTAAGGTCTGTACCCCCTTAAAAGCTGCACTCGCTGCTGCAAATGCAGTTACGGGGTCTATCATTACTTCTCCTTGGTTTTCTCCTCAGCTTTCTTCTTTACTGATGATGGAGCTTGGCGATCGACTTTCTTCGGTTTTTTTACTTCAACCTTGACGTCGGACTTAGGAGCTTCTTTGCATTCAAGCTTCTTTTGGTTCTTCTTTACCGAGCAGTCGACCTTCGGCGCAGGCTTAGAGCTTGCATACGTAGGAGCGATCAACCCGAATGAGAGGAAGATTGCGAGTAAGTACTTCATCCTGAGAATACCTCCACTGCTTCGTTATAGTGCTTGATACGATCTTCAAGGCCGATCGTACCGCCATTGATACGCTTAGTCATCCCAACGAAGTCACCTGCATCAGCAAATGTATTCAAGTCATTGGCGTACCAGAACCAGCAAGCAGAGTGCACTGCACCACGCGGAGTCTCGATGTAACCAGGTGCATCTTCAACCGCGATCTCAGCATACTCAGCAAACTTACTATAGTTGTTTTTACCAGTCAACTGGATAAGTCCACGACCACGATAGTTCCATCCATCACCGGTGTCCTCATCGCCGTTGCCCATGCGGTTACGATAGGCACGATTCGCGATCTTCTCAGGGTTACGATGATACTCGTCCTTGTTGTCTGCGTTAAAGTGCTTAGGCCAAACTTTACATAGAGAATCGCCTGAATAGTTTAGGTTCTCAGCTAGCGCTCTATATCCACCTGACTCGTGTGCAGTTTGAGCCACAAAAGCAGCAACACGTGCGACCGAAGTGATCTCAAAGACAGGCAACAGTTCACTCAGTTCTGCATGCCACACCTCTACGCCATAAGCGGCATTAGGGATGATGTGACCTAGTTTCTCTGCGGAAAAATCAAATTCAAAACTCATATTTACTCCTTCAATGGGGCTGGTGGTACGGCGACTTTTGGTGGTACAGAAACCATCGGAGGCTTAGGTGCCACAGGCGCAGGGGCAGGGGCAGGAGCTGACAACGTAGGAGCTGTCGGAGCTGCAGGCTTAGGCGGTTGCGGTTGCCCGTTTGGAGTCCTATCAGCTAGCATTATACCTGATAAGGTACCAGTCAAGAACGTTGCGATAGGGACAATCAGTTCAAAGAACTTTTGATCGACCGGAGAAATAGCATTCATCGGTTGAGTGACGAAGACGAGAGAGTATAAGACGACAAACACGATGCCAAACAAAGTGAAAGCCAAACAGATACCAACTACAAACTTCAAACGAGCCATCAACTGCTCTTCAGTATAGAGGAACTTCTCTTCCTTTGGAGCGTTAGGGTCTTTCTTAAATGGGTTTTCAAGTTTCATTTACAAACTCCTACTTCAGGTTTTGGTAATGTGGGTGTTACAGGTGATACACTCGCCATGGCTTTTGGTTTACCGACGAGTTGATCTGGACATGTGCCATCGCTCAGGCACTGAGGCTTCTGACATTCTCCGAGGGACCAATTTTCAGGGTCCTGACAAGGGTAACGATAACGATCGCCACCAAACATAGCGAAGATAATAGGGACAAAAATCAATAATCCGAGCCATCTTACGCTCTTACGATCGTCCATAGTTCCTCCTTAATTGGCTAATGGATTATCCAAAGCCTCCTTAATTTTATTCTCTAGCTCTTTACGAACCTCCTTTAGATCATTATCAACTTGTTTTTGCAAGTCACGCATCTCGTTCCTTGCTACCTTCAAGTCAGCATCAACCTGACGTTGCTGCTCTTTCGAAGATCTTTCTACTCCTTCTACTACCTTTTCAATCCTTCTGATGTCACTCTTCAGGTCATTCTTAATATCAGCTGTATACTGAGCAGACTCATTCACTGCATTCTTTATTGTATTTACCTCTTTTGCAGTAGACTGCATCTCTTTTTCTAGCACTGCCATCTTTTCATTGATAGCTGAGAGGTCTGGTGCCACATAGGTCGATATAGCCTCTTTCATGGACATATAGTCCTTGTATACCTCAAATGCTCCATACAGCGAGCCGAGACCAGCTGATATGATCGCAAACGCTGCGCTTATCGTCATCGCAGTCATCTTAATGCCAAATAGACGAAACTCTTTGTTCTTGAGGTTTTCTACTTCCTCTTCAAAGTTCTCGATTCCTTCGCCTAAGTCTTTACTTGCCATTTTCTTCTGCCTCTATTTTTTGTTCTATTGCGGGTGGTTCCATTGCCGCATCAACTTTATCAGTAAGTTTGCCAGCGGTCCAAAAACCTAGTGCAGTAAAAAAGCCTGCTACAAATGCTGTCGTAACCATTATTTTTTTTTCTCTTTTGGTTTATCTTGTTCTCTTAACTGTCTTTGGATCGGCGTATTCTTCTTTGGAGGATGCGCCACTCCATCTTTCGGTCTAGGTCTATGTTTGAACCAGCTCATTGAACCCTCCTTATCGATACTGCTGTCTTACCATCTCCTGATGTAATCGGTCTGAGCCAAGTCCTCTCAATGCTTTACGATTATCCACATTGACTTGACCTTTATAAATCTCTTTTGGTTCATAGAACGCTGCGTCAGCCATCGACGTCTGATATGCACTGAACCCTGCTGGTGCCTTTGCGAAAGCATCCATGCTCACACCTCCGGCTGCAGCTTCGTTTGGTTGCTTCTTCGCTTGTTGCTGAGGTTGCTGCTGAGTCGTAGTGGTCTCAGCTTGAGCAGGCTCTGAACTCGTGTCTTGACTCATCATCACACTCGTGACTGGAGATTCTTGTGATGTTGACTGTTGTACAACCTCTGTCGTCAGGACTTCTTCTATACCAGTAGATGAGGATTCACTTACGAACTGAGATGTGGTTGACTGCATGATGCTTTGGTTTACCACACTCATCACGTTTGTCAAGTCAGTCGCTTGTCGTACCACAGCAGAGATCAAGCTATAGTCAACTGCAGGCCGTGTCTTTTCTTTTTCCTCTACTACGACTTCTTTCTTTTCCTTTGGTGTATCTCCTGGGATCGATAGCTCTCCAGTAGTGGAGACTTCAATGCCACCAGCATCAACGGTTGGAGTAGTTGCTACAGTAGGTTCTTCAGTCGGTGCACTTGAGGTGTTGTTATTACCATATGATACGACTTCAGGCACTCCTGTTGTTTCTTCTATGGGTGATGTCGCTGAAGCCGTTAGTTTTGCCAAAGCTTCTGCAAACCCTGGACATGTAGGTGAATAAAATGGATTGTCATAACATGGATCCACTGAGTAATTAACTGACAATGTAACGTGCATGAACTCTGGACCCCAGTAACCTGCCCAGAACCCATCATCTTTACCAGTCAAGCTCAATCGAATTGAATCGGCTGATGCTAAACTATATGGATTTGTATATGTCCTTGTACCACTTGGATTGATCCAATCAGATATTCTGTAACCATAATCATACTTGTCAGATTCAAGGATGGAGCCTGAAGCACTTAACAAGTCAACAGTAACGTAAGCGGTACTATCATAACTACCGGGTTGTCCATCATTGATGTTTGAGTTCTTTACATGCCAGTGCCAGTTATAACCATTCACTTGTAAACCAGTACCAGAGTTAGGCAGCGCGTTTGCAAGAGCAGTAGTCTGACTTATCGTTTGCTGTTGATAACTAAAGATGATTTGATTACTATTAGCATACCCATGATTACTAATGCCAGGACACGGTCCACCAGAAGTCCCACCCCAAAAGCCATCGGCAGTGGGTGTCCAACAACCTGTCCAAGCATTGTTTTGGATTAAGTCGCCAGTCGTACTTACTTGTGCGTTAGAATATGACGCCGAGCACAGCAGCAAGACCAATGCCAATAAGGATCTTTTGATAGCCTGCATCTTCTTTCGTTGTTTCTGGTTTAGGGACACGATCTGGCCATTCTGACCAAGCCTTCTTCGCAGCTTCACCAATCTGACCTTCAAACGGACAAGGTGTACCAGCATGCCACATCGCATCAAAGACCCTACGATCTTGACACATCACTGACACTGCCGCAACCTTCATTCCCATGTCATAGAGAGTCTTAGCGTTCTTCAATCTCTCACAGTTTAAGTCTCTGACGGTTGAGCCACCAGAGATGCCGAGGATCTGAGTCTGCACAGCACCACTGACACCAGTGGTACACAAGTCATTACCACCACCGCTCATCATTGCTGGTGCCACGGCAGTAGGAGGCGGAGACTTTACCGTCTGCTCAACTTTTGAGTCGTTGATGTTACGGTTCGTCATGTCACCAGAGTTTACATTCTGATTGACGTTCGTATTTGTACTTGTACTCGTGTTTGTGTTAACGTTACTATTGTTATTCGTGTTCGTGGACGTGGCAGTACTCGTCGATGTAGACGTGTTCACGTTCGTATTATTATTTGTGTTCGTAGCAGTCGAAGTACTATCCACCGTCGTTGTGTTCGTATTGACGTTGGTGTTATTATTAGTGTTTGTATTAGTGCTCGTGACAGTACTCGTAGACGTAGAGTCATTATTAGTGTCTACGCGAGTTGTGCTATCGTATGTTTGAGCACTTACAGATGCTGTCACGCATAATATACACGCAGCTATGACTTTGCGCACGGTGTCCTCCAGTTATGTTTTATGGTATAATGTAACATAACTGAAGGTGTTCAAGTCGCTTCCCAAGCTTATAAGCTATTTATAAATATTGTGTATGAACCTAGCTCCAAGTAAGAAAAGTCAAGAGATATTTGCCATCTTAGGCGTGCTTTCTCTCGTCTATACGATCCTGACAGGAGGATGGCTAGAATGGTCGATCGTCTTATCGATCTACTTTGTCTTGGGAGTGATTGATACTGTTATCATTCATAGGTATCTAACTCATCGTAGTTTCGAAGCATCAGCTTGGATCATCAACCCGATGGTACTCTTGTTCACGCTGTTTTCTTCTACGAGTGCTATCATATGGGTAGCAGTGCATCGAGCCCATCATCGATACTCTGATGAGGCTAAGGATCCTCACAGCCCAATACACGTGTCATGGTTTCGTATCATCTTTCGTATGATAGAAGATAAACCGCCTAAATTCTTTATCACGAATGCTCCTGACATGATAAGGTCACCTTACATATCTTTCTTACATAAGTACCATTGGGCCGTTTCAGGGTTGTACGTGTTGCTTTTGCTAGTTATTGAACCTTATGCTATCACATATGCGTACTTGACTCCTGGCATCTTGCTGTTTGTGGCAGGAGGCCTTGTAAATACAGTAAACCATTCTTTTGGCTATAGGAGCTATGAGACAAAAGATAAGAGCGTAAACAACATATTCACTGGATACTTTTTATGGGGAGAAGGATGGCATAATAACCATCACCATAAGGCATCGTCTGCTAAGTTCGGACAGAAGTGGTGGGAGTTTGACTTTGGTTGGCAGCTTATACGATTGATCTCAACAAAGGCAAATGATTGAGTCTACTATAAAGTTCGCATTGACGAATCAGCATTACTTTGCTGCTGGTTTCGTCTTAGGCGTGTGCTTTATGTGTCTCGTATTCTTGATCATTTGGTTACTCAACAAGATTTTTTAGGAGGTATAAATATGACAGTAGAAGAATACTGGCAATGGATACACAACAACGTCCAATAATCAATGAAAAACTTTAGAAGTCACATCGCAGAGATGGCTGCAACAAAGATGCCTGAGCCTCCGAAAAGGGACGCGTCTGGCAAGCCTAAGGTGATGAGTGGTAAAGAAGCTATGCAGCACTTTGGTCGTGCAACCATGAATGTTGTGATGAAGCACCCGTTATATAAGCAACACATCATGGGTGCTGGACAACAAGGCTTTGCACATTCTGTAGAGAAGTCTTCTGTTGGAAATAAGTATGACATGCACACGATTCATGCTGTGACGGGTAATCAAGGTGTACGTCATCGTATTGATTTTCATATTGGTATGAGTGGTCGTAAAGTTGTTGGTGTAGAGCATTTTACAAATAAGGATAATGAGAAGTATCCATCTGGCCATCCTGCTGCAGGCCAAGTGAAATGGAAAAATATTTCGTAAAACATGCGATTGTAATACCCTCGTAACAATTCTCCCCATAGATAACGATGTAAGCATAGGGCTTACATAAAAGGAGAACAAATGAAATCAATCATCGCGGCTCTAGCAGCATTATTCACACTCACTTCACACGCAGCTACGATTGGTGCGGGTGCATCGTTTCCTGCTCCTGTCTACTTTAAGTGGGCAGCAGAATACGAAAAACAAACTGGCAAACAGATTAACTATCAGTCCATCGGTTCGAGTGGTGGCATCAAACAGATCAACGCAAAGACCGTTGACTTTGGTGCATCTGATGTGGCTGTCAAAAAAGAAGACCTTGAAAAGAACGGTCAAGTTCAATTTCCCACCGTCATGGGCGGTGTAGTTATCGTAGTGAATCTACCCGGAGTAGAAAAAAATCAACTCAACCTTACGACTGATCAAGTCGCGCGCTTATTTTCTAGTGACATAAAGAATTGGAAAGAGGTCGATTCAAGTCTACCAGACATGCCTGTCACGATCGCTCATCGATCTGATGGATCTGGAACTACTGCGATCTTTACTACATACCTCGCTGACAACTCAAAAGAATTTAAGTTGAAACCTGGTAAAGCTGTAAAGTGGTTAGGCAATGCTGTCGGCGGAAAAGGTAATGCAGGCGTGGCTGCTATGGTTCAACAAGTAAAAGGAACCATCGGATATGTTGAATACGCTTATGCCAAACAAAATGATCTTACAACAACTACGCTTAATGGTATAGCACCAAGTGCCGATACGTTCAAGTCTGGTGACTGGGTTATCACAGCACAGACATTCATCATCGTATATCCAGACGGAAAGAACACAAAAGCAGTGTACGAGTTCTTTGAATGGTGTTATAATAACGATCAGATCGCAGAAGAACTCGATTATGTTCCACTCTCTGACAAGACAAAGAACGAATCAAGAAAACTTTGGAAATAAATACTTTAGTTCTATATGTACATATAGATAAAAGCGTAGTATAATGATGGTTTTGGATCTGACGAGCAGTAATGTATCGTCTTCACCGGATGCCTAGAGCGAGCAAACCCAGCTATCTGATCCAAAATTTATTGCTGTATGAAGCAATGAGAAAGGTGTCTTGGACGGCGGTTCGATTCCGCCCACCTCCACCATAAGCATATAGTCTACTGGCGAATGAGATAACAATGCTCATAGTAAGATCCAAACTATATGTTTATGATGGGGGTGTACTGGTTTCGACAGGGCAATGAGTAACAGAGTGGACAGCACGTCAATGTGAAAGACGTTAGGGTTGGGACTACTCGGCCGAAGAAGCAAAAAGTATAAATGCCAATGATGAGGTATTTGCTCTAGCAGCGTAAGCACTAGATGAGGTTTCTGGCAGGTTTCCCTTATCACCAAAAAACCTGCACCATTTACCATGCAGATCTTTGAATACACTGACCTTGATAAAGAAGAAGTCATGGATTTTATCCGTGATGCGAGTCTGTGTATCGATGATCCTGCACATGTCAACATGCGTACTCTTCCAGACCTTTTGTATGGAGACAAAAAGAGGTTAAGCGGAGACAACGGTACGTATTACTTCTTAAAGATAAACGATAAGATATGCATCGGGTCAGGGATTTATATTTCTCAGTTTGATCCATACGTTGCACTCGGCGGAGTTCGTAGTTGGGTCAATGAAGAGCATAGAGGTAAGTTTTTACTCGGTGGTGTTATCTTGCCTGAGCAATTAGAATGGGCCAAACGAAGAGGCATGAAGACTTTTGCAGTTAGCTTCAATGAGTATAATCAGAAGCTAAGACATAACTTCATGAGGACTGGAACGGGCATTGTAAAACGAAAAGGTCCAGGTGGACTTTTCCATGGCAGTAAGCCACAGATCGTTGAGTTTCCAGTTGAGATACAGTATACAAAGCAATGGCTACTATACCGTAATATCGATGAGAGCTACCAGCCTAACTGGGAAGCTATCCGGTGGGTAGATAAATAGTGATTATGACAAACCTATTTAAAGCATCCACTCGATCGGTCGCAATCGTGCACGCTCTCTTGTCGTGCATCGCGATCATTGGTGTGTTCTTCATTGAGTTTACTCTCGATCATGCATTGATGATGATTGCGTCTTTCTTCGTGTTGAACATCATAGGCATGCACATGATGATGCATCGTTACTATTCACACAGTTATTTTAAGTTTAAGAGTAAATGGCTACTTAGATTTTTTACTCTCATCTCGATACTCTGCACTCGTGGTAGTCCTATTGGTTGGGTCTATGTGCATCGCATGCATCATGCAAAGGCTGATACACACGAAGATCCTATCGGTCCTATCAGCCAAGGTTTCAAGCTTTTTGGCTTTTATGATAACTTACGCGTGTCTTATGAGTTTAAGATGAATCCGCTCCTCGTCAAAAGCTTGATGAATAAGGAACAGGTTTTCATCAACACCTATTATTGGCTGATCGTGGCAGCTGTAGTCGTCCCGCTGATGTTAGTCAGCTTTGATGTTTTTTACTTCATCTATGTGTTGCCTATCTTAATGTTAGAGGTAAGTTTCAACCTCTTCAATTATTTTAATCATAAGTCTGGTTACAAAAACTATCATAAAAAAGATCAGAGTACAAACAACTTTTGGTTGTGGTTCTTAAACTTTGGTGAAGCATGGCATAATAACCATCATGGAGAACCTTCAAAGTTAAGTACACACCATAAGTGGTGGGAAATTGACCCCGTTGTTTATCTTATAAAGGCAGTAGCAAGATGAAGTACCTAGCATCTAGCACCAACGGCGCCCAAGCTTTCTTAATCTTTTCACTCATCATGAGCCTTATCGGGTTCGTGACGTATGGTATTGACCTACAGATCGTTGGTCTTATCGTACTCGGTTACTTTGTATATGGCTCACTTGGGATCGTCGCGACTTTCCATCGTAACCTTACTCATCAGAGCTATAAGACACATCCATACATCGTCAAGCTCTTCTCATTCTTTGGCTCACTCGCTGGTACAGGAAGTCCTATCGCATGGGTCGCCATCCACCTATGTCATCACCTGAAATCAGATAAGAAGGATGACCCTCACAGTCCTTTGTATCAAGGACTAAACGTATTTAAACTCGACTATGAGTCGGGAGTTGATGATGAAGTCAAATGGAGGATGAGAGACTTGATCACAAATCGATACCAGCAGTTCCTTCATCGCTATTATTTTGGTATAATAGCACTATGGAGTATTGCGTTATTGCTGATCGGTGGTCCATACCTCATGATCTTTGGTCACCTCGCACCGGCAGCCGTGACTGCAGTCATGTCAAACGTTGTAAATTATATAGGACATAAGCCTAACTCGCTCGGTTCTTTTAGGACATATAATACACCAGATCAGTCTGCCAATAACTGGTTATGGGCGATCCCTTCTTGGGGAGAAACTTGGCACAATAACCATCATCGACACCCGCGTAACTTTAGTTGCGGACAAAAATGGTGGCAAATAGATATTACTGCTTACGTAATCAGAATGATTCGAATGAAAGGTTAATCATGTTTATAGGTCATAACAGTGACATAGAGCTCGGAGAGTTTGAGCCTGTCAAACAACTCGATAAGAAGTACATCTTCGTAAATGAACCGAATGCATACTTACTCAGTAACGTATGCACTCACCAACGTTCTTTGATCTCTTTGGTCAAAGGTAGAGGCGAGTCTCGTACGTGTATGTACCATGGTCGTGAGTTTGACATGAACGGCTACTGTCTCAAAGGAAACTGCGATACACTTGAAAAGGCCATGTTGCACGAATGGAACACATTGTTTTTTGATAAGCCATTCGAAACTCCGGAGCTTGAGTTACCTGAATGTTCTGTCTCTTTAGTCGAGAGGCGCACTGATCAAGTAAAGGCACATCGTACCAGCATCATCGACGTGTTCTTAGATGTAGAGCATATCCAACACCTTCATGACGGAGTCTATGACCAGATCGGTATCGATAGCGGTTCTGAGATTACTTGGAACTATCACGATTGGGGTTCTACTCAAATCGTAAAAGGTCATCAAGGAACTTTACAAGCAGCATGGCTATGTTTGTATCCAGGCACCATGGTTGAATGGCAAAGCGGACACTTCTTCATCACTGTCGCTGGTAAAACGAATCATCATGGCTATACAGACGTACACGTGTATAAGTATCGTGCTAACGATTCTACCGATGAGAATTGGAAACTTCATTCCTATACGTGGGAAGATGCATGGATGCAAGACAGAATGCAAGCAGAACTGATAGTGCCTGATGAGAACGGCTTTGACGAAAACCTTGAAGAGAGCAAGTTGCACTATCGTAGATGGATGAATGATGAGCAATGAACTTGATAAAAGACAACTACCTTCGCGGAAGTGGTAACGGTAAATATTGGCACGTTGATATTGATCCTCCGAAAGGTAAAGTAAAGAGTTACCACGAAGAGACCCTTGAGACGGCTCGTTACGTATACGAGAACAAACAAGGTAAGATCCATCTGCTCTATAGTGGTGGATTAGATTCTCAGTACGTATTCAACGTGTTGCATTCACTGAAGATGGACTTTGTACCTGTCATCATACGAGTGCAAGGACGTGGCATGATTCATGACTATAATCATGAAGAGTCAAAGTATGCCTTTGAACATTGTAAGTGTTTAGGTATCAAGCCTAAGGTCATCGTGTTTGACTTTGACCCGTTCTTTGAGTCTGGAGAGTTGATCGAACTTGCTGATCAGTTTGAGTGTGGTTCTTGGATGATACCTGCTACGATGAAGGTAGCCAAAGAGCTTGATGAGTTCATCGTCATGGGAAACGATCCACCTTATTTGAAGTATTTTCAAGACACTGATTCATGGTGCCTTGAAGAGTTAGAGATCATTCACTCGATACTTCGGTTCTTTCATCGGTTTGAAGTTCCTGGCTGTCCGTTCTTCTTGAGCTATCGAGCAGAGCAGATGTTATCTTTCTTACTCGATCCAACGATCGTAGACCTTGCAAACGGCAAGTATCCTGGAAAGCTTGGTACAAACTCAAGTAAGTGCCATGTATTCAACAATGGCTCTGGATTTAATATGGTAAACTATGATTGGAAGACTCGTAAGAAGATGACTGGTTATGAAGAGTTCTTAAACACAGACCTTGGAAAATCATACATGATGGATCATTTTCAAGCATGGAAACTGCAATATTATGGTGGATACTATGAAGACTATCATCGCGTCGTAGAGAGACTGTGCATAAACCAATGATTGATGTCCTAGATTATAAACACGCTGATTCAGTAAAACACCTCTTCTACGATAATGCTAAGTTCATGTCGTCGAAGGAAGCTTTTCGTGAGGTAGGCAATCGTACAGAAGAGAAGGTACGTAAGTTTCATTATGAGTTCTTCTGTGAGCACTATCTTTTCGGAGAAGGCTATTCTATAGGGTTTTTTCAAGACGATAAGGTAGAAGCCCTCATCACCTATGACATAGACAAGTTCGAACCTTCTTGGTTTTTTACTATCATGCGGGCAAGCGGTAAAGGCGCACATCACCTACCACGGTGCTTAGACCTTGCCATCTCTCATAATGAGATGGAAAAAAGGTTGAAGTTTTATTCTATGATGAACGCAAAGCATGCCGGAAAAAATAACATTCGCAATCTCCTTTTCTCTGAAGATGTGAACCAGCGATATGATTATTTTGATGAATACATAGTTAAGGCGAATGAAAGTTGCCATCATGCAAAACACTATGAACACTTGTATTGGCGCCACACGTATCCAGTAGATACTGTAGTTCGATGCACCTACCTGAAACAGGAATATAGATGAAAGATTCGATGATGACTCAACCACCGGTCCTACTCTTTGGACTGATCACGATAGGCTTATTGAGCCTAGGATATATCCCGCTCGATTACTTATGGCTCACATTGATTGGTTGGGTGTTATTCAGCGGGTTAGGTATCTCTGTAGGTTATCATCGTGTCTTTAGTCATAAGACGCACGATCTACCTGCATGGAAAGAATGCATCTTACTTTTCCTTGGCACATTTGCTGGTCAGGGTCCTAGCATCTTTTGGGTGGCTGCTCATCGCGGGCACCATCATCGACATGCTGACACTGAAAAAGACCTTCATAGTCCTAAAGTACACGGTGTCATGCGTACTTTACTTTGGCACTATGATCTACCGAGTTGGTTCAGTTTAAGAGGAGCGACTGATCTTTTACGTAAGAAGCATCATGTATGGTTCTTCGATCACTATAGGAAAGTATTGTTTGGAGTGCCTCTGCTCTTCTTGTTATGGGACTGGAAGGTCGCATGCATGTTGTTCTATTTGCCAGGATTGATCTCTAACTTACAAGACAATATGGTGAACGTGGTAGGCCATCTGAAGTTGGGTGTTGGCTATCGTAACTATGATACGAATGACAATAGCTATAACCAACCATTGATCGCGTTCTTTACATGGGGTCAGGCATGGCACAATAACCATCATCATGACCCAGGAAACTACAACTTTGGAAAGAAGTGGTGGGAGTTTGACCCTACAAGGTTGTTCCTACCGTTATTGAAATGAGAGACGCGCTCATCAGACCAGACGGAGTAAATGAGTATAGGTTACGTTACTTATGGATCAAACACATCGATCCAAAGCTCAACGAAGAGTTCTTACAAAATTACTTCATACCTTCTGCAGAATCTGATGCTTCTACGAGTAACCCTGTAGCAGGACCTTCAGGTTTAAACTTGAGGGCTCGTACTCGTCATCTTGTAGAATATTGGAAAGTTCATAATAAGATCTTTGAAGATGCATGGTTTTCTGGAGAACTCGTATGGAGAGTCAAGATCTTAAACGTTAGAGAAAGGTCGATCGACTATATTGAGATATGGAAGAACGAATCTCATCTTCATAAATATTTTAATGATCCAATTCTCGAGTCTTTGAGAGATGGTATCTCAGAATCTGGGTTCATGATCGATCGATGGGAACCATACCCGCACATCTCAGAAGATTTGTCATTGCTTTATTATCAAAAGTTCGTGCACATGCACAATCTAAAACAAAACTGTATCCTCGTTGCTCCTTTAATGGGAGAGTTTGGAAGGTCATCACATGATCCGAGGCCTAGGCCCAAATAAGGCACCTCACCTATACCTCGACGACTTTATACCTGAAGTCGATTGGGAATCTCTGCATACTGAAGTATGTAGAGGCATCGCTTTGTCCAAGTGGCAGAAGACATTTGTATCTTCAGGCGTACACAAAGACTGGGCAGACAAAGAGATCACTCCGTACTTGAAGACTGCATCTCAGCACTTAAATGCAGAACAGCTTCACATACTCGAATCATTGCCGTTAATCGAACAAAAGCTAAAGTACTTGAATGCATTGTCACATGTACCTCATCCATTTTGGGTACTATGGCTAAGAGAGAACATGATGATCGAACAGAGTCGTGTTGCAAATAAGTCAGTCGAATCCGAATGCGAATGGACTGATAATGCTAAGCACTTTCCTAAGCTTCGTAAGTTTATTGAGTCTATGCCTTTTCAAGGTATCGGCAGGATCATCTTATTCATGACAGAGGCAAACAACCAAACTGTGCCTCACTTTGATGCAGGATCAGAACAACAACGAAACACAAAGCCAAACGATGACTTTGTATGGTTCACTACCAAACCTACGACTAAGTCAGTTTTTGTGATGGATGATGAGACAAAAGAAAGAGTTTATCCTGAGGATGACAAGCGATTCGTTTGGTTTAATGAGATGGACTTTCACGGAACAGAACCAGTCGAGCACTTTGCTTTCTCTATCAGAGTAGATGGAGTTTTCCGCCCAGGATTAAAGGAAATGTTATATGCGAGTTGAAAATATACATGAATCATGGGGCTCGATCGTCTATGGCACATATGAAGATGTCATGGAGCATAAGCACACATTCAAGGACTTAGGGTATCAAAGGGACTTGATCCTTTTTAGAGGCCTTGGTGTAATCACTAAGTCTCAGTATCATGACTTGATCTCTTGTTTTGGTACTCCGTGGACTGGTCAAGAGTATCGTTACTCAACAGAGAAAGCTCTTGCGGTGGACGAAGAAGGCACTCGGCATATTACTTACTTTAGTAATGTGAGTGCATTTCGCCTTCAACACTACATGATGCCGTGGCACGTTGACATTCCCAATAATGGAGAAGATTCTTTTCCATGGAGATCATTGTACATGTTAAGTAATCCAGACCCAACGACTGGACTCACGACATGGGCAAATATTCGCCTCGACTTGATGAAACCTTCACCTGAAGAGATGAATCAATATGAGAACATGGAGATCTTAAACCAATCATGGTATCGTCCAGGAGAACAGATCGTTAAACAGCCTTTTATCAAGGCTCATCCAGTCACCAATAAGAAGTCTCTTCGTTGTAACTACTATGTGAATCCAAGAGATGATAAGACGAATATGGCTTGGATCAAAGAGACATACTTAAATGGTGAACTGGTTGATAATCAATATACTCTTGAACCAATTCACGAAAAGTTTGAAGCTCGACCAGATTTGCTCTACACACATCAGTGGGAAGTGAATGACTTGATCATCTATGATAACTGGAATATGATCCATAAACGATCGCACTGTAATGTAAAAGCAGGAGAAGAACGTGCTTTTTGGAGAGCTAATATCAAACATAAATAGCATTATGCTAGTCAAGACTAACAGGAGAATATTATGTCAATGACGCTTACGATGAGGTTGATTCGACCAGAAGGCAATGAAGTACCTTTCTTCTACGAGATTGAAGAAGACTTGATTGCTGGAGTCCACGCCTTAAGACAACACTTTATCACGAGGGGTTTATTCACGTTTGAAGATAAAGGCGTGGATGGAAACACGTATGATCGTGTGCTTACATTCCCTTCTCAGGATCATTACATCGCGTTTCGCCGCGTGATGGGAGAACGGTATCCAAGCTATACGACGATTCGTATGGCATACTGTGATGATAACGGCCATGAGTCTGAGTTTACTCTCTCAGAGCCTATCGATCCAAAGTACAACGATCCAGATGAAGAGACTATTCAGGCAGTGAGGGCTATTCTTTATACGCTATAACATATGATGATTGATTCTGTTGAATGGATTGATGAAGCGCCTAAAGACCTATTTGAACAAGCACTCACAGAAGTTCAGAAGATAGATTATTGGGAATCTATTCCGCAAACTCGAAACTATACGAAAGATGGTATGGTGGGAGAAGGCGAGAATAAAAAACACATCTTTAGTGATTGCCAAACGATACATGTTCGTTATCATAAGGTTCCTCCAGGCACTGCTACTACGATTAGAGACCATAGTAAGATCATCGAGTGTCAAGACTCTCGAGCCCGCGCTTGGTTTCCAGCTCTTAATAAAGTCATCGATTGGGCCTATACACGTGTTGATGGTAAACGTTTAGGCCGAGTCATGCTTGCAAAGATGCTTGAGGAATCAAGTATCCCGTTACATAGAGATCCTGGTCCATACTTTCAGACGTACAGAAGATTTCATGTGCCCATCATTACAAATCCAATGGTATTATTCAAGTGCGGGCACAATGATAAAGAAATATACATGGAAGCCGGAAGTTTATACCAACTCAACAACTTATGGCTTCACGGAGTAGATAATTATTCTCCATACGAGCGTATCCATGTAATCATAGATATTGAAACAGACAACCCGCAATTCATGATTCCCGAAGAAAGATGGAAAATATGATGAAAGAATATGAAGTAAGACAATTGACTGAAAATGATGCTGACGAACTTGAAGCACTCGTTAACTCTCATAAGAAGTTACAACGTGTCTTCTTTGACATGCAAGAGTTAAAGGTTAGAGAGAAGGTTACTCAGTATTATGGTGCATGGGAAGATGGTGAACTCGTAGCGTGTCTGCGTTGCATTCGCATGACACACCATGCTTCAACTTATATTGGACCTTGGCTAGTAAAACAAGGTGTGAACAATACTTTTTCTTGGCAACCAGAGAGAAGTCCTGCTCGAGTACTCGTTGCCAAAGTCTGTGCAGACATGGAAGCTGAAGGTAGATACACATTCTGGTACAATAGATCCCTCGAAAAATGGCCTGAAAAGTTTAGACATTTAGGTCGTGACTTTATGAATGCTACTGGTGTCACTGAGCGATACACTCGTTATGTGGAAGAGATCCTTGAACCTGGTACTCGATCAAAGTATCATTTGCATGATGCTTTCTTGATGCATAGAGAGTGGCCAATACGAATCATGATCGCAAAGTTTTGTTTAAAGAGTGAATTTCGAAATGTAGGTTATGAACTTGAGGAAGAAAATGAACCTAAAGAAGCTTAATGATTGGTGATGAACCGCTATGATGATCGATCATGTTCAGCTAATCGAAAATGTTCCTGATGAAGTATTTGGTCCGACTCTCAAAGAGGTCGAAGAGATAGACATCTGGGATAAGATGCCGCAAACTCGAGGCTCTACTCAAGATGGAATGGTTGGACAAGGTAATAAGAAGCAACACGTGTTCGGCTCATGTCAAACCATACACCTTCGTTATCATAAGATTCCTGCGGGCATGGCAAAGTCTGTACATGAGCACAGCAAAGTTATTGAGTGTGCAGATACTCAAGCACGAGTATTATTTCCACATGTCAACAAATTAGTGGATTGGATATATCAAACAGTAAAAGGTAAACGTTTAGGCCAGATCATGCTAGCAAAGTTACTTCCAGAATCTGGTATCCCATATCATAGAGATCCGGGTCCATATTGGGAAGTCTATAAAAGATTTCATGTACCTATCATCACAAACCCAATGGTATTATTCTATTGTAGGCATAATGATAAAGAGATACATATGAAATCAGGAAACTTGTATCAACTAAATAATTTATGGCTACATGCTGCCGAAAACTATTCTCCGTATGAGCGTATACATGTAATAGTAGATATTGAAACAGATGATGAATGTTTTGCAATTGAGGATGAACCAGAATGGCTGAAGAATTTACCGTCAGGCGCTTATTAAACACAGAAGAAGATGCAAATCTACTTGAGGAAGAAAATGAACCTAAAGAAGCTTAATGGTTTCGGTACACTTGGTGTCGAGATAGAAGACGTAGACTTAAAGACGGCATCAGACGAAGAGATCGATGAGGTTGGTAGAGTCATCGCTGATCAACTTGTCGTGGTGATCGATAGTAAAAACTGTACACTCCCTGCTCCACGACTCAACTATATCGCCAAGCGGTTTGGTGATCCTTTTGGCGGGATTGATACCAAGCAAAGCGTATATGCACTCGTCGAAGAAAAGAAGAGTGCTGGTTTATTGACGCGTGAAGACTTGTCAGTGTTGAAGAACATGCGTAAGATCCGTAAAGGACTTGAAGAGCACGATGGCCAGATCTGGGTCACTGGAAAGAAAGACGATGAAGGCGACTACTTAGGTATGTTTGCTGATGGTGAACTTGATTGGCACTCAGATCGCCAAGGCACTGGTAACTTCTGTCCATGTATCGGGCTGATGGCGGTATCTGGTACAGAAGGCACATGTACAGAGTTCTTACAGACGCACGATGCGTTTGAGTCTTTAGGAAAAGACGATCAAAAGTGGTTAGAAAATCTAATCGCTATACATAGCTATACGACAGGTAAGATCGCTCCTGGGCTGAATAAAGAACAAGATAACATCGTACGCATGAACATGTGTCCGATTGACCAGAGTGAGGTACCTGTGACTTGCTCAAGTACAACCGGAAGGCGCGGCATTCGTCTTAGCTATAATACTGTAGTGGGCTACAAAGGGTATAACGAAGAGGAGTCACAGGACATCACCAACTGGATCTTAAATAAGTTCTTGCGTGATGAGTACATGTACCATCATGACTGGAAAGACGGAGACATGGTATGGATGGATCAAACCATTACCGTACATCGACGTCCTACAAAAGATTGCAGTAAGAGAGTCTTGATTAGACAGACTTGTAACTTTGACAACCTGCTACATAAAGGAACTCAAGGTTTACAGAACATTGGGTTTGCAAAACCTGGTATCATCAAGCAAGATAAGTTCTTGTCAAGAGAAGAGTTTAATAAGCAAGTGAAGTTTAGTAGGAGTTACTGATGTGGATGACGACGAGGTACAGATACTTTGCCCTTGTGATAGTGTCTCACCTTGCGTTACTCTATACGTTGATCTTTGGGACTTGGTCGCAGATAGCAGTGATGTTAGCCCTTCACTGCTTGAACATCTTTGTCGCTGGGACTGTCACTTATCATAGACTACTTGCTCATCGTTCATGGCAAGCTCCTCGCTGGTTTGAGATGTTTGGTACACTCTTAGGAGTGTTTAGTTTTACTGGCTCGAGTATTACTCGAGTGTTATGGCATCGTCAACATCATAAGTATCCTGATCGAGAAGGTGACCCTCATTCTCCATGGATCAACAACTGGTGGCAGCAGTACTTCCCTATGCTAGCATGGAAAGGTGAAGTTAACTATAAGCTCGTGAAAGACATGATGCGTGATCCGTTCCATACGTTCATACATCAATACTACCTCGCGATCGTCCTTGGGACATTTGTCGTAGTCACACTCCTCTTTGGCTTGCAGTGGTCCATCGCTACAGTCGTTGCACCTGGTGCACTGAGCTACATGACAGTTAGCTTAGGTAATACGTTCTGTCACAAAGGGAAAGATCCAGAAAACAGAGCATGCGACAATTGGTTCATCATACTCATCAGCTTTGGAGACGGATGGCATGGGTATCATCATCAATACCCAAACGATCCACAGTTTAAAAAAGGAAAGTTTGATCCAGGATTTTGGTTAATAAATTTAGTGAGAACTGATAAATAGTGATATGCAGAGATACCTACTCCCGTCGAATACATTCTTCATTGCGATTCAACTCGTCAGTGCGATGGCTTTCGTCTATGCTTTGGCGCATCAGAGTAGCATGGAGCTCTGGATGCTATCTTTATGCGGCTACTTCTTGATCACGTGTCTTGGTATCACCGTTACGTTTCATAGACTACTCGCTCATCGCTCATATAAACTTGCAAAGCCAGTAGAATACTTGTTCTCTCTGTTTGGTAACTTGGGTTGCACTGGCAGTTCTTTAGGATGGACGTTCGTGCATCGTAGACACCACAGATATGCAGATAAACCAGGAGACCCACACTCTCCAACGGTGCTTGGTCCTATCGGTGCCATCATCGGGGACTACAGCGCAGAGTTCAATAAGTGGGATGTGAAGGACATCGTCACAGATCCATTTCATAGGTTCATGCATCGATACTATACCGCTATCGTGTTAGCAGTACCTATCTTATTATCTTTGATCGACCCGCTATACGCGATTCATTTATTCTTCATACCAGTGTTCTTTAACACTATAGCATCTCGTATGAGTAACTGGATAGATCATGCTGCTATCTTTGGTAGCAATAAGAGGTCTTATACAAAAGATTCTTCTCACAACGTATGGTGGTGGTCATACTTTACTTTCGGAGAAGGATGGCATAATAACCATCATGCTGATCCTGGTAACTATCGTATCGGTAAGAAGTGGTGGCAGTTTGATCCAGGCAAATATGTAATCAATACACTTATTCTTCTTCGTCTTGCACGTCAGACTCGATCGAACCGACTAAGTGCATACGATTAAACTTTCTCATATTGCCATTGATAGCAGTATGTAGTAGAGTGGTATCAACTAAATAAACCGATCCATCTGCTGGAAGTCTCCATACCTTATCATCTATAATGAATACACAATGTTCGTTTGAAATTATTGGTATGTGTATTCGTTTAGTTAAGTCTTGATGAAATGAATAGTTTGTACTAGGTTGAAGTGTTAATACTCGAGTTCGGCATAGGTTAAACTCTTCAATGAGCAAGTACACATAAGGCATCTCGCTACGATATAAGTTCTCAGTGTAGTCGGGATCATAAGGTAAAAAGTCATTTCCTTCAGGGTTAGTTGCCCATAGAGACTTACCAGTAGTAGAAAAGTCTGAAGTCTTACTTCTACGTTGTAGGTTATATTTTAAGTGCTGCTCTTGATTAGAACTATGCTTTTCTAAATTACGTAGCACTTCATGCTTGAACAGCTCGTTCTTTACTCGTTCTAAATCGACTTCGCCGATCTTTGTTACAGACATTTTACTAATACCACAGAGTTTTTACCTGAGAAACCGAATGAACACTTCAGAAACGTATCTTTCGTGGTGCTTACGTCTTCCATGATAATGCGAGGATCATCGACGAATGGGTCTACGAGGTTGTGCGTCTTAAAGACCTTTTTCTGTTGAAAAGACATGATACCATGAATCATCTCACAGAGACCCGAGTTTGACATCGTATGTCCAATACGACCTTTCAAGCTCGAGATTGGGATATCGCGATTGCCTACACTCCGTTTAAACATATCATATTCGATCACGTCTCCTACAGGAGTTGCTGTAGCATGAGCATTCCAATGACCAATGCTATCCCAGTCTTTTACGACTGAGTCTACAAGTTGACACAAGAAGTCAGCATCAGATGGCTGTGTACGAGCGATGCCTTTTGTGGCTGATCGTACGTCTTCAATCACAGCGATCGGATCTACCCCAAGCTCTTTTGCTTTCTTCTCGCTACATATCGCGACATAAGAAGCAGAACGACCTGCAGCAAACCCGCTCCTCTTCTTATCGAAAGGCCCATAATAAGTATCGTCTACACTAATGGCTCGAGTTGCCATCGCAGCTTTGATCTCGATCTCAACGATAGGATCATCAATACAACCGACGAGGACTACTTGATCTTGGGCTTCGATCAGTAACCTACCTAACTCGATGGCTTTTAAACCAGTGGCGCACATGTAGTTTAAACTAAACATGTCCACTTCTTTTCGAAGGAACTTGGTAACCTCAACCATCGCGTTGACTCCCATTCCTTTAAGGATGGAGTCAGGCCTAATCTTCCCTTGAAAAGCCCGTTGTTTGTATTCTGGATCCCAACTTAGAGATGAAAATACAAAGGTGTCTACAGCTTGAAGCACTGTCTTGTTCATGGATTCTAGTGGTTTAGAAGCCATCTGTTCAAAGAGCAGATTTCCTGCTGCGTACATCCATCCACCGAACCGGTTATCAGCTACCTCGTTTTCTGTAATCGGATCCAAAGTTGCCATATCAACAATAACAATCTTATCTTTCATGATTCACCTATATAAATAAAAGAATGGTTACACTCTTATCTATACACGAACTATGAAGATCCCTGTCATCGTTACGACTGCTCGCACTGGAGCTACTCCTATCGGTTATGACCTGTCTCATATCGCCGAGACTTATTATGGTTCCAAGAATGACCTTGGATTCCTGTTCAACGTCAATAACATTGCACCTTATAAGTGGAAACTTTATGAGAACGATGGTAAGTTGACTTTGCAGCGTCTCAGTAATAAGCGTAAGACTAAGTACTGGAAAGGCACGAAGGAAGAAGAGAGGACTGCTCGGTTAGAAGTCTTAAAGCAATTCCCTCAGCATACGTTCAGAGTATTACCAGAAGATGTACAGCAACCAGATGTGTGGGACTATATCGTACAGAACTATGAACCTCTCTTCCTTGAAAGAAGGAATAAGCTTCGTCAGTTCATCTCTTACTGTGGTGCTGTGCAAAATGCAGGTGAAGAGAGCATTGAATCTATCAAGTATGATGCCACACTCTTTGATGATTTTGTCACTTCACTCGAATCTTACTATCAGCTGAAAGCTTCTGTGCCTGGAGCAAAGACGATCTATTACGACCAATGGCAGACCAATCACAAGATCCTCTTTAAGATGTTAGGTAAAGAACCATTCGATATCATTCAAGATCATGACTTAATCAAGCCGCCGAACTATAATGGCGACATCTGGAGTCGCATCTCAAACGCTGATGAGTTTGAGGCAGATAAAGAGCAGCTCATCCGTTGGCTGTCTCATATCGACTCCAAGTACAAAAAGTAGAACTTTAGTTCTACTTTTCCACCTGGTGAAATAGTCTACTGCCCAGGTAGACTACCTATGTACATTTCCCCACGATCAGGGTACAATTACACTTCCAATTCACACAGGAGTATATTATGGCACACTTAGTTGAAACGATGGCATACGCTGGCGAAACCCCTTGGCATGGCCTGGGCGAGTCAGTATCAAATGACCTCTCTCCTCAACAGATGATGAAGAAAGCTGGCGTCGACTGGGAAGTCGTCGAGGTCGAGTCTTTCATTGAGTTCAATGGCAAACGCCAAAAAACTGGTGACAAGTCTCTCGTCCGTTCGACAGACGGTAAGGTCTTGACCAACACTGGCCCTGGCTGGAAACCAGTCCAAAACGAGCAAGCATTCGAGTTCTTCTCTGAGTACGTCTATGCAGGCGACATGGAGATGCACACTGCTGGTTCGCTCAAAGGCGGTCAGATGGTGTGGGCCTTGGCCAAAGTCAAGGAATCCTTTGAGCTCTTCAAAGGTGACGAGGTCGAGTCTTACTTGCTCTTCTCCAACCCTCATGAGTATGGCAAGTCCATCGACGTTCGTTTCACCCCCATTCGTGTGGTGTGCAATAACACGTTGACGCTCGCCTTGGACGGTGCAGCACAGAAAGGTGTCCGTGTTGGTCATCGCTCTGATTTCAACCCTGAGATGGTCAAGGAGCAACTTGGCATCGCTCACGAGAAGTTCGGTATGTACAAAGAGATGGCCAAGTTCCTTGGCAGCAAGCGCTTCAACATGGACAGCCTCATCCAGTACTACAACGAGGTCTTTCCTCGCACTTCGGACAAACGTGTGCAAGACAAAGAGCTCTCTGTTGAAACCTTGTCTCGTAACGCGAAGGAGTGCTTGGAGGTCCTCGAGACTCAACCAGGCGCCGAGTTCGCTCGTGGTTCTTGGTGGCAAGCTTTTAACTCAGTGACATACGCCACTGACCACCTGCAAGGCAGGACCCCTGAGTCTCGGTTGTACAGCAGCTGGTACGGTTTCAACCAGAACCGCAAGCGCTTTGCCCTCAACCGTGCCATTGAGATGGCCGAAGCTGCATAAAGTCAGCTGACCAGGAGCTCCTGGTCGTGTCCCAAGGGGCCCTGGCCAATAGGCCAACAAGGGCCCCTTGTCCTGTGAGGTCCTGGGAGCTCTGGCTAGTTAGAACTTTTTTCTACCCCGGCCGGGGCCCCTGGTAAATTAGAACCTTTTTCTATTTTTTCGAAATTAGAACTTTTAACTAATTTACATGTGAACGGGGATGGGGTAAGATCTACCTAACAAATCAAAAAAGGAGAAAGCAAATGAACGTCTTATATACCTCGCCCCTTGGCGGCATCTTCGAGAGGAAGGTGCCTTCAGAAGCAGTTGCTACCTACGTCATGCGAGATGCCGCTGTTATGGCTCTTCAAGCTTACGGCGGTATCAATGCCCCTAACATCGAAGAAGTTAGGGCCCTTCGCAAAGTCATACTGACTTGCAAGCGCAAGATCCAGCGTAACAGCTGGTATAGCACAAGGGTCCAGCCTAAGAAGGAGGCAGCATGATTTTCATGTATGCTATATCCATCTTCTTTGCGATGATGGCTTTGTTCACCAATAATCTTGGACAGTTAATTGCTGCCATGATTATTGCGTTTGTTGCAATGATTACTGAAAGGATTAAATAATGGACCCGATCCAAGCATTTCCCCAATTAGCAGACGAAGTCCGCGCGCTGAATACAGCGTATGGATGGACAGGTACTATTGACGCCTTAAACTTCATCGAAGAGCATAGTACTCACTATGAGTTCTTGGCCGAAGAGTTCAATGAGTTCACACGAACACATATCGTATTCTTTTAAGGAGCATGAAATGATTACGAAAAAACGCAATTCTACTTCCTACGTTGTAACTCTCAACTTGTCTGACGAGCATGACATGATGTGGCTAAAGCAAGCTCGTATCGCTATGCGTGAGGCAAATAAAGCGCTTCGTAAGCTTAGTAAAACACCTAAGCGCATTCGACTGGCCTTACGAGATCCTATTGAGAAAAAAGCCATACGTAATTGGGTCACCGGCAAAGAGCGCGTTGCTGGATACGACTGGGGCGGTAACGTAGTCAATGGCATCAAGAATGCACGTCAAGCTGATGTGTATGTGTATGATAGGTTCGATCGATAAAGTATTATAAATATACGTAATTGCTACGGAGTTATTACGTATGATACAAAAATTTAAGAGGTTTTTCTCTCTCGTAGAGGAAGCAGAAGAGAAGAAGAACCATAACGAGGACTTTGGTGTCGCATATGAGACAGCCACTGCTATGCATACGCATAACATGACAGGCGCTCGAAAGAATAATGACCCTGAGTACCTTAAGAAGATCGCAGAGATCCAAAAGAAGGGACAAGAGGCGCATAACAGATTGCCTCAACACCTGCAGCAGAGAGCTATGGAAGCTGCAAAGAACTCTGCTGAGACATACATCCAGAGCCTACAGAATAACCATAAGATCAACCCTGATGATGTGCACGAAGTGCATCATACATCAAAGGGCATTGACGATCATGTAGGCGAGAAGACGGATCGTATCCAAAACCCCCACGACATCCTTGTAAAGACGAAAGGTGGCAAGATGCATGGTGCATCGTTGAAGGCCACACAAGGTACTCTAAGCAATAATGGTATCGGCACTGTCGATCAGATGTCAAAAGAGCATGGCTTGAATACTGACTTTGGTGGTATATGGAAAAGCCACATGAAGAAAGCTGGACTCGAAGGTAAGTCAAAGGCCGATATCAAGGCCGTGCGTGACGATCCAAAGATCAAAGAGATCAACAACCAAGCAAAGGCTGCAGCTGCTCAGCACCACGTCGAGAAGTTTAACTCAGCTGATCTTGAGACTCAGCGCAAGCATCTGAAGTACATCATGAAGTCAGAGAAGCCTGCGGTACCGTATGACTATGTCAACGGCGAGAAAAAGAAGTCAATCCCGAGTCATCAGTTGCCACACGCCGTCTCGATCGAGAAGGGCACCAAGTTCACAGCGAAAGCTGAGAAAGGCAGTAACTTGGTCAAGCTGTACGATCATGAAGGCAAGCACCTTGCCACTGTTGAGCATCGTCCTACACACGGCGCATTCGCTGGAATCCAAGTCAACACAAAGATTGGTTCAGGTAAGTAATGGCGACAGCAAACACCATCCTTTCTGACATCAACGAGATCATGACTGGATATTTCCTTGCGAACAGTAAGTGGTTTGATCCTGAGGCAAAGCGTCAGTACGATGCACGCGTGAAGCAAGCTCGTCCTGAAGAAGTACAAGATGCTGTTGGTAAAGCTGAAGCGATGGCACAGGCGTTCGTCAAGTGGGCGAAACAGAACGGTTATGGTGGTAATGTAAAGCAAATATGGTGGACTGCACGGCCTGGAGAATTGGCTCGTGCTTCGAAGAACCCTAACGCTGATAGTCGTAAGAATCCTACAGACATCCTCGCCTTATTCAGCTCTGGTCCTGCAAATGGTTACTTAGGACTCTCTGCAAAAGCGACAAAGGGTAAAGGCGATATCGGCTTCAAGAATCCTGGTATAGGTACAGTAGATCGCGCGTTAGGATTAAACCTCGCAGATAAGTATAATACACAAGTCAAAGGCTTGATCGATAAGCTCGCGTTGCCTTCAAACACGAGCGAGAGGAAAGCATTCATCCGTGCAAACCCACAGATCAAGCAACAGACAGAAGAAGTTGGTAAGCAAGTACTCGCTGCGATGCGAGACGAGTTGATGGTAAGGCTGAGTAAGATGAAGCAGCCTGAACTGATGAAGTACTTGCTCTCTGATTGGATGGACGCTGAGGTCTTGTATCCACCTTACATCAAGGTAACTGGACAAGGAAGTAAAGCGCCTTATGCTGCAGCGGTCATGGACCCTGTCAACAATGAAAAACTTGGTGCTCTGTCTAAGTATGAGATCAAGCTTGAGAAGGTAGGAAACGAATCGATCGGAGTGACAGCAGGAACTAAGAAGATCATGAAGATTCGATTTAAGTTTGAGTCAGAAAAGATGGCATCATCAGTTAAACTTTCTGGTGATCCATATTAAGGATAAACATGGCACAGTTTAGCACAGATAGAAATGCACTACTCAACAATAACAAAGACATCTATGAGGTCGTCATGGTGTCTGGTCTGGCAGGACCATCTGTCTATGTACCAGCCGGAAACTTAAACACAGCGTCTGATGCGTTTGGTCGACTCCGTGTAAGCGAACCGCATACGTTATTTGACTCATCGTTTCGTTATGCTGATAGCGAACGGCGATGGAACACTGCAGTATCTGGTTCTGCAACATACACTTTCAATGCGGATCAAGGTCTTATGGATCTTGACGTCACTGATGCTGATGGTGATGAGATCGTAAGACAAACCGACCGTGTATTTGGTTATCAACCCGGTAAGAGCTTGTTAGTGATGAATACGTTTACGATGAATGAAGCAAAGGCAAATCTTCGTCAGCGTGTTGGTTACTTCACAAAAGACAACGGTATCTATGTAGAACAAGACGGAACAACTACGTATTTTGTAAAGCGCAGCGCAGTGTCTGGTTCTGTTGTAAACACAAGAATCGCACAAAGTAGTTGGAACGTCGACAAGATGAACGGCACTGGCCCAAGCGGTGCGACTCTTGATATGAGTAAGTCACAGATCTTGTGGACAGACTTTGAGTGGCTTGGTGTTGGTTCTGTTCGTATGGGATTTGTCATCAATGGTCAGTTCATCTGCTGCCACATCTTCCATCACGCCAATGAGATCACCGGTACTTACATTACCACAGCAACGCTATCATGTAGATGCGAGATCACAAATACTGGCGCTACATCTGGCCCAAGTCAACTAAAACAAATCTGTTCGACTGTATTGTCAGAGGGTGGCTATAATCAGATCGGATTGACTCGTTCTGCTGTAAACCCACTCACAGGTAAAAATCTTACAAACGTTATCAACAATCCAATGGTTTCTATTAGATTAAGATCTGGTAGAACTGACGCAGTTGTCACACCTAGACTAATATCACTGTACGGTCTTCAAGCTTCACCCTTTAACTTTAAGGTTATCAGAGGTGCAACGTTAGGTAGTGCAAGCTGGGCTATAACTGACTCGACTAGTAGTGTTGAGTATGATATTTCGGCCACAACTATGACAGGTGGTACAACAATTTATGAAGGCATTTTTAAAGGTCAAACTAGTTCAACGATTTTTGATTTAGAAGAACAGTTTAATCATAGTTTGCAATTAACACGTGATATAATTACTGGTGATAGTGTAGGAGATACTGTTACCATATCGGTCACACCTACAACAAATAACGATGACGCAATAGTATCCTTAAGTTGGCAAGAGAGAACATCATAATGGAATTCAAAGAGTTTATCACAGAGCAGAAGAACACTCACATGACCCATATCGAGGACAAAGTCCTCTATGGTGGTGTGAACGGTACGCGTCAGGCAATCATCGCGCTTCGCTCGTTGAGAGACATGCTTGCTGGTACACACGAAGGAAAAGTCTCAGTAAAGTGGGATGGCGCACCTGCTGTTTTTGCTGGTATCGATCCACGTGATGGTAAGTTCTTTGTAGCCAAGAAAGGTATCTTTAACAAGACGCCAAAAGTCTATAAGACTGCGACTGAGGTCGATGCTGATGCGAGCGGCGATCTTGCTGCAAAGTTAAAGGCTGCGCTTAAGCATCTTCCATCTTTAGGCATCAAAGGCGTGGTGCAAGGAGACTTCTTGTTTTCGAAGGCTGACGTAAAGACTGAGAAGATCAAAGGCGATACGTACGTTACCTTTCATCCTAACACCATCGTCTATGCGGTACCTGCAAACACACAGATGGCTAAAGACATCAAGTCCGCTGAGATCGGTATCGTGTGGCATACTACATACACTGGTAAAACCTTTGAGACGATGAAAGCGTCATACGGAGTCGATGTAACTGCATTTAATCAGTCAGCAAAGGTTTGGTCTCAAGACGCCATGCTAAAAGACATGACTCAGTACACAATGTCAAAAGAAGACACTGATGAGGTGAATATGCACCTCTCAAATGCTGGAAAGATCTTCAATAAGATCTCTTCAACCACATTACGAGAGCTTGAGAATAATCAAGACCTTGCAAAGATGATTGAGACGTTTAACAACTCCTTCGTAAGGAGAGGCGAAGTGGTCATGGATACCAGAAAGCATGTGAACAACTTGGTTAGACATATCAAGACAAAGTATCAGACACAAGCAGCATCAGCCAAGACCGAAAGAGGTAAGGCTACTCAGGTCGCGAAGATGAAGGAAGTGTTAACGTTTTTTTCGCCAGCGAACAAAAATAACTTAAAATTGATGTTCGATTTACAAAAATTCATAATTTTGGCGAAATTAAAAATTATAAATATACTACAGCGTCTCTCGAAAACGAGTACTTTCTTAAAAACCAAGAACGGTTTTAAGGTGACTGGTCAAGAGGGTTACGTTGCGATAGACACACTTGGTGGTGACGCGGTGAAGATTGTGGACCGTATGGAGTTCTCATACGCAAACTTTTCACCAGATATATTAAAAGGATGGGATAAACCAACGAGGAACTGATGTTAGACTTTAAAGACTTTATTGTCGCCGACTATCGTCCAGGCGAACCAGATATTCTGAAGTACAGAGCTCAGCGTCGTCGCCACATTGGTGAGGATGTAGAACAGACTGATGAAGCTCTGACGACTCAGCAGCGTCTTCAGCGCAAGCGTCAGATGCGCAAATACAAACATAAGATCGAGATCGGCCAAATGCGGGCCAAGCGCCGCTTTGCGAATACCAAGACCCTCGAGAAGAGAGCTCAACGTCAGGCTCGTATGAAGATCTATAAGAAGCTCACAAAAGACGTACCCAAAGATGAGTTGACATATGCGCGCAGAAAAGAGATTGAAGCGCGTCTCGATAAACCTGCGTTTAAAGCACGGATCAAGATGATCGCACGTAAGATGTTGCCTCAGGTCCGTAAGCAAGAGATAGAACGTAAACGCGCACAAGGAGTGAGTAATGATAAGTGAATATCCACGTAAAGACCTGAAGAAGGCAATCCAGATTAGTCAGCATACTCAGCGTAACTGGGACCTCAGTCGTTCTATCCCTGAAGAAGACATGGAGATATTGCGTGAAGCTGTCACGCAGTGTCCGAGTAAACAAAACTTTGCTTTTTATAAAGCACACTTCATCACGAACCGTGAAGTCATCAAGAAACTACACAACGCAAGTTGGGGCCTTGGCTATTATGACGCTGAGTCTCATAGCCGTGTAGAGACCACGAACAGCCAAGTATTGGCAAACCTGTTGATCGTGTTTGAAGAAGTAGAGCCTTCTATCGGTTTGGTAAATAAGATGCACGCACGAGATGATGCTGATGCAGAGATCTTAAAGCGTGATCGTCAGATGGCTGTAGGCATCGCCGCTGGTTATGTGAACATGACTGCTGCGATGATGGGTTACGGCACTGGTTGCTGCGCTTGTTACGATAGTAAAGAAGTGCAAGAAATATTGAACTTGAAAGGTAAAGCTTGCTTGTTGATGGGAGTTGGTTATAAAGATCCTGAAAGATCGCGACGTGAACACCATATTACTGGCGTAAAGATTCCTCGTAGACCAAAAGAAAACATCCAAGTAGAATACGTAGCGTGATCAATTCATTTAAGTCATATCTTGTAGAGGAAGAGAAGACGGTTTATTTTACCTTTGGTAGGATGAACCCTCCTACCATTGGCCATGAGAAACTTCTTAATACCATCGCCACTAAGTCTGGCAATAATCCTTATCGTGTGTACCTTTCTCAATCTCAAGATAAAGCTAAAAACCCTCTTACGTATAAAGACAAAGTAAAGTTTGTCCGTAAGATGTTCCCTCGCCATGCACGTTCGGTCATGATCAACCCGAAGGTTAAGACTTTCCTTGATGCCGCAGTCGCGTTATACAATGAAGGCTTTAAGAACGTAGTGATGGTTGTAGGCGAAGATCGTGTCACTGAGTTTGATGTGCTGTTGAACAAGTACAATGGAAAGAAGATGCGACATGGTTTCTTCAACTTTGCTCGTATCCACGTGGTGTCTGCTGGACAAAGAGATCCTGACGCAGAAGGCGAAGAAGGAGCATCAGCTACTAAGCAACGTCAGCATGCAAAGGCAAAAGACTTTGTTGCGTTTAGTCAAGGCTTACCAAAGGGTGTGAGTAATGTAGACGCAAAGGCCATATTCAATGCAGTACGCAAAGGTATGGGTCTGAAAGAGACGACTGACTTTACTAAGCATGTGAAGCTTGATACGGTATCTGAGACACGTGAGCAGTATGTTCAGGGAGATTTATTTCAGGTCGGCGATCGAGTAGTTGTCATTGCGGACGACACGATCGCCACCGTCAAACACCTTGGTTCGAACTATGTGATCGTCGAGTCAGCTGGTAAGCAGATGCGCAAGTGGCTAGACGCGATCGAACTGATCGAAAAGGTAGCACAAGATCCTGACGTGAGTAAGGTCAAAGGCACGCAGCCAAAGCCTTACTACAAAGGTTTAGATAAAGACACAAAGCAAGCGAGAGCCGCACACTTCAGATCATATGCTAACAAGAGTCCTGCAGAGAAAGACGCTGCGCCTTATAAGAAGGCGCCTGGTGATGCTACTGCAAAGACCAAGCCAAGTAAGTACACGCTGAAGTTCAAGCAGATGTATGGAGAGCAGATCTCTGCTGTTGACCTTGCAAAGAAACGTATCGATCAAGAAAAAGCTGCAGACGCAAAGAGACATGATCGTGCGTTAGACGCTGCTCGCATGAAAGACACAAAAGCAATTAACAGGGAAACCAAATGATCAAGTTCTCTCAGTACATTGAAGAAGCATCTGGACTTGCAGCAAAGGCAGCAAAGTCGGGCGTATCAACGTCTACATTACAAAAGGTTTATAATCGTGGCGTCGCAGCATGGAAATCCGGTCACCGCCCCGGAACCACACCTCAGCAATGGGGTCATGCTCGTGTCAATGCATTCTTAGTTAAGAAGAAAAAAGGCGGCCTCAATCACGATAAGGACTTAGCATAATGCCACTCAAAGTATCACATGGAATTGGTGCGTGGATTAAAGACTTCAAAGGTTCAGATGCCCCGCAGTTTAAAGGTAAATCTGACAAAGAGCGCAGAGATCAAGCCATTGCTGCATATCTCTCGGCCAAGCGTACTCAGAAAGAGGGGAAAGAAGATCCTCCTTTCGAAGGTCCGTATAAGAAAGCTGGTTCTAAGCCTTCTGCGGTTCCAGGTAAATTCGGTATCGGCCCTTCTACTGCCAAACATCTTGCTAAGATGGGCATGAAGAAGGCTGCTGAGAAGAAACCTGTGAAAGAATCTGATGCTGCTTGGGCTGCTGCGAAAGAAAAAGAAAAGATGGATCGCTTGACGCCTAGCGACCAAGATAAGATCGCTAAGATCCGTGCTATGCTCGCGAAAGAGAAAAAACCGGTTAAGGAAGAGACTACGTTTGAGGTTGAAGTCGATGGTTTGCCAACGATGTATATGAAGGCCAAGTCTCCTGGCGCGGTCAAAGCTGAACTGCGTAAGATCGTCAAGCAACCTTCTATGATCCAAAGCATTGAGCGTGTCACTGACGCTGAAGTGAAAAAAGTTTTCCGTAACAAGGCACAAGGTCGTGAAGAAGAAGAGATGGACGAAGGCGTGCAACAAGCTCTACGCAAGTATGTCCCAGGTTATGCAAAACATCAGCTGAATAAAAAAATGGATGCACAAAAATATGCTCCAGGTGACAGCGCTAAAAAGACTGTTGATAAAGATGTTAATTACTATCGGTATAAAAAAGTTGCTGATAAATTAAATAAAGAAGAAGTTGAAGAAGGTGTAAAGGGTTATAACCCCGGATGGATGCTAAAAGCCGATCCTAAACTTGGTGCTGCAGTAAAAGCAAAACAAGATCTTGCTAAAAAACGTCAAGCAACCTACGGTAAGCCAGAAGCTGGTAAGTCTGTTAAAAAAGAAGAAGTTGAGCAGATTGACGAGCTAAGCAAAAGTACTTTGCGCTCTTACATAGATAAAAAATCGGACGATCACGTGTCTAATAAAAATGCTGTAGATGATGCACGTGATGCTTTACGTAAGCACCAAAGAAACAAACCTTCACTTGATGCACCTCTTAAACATCAATTTGACCATAACGCTAAGAAACGTGAACTAGAGAGAGATGTCAATGTTGCATCGAGAACTGCTACACGTTCAAATGTAAACCTTCTTAAAGCAAAGAAACGTTTGAACAAAGAAGAAGTAAACGAGATCTCTGGTGAACTTGCTCAGCGTTACCATGACAAGGCAGTCAAAGCACCTCGTAAAGCAGATGCAAAGGATCCTATCGGTCATGTGTTGAAGCGTTTCTCTGGCATGCAGCGCGCTCAAGATCGGGTTCACCGTGATGCTATGAAAGACATCAATAAGCGTGCGTCTGACAGACTGAAAGGCATGTAAGATGAGAGACTTATGGAACACGTACATCTCTGAAGTTGCCAAATATGAGTGGGGCAAGACTGATGCTGCGAACCATGCCAAGAAGATGACTCCTGGCCAGAATGAAGCGAAAGATCCTGGTGAGTATGACCAAGAAGGTGATATGGCCAAGACGAAGCTTCGTACCATCATCTCTGCTTCAAAAGAGATGCATGATATGTTAAAGACTGATGATAACTTGCCTGAATGGGTTCAAGATAAGATCACGAAAGCAGAAGATTATATCACTACTGTTCGTGACTATATGAAGTCGGAGGGCGAAGATGACAAAGGCTAAGTCATTCAAGGCTTTTATCAATGAAGCTGCGATCGATGCAAAGGGTCATAAGTCCTCTACTGGTGGGTTGACACAGAAGGGAGTTGATGCTTTTCGTAGAGCAAATCCAGGCTCAAAGCTGCAGACTGCTGTCACAACTAAACCTTCGAAGTTGAAGCCTGGTAGTAAAGATGCTAAACGTCGTAAGTCGTTTTGCGCTCGTATGAGTGGTGTATCTGGTCCAATGAAAGATGAGAAGGGTCGTCCAACGCGTAAAGCACTTGCATTGAGAAAATGGAATTGTTAAATGGAAAAAGAATTACAAGACCATATCTCAAGCGAGCAAGCTCGTCTAGATCGGATCGAAGGCAAGATAGATAAACTATCTGATGCTGTAATCTCTATCGCGCGCGCAGAAGAGAAGCTAGCTGGTTTACAGAGCGATCAGCTGAAACTCTATGATCGTATGAACAAATTTTCAGAGAAGCTCGATTGTATCGAGACTTCTGTTGTAAAGAACGAGTCTGCAGTGAAGTTGATTAACTTCCTGTTAGGCACAATCGTAGTTGCCGTGGCCGGCGCTTTAACCACAATGTGGTTTAACTAAGGAGTAAAGATGAAAAAACTAAGCGAATATACCTCGAAAGATGGTAAGTTCGTGCACCAAGCAAAGGCCGGCAGATACGGCGGCTCGAAGCCAAGTGCACCAGAACCAACAAAAGGTCCTTCAAACAAACAGCTTGATCAGCTGAAGAAGTCTATGAAGAAGGAAGATAGCTGCTGTCCTAAGTGCGGTAAGATGCACGAGGGAGAATGCAAGATGGAAGGTGTTGATGAGAAGTTAGTTGGTAACCAACACAAGCTTGATCACAATAAGAACGGTAAGCTTGATGCTCATGACTTCAAGATGGCACGAAAGAAAAAAGGCGAGACTGCTACTATGAATCCTAAGATGGATAATAATAGCAAGAACGGTGGTTCTATGGAGCAGAAAGAAGGCGTGAAGTCTGCTGATAAAGAGCCTGAAGCTTATACTGATCCCAGCACTGGTAAAACAAAGTATCGCATGGTTGCGAAGGATAAAGATATGATTAAACAAGAATCAACGATCAGACAGCGTCTGTTGTCCATCTTTGAGAAGAAAGAAGATCCTCATACGAAGGGTTCATTGAAGCAACCTCCGCTTGACAATGTTGCAGTGTCAGGTAAAGGTGCCAAAGATATGGTTGCTCAGCATAATCCAGTAATCCCGAAAGGTGGCGATGAGCCTGCTTTGGAGAAAGACAACTTTAGTAATATGACTAAAGATGTGAAGAAATCTCCAATGAGACCTAACGATAACCCTCAAGGTGATAAGAACATCATCAACCCAGTTGATGACATCACTAAGAAGGCATCGAAGAAAGAGGACGATGGCTTTAAACAAGGTGGCGCACCTAAGATCGGTGAGTCTTTCCTTGATCAAGTAGTAGCTGCTTCACGTAAGTTATTTCAGTGATCTTAGGCCTTCGGGCCTAAGATAGATACTTACATGATGCTGATTGAATTAAATGAAGAAAACCTCTTGTTGTATGCGGCAAAGCACTATTACAACCCGCGCTTTGTCGACATTGATGAGTTCAATGAAGATCTCAATCGATTTAAGTATATTAAGAGGTTAGTGAATCGGTACATCGTAGAGGGTGAATTGACTGATCGACTGATCATGAACCACCTTATCGTCGTATCAAATGTGTTTGGTATTGAGGCGATGTTAAAGATACTCGAGTTAAAGCTCGAAGATAAACATTGGCCAATCATCAAACCGTTCTTGATATTTTTAAAGTATATTAAGGTTGAACAGTATCCTGAAATACCTCTCGATAAGAGGGTAGTGGAAAGGTTGAGAGAAGTACATGGGAATCGTCAAGAGAGCAGCTGACTTAGCATACACCATCAGGTTCGTGACCTTGATGGCGACTCCGTACGAGAGCATGGATGCGTATAAGCTTGGCCTTATCGATAAAGAAGGTAAGAGAGACAAGAGTGTCAAGATTGACACCGATGAGAAGAGAGATGCGTACACTCCTTTCATTCGTCTTGCTGTTAACCTTAAGCGCTTGGTCTCTATCATCCCAGGCGGAAATACTCGTTTAGGTAGTTTAGCTTCTGCGCTCTATCTCATCAAAGAAAACTATGGCTTGAATGATGACAAGCTAGAGAAGATCTTAAAGAAGTTAAATATGGAGACTCTTGACTTTTTGAACGAGAAGAACGACTGGTTCTTGACTGTAGATCAGATGATTAGTCCAGGAATCTATAGGTTACAGAATGAAAAGATGATTAACTCTTCATATGAGATCATCTGTAACTCAAAAGATAAGATACGAGTTGAAGAGGGTTGTTACCCCGTTGGTGATGTATTCGGGATAAATATCTACAAAGCAAAGCACCTGACCACAAATCAGGAGATATTCATCGCATCAACAGAGATCTACAAATGAAAGAGATGACAACGACCGCCGATGCTGGCATCCCTCATGATACGAGAAACATGGGTCCTCGTCTTAAGACTACTGTGATGCATGATCGTCGACGACGTAAGGATCAAAGTCCTGTCTTATTGAAGCGTTTTCGTAAGTACATCGAGGATCATTCTATAGGGAAATAATCATGTTTGGTATTGGATCGATCATCAAGATCGTAGCTACTTTGGTCATCGTAATCATCGTCGCAGGTGGTATATACTATATCAGTGATCTCAAAGCAGCACTCGCTGTGTCTCAGATGAACGAGCAGAAGCTTGAAGACGGCATCAAAGCTCAGAACGAACTCTTAGAAGCTATGAAGAAAGATATAGCTGCAATACAGAAAGCGAACGAAGAGTTAAGAGCTGAGAATGAGAAGCAGAAGAAAGACGTAGATGCTCTCGCAAAGAAGTTTGATAAACGAGACTTCGGAGCTTTCTCTCTTGCAAATACTCAGAAGGCTCAAGAGCTGATTGATCGCGGAGTAAAGAACGCATTGAGGTGCCTAGAACTTGCGACTGGAGCACCATTGACAGAAGAAGAAAAAAACGCACCATCACCTATAGAGGCAAATCGTGAATGTCCGGCACTTATCAATCCTTCCTTTAGCCCTCTTAATTAGTGGATGTGGTTCTCTTTGGCCGTTCGGCAAGAGTACGCCTGAGGTCAAACAAGTACAGATACAGACAAAAGCTGTAGAGAAGACGCCGCTTAAACTCCCAGATCCCGCGCCCCTACAGGCACGAAACATCAAGTTCCTAATCATCACTCGTGAGAACTATGAGCAGACGTTCGAGGAACTTGCCAAACAAGGCATTGATCCTGTCGTCTTTGCATTGACTGATGATGGGTATGCTCAACTCTCCATGACTATCGCAGAGGTCCGTAACTTGCTAGCAACGCAACGTTCCATCATCATGCGATATCGGGAATACTATGAGCCAGAAAAGAAAGAAGAGGAAAAGAAATGAAGTTAATTACCGCGCTCGTCTTATCAGTATCTTTAACTGGCTGCGCTGCGATTCAAGAGTGGATACCAAGTTTTTGGGATGATAATCAAAGTGCTAAGATTATAGATATTAGACAAAAGGCACACAATATTGATTGCACAGACGTGATCACTCAGAAGTACTGGTCATCAGCACTGGCGAGAGATATACAATGGTTTGAACTATATAGTGATAGCAAAGGCTCTGCTCAAAAGGATGTTCTGCGGATGATAGAACCGATGAAGAAGACCGTCGCAGAATGGGACGGAAGAGAGAACCCAAGCAAAGCATACTGTGAATTAAAGAAGAAGATCATTAAGGTTCAGGCTGATAAAGCCGCAAACGCAGTTCACTGGAGATTTTAATGGATGAACTAAGAAACCTTCTGACATGTGGTTCCCCATGGGCAGAACAAAGAGCAGCTATAGCACTTGAGCTTCACGATCAACACGCAAAGGGCGAAGTCTCCACTGATGAGTTTAATGCTCTACTCCAAGACCTCATTAATACTGATGTATTAAATTCTGAGGCAGATGATATAAACGTCAAGTCAGCACTGGTCATGGCAATTTCAGGTTGTATGAAATTGGTTTGATGTACAAAAGTGACGTTTTAATATATAATACTACCTCCAGAAAACAATAAACCACGTCCACTCGGGCGTAAGGGAACACTATGCCTATTCGTTTGTCGAGAGACAGAGATGAACTATTGACCGATTATGCTATCGGTATGTTGAAAGACTTCTATATGCGTGAATATGAGAAGTCTCCCCAAGAAGCTTTCTCAAGAGCTTCACAAGCTTGGTCAACTTACAAAGGCCAAGTCGATGAAGGACTAGCACAAAGATTGTATGACTATGTGAGCAAGAAGTGGTTCATGTTTGCAAGTCCTGTATTATCAAACGCTCCTAACGGGACCAAGAAAGATAAGGGTTTGCCCATTTCTTGTTTCCTCACTTATGTACCAGATACACTCGAAGGCTTGATCTCGCACTCAAGCGAGTTGCGTTGGCTGTCAGTCTTTGGCGGTGGTGTCGGTGGCCACTGGTCAGACGTTCGCTCTGTAACTGATAAGGCTCCTGGTCCCATCCCGTTCTTGCACACTGTCGATGCAGACATGATCGCGTATCGTCAAGGTAAGACTCGTAAGGGTTCATACGCTGCGTATATGGACATCTCTCACCCTGATGTGGTAGAGTTCATGAACCTACGTATCCCTACGGGTGATGTACAGCGTAAGGCATTGAACTTACATAATGCGATCAATATCAGTGATGACTTCATGAAAGCAGTCGTGGCTGGTGAGATGTGGCAGCTGAAAGATCCGCACGACGGTAAGGTGACAGAAGAGATCAGTGCACGTAAGTTGTGGGAACGTCTTATCGAGATTCGATTCCGCACAGGTGAACCGTACCTCAACTTCATTGACCGTGCAAATGAGTTTTTACCGCAACCTTTGAAAGAGAAAGGATTAAAGATCCATGGCTCGAACCTTTGTAATGAAATCCATCTACCTACCGGTCCTGATCGCACTGCGGTATGTTGCCTTTCGTCTCTTAATCTTGAGTTCTATGAGGATTGGAAGAATACGACCATTGTCGAAGACCTCGTCACTATGTTGGACAATGTACTTGAGTATTTTATCGAAAACGCTCCTGATGAAATTTCCAGAGCTCGGTACTCAGCCGAAAGAGAAAGATCAATTGGATTGGGAGCCATGGGATTCCACTCACTTCTACAACGACAAGGAGTTGCATGGGAATCAGAGCTCGCAAGAGAAATCAACTATGTAGTGTTTAAACATGTCAAAGATAAAGCTGTTGAACAAACTCGACGATTGGCTGTGGACCGAGGCGAATATCTCGATGGCATCGGTTCTGGTAATCGTCACGCACATTTGCTTGCAATCGCTCCTAATGCTTCTTCTGGTGTTATCCTTGCTACAAGTCCTAGCATAGAACCCAATAAAGCAAATGCTTATACGCATCGCACTCGAGCCGGTTCATTCCTTGTCAAGAACAGATACTTAGAAAAGGTACTTGATCAACATGGAGAAAACAACGAATCGAATTGGACAAGCATTATCACAAATAAAGGATCGGTACAGCACTTGCCATTCCTTACGGAAGGTGAAAAGGCGATATTTAAGACTGCTGACGAACTCAACCAAGAGTGGATAATCCAACACGCGGCTGATCGGCAGAAGTACATCTGTCAAGGTCAGTCAGTGAACTTATTCTTCCCCTCTGGTGCACCACGTTCTTATGTAAATAAGGTGCACCTGAAAGCATGGAAAGAAGGCTTGAAGGGCTTGTATTACTTACGTACAGAATCAAAGGCACGCGCTGAGAACGTATCTGAGAAGGTAGAACGTGTTGCTCTACAAGATGATACACGAACGATCGTATATGGTAAGATGGATTGCCCGTGGTGTGCAAAGGCAAAGGAAGAGCTTGCTGTACGAGGCATTCACTTTGACTATATCGATCTACAAGAAATTGGCAAGACTGCGAGAGAGGTCACAGGACGTGATGTGAAGACCGTACCGCAGATCTACGTTGAAGGTAAATACGTTGGTGGTTATGAACAACTCATGGAACACTTAAACAACACACAACCAGAACTTATCGCTGCTGATGGCGATGAGTGTCGAGCATGCGAGGGATAAATGTCACTATTCAAACAATCGAGAACTTATAAGCCGTTCACGTATCCGTGGGCGGTAGAACTGGCAAAGAAACATGAAGAGATACACTGGGTCGAAGATGAAGCGGAACTTTCAGAAGATGTACAGGATTGGCGCACTAAACTTACTGCTGATGAGAAGGAATTTATCACTCAGGTTTTACGTCTGTTTACTCAGTCCGATGTCCAGGTGGGTGAAAACTATCACGAGTTTCTCATCCCCAAATTCAAGAACAATGAAGTCAGAAACATGCTCTCTTCTTTCGCCGCGAGAGAGACTGTACATCAAAGAGCCTACGCTCTATTAAACGACACACTCGGTTTGCCTGACGAGGAGTATCATAAGTTCCTCGAGTACAAGGCGATGGCTGACAAGATTGACTTCATGTCAGAGGGTAAGATCCAAACGCAGACAGATCTTGCTCTTACACTCGCACAATCCGTGTTCAATGAAGGAATGTCGCTCTTCTCTTCGTTTGTCATGTTGCTGAACTTCCAGCGCTTTGGTAAGATGAAGGGTATGGGCACTATCGTTGAATGGTCTATTCGTGACGAGACGATTCACGTACAAGGTAATGCTAAGTTGTTCCGTACGCTTTGTGATGAGCATCCGAGAATCGTAAATGATGAACTCAAGTCAAAGATCTATGATATGGCAAAACGAGCAGTTGAACTTGAAGACAAGTTTGTTGCTCTTGCCTTTAATGGATCCGACGTACAAGGACTCACAAGAGATGAAGTTAAACTTTATATTCGTCATATCGCTGATCGTCGTCTGCTACAGCTTGGTCTTAAACCAAAGTTTAAAGTGAAAGACAACCCACTGCCATGGTTAGATTGGGTGTTGAACGGTGCTTCTCACGATAACTTCTTCGAGAAGCGTGTCACAGAATACTCGGTTACCGGTATGGAAGGTGACTGGGGCTGGGAAGAGGAAAGGCTTGCAGCATGAGAGAATACCGTGTAGAATGTGAAGAGTGCGACAACGTATCAACCATCCTAACACAATACACAGTAGACGAACCTTCCTTCTGCCCAATGTGTGGTAGAAGGCAGGACATTGAAGAAGTAGACGAGGATGACGACTACGATGATACTTGATTACATTCTTTGGGCAGTTTGTCTGCTTTTGGCCATGCGTCTTGGTGCATGGGTACAAAGGAAGCAGATCGAGATGCAGCTTGAAGAGATGTACGAAGATGATGATGAAGAAGAAGTACAACTTACGTGCATAGTAGAGCTTCATCAAGAACAAATGTATTGCTGGGAAAAAGAAAGCAGTGAGTTCTTAGGTCAAGGTAAAAACTTTCATGATATGAAAAGCGCCGTAAAAAAACGAGCTACAGAATTATATGGAAAAAACTGCGCGTTGAGTATCATTACGTGTGATGAAGACGTGGTAGAAAGATTAAAGTTAGAAAATATAGATGTGGCTATACAAGAACGAACCGCTTGAAGATACTCCTAAAGAATACCAAGGATTTGTCTATTGTATCACTGAACTTGATACCGGTATGATGTACATTGGTAAGAAGTTCTTCTGGAAACCAAAAGTCTTAGGCATCACCAAGACTCGGAAGCGACGTGTACGTACTCGTATAGAGTCTGATTGGCGAGACTATTATGGATCAAACAAACTCGTCAAGCAGTTGGTCGAAGCCAAAGGCAGAGATAATTATAAGAGAGAGATCCTTCACCTTTGTAAGACCAAAGGCGAGTGCTCATACTATGAGGCCAAGCTTCAGTTCCAGTATGATGTACTTGTAAATCCAAAGTATTACAACGAGTTTATATCCTGTAAGATAAATGCGTCTCATTTGAAGATTTAAGCATGTACAAGTCTCAGATTTGGGTGTATAATCCTTATACCAGATCAGGCAGAGGTGGAATACCCCTAGAAAGTTTATTATGCTAATTTATGACTACAATGGAATTGCTCTCGGTTCAATCATCATCGAGAAGACGTTGAGTGAAGATCTCATTCGACACATGATCCTTAACACCATCCGCATGTACCGTGCTAAGTTTCCTAAGGAAGAGTACGGCGAAGTCATCATCGCGGCCGATGGCGCCAATAACTGGCGTAGAGGTGTATTTCCCCAGTACAAAGCGAATCGTCGTAAGAACCGCGACAAGTCAGACTTTAACTGGGACGAAGCATTTCGGCTCCTTAACATGATTCGCGAAGAGATCAAAGAAAACTTCCCTTACAAGGTAATACATATAGAAGGTTGTGAGGCTGATGACGTGATCGCCACTCTGGTGCATAATACCAATGAGTTCGGTCAATATGAAGACGTCATGATTATCTCTGCAGATAAAGACTTTGCTCAGCTGCAGAAGTTTGATAATGTGGGTCAGTTTAGCCCGTTGACTAAGAAGTTTATAAAAGAACCACATCCGCGGAGGTTCTTGCAAGAGCATATCATTAAAGGTGATACTAGTGATGGTGTACCTAATGTCCTTTCGAATGACGACGTATTCGTTGAGGGTATTCGTCAAACTCCTGTCAGTAAGAAGAAGATGGAAGCCATCATCGATGATCTGCATGAAGGAGAGTTGTTATACGCAGCTTCATGGTATCGGAACTACCAGCGTAACGAACGGTTGATCGATCTGTCTTATACGCCAGATCATCTCAAGGAAATGATCCTCGAGTCGTACGAAAAAGATCCGATTGGGAAAGGTAGTATGGTACTGCCTTATTTGATAAATAAAAGATGCAAGATGTTGATTGAATCTGTAGCGGAGTTTTAATATGGCATACGTAACTAACCTTATGGTCCACGAGGTCCTCGAGGCCGTAAGTAAGAAGAAGTCGAAGGCTGAGAAGATTAAAGTCTTAAAAGATAACGAGTCTTGGGCCCTGAAAGACATCATCAGAGGCTCTATGGATTCCACAGTCAAGTGGAACTTACCTGAAGGCACACCGCCCTATAAACCATCACGGGCTGAGAGTGCACCTACAAACCTACTCAAAGAGAATTCAAAGTTCGCCAACTTTGTACAGGGTGGCAAAGGATCTAAACTACCTGCTTTCAAGCGAGAGCAGCTGTTCATTGGTTTGATAGAAGGCATACATCCAGAGGATGCTAAGCTTGTTGTTGATATGATAAACAAAAAGACCCCAAAAGGATTGACACGACCACTTGTAAAGGAGGCATTTCCCGGTCTACTTCGTGATGATTAAGTTCAACTATTAACAGGAGACTATGACCTATGGTATTGAATCAAGTCGATAGACTAAAGAAAGATTACTCTGATCTCGAAATATACGTAAAGCGCCTGCAAAAACGTGGCGATATCGAAAAGATGAAACGAATACAGAGGAAGCAGCAGTTCATTAGTCAACGAATTGAGACAAGTCAACTTCATTAACGGTCTAACATAGGAGTGTACAACCCCTACATTTTATGGTATAATAACACCATGACTTGTAGGGGTTTTTCATTATGAATATATTTGTACTTGATCGGGATCCTGTCCTGGCCGCCCAACTCCAATGTGATAAGCATGTTGTCAAGATGATCGTGGAGTCAGCGCAGATGCTATCAACTGTCCATCGCTATATTGATGGTGACGTCTACCTTTGTCCTTCTAAATCGGGACTTCGTGAGGTCAAGAACTGGCGCCATCCAGATCCAGAGCTCGATCGTATACTGTATCGAGTAGTTCATCTCAAACATCCTTGTACAGCATGGACTGCACAGACTTCTTGTAACTATGAGTGGCACTTTAAACACTTTGTCGCTTTGTGTGATGAGTACACGCATAGATATTCGAGGGTGCACGAGACAGAGAAAAAGTTGAAGGAGATATTGAGGAAACACCCGAAGGGACTTACTGCAAAAGGTCTTACGCCCTTTGCTCTTGCGATGAAGGCAAATCCCGAGTGTATGCTTGATGATCCTGTTGAATCATATCGTGCTTTTTACAAAACTAAACTTGCTCGGTTCTCCATGAAGTGGACAAACCGAGAGATACCGGAGTGGTTTCGTGCCGACGTATACGCTTAAAGACATTAGTAATAATCATGAATGGGACGTTCGTTGTTCTTGGGATGACTTACAGATCATGTTAGACGAAAACCCTGACATCATTCGAGTTTGGAACACTGGTAAAGCTCCAGAACTTATATCAGATTCAAAGTCTACTTTACGTAGAGCTGGTAGTGGTTGGAATGAGTTGTTAGGTAGGATTCAAAAGGGTTCAGGGCGAGGGAACACGATTAAACGATGAGTAACGCAGCTAAACTAAAAGATACAGATTTGCCTCAGTTTGAGGCTATCACCAAGAACCAAGTGAAAGTATATGACGCTTGGGATGATGGTGATAATATCGTGATGGTTGGATCTGCAGGCACAGGTAAGACCTTTGTTGCTTTGTACCTTGCACTTGAAGAAATCCTTGATAAGTCAAGTGTATATGATCGAGTAGTCATCATTCGATCCGTAGTACCTGTGAGAGATATGGGCTTTTTGCCTGGTACAGTCGAAGAGAAGAAAGCGAGTTATGAAACTCCTTATAAATACATTTGTGAAGAGCTCTTTCGAGATTCCTCGGCGTACAGTAAGTTAAAGAATAACCATCAGATCGACTTCGAAACGACGTCTTTCATCCGAGGCACCACATTTCACCGCACCATCATCATCGTCGATGAGATGCAGAACCTGAATTTCCACGAGCTCGATTCAGTGATGACAAGGGTAGGCGAAAATTGTCGTATCATTTTCTGTGGAGACTATCTCCAGTCAGACTTTACAAACGATAATGAACGCGACGGCGTTATGAAGTTTCTTCGTATCGTCGACCAGCTAAATTACTTTTCAGTCGTGACGTTTGGCTGGGACGACATCGTTCGATCAGGTTTGGTCCGCGATTATATCATGACAAAGGAAATGTTAGGTGTTAAATGAAAACCATACTCGCCGTCATTGCGGCGCTCGCTATCTTACTCCATCAGCTCCCAGCTGAGGCTCAACCGACCGAATATGGTCCAAGGATCGTACCAGAGTGCATGGCTCTTGATAAGTTCTCTATCTTCCTCGAGAGGTCAGGAGAAAAGATCATAGGTGGTGGTGTAAGCATAAGGAACGTCAACGGCCAACCTTTTACGACAGAGATGTTTATTACCTTACATCCTGAAACAAAAGATTGGACTTACTTTGAAGTCTTACAAGGAAAGATGTGCGCTCTTGGGTACGGTGTTAAATATAAAGAATTTGCTGATACAAAAAACTTCTTATAATGTTTAAACATGAATTCATTGATCTTGGTTATGAAGACCTTAATGTCGAAACTTCAGAATCTGGTGGCAGGAGATACGTTGACCCTAATGGGCATAAGTATCCTTCTGTTACTACAGTGCTTGGCATATTAACTGAACAGTCGATCAGAGAATGGCGCGCAAGAGTGGGCGAAGATGAAGCCAATCGCGTGAGTAATCGTGCCTCAGCGAGAGGCACTTCTGTACATGCTATCGTTGAAAAATATCTAAAGAATGAAGACACATCTGACTATCTCCCACACATACAACAAAGCTTTGCGAACCTTAAGCCGATATTGGACTCTCGGGTTGGTCCCATATATGGGATTGAAAGTCCTCTTTATTCTAGGCACCTTGGCTTGGCTGGGCGTTGTGATTGCGTTGCTCAGTTCGACGGTGTACCTTCAATCATAGACTTTAAAACCTCTCGTAGGATCAAAGAAAAGGATAAGATCTCTAACTACTTTGCTCAGATGTCTGCGTATGCGATCATGTGGGAAGAACGCACTGGTATGCCCATCACGAATACGGTAGTGGTCATGGATGTAGACCATGAAAAACCTCTCGTGTTCAAAGAGCATCGCGATAACTATACTGAACTCCTCCTTGATACCATCAAGGAATATAACAATAGGCAGCTTTTCCGTGGATAATCAAGTCGTTCCGCCTGGCGTAAGTGGTAGAGAGGTTGTACAAGACTTTAGTACTTGTACAGTGCAAGACATCGCGTGTGAGTTGGCTCTGAATAACTTAGGAGACTTTGAACCTCTTGACTTCAAGTTAAACGTCGGTCAGTTCATGAAAGAAATCTCATTCTTCAAGAATGACTGGGTAGACTACTTACCTCGTACAGACGTACGTAACAATCGTAAAGGTTTAGTGCTCTCTAACTTACCTGGAAAATCACATCAAGACAACCCAAGCTTGCCTCAAGCATGTTTAGAAGCAAAGCGTAGACTAAGCGAAGCAGACTTTAATGAACGCACAGAAGTATATGATGCGTGCGAAAGCCTGCACCCTCTGCTTGACTACTTCTCTCCGCTTGGTCGTACGTTCTTGGTCAACTGCGGCATTGGCGGTTTCTTTGTACCGCACCGTGACCAACCTTACATGCCACGTGAGACCTTTCGAGTCGCAGTGTTTTTAAACAAGTGTGGTCCTTATGAGTATGATTGGTTGGTCGATGATAAGAAGATCAACATTGAGTTAGGTCGGGCATACTATATCAATACGAGAAGGATGCATCGCACCATCAGCTGGGCGAACGACAGCATTCACTTGATCATGAACATACCATTCACTCCTGAGAATGTATCGAAATGCATAGCGAAGCTTCAACACCGCCACTGAGGTACGAATCTTTCCTCTCTGATATTGAAGTCAGATGGCTGATAGGTATGTACGAATGGATGCCTAAAGTACATAAGAACACCGGGCCCATATGTACTGACCTTACGCCTCACCTTGGTACAGGAACAGGCTTAATGCACAATATCTTTGAACGAATCAAGTCAAAGATTGGTCCGTGTGAAGTCATCCATGCGATGCACTTTATGACTTCTACTCCTCACATCATCCATACGGATGGTCATAAGTCGATGCCAAAGGTATATAAAGCGATCACCTTGCCATTACAGACCATTGGTGAAAAGACAGAAGATCCTAAACTAATCTTCTTCGATCAGCACTACAAAGGTCCGCCGAGTAAGTTCTTCAATGGTGAGAAGGAAGTCGAGACCTACTATAACGATTGTTTGTATCAGTATGACAAAGTAGAAGGCATTAATAGATCAAAGATGGTTAGCTTTCGAGATCATAACGAATACATGCCTCATATCAAACACAAGTGGCTCGAAGGTTTATCAGTACATTCTATGCATGAATGGGTGCCTGGTGACGCCATCATGTTTGACTGCACACAACTCCACTGTGCAAGTGATTTTCGAAAAGTCGGGGTCACATCTAAACTGGGTATAAGTATATTTACAAAACACTAGAGGAGTGGTATAATGCTATTCTTAGTATGCATGCTTATCGTGATCGTGTGTGCTATTTGGTGGATGATTGACTACACTCTAAAATATGGTGAACATGATAAAGACGATAACTAAGTATTTAAAGTATTCAGGAATTTGGGTTGGGTTTGTATTCAACCCGTATCACTGGGAATTTAAATATATAACAAAAGTAAAAGAGTGGCCAGAATCTGATAACTGGTTCGACAACAAACTCTCACTCGGTCCGGTGTGGATTCGAGTCATCATCGATGATGGGCGTTGGTAATGAGAAGAATGATATATCAGGTTTACGTCGGTAAACCAAGCAAGCTATACGATCACTGCACTGCATCAGTAGCTGCATACTGTTCAAGGCATGGCATTGACTATACGCTTCAGCGTAGTCCAATATTACGCATCAAGCCTGATGTGTTCTCTACGAATCGAAGTAAAGAGTCGTATGAGAAGCACGGAGGTTTCTTACCTATCTTTGAAAAAGAAAACGCGTTCGATTACTTTGATGCTGCAGACCAGATCGCGATCGTCGATGCAGACATCTACATTCGTCCTGATGCACCTAACATCTTTGATGAGTTAAAGCCTGAGACAGAGTTTGCTGGTGTGGTAGAGCGTGAGATGCCTATTACTGAACAGTATGCTCAGAAGATCATCAACTATTCTCGTATGCAGTATGGTCAACTTCATAACAATAAAGTAGACTTTACGCCGAACGGGCTTGGATTTGAGTTCTATAATATGGGGTTGATGGTGATGAATAAAGGCATCACTCGTTACCTTCGAGGAGAAACACCTCGCGAATTTATCATGCGTCCAGAGTTTAAAGACTTTGTTGACGGAGCAGGCCCATGGAAATGGTCGACAGACCAAACGTTGCTAAATACTTGGGTGAGAAAAGAGAAGATGGTACAGCAACACCTTGATTGGAAATGGAACGCTTTGTATAAAGGTGTAAGAGATGATAAGATCAAGGAAGCACACTTCGTTCACTTCTTCTTAAAAGATCTGTTACCAGAACGAGGTGAGAACGTACAAAGATTGATGGAAGAGATATGTTAAGAGCACTATTTGACAAGTACGAATGTGATAAAGGTCATAAGCATTCTTATGAGGATGTATATGAACCAGAGTTTGCACCCATTCGCGAAGAAGAACTGAACATCCTTGAGATCGGTATCTTTAAAGGCGCGAGTACTCAAGCATGGCTAGAGTACTTTCCAAACGCAAAGATCTATTGTATAGACCTGTTTGATCGAGTGCCTATGTTGTCTCTTGAGATCATTAATGAGGCTCGAGTCAGCGCGATTCAAGGTAGTAGCATGTCGTATCATACTGTAAACAAGATGAATCATGCATGGCCAGACATCAAATTTGACATCATCATCGATGATGGTAAACATACGCCTGATGCCAACAGAGAAACGTTTGACCTTATGTTTCCTATGCTCAAAGAAGATGGCAGCTACTATATCGAAGACGTCTTTCCTCTTGACATCATGACTCAACAAGAGCTGAATCATCCTTGGGTATTAAGGCACAACGAAGAATATAACATCATGAAGATGATGAAGTTCTTGACCACTGTTGAGAAACACAACGTCACTCGCTTTGACAATCGTAAGACGACTGGCGAGCCAGACAGTTATATCTTCAAGGTGACGCGATGATGTTGATTTCGCATCGTGGTAACACCCATGGCATCGGTCTAAAGTATGAGAACGAACCGAAGTATGTTGAAGATGCGCTTCAGCTTGCTGATGGCGTAGAGGTTGATGTATGGTATCATCTTGGTCAGTTTTATACTGGTCATGATGGTCCGCAATGGGCAGTAAAGAACGAGTGGTTAGAGAACGATAGGTTCTTCATCCATGCAAAGAATGGTCCAGCATACATAAGACTCAATGAGATGAAACTCGTTGCTGATGTCTTTTGGCATGATCAAGAGCCATATACATATACCAGAAAGGGGTACGTGTGGTGTTATCCAGGCCGCCTCCCCGCCGGGCAGAACAGTATCGCTGTGATGCCTGAACTATCACACTGGACCATCGAAGACTGCCGCAAATATGAGTTTGTGGGAGTCGTAACAGACTATTTAGGCAAAGAATGACTTACTATACAGTAACCTATGAAGTAGAAGGTGATGACATTGCGAAGGTAGCGCATAACATCGCCATTGGCCAAAGTATCGGCAACCCAAACATTCGATCTGAGATCGAGATGTCCGAAAACATCAAAGAGATGGAAGCCATTGTTGACTCGATCGACGGTAACATCGTAAAGATCAAGTACCCGTTGAAAGCATGGACTTGGCCCAATATCTCTCAGCTTCTATGCGTGATCCAAGGCGGACAGTCAGATATTGATCTTGTCAAGCGTTGTCGAGTGCTTGACATCGAAGGGTTACCTTACATGTATGAGCCTATGCTTGGACTGAAAGGTATGAAAGAACGGTGTGACGCGCAGAATCGGCCATTGTTTGGTTCTATCGTAAAGCCAAAGTCAGGCCTGACGAAAGAGCAATTACTGAACATTGTAGAGCAGATGATCGATGGAGGTACTGACTTCATCAAAGAAGATGAGATCATGGCTGATAATAATTATCTGCCTCTTTCTGTTCGTGTCCGTGCTGTGAGCGAGTTGATCTCAAAGAAGAACTCAAAAGTTGTGTATTCATATTGTGTGAATGCTGACCCGATCGAACTCATCAATAACCTATCAGACGTGTCTCAACATGGCGGTGATTGTGTACACATCAACTTCTGGTCAGGCTTAGGCGCTTATACAGCAAGTCGGCAAAAGGGCTTGATCACTCACTACCAACGTTCAGGTATTCGAATCTTGACCGATCCCGGTAATCGTTTCTCTATCGCATGGCCTGTACTCGTGAAGTTAGGTGTGATGGCTGGTATCGATACGATGCACGTTGGCATGTTAGGTGGTTATTACCCTGAAGGCGAGTCTGAAGAAGAGACGTTGAAAGCCATGTCGATCTGTGTATCAAACGATCGAGTTCCTGCGCTCTCTTGTGGTATGAACCCGCAAGCAGCTCGCGAGATACGTGGCATGATAGGAAATGATTGGCTAGCAAACATCGGCGGTTGGTTACATACTGGTGAATCGATCTACGATAAGGTGTACGAGATGCGTAAGAGCCTTGATACACCAATCATGTAAGGAGCTTTAATGAAAGTCGTTATTCCAATGTGCGGTAACAGTCAAAGGTTCTTTGACGCTGGTTACCTTTTACCCAAACCCTTGCTTGATATTCAAGGGTTTCCTATGTTCTTGCAAGTCACGCGTAACATCAAGATAGCTACTTCTTTGGTGTATGTGATCAGACGAGATCACGAAGAACAGTTTGGACTTCGTAAAGAGATCTTGAGTTGGCAACCTGGTGCAAAGGTAATAATTTTACCAGGCCCGACAGAAGGTGCAGCATGCACAGTGTTAGAAGCTATAGGCAATAGTGATGATGATCTTTTGATCGCGAACTCTGATCAACTGATGGTATGGAAACCTTTCGACTTTTATAATAAACGACATCTGTATGCTGGTGGTACCGTCCTTACGTTTACTCCAAAGACAGAAGAGCCTAAACACTCATATGCACTACTTGATGAAAATGGTCATGTAGTACGTATCGCAGAGAAAGAGAAGATCTCTAACATCGCCACAGTTGGAGTCTATTACTTTAGATCTGAGAAACAGTTTAGAACAGCAGCTGAGTCTATGATCGCGGCAGATGATCGTACCAATAATGAGTTCTATCTCGCTCCAACGTATAACTATATCGAAGAGCCTATCGGCACATATCATATCGATCAGATGTTGGGAATGGGAACTCCTTCTGAACTCGACGAGTTGAAAGCTTCTGAATGGTGGGATAACATAGGAAAGTTTTGATGAGAGTTGCAGTCTGTATCAACGGACTATATCGTGATTATGTAAATCCGAACCCAGAAGATTTGCTGAGAGCCATGAAGTTGGCTTTTGGCCGCTTTGCCGTGCTAGATTTTTTCTATCATACGTGGGAAGATAAGATCCAAACAATACCATTACAGTATCATAGCCGACTGTATACGTGTCCAGAACCAAAGCTTGACTATCATCCTATCGCAGACGTTGAAGACTCTACTTGTAAGCATGGTAAGTTTGTAGACTATAAGCGCAACATCCAGTTCCAAGAGTATACGATACTCAGAGGAAAGACAGCCCACGCAAGTAAGCAGATCCTTGGATATGCAGACCTCATATCAAAGGTGCCGCAAGACTACGACATGTACATTCGGGCAAGATGGGACACCGGAGTCTCTACGCTTGTTGACTTTACTCCTTGGACAAAGGTTGCGCTAGAGCAAGGACCAGTTGGGTTCATGACTCGCTCGAATCGAGGCCATACCTTACATGATTTTATTCAGTTAAGTAAAAACATAGATCATACTACACACGATCATATTCGATCTTCAAAGATATTCCCGACTTATGATGACTGGTATCATTATATGCCAGACATCTTAATATTTCATGCACCTGGAGCTTTTGATCCAGGAAAGGCAAAGATCTTACATGAAGAGAAGAACCTGTTGCCAGCTGAGTGGGGATGGTGGCAGGTCATGAGCGAGCCTTATGGAGGATCTATACATACAAGTGTACACGGCGGAGCCTACATAGCAAGATGAAATCTTTAATCATTACGATGTCTAAGAACGACGTATCAACCTTTGGTACCAAACGTTGTATCGAGTCTCATGCTAAAGTAGGTAATGAGTTTGATGCTATCATGTTTGAAGCTATCACAGGAGATACTGCTCCACGCGTCATCGCTAAGCATAACCTCGTATGGACTTATCCATGGTTTCAACCTGAATACCACTTAAAGACCGGTTTAGTGTTAACTCCTTATAAGACGAACGATCGTATGAGAAGGATCGCTTGCTTTTGTTCTCACTATATGTTGTGGCATTTCTGCGCAGAATCTGATGAACCTATCATCGTGCTTGAACACGATGCGATATGGTTGAAGAAGTTAGACGTACAACCTTTGCTTGACTCATCATTCGGTTGTATTGGCTTAAATGATCCGAGAGGAGCTACGCGTAGGTCCAGTGTATTTCATACAGAGCTACAGTCTTCGATGACTGAACTATCTCTTGTACCAACTGTTGACGATTTTAACGTACCTCAAGGACTTGCAGGAAACTCTGCCTACTTGATCAAACCATGGGCTGCAGTTCAGCTAATAGATAAAGTAAAGGAGATCGGCGCTTGGCCAAACGATGCATTGATGTGTAAACAAAACTTTGACTTCTTAGGAGTGACAAAGACTTATTATACAAAGACACAAGGTTTGCCTAGTACTACAACACTATGAAATCGTATGTAATCACCATCTTAGATAATGAACGCTCAAAGGCAGCAGCTCAGCGGTGCATCAGATCAGCAAACTCTCATGGTCTAACATGTGACATGCATCCAGCGATCACGCCGAAGGATGATCCTGAAAGTATCGCTTCTGACTTGGGTATTCCTACAGATAAGTTTCAAAACCAGTATTCTCGTTACCTCAACTGTCTGTCTGCATTCTTGTCTCATCATGATCTATGGATGTATTGTTGTGCTACTGACGAACCACTCATCATCTTTGAACATGATGCGGTCGTCGTAGGCGAAGTGCCAGTCAACGCTCCTTTCAATCGAGTGATGAACATAGGCAAACCATCTTATGGTAACTATAACGTATCGATGTCTCTTGGAATAAACCCTTTGTTCTCTAAGGCTTATTTTCCTGGAGCTCATGCGTATATGGTAAAACCAAGAGGCGCTGAGAAGTTGATTGAGGCAGCAAAGATCATTGCTGCACCTACAGACGTGTTCCTTCATAAGACGAGTTTCCCATGGCTAGAAGAGTTTTATCCTTGGCCGGTTGAAGTGATAGATAACTTTACGACTATCCAAGCTGAGCGCGGGTGTCAAGCTAAACATGGTTATGTAAAAGAGAAGTATCAGATCGTATGATAAGTGTAGTATGTGTTTATTGGGGCGATAAGTTTAGTGTAGACTATGTTCACAACTTAAAGAGCATGGTCGCAAGGAACACGACCGCTCTTCATGAGTTCGTATGTTTTAGTGATAGACCTATTGATGGTGTGAAGACTCGTATCCTTGAGAAAGGATATAATGGATGGTGGAATAAGCTACAGCTATTCAACACCGAGCATGGATTACGTAAAGACGTGGTCTATTTCGACCTCGATACTCTCATCACGGGTAACATCGACTGGTTGATGAACTATGACACCATGTTCATGGGCATTGAAGACCTCGGTAGTGTGAACGTACATCAGCCACACCTCAAAGGTCGTTTTCAATCTGGCGTGATGAAGTGGAACTACTCGTTTAACAAGCATATATGGGAACACTTTAAAGCCCAACCTGAAGTCATGCAACAACTCAGAGGAGACGGTGAATACTTGAATGAGATGATGCCTTCTACTTCTCGTGAACTATTACAGAGAGTCTTTCCAGGTAAATTAAAGTCGTATAAGTATCAGGTCTATGGTAATAGACCATCAGAAGAAACTTCTATCGTATGTTTTCATGGTAGACCAAGCATCATACAAGCAATGACAGAGACTGTCGTTACTCCTATGAATACATACAAACCATCAGATTGGATTAAGGAATATTGGGGATAATATGGATAGGGTGATTCATATCATTGGTAATGGAGACCAAGCTCAGCTATATAATGTAGTTACTCAATGGACTGGTAATGTGAAGTCCGTTGAAAACCAAATGAAGAGCGATGGTAGAATCCAAAACAATCGAAAAGGATTGAAGCTCACATGTAACTTGCCTCCGTTCCCAGTGAGAGATGCATACGCATCATGTATCGTTGACTTTAAGATGATGATGGCGATCGCCAGAGGAGAGATCGATGTGCCTGGAGAATGGGTACTCGGTTGGCGTCCTAAGATCTTCATGGAAAACAACCCAATGTTTCACATGAAGCGTGCTGGTCAGATCAAAGAGTTCTTTACGAAAAAGCCTAACTATGTTGCCAACTACACAGATTTTAACTGTGGCCATATGGCGACCTATTACGCATTGAATAAGTTCAACCCAACAGAGATCAACTTATATGGGTTTGACTCTATCTTTGACATGAACCTAAGATCATCTTCAGACTTCTATATGAACTCAGATCGTAATGCTCCTCAGAATGTCAAATTAAATGGGAATTGGAGACCTATTTGGCAATCTATGTTTGCTGAGTTTCCAAACGTAAATTTCGTCTTACACCATATCCATGACAATGTCAAGTTCCCTGTTGGCGAGAATGTGAACATCAAAGTCTATGCCCGCCCCCAGATGAACTTGGTACAGATGCCTAAAAAGTAATACATAAATACTATAGAACCTTTGGCCTATTTACTTTTGGGCCTGGATACTGTATAATGAGCCATATTGAAAAACTCAATGAAAGGCGGACATGTACAGGTATGTGTTGCAGTCAGACGAATTTACTCAAGCCATTAAGGCTGGGTTAAGTTCTGTCGAAGCGAAAAAATACCAAGATTACGTGTATAAGCGTAAGGCTGCGATCGCACGTAATGGAGCACCTTCGTATAAAGACACTCAACGCGAAAGAGTGTATGCAGCTGAAGGTATCATGGAACGCGATTACCTTCTTCTTGAAGAGAATAAATTCGAATCGCTAGAAGAGGCCCAGGCCTATGCTGACATGGTCTTAAATTCCACATTGTGGAAAAAGATATGCCCTAAGCGCCATGACAATCGAAACCTAAAGACTATCCCTATCAAATACTTACGAAGAGATTGTAAGTACACCGGCGTTTACTATGATCGGTGGGGTGGGGATCCAGCTATGATAAAGCTACAGAGAAAGCATGGCTTAAACAAGCTAATCCTCTTGCATGAGTTGGCTCATGCGGCTACCACCTCGAATAGGCATGACACTGAGTTTAGACAAGCTCATGTCAAGCTAATCTCTAAGTTCATCTCAAAGGAAGCTGGTGCCAAGTTGAAGGCATGCTTTAAGGAAGCTGGTTTGAAGATGACCATCAACAAGACGATCAAAACTCCTGAACAGTGGATTAAATACTATCGCATCATGGCGAATGCAAGGAGTAAAGTATGATTGACCTTACCGTACGTGGTGCTCGGTCAGAAAAGAAGCGAAAGCTTACGATCGATGTAGCAGCCTTTGCATTGAAAAAGCTGATGCCTCGAAAGAAAGAACTGTTCATTGAATTTACCTATAAGAACGTAGATGGCGCTGAAGGATATTGCCTTCACATTGATAAAGATATGTTCGAGATCGAGATCGATCATAAGATGAAAGACGATGATCTCATCACTTGTATCTTGCATGAGATGGTGCACGTCAAGCAGTACTGCCGTTCAGAACTTATACAAGAAGATGAATCGAGTGTATGGATGAAAGAAGTTTGGCCTGATGATGACATGTATCCTCCGTGGGAGCGAGAGGCCTATCAGAAACAAGAAGAACTGCTAAAGGCGTATCATGCAAGATAAGATCAACTTTCAAACTTTTGTAGAACAGCTTTATTGGATGAATAGAGATGAGAGAGAAGCCGTAGGCGTAGCTGGATTTCCTTCAGCTGACGCGTACTATAGGGCAAACAAACCGTTTATTGATATACAATGGAGACTTTATGAAGAGACGGGCAAACATTTACTTCTTGAGAAAAATAATCTCTGACGAACTACGTGACACTCTCTTCTTCTGCACAGGGATTGTGGCAGAGAAGTCCAGGACCTCAGAAAGCACTGACCTAAGGTCAGGCAACATCACCGTAAAGGTGTCATCAAGCAAGTCCATCAAGGTCAACCAGGAGGCATGTGGCAGCGTCTGGGAGGCCAAGTATGTGATAGCTCAAGAGGCTGGCCTTGAG